>Ga0315281_10001500_pt1 | contig 34556 bp, 24 predicted proteins | sample YL17G07_0_MG_FD_204540 | JGI IMG/M metagenome (GOLD analysis project Ga0315281, IMG submission 204540) | Sediment microbial communities from Yellowstone Lake, YNP, Wyoming, USA - YL17G07_0 | ecosystem: Environmental > Aquatic > Freshwater > Lake > Sediment | place: USA: Wyoming | collected...
CTCGGCGCCGCCCAGCCCCTCGCGGCACTCGGCGACGAGCAGGATCGTGCCGCCGGGCGCGCACGCCTGCGCCGCGGCCGACATGCCCTTCACCGACTGGTACAGCACCAGGTCGGCGGGGTACCCCATGTTCGTCGCGACGACGATGTCGAAGAGGTGCGGTATCGGCCGCAGCGCCTGCCGCGCCGCCTGCGCGATCGCCGCATCGTGTGCGGCCACCAGGTCGCCGGCGAAGACGCCGGTGATGCGCTTTGCCTCGTCGAGCGTCACGTTCAGCGTGAACGACGGATTCGACTTCAGCGCCACGTCGCGCATCTCTTCAAAGATAGGGTTGCCGTCGGTCGTGCACCATGTCGCCTTCGGGTGGCCGACCATGCGCGCGTCGTGGTTGGCCATGATCGCGCTGGCGCCGGCGATCGCCGGCAGCACCGCCTTGCCGCCGCCGGAGTAGCCGGCGAACAGGTGCGGCTCGACGAAGCCCGTGATGATGCGGAGGTCGGCCCGCGTGTAAGCGCCGTTCAGCCGAACGTCGACACCTCCCGGCGGCCCGCCGCGCCGGGGCGGCATCGTCAGCAGGTGCTCATGCGTCGAGCCGTCGCGCGCGTCGTGGTCGACGATGCGGTAGCGCGCCGGGATCTCGTCGCCGAGGACGCGGCGCAGTTCGTCGGGCCGCGACTGCCGGTGGAGCCCCGTGCCGATGACGATCGTGATGTCGCCGCGCTTCACGCCGCCGGACTCCAGCGTCTCGAGGAGCGGCGGCAGCAGCACCGTGTTCGGCACCGGCCGTGTCACGTCCGATACGACGATCGCGGCGGTCTGGCCGGGCCGCACGAGCTGGCGCAGCGGCGGGCAGCCGAGCGGCGCATCGATCGCGGCGCGCACGTCGGCGTCCGGATCCGGCAGCGGCGGCGTGCGCTCCGGCACGAGCACCGTCGCGCCGTCGGGCACTTCGGCATCGATGCCGTGCTCGCCGTAGGGCAGGTGCACCTTCATGCGGGCATCGTATCAGGTGCGGTGCGGTCGGAAGTCGGAAGTCGGAGGGCGGAGGTCGGAAGTCGGACGACGGCGTGAGGTGCTGGACGCGAGGAAGAGCGGCGCGTGCGGCCAGTCCACCGTCGCCCGAGCTCGCGTACGGTTTCCGATCGTTCCGTTGACTTGACCCCTGAGACGCTGGGCGAGTTCGTCCTCGCGCCCGCGTTCCCCTTCCCTCCCAGGGAAGGGGCCGGGGGTTAGGTCAGCCTGCGTCTGGGCTACAGCCCCTTGCCGGCGATGAAGGCGCACAGGTCGGACGTGCGGCAGGAGTAGCCCCACTCGTTGTCGTACCACGACGCTACCTTCACGAGGTCGCCGCAGACTACGTTGGTGATCAGCGCATCGACGGTCGACGAGTGCGGGTCGCCCTTGAGGTCCATCGACACGAGCGGCTCGTCGGTGACGGCCAGGATGCCCTTCATGGCGCCGGCGGCCGCCTTGCGCATCGCGTCGTTGACCGCCTCGGCGGTGGTCTGCTTCTCGACGACGCACACGACCTCGACGATCGAGACCGTCGGCGTGGGCACGCGGTAGGCGACGCCGTCGAGCTTGCCCTCGATCTCCGGGATGACGAGCTTGAGCGCGCGGGCGGCGCCGGTCGACGTGGGCACGATGTTCATCGCGGCGGCGCGCGCCTCGCGCAGGTCCTTCGACTGCATGTCGAGCAGGCGCTGCGAGTTGGTGTAGGCGTGAATCGTCGTCATCTGCCCCTTGAGGATGCCGAAGTTGTCGAGCAGTACCTTCACCGTCGGCGCGAGGCCGTTCGTGGTGCACGAGGCGTTTGAGATGACGTTGTGCTTCGACCGGTCGTACTTGTCGGCGTTGACGCCCAGCACGATCGTCACGTCTTCGTTCTTCGCGGGTGCCGAGATGACCACCTTCTTCACGCCGCCGTGGATGTGCTCGCGCGCCTGGTTCGCGTCGGTGAAGAAGCCGGTGGACTCGATGACGATGTCGCACCCGGCGTCGCCCCACGGGATCTTCGCGGGCTCGCGCTCGGCGTACACGGCGATCGGCTTGCCGTCGACGATCAGGCCGTGCTCGCCCGCCTCGACCGTGCCGGGGTAGCGCCCGTAGTTCGAGTCGTACTTCAGCAGGTGCGCGTTCGTCTTCGTGTCAACAAGGTCGTTGATCGCGACGACTTCCAGGTCGCTCCCGTGGCGCTCTTTGATCGCCTTCAGTACCTGCCGTCCGATGCGGCCGAAGCCGTTGATGCCGATGCGCGTCGCCATGCCTCTGTCCTTTCAGCACGTTCGTTGGAATGCCTCATTGTGACGGCAGCCGCATTTTGATGGAAGATGGAAGATAGATGATAGAGGATAGATCGCCGGCCGGTGCATCCACCTTCCATCCTCCATCCTCCATCGTCCATCGTCGGCGCCGAAGCTGGCGACTCGCCCCGCTTCTCATCCCCCACCTCCCATTGCCCCGATCCGCACCTGCGCGGCGATCACCCGGTCGAGGTAGAGCTTCGCGCCGTGCTGGCGGAAGAACACCGCCGCGCGGTCGAGCAGCGACAGCGCGTCCGCCGCATCGCCGCGGCGTTCGGCGACCTCCGCCAGGCCGGCGAGGCAGCGGCCCGCCTCGATGGGGCACCGCTCCCGCTCGCACCACTCCAGGCCGGTGCGGAAGCGCTCCTCCGCGTCCTCCAGCTGGTCGAGGCCGAGCGCGACGTCGCCGTAGACGCGCTGCGTGCTCCGCCCCGTCATCGGCTGATAGTTCACCCGAAGAGCAACCGGATCAGCCCGCAGATAGGCATCGGTCGCCCGCAACAGCGCGCTGTCGGCGATCTGCGTCAACGCCTCATCGAGCGCGGACAGTCCGCGGTCGAAAAGCGTCACGCCCGCATCCCACGCGTCACGCACACCGCGCAGTTCCTGGCGCGCCCGGTCGTGCTGCCCGGCGTTCGCCAGCACGCGGGCCCGCGTTCCATGGATCAGCACGAGCTGCACAGCCACGCCGCCCGCCGACGCCGGGTCGGGCAGCAGCGCGAGCGCGTCGTCGACGTCGCCGGCCATCTCCGCCCGCGCCGCCCGGAAGAGCGGGACCATAGAGGCAACCTCAGCAGCGCGCTCGGCGGCGAGCGCGTCGAAGCCCGCGAAGTCGCAGCGCGCGAGCATCAGTGCCAGGAGCAGCCCGGCGAAGGCCTCCTCATAGAATCGCATATGGTGCGCCTGCGCGTACGTGAGGGCCTGCTCCGCGGCCGCACGCCCCTCGTCGAGAGAGCCCGTCCCGAGGACCAGGTTGGCGAGGACGAAAGCGTTGGAGGCCGCCGGTCCCGGGCGCCCCAGCCGCGCGTAGCGCTCGAACGCCTCGCGCTGCAGCTCGATCGCCCGAGACGTCTCGCCGTTCCGCAAGGCCTGATTGGCGTCCGCGGCGAGGAGGGTCGCCTCCACGTCTTCGAATCCATGGGCCGCGACGAGTTCGGAGGCACGGCGTCGCGCGGCCTCGATCTTCTCCTTGCCGGGCCTCCCCCCCATGAAGAGAACGCTCGAGAGCAGCTGCGCTTCCAGGTACGGGTCGCCGGCGCCGAGGAGATCGATCGCCTCCATGAGCAACGGGAAAACGCGCTCCGGCGGCGCCTGGATCAGGTCCGCCTCCAGGAACGCGCGGGCGAACCCAACCCCGTCGCCACGCTGCCGGTACAGTGTCAGCGCCCGCATCAGCGCTCGCCACGCCGGCCGGGCCTGTCCGTCGTCACGCGCGCAACGCCCCAGCGCGGTCAGCAGCGCCGCCTCGTCCTCTCCCAGCCTGTCCTCCGCTTCCGTCACCAGCGTCAGGCAGCGCTCGTACTGCCGCGCGGCTTCGCCCCAGGCGAACTGCGCCTCCGCCTGCAGCGCCGCCAGCTTCGAGTAGCGCACCGCCTTCGCGGCGTGCCGCGGCGTCACCATCGCCGCCTCGACGAAGTGCAGCGCCAGCCGGCTCGCGCGCTCGTCGGCGTGCGCGCCGTAACGGCGCTCCATCGCCTCGCCGACCGTGCCGTGCAAACGCACGCGCCGCGTCGTCGACAGCTCTTGCAACAGGGTCTCCTGCATCAGCGCGTGGGTGAAGCGGTAGCGGCCGGGGCGGTCCGTCTCCTCGATCACCCGCGCCTCGAGCGCCTCTTCCAGCAGGTGCAACAGCTCCTCGTCTCCGCGCGCGCCGGTCAGCGACAGCATCTCGTAGGTGAACTCGCGGCCGACGACCGCCGCCGTCTGCAGCAGCTCGTTGGCCTCCTCGGAGATGCGGTCAAGCCGCCGCCCCAGCGCCTCGCGCACGCCGTCGGGAATGGCGATGTCGGAGACGGACTCCGCCGTCAGCTTCCCCTCCTGCGCCATCAGGTTGACCACTTCGGAGAGGAAGAAGGGGTTGCCTTCGGTCTCCTCGAAGACCCGGTCGAGCAGCTCGCGCTTCGGCTCGACGCTGGCGGCGGCGCGGATGTAGGCCGCCACCTCCTCGCGCGAGAGGCCGCGCAGGACGATCCGGTCGAACCCGGCCTCGCGGTTGAGGCGGGCCAGCGTCTCGGAGAGCGGGTGGGTGCGCGACAGGTCGGTGTCGCGGTACGTGCAGACGACCAGCACGCGCATCCGCGACAGCTCGCGCGCCACGTGTTGCAGCAGCAGCAGCGATGGTTTGTCCGCCCAGTGCAGGTCGTCGAGCAGGATCAGCAGCGGCGTGCGCGAGGAACCCCAGCGCATCATCGTCGTGTAGGCGTCGAAGAGGCGGAACTGCGCGGACTCGGGGTCTTCGGCGGGCTCCGGCAGCGGAGCACCGGCCTGCTGGATCTCTGGGAACAGGCGCGCCAGCTCCGGACCGGCGGTGCCGAGGTCGCCTGGCTGCAACTCGGCTTGGAAGATCGCGCCCCACGCGCGCCCGACCTCCACCCAGGGCCAGTACGCCGGCGCACCCGAACTTTCGTGGGCGCGCCCCCAGAGCGCCTGCGCGCCGCGGACGCGCGCGTACGTCTGCAACTCCCGCGCCGCCCGCGTCTTGCCGATGCCCGGCTCGCCGACCAGCATGACGATGCCGCCGCGCCCGGCGAACGCCTCGTCGAACGCCTTGCGCAGACGCTCCAACTCCTTCTGCCGGCCGACGAAGACGCCGCGCGCCAGCCGCTCGAGCGGGTTCGCGCCGTCCTCGTGCGAGGCGCTCTTCTGCGCCGGGTCGACGCGCTCCAGCGCCTGCAGCACCTCCACCCAGGAGGCCGGCCGCTCGCCGGGGTCCTTCGCCAGCAGGCGCAGGATCAGCTCCTCGAGGTCGGGCGGGCAGCGGTCCGTCAGCCACGAGGGCGCGACCGGCGGCGTGTTGATGTGCTGCGAGATCACGGCGACCGCGTCATCGCCGAGGAAGGGCGGTCGCCCCGTGAGCAGCTCGTACAGCACGCAGCCCAGGGAGTACAAGTCGCTGCGGGCGTCGGCCGGCTGGCCGAGCGCCTGCTCCGGGGCGATGTACGCGGCCGTGCCGACGAACGTGCCGGCGAGCGTCAGCCGGGAACGGTCGACGGCGGTCGCCAGGCCGAAGTCGCCGAGCTTGGCCGTGCCATCGCTGGTCAGCAAGACGTTCGCCGGCTTCACATCGCGGTGGACGATGCCGTGTGCGTGGGCGTGGGCGAGCGCGCGGCAGAGGTCTGCGGCGATGGCTAGCGCGCGCGCCAGCGGGAGCGGGCCGGCCGCCGCGCGCAGCTCCCCCCGCAAGTCACCGCCGCTGATGTACTGGCAGACAAAGAACGGCCGGCCGTCATCTTCTTCGCTGATGTCGTACACGGCGACGATGTTGGGGTGGTCGAGGCGCGCCATCGCCTGCGCTTCGCGCCGCAGGCGTTCCAGCTCCTGTGGCTCCAGGGCGTCCGTCTTGATCAGCGCCAGGGCGCACTCGCGGTCCAGCGCCTCGTCGTGCACAAGGTAGACGCGCTTCGTGCCGCCCTCACCCAGAAACGCGCGCACGGCGTAGCGCCCGTCGGCGAAGGACGCGGGAAGCGGCGGCGGCGCTGGCTGGGAGGCCGGAAGTACGACGTCGGAAGAAGCTACGGACGTTGTTTCCGTGGGCGAGCGCAAGTGCGTCTGTTCGGCGGCATCAGCCATCGCCAGGAACACCCGAGCATCGTGATTCTCCGGATCGGCAGCGAGGACGCTACGCCCGAACTCTCGGACGCGCGGCCAGTCCTTCTCCGCGACGGCGGCTTCCGCGTCGTCGAGGAGACTGTCGATCTGGCGCTGGACGCGTTCGCTCGCCATCGCTCGCCCTGCCGCTGTTGCCGTTTAGGAGGTTAGTGTAGGCCATGCGGCCGTTGTGAGGCGAGAGAGGGTGGGTGGTACCTCAGTCAGGCGAGGAGGCGCTCGCGGGTGGCCTCTTCGAACGCCACGGGCGGCAGGGCGTCGGGGCCGATGATGGCGGCCAGCTGGGTCAGCAGCAGCGTCTGATCCTGCCGCTGGCGCTCGTGGGCGCGGCGCCGGCGTTCGACCGCCTGCGGGCCGAACTCGTTGTGCAGCGTGGATTGCAGTTGCGCGGCGAACCGCAGCCGCCGCATCCGCTCTGCGCGCTCCTCCGCGTACGGCTCGAAGATCGCCGGCGACCAGTCGCCGCTCTCCAGCAGCGCCTCGCTCACGATGCGCACATCCCTGTACGCGATCGAGAGCCCCTGCCCGATGATCGGGTCGTTGTGCCCCGCCGCGTCGCCGACGAGCACGATGCCCGCCGCGTACGGACGTTCGGTCCACGTGTCTTCGTTCGGAAAGGAGTTGCACGGTCCGGCTGGGCGCGCGTTCGCCAGGTGCTCGCTGCCTGGCATCGACTGGAGGCGGAACGCGTCGAGGAAGGCCTGCTGGCCATGCTCGCCGGCCAGCCGCTGCGGAGTCTCCTTCGCGTAGCCGAGGTAGAGCCGCACCCGGCCGTTCCCCTGCGGAAAGGCGAGGTAGTGCACGTCGCCCTCCGCGCCGATCGCCTGCACGTCGGCGGGCCACCCGTCCGCGCCCTCGATCAACATGCCGGAGAAGAGGTGGTGCGTCGGGTCGCGGTGCAGCGCGATGCCCGCCTGCCGCCGGACGGTCGAGCCGCGCCCGTCCGCGCCGGCGATCAGCCTGCAGCGCGCCGTGTGCTGCGCGCCCTCGCGCGTGTAGCTGACGGAGGGCGTGCCCGCGGTGTCGATCGCGACGTCCGTCACGCCGCGGAGCACCGTCGCGCCCGCCGCGGTCGCCGTCTCGTTGAGCCTGTTGCACATGGCGGGGTGGCCGAGACAGAGCGGCCCCGGCACGCCGGGGACCAGCGCGTCGATCGGCAGCGCGTTCGCCTCCGCCTCGGCCGGATCGATCGTGTCGCCGTAGAAGATGTGCTTCGAGAGGTGGTGCCCGCCGATTGCGATGAGGTCCTCGTAGAGCCCGATGCGCTTCAGTTCGACGACGCCCCACGGCGCGATCCATTCGCCGCGTACGAGGTCCCGGTACACGGTCGACTTCTCCAGCACGAGGACGGAGACCCCGCGCCGGGCGAGCGCGGTCGCCAGCGCGCCGCCGCCGATCCCGCCGCCCACGATCACGATATCGAACTGGTCGCTCACGTCACCTTCTCCTGTGCGCGGCTTGAGCTACTCGCGCTCGATGTCGTAGCCGGAGTAGCGCGCCACGCGCTCATGCACGTCGTCGATCGCCGTCACGCCCTCGCGGATCAGCGAATCGATGAACTGCTCGCGCGCCGCCACTTCGCGGATGAAGTCTTCGTCTTCCATGCCGAGGCGGCGGGCGGCGGCGTTGATCTCGGCCGGCGTCGCCAGGATGTCGTACGCGTCTTCGTCAGCCTTCCAGCGCGCGATGGAATGCCGGTCGTAGCCCGCGCCCAGCGGCTCCAGCACGGCGACCTCGCTGACGCGGCGCAGGCGCTGGCCGCCGCGGTTGCCGACGAACATCGGCACGATGAACGCCAGCCGGCCGATGTGCTCCGCGGGCACGTCGCACTCGTCCGTGAGCTGCTCAATCACGCCGTCGACGGTCTCCGCGTGCAGCGTCGACGCCAGCGTGTAGCCCTCGCCCATCAGCTCGAAGGCGCGCTGCACGTAGGGGCCCCACGAGTACACGGGCAGGTGGTCGCTGATCTCGTTGACCATCAGGTAGACGGGCGGGTCGTCATCGCTCCGCGGCGGCAGCCGGAACGTCTCGCCCCAGCCGCGCGTGAAGTACACCGCGGCGTCCGGGTGCGTGAAGGCGAGCAGCGCCGTCAGGATGGTCGTCTTGCCGGCGCCCGGCGGGTCGGCGGCCAGCACGATCGACGCGCCGCGCTCCATCACCAGCCAGAGGATCGCCACGACGCGGGACGGCACAGTGCCGGCGCGGACGATCTGCGTGATCGACATCGCCTCCGGGTGGTTGTAGCCGTGCCACCCCCACCAGCTCTCCGGTTGATTCAGGGCTCTCACTCACCCATGATACCGAAGCGCCCGCGCACGGGTGACTTGCGGAGGAGCGAGAGCATGAAGCAGGCAGTGGTCGTCAGTCCGAAGATGTTCGAGATCAGGGACGTCGAACAGCCGCAGCCGGGCGCCGGCGAGGTGCTGGTGCGCGTCCGCAACGTCGGCGTCTGCGGCAGCGACCTGCACTTCTACCGCGGCGAGTTCCCGCTGCCGCCGAACTTCTGCCTGGGCCACGAGTGCTCCGGCGAGGTCGCTGCGCTCGGCGAGGGCGTCACGGGCTTCGCGCCGGGCGATCGCGTCGCGCTGGAGCTGTTCCAGGTGTGCCTCGTGTGCCCGCAGTGCCGGTCCGGCAACTACCACCTTTGTCCGTCGCGCAAGGCGAACGGGCTCGGAGTGATCCCGGGCGGCCTCTGCGAGTACATGGCGCTGCCGTCGTACGCGCTCTACAAGCTGCCGCCGGAGGTGGACTTCGAGTTGGGCGCGCTGGTCGAGCCGCTGGCGGTCGCCGTGCACGGCATCAAGCAGGTCGACCTCCAGTTCGGCGAGCGTGTCGCCGTGCTGGGCGCGGGCACGATCGGCCTGATGACCGTGGCCGCGGCGAAGGCGATGGGCGCGTCGTACATCGGCGTCACGGCGCGCCACCCGCACCAGAAGGCGATGGCCGAGGCGCTCGGAGCGGACGCCGTCTTCTCGGACGAGCCGGCGGGCGTGGCCGCGCTCAACGTCGCGGTCGGCGGCGCCGACGTGGTCGTGGAGACGGTTGGCGGGCATGCGAACACCCTGGCCGACGCGCTCGGCGTGGTGGCCGTCGGCGGCCGGATCAGTGTGCTGGGCGCGTTCACGGCGCCGGTGCAGATCCACCCGATCATGTTCTTCCTGAAGGAGGCGCGCGTCGTCGGGTCGAACTGCTACGGCCGCGCGGGCCGCCAGTCCGACTACGAGATCGCCATCGAGATCATGCGCCGCAACGCCGAGTCGCTGCGCCGCGCCATCACGCATCGCTTCGCGCTGGAGGACGTGGCGCAGGCCTACGCCACCGCCGACGACAAGAGCAGCGGCGCGATCAAGGTGACGATCACACCGTAGGACGGTCGTCGGTCGTCGGTCGTCGGTCGTCGGCCACGAATGGCCAGTGACCAGCGATTAGCCGACCAGTTCCGCTACCACTTCTCGCGCGAGATCTTCCGGCACGTCATCGCGGACGACGACGCGGCCGAAGTCTTCCAGCAGCACCCAGCGGACGCGCTTCGATGCCACTTTCTTGTCGTGCGCGATCGCGTCGATCACGGCGTCCGCGTCGATGCCGGGGTGGCGGAGCGGCAGGTCGTATTGCGCGAAGATCCGCGCCTGGCGCTCGCCGACGGCGGCGGGCGTGACGCCGATGCGGCGGCCGATCTCCGCCGCCGCCATCATGCCCGCGCTGATTGCCTCGCCGTGCAGGATGACCCCGTAGCCGCATGCCGCCTCGATGGCGTGCCCGACCGTGTGGCCATAGTTGAGGATCATGCGCCGCCCGCCCTCGCGCTCGTCCGCGGACACGACCTCAGCCTTCAGCGCGGCGTTGCGGGCGACGATCTCGGTCGTCAGTTGCGGCTCGACCGCCAGCAGGCGGTCCGCGTCGCGCTCCAGCACGTCGAGCATCGGCGGGTCCATGATCAGGCCGTGCTTGATCGCCTCCGCGAAGCCCTCGCGCAGGCAGCGCGGCGGCAGCGACGCGAGCAGGCTCGTGTCTTCGACGACGAGGCGTGGGGGGTAGAAGGCCCCGACCAGGTTCTTGCCCCGCGGGTGGTCCACCGCCACCTTGCCGCCGATCGCGGCGTCGACCATGGCCAGCAGTGATGTCGGCGCTTGCACGAACGGCACGCCGCGCAGGTACGTCGCCGCGGCGAAGCCGGTGAGGTCACCCACCACGCCGCCGCCTAGCGCGACGATCGCCGAGCCGCGCTCAGCGTGCCGGTCGAGCAGCCAGTCGTAGACCGCGCGCACGGTGTCGAGATTCTTGCTCGGTTCGCCCGCCGGGAACGTGAATAGCCAAGGTTCGAAGCCGGCAGTGCGCAGCGACGCGAGCGCGCGCTCACCGAACAGCGGGCCGACGGCGTCGTCCGATACCACGAACGCCGGGCCAGTCAGCCCGGCGTCTCGCATCAGCGCGCCGAGATCATCGAGCGCGCCCCATCGGCAGTGGATGTCGTATGCACCGGCGGCCGCGGTGACGCGGATCACGCTGTGCCGCCGGCCACCGCGGAGCGTTCGCGGAACGCCGTCAGGATCTGGTGCGTCACCTGGTCCGGCGTCATGTCGTCGGTCTCGATGATGAAATCGGCCTGGTTATACAGCGCCTGCCGCTCCGCCTTCAGCTCGACGATCCGCGCCAACGGGTCGTCGCCCAGCAGCGGGCGGTCCGATACCCGCGTGCCGGAATCGGCGATGCGCGCCGCGATCGTCTCGGGCCGCGCGTCGAGCGCCACGACGAACCCCATGCGGCGCATGGCCGCGCGGTTCGATTCGAGCAGCACGCTGCCGCCTCCCGTGGCCACGACGACGTTCTGCTTGACGGCGATCTCGTCGATGGTCTGCGCTTCCAGTTCGCGGAACGCTGCCTCACCGCCCGTGCGGAAGATCTTCGGGATGTCCTCGCCTGCGCGCTCCTCGATCAGCTTGTCGAGGTCGACGCACTCCCAGTCGAGCGCGGCGGCCAGCGGCCGCGCCACGCGCGATTTGCCCGTCGCCATGAAGCCGGTCAGCCAGATTTGCGTGTAGTTCATGCGTTTATCGATCCCGCTGGTGATACCTGCGCCCCGTCCGGATGGCACCGCACCGGCCGCAAGAAACCAGGCACACTTGCCATCGTCGTCTGCATCATTATCGTCGCTTCACGGGGGGCGTCGTTGCGCGCAAACCCCGATCCATCTTAGCCGACGCGGCGGCGGGCTGAAGGGCCGTTAGGCTCCATTCCGGGAAGCCCGCCCGCTGTCCGGCTAGCTCTCCCGCAGGTCACGCGGCCCGATCGTCGCCTCGAACGCGCGCCAGTTCCGCAGTGTCTCCTTCAGCGAATCGCCGCCGAACTTCTCGAGCGCCGCCCCCGCGAGCACGATGGCGCACATCGTCTCGACGATGACGCCCGCCGCCGGCACGACGCAGACGTCGCTCCGCTCGTAGTGCGCGGCGATCTCCTCGCCCGTGCGCAGGTCGGCGGACGGCAGCGAGCGCGGGAGCGTCGCGATCGGCTTCAGCGCGACGCGCACGACGATGTCCTGCCCGTCGGTGATGCCGCCCTCCGTGCCGCCGGCGTTGTTGGTGGCGCGCGCCCACGGCCGGTCGGTCCACCGCTCGCGCGGCAGGATCACGTCGTGCACGTGCGAGCCCGTCTGCCGGGTGAGGGCGAAGCCGCCGCCGATCTCCACGCCCTTGACGCTGTGGATGCTCATCAGCGCCTGCGCCAGCAGTCCGTCGATCTTCCGGTCCCAGTGGACGTGGCTGCCGAGGCCCATCGGCACGCCGTGCACGCGCCCCTCAACGACGCCGCCGAGCGTGTCGCCGCCATTCCGCGCGTCGTCGATCGCGGCCACCATGCGGTCTGCGCTCGTGGCGGCGGCGCAGCGGACGGGCGACTCTTCGACGGCGGCCCAGTCGATCTCGTCGGGCACGTCCGCCTCGACGGCGCCGATTTGGACGGTGTGGCTGTAGAAGCTCATCCCGAACTCTTCGAGGAAGCGCTTGCAGATGCCGCCGACGGCGACGCGCGCCGCTGTCTCCCGCGCGCTGGCCCGCTCGAGGATCGGGCGCACGTCGTCGAAGTCGTACTTCACCGTGCCGGCCAGGTCGGCGTGCCCCGGCCGCAGCCGCGTCACCTTTTCGACCGCGCCCTCGATGGGGTCGATCGACATCTGCTCGGTCCAGTTCACCCAGTCGCGGTTCTGGATCGAGAGCGCGATTGGGCTGCCAAGCGTCAGCCCGTGCCGCACGCCGGAGATGATCTCCGCCCGGTCCTGCTCGATCTTCTGGCGGCGCCCGCGGCCGTAGCCGCCCTGCCGCCGCCGCAGGTCAACGGCGATGTAGTCCTCCGAGAGCGGCAGCCCGGCGGGCATGCCCTCGACGATGACGGCCAGACCTTTGCCGTGTGACTCGCCGGCGGTCAGGAAGCGCAGCAATTAGTCGTCCTTGTAGAACGCGGCGGGTACGCCGCTGCTGGTCGTGGCGTCGGGGTCGATCGGCAGCGGGTTGCCGCGGTCGTCCAGCGAGAAGCGGCCGCCGAACGCCTGCACGACCTCCTCCGCATCCATCTCGTCCCACGGGAGCGCGTCGGCGACCTCGCGCGAGGCGACAGTCGAGAGGATGCACTGCTGCGCGGAGCCGCCGCCGTCGCGGTACGTGCTGTAGACGTCGATCTGGGTGCGTGGCAGCTTCACGTTGGGGATGTCGTACAGCACCATATCAGCGAGGCGGGCGGTGATCTTCATCGCCTCGCGCAGGGCGCCGCTGACCTCGCGGCGCTGGCCGTCGACCATGGCGTACTGGCCGTCGGCCGAGGCGCTGAGCCGCACGCCGTCGGGCATCGCTTGGACGAGTTCGGCGCTCTGGACGCCGTGCCAGACGCCTGGGGCTACGCCCTTCGGCATGCGCATCGACTTCCAGTGGGCGATCTCGTCGCCGACCAGCGTCTGGATCGCGCTCACATCGCCCTGCTCGATGAGCGTGCGCCACGCCAGCTGCGCCCGCGTGCCCTGCACGATCACCCAGCCCACCACGACGAAGAGGAACAGCACGAACCCGATCGCGAAGACCAGCCCGTAGTCCGAGGCGGCAAGCAGCGGCAGCACCATGGCTGAAGTATGGCATCTGCGCCGCGCTCGCGGGGCGCGGACGCCGGCGGCAGATTCGGCAGATTGACAGAGATGACGCGGGAGGCTACCCGGCGAGGGCCCGTTCGGCGGCGGCGCGCATGGCCGCCACGTCGGCGTCCTTGCCCGTCCAGAGCTTGAACGACTCCGCCGCCTGGTACACCAGCATTCCGAGCCCCGACACGGCCTTCGCGCCGCGAGACTTCGCCGCCGCGACGAGCGGCGTCTCGGCGGGGTTGTACACCAGGTCGAACACCGTCGTCTTCGGCTGGATCAGCTCTGCGGGGATCGGCGATTGCCCCGCCGTCTCCGAGCCCGCCACACCGACCGGCGTGCAGTTCACGATCAGGTCGGCCTCGGCCAGGCTGCGGAGGTACGAGCCGTCGCCCCAGTACGCCCACGTCAGCGTCGTGCCGCTCGGCGAGCCCCGCTTCAGCCCCACCACCATCGCATCGATCTTGCGTGGCTGCCGGCCGACGACGTAGATCACGCTCGCGTGCGCCTCCATCAGCGCCAGCGCCACCGCGCGCGCGGCGCCGCCGCTGCCGAGCAGCATCGTGCGCTTCCCCTTCGGATCGCAGCCGGCGTCCTCGCGCAGCGAGCGCGCGAATCCGGCCACGTCGGTGTTATGGCCGATGAGCTTGCCGTCGCCGTGCACGATCGTGTTCACCGCGCCTGCTTTCGCGGCCAAGTCGCTCGTGCCATCGAGCAGCGGCACGACGGCGGTCTTGTGCGGGATGGTGACGTTCGCCCCCAGGAAGTCGGCCGTGCGCAGCGCGTGGATCCGCCCCTCCAGCACGTCGGGCTCGGTGTCCCACGCCTCATACGTCGCGTCGATGCCGGCGGCCTCGAAGGCGGCCTTGAAGATCGCCGGGCTGATGGAGTGCCCCAGCGGATGGCCGATCACTCCCGCGCGCTTCGCCACGTTGCCGCTCCTACTGCTGGTACTTCTCGACGTTCCGCAGGTGCTCTTCGAGGGTCTCCGCGAAGGCGTGGGACCCCGTCCCGTCGTTCTTCGCGACGAAGAACAGGAAGTTCGTGCTGGCGGGCCGCACCACCGCCTGGATCGACGCGAGCCCCGGGTTCGCGATCGGCCCCGGCGGCAGGCCCGGGTTGACGTAGGTATTGTACGGAGAAACGAGCTTGAGGTCGTCGAGCGTCAGCTCCTTCTTCCAGTAGCCGTAGCTGGCGATGCTCGCCGCGCTCTCCGCCACGGCGTACTGCACCGTCGGGTCGGCCTGCAGGGCGATGCCGAGCCGCAGCCGGTTCAGGTAGACGCTGGCGATCAGCGGCCGCTCGGCCGGATTCTCCGCCTCGCGCTCCACGATCGAGGCGAGCGTGATCACCTGGTCGAGCGTCAGGTTCTGCCCCTCGAACTGCACCTTGTCCGCGACCTGCTGCTGGAAGGCGCGCAGCATCGCGTCGACGACGTCCTCCGGCTTCTCCTTGCGGTTGAAGGAGTAGGTCGCCGGGAAGACAAACCCTTCCAGCGAAGTGAGACGGGTCTGCTGGAGGAACGGCTCGTCGTAGTGTGCCTTCAGCGCCGCCAGGAAGTCCTGCTTGCCGATGACGTCGGCCTTCTCCAGCAGCTCGCCGACTTCTTCGAGCCGGCGGCCCTCCGGGATCAGCACGTCGCGCGACGCCGTCTTGCCCTCGGCGATGCGCTTCACGACTTCGATCGCCGGCAGCCCCGGGTCGAACTCGTAGTCGCCCGCCTGCAGGGAGTTCTGCGAGCCGGTGACGCCGACCAGCACTTCGAACAGCTTGGCGCTGCGCACGACGCCCCTCTGCTGCAGCGTCGTGCCGATCGACTTCGCGCTCTCGCCCGGCTTCACGGTGATCAGCGTCATGCTGCCGCTCGACTCGAACGGCGCGATGGTGTGCTCGCTCTCGTCGCTGAAGACGGAGCCGGGCGTCTGCGCGACGAACCACGCCAGCCCGACCGTGAGCGCGACCGCCAGCGCCGCGACGATCGCCCCGACGATCCGGTAGATCATGATTGGCCCTGCTCCAACGAGTCGATGTACGCCTGCAGGATCACGGCCGCCGCCAGGTCATCGATCCGCGGCCGCTCGGGCCGGCCGCCGCGCCGCGGCCCGGCTGTGCGTGCGCGCTCGATGCGCCCGCCCGCGGCGCCGGTCACCTGTGCCGACGAGAGGCGCTCGTCCTGGTAGATCACGGGCGCCGTCAGCCGCCGCGCCAGCGCATCGCCGAAGCGGCGCGTGCGCTTCGCCTGCTCGCCCTCTTCGCCCGACATGCCGATCGGCAGCCCCACGATCACCGTCGATGCCTCCTGCTCCAGCGCGATCCGCACGACGCGATCGATGTCGGCGCCGCGGCTCTCGTGCTCGATGATAACGAGCGGCACCGCCAGCCGCCCCTCGCTCACAGCCAGTCCGATGCGGCGCTCGCCCACATCGACCCCGAGCATGCGCCCGCGCGCCCCGCCGCTCTTGCTGGATTCAACCATGATGCTTGAGGGTAACTGATGCGGGTACTCGGAGGTCGGAAGTCGGAAGTCGGAAATCTGGAGGTGGAGGCGCGAGGTGGATGATGGAGTGTCGCAGCTACGCCAGGGCCTCGCGGGCGATGTTGCGGGCGACGTCCAGCGCGGCGTCGAGCTTTGAGGCGTCTTTGCCGCCGGCTTGCGCCATGTCGGGGCGCCCGCCGCCGCCGCCGCCGGCCACTGCGGCCACCTGCTTGATCAGGTTGCCCGCGTGCACGCGGCTGGTCAGATCCTTGGTCACCACCGCCAGGAAGTTCGGCCGGTCGTCGATCGTCGCGCCCAGCACGATGATGGCGCTGCCGAGCTTCTCCCGCAGCAGGTCGCCGATCTCGCGCATCGCTTCGACGTTGGCCGCCGGCACGCGCGCGACCAGCAGCGATGCATCGCCGATCTTCTCCGCCGCATCGAGCAGCGAGCCCGCCTCGGCGCGCCCTGCCTCTCGCTCGAGCTGTTGCAGGCGGCGCTGCGCCGCGTCCAGCTCGGCCTGCAGCGCCGCGACGCGCTGCTCCAGCTCGGCGGGCTGGGCGTTGAGCCTGCGGCCGAGGTGCGCCACCGTGGCCTGCTGCTCCAGCACGTAGGCGTCGGCGAGCGGTCCCGTCAGCGCTTCGATGCGCCGCAGTCCGGAGCCGATGCTGCTCTCGCCGGCGATGATGAAGGTGCCGATCTCGCCGGTGCGGCCGCAGTGCGTGCCGCCGCACAGCTCCTTGCTGAAGCAGTGCATCGGATGGCCGCCGTCGGCGTCGTGCTCGTGCACAGGCTCGCAGATGCCGACGACGCGTACGCTGGCGTGATACTTCTCGCCGAAGAGCGCCATCGCGCCGCCGGCGATCGCCTGGTCGTACGGCTGCACCTCCCAGTGCACGTCGATGTCCTCGCGGATCTTCTCGTTGACCAGCCGCTGCGCCGCCGCCAGCTCTTCCGGCTTCGTCGCCTCGATGTGCGTGAAGTCGAAGCGCAGCCGGTCCGGCGCGACCAGCGAGCCGGCCTGCTTTACGTGCGTGCCCAGCACTTCGCGCAGCGCCGCGTGCAGCAGGTGCGTCGCCGTGTGGTTGCGCTGGCTCGCGCGCCGCAGCTTCCGGTCGACCGTCGCGCGCACAGCGTCGTTGACCGCGATGCGGCCCTGTACGACGCGGCCGCGATGCACGGTCAGCCCCTCGGCGGGCGACTGCGTGTCTTCGACGATGATGCGCCCGCCCGGCGCGACGATCTCGCCCGGATCGCCTGCCTGGCCGCCGCCCTCGGCGTAGAACGGCGTCTCGATCAGCACGACCTCGACCGCGTCGCCTTCCTCGGCCGCATCGACGACGCCACCGGGGCCGATGATCGCGGCGATCGACGTCGCGCGCTCCGTCGCGTCGTAGCCGACGAAGGTGCTGCGGACGTGCGCGAGCTGCGTGTACGCGGCCAGGCGGTCGGCCTCGATATCGAACTTCGCGGCGGCGCGCCCGCGCTCGCGCTGTGCCGCCATCTCGCGCTCGAAGCCCTTGAGGTCGACGGCGAACCCCCGGCGCGCCGCGATCTCCTCTGTCAGCTCCAGCGGGTAGCCGTACGTGTCGTGTAGCGTAAACGCCTGGTCGCCCGTCACGATCTTCTCGCCCGAAGCCGACGCGAGGATCGCGTCGAGATGCGTCCGGCCGCGCTCCAGCGTCTCGCGGAACTTCGTCTCCTCCGAGGCCAGCAGCCGCGTCGCGAAGTCCGCCCGCTCGCCCAGATCTGGGTAGGCAAGCCGCATCTTCTCGATGACCGCCTCGGCCACCTTGTCGAGCAGGGTGGCGCCGGATGCGCCGGAGAGCTGCGTCAGGTGGTACACCGCGCGGCGCAGGATCCGGCGCAGCACGTAGCCGCGCCCCTCGTTCGAGGGCATGACGCCGTCGGTGATCAGGAACGTCGATGCCCGCGCGTGGTCGGCGACGATGCGGATCGCCGTATCCACCGCCACGGTCTCGCCGTAGGACTTGCCCGTGAGCGCCTCGATGCGCGCGATGACGCCGCTGAAGACGTCGGTCTCGTACACGGATTCCTTGCCCTGCAGGATGCATGCCAGGCGATCGAGGCCGGAGCCGGTGTCGATGCTCTTGCGCGGCAGTTCCGTGCGCGTGCCGTCTTCCGCCTGGTACAGCGTCATGAAGACGAGGTTCCAGACCTCCAGGAAGCGGCCGCAGTCTGGCTCCAGGTTGGGCTTGCACGTGCCCGCCGCGCAGAACGCGCAGCCCGGCTTCGCCCCGCGGTCGACGAAGATCTCGCTGTCCGGCCCGCAGGGGCCGACGTCGCCGCTGAACCAGTAGTTGTTCTCCTCCGGGTAGCGGTGGATCCGCTCCTCCGGCACGCCGATGGCGCGCCACAGGCCGTGCGATTCGTCGTCCGTCTCGAAGATCGAGATCCAGAGCTTCTCTTTCGGCAGCTTGAAGTGCTGCGTCAGCAGCTCCCAGGCGAACGCGATCGCGCCTTCCTTGAAGTAGTCGCCGACGCTGAAGTTGCCCAGCATCTCGAAGAAGGTCAGGTGGCTGTAGTCGCCGACGATCTCGATGTCCGTCGTCCGGAAGCACTTCTGGACGGTGACCATGCGGGAGGCAGGCGGCTCGGACAGGCCCATGAAGTAGGGCTTGAATGGCACCATGCCCGCGCTCGTGAAGAGCAGCGTGGGATCGCCGTGCGGCACCAGCGACGCGCTCGGCATCATCATGTGCCCGTTGGCGACGTAAAAGCGGGTGAATGTCTCGCGGATCTCGTCGACGTCCATACGCGCGCATTGTAGGGGCGCGCGCCCAATGCCGGAAGCGAGAGGGAGGACAAGCGCCGCGTGAACCGTGTAACCAGGGAATCAACAGCCCATAGCCAATAGCCAACCACCAACCACCAACCGCCAACATCCAGCGCCCCACCTCTCACCTCGCACCTCCCACTCCCCCACCTTGACACCCTCCAGCCGCCGTCGCTACGATCCCGGCAGGCCCGCGCTACCTGCTTCACCCGATGCGGGGGCGCGCACAGGCCGTCATCTTGAATACGAACGACGACAAACCTCCCCCAAACGACACCCCGGCATCCCAGGAGCGCACGTCCGCGCCCGCGACGGGCGTGGGGCCGCGCGCCGCGCACTGGGTCGCCGTGATCATGGCCGTCGGCCAGGGCACGCGCATGCGGTCCGCCCTACCCAAGGTCGCGCACCCGATCGCGGGCCGCCCGCTCGTCCGCCACGTCATCGAGGCCGCCAGGGCGGCCGGCGTTGACGACTGCGTCGTCGTCGTCGGCCCGAACGCCACGGCCGATGCGGTCCGCACGGCGGCGGGCGATGGCGTCCGCTTCGCGGTGCAGGCGCAGCCGCTGGGCACAAGCGACGCAGTGGCATCGGCGCGCGAGGCGGCGGCCGACGCCCGGTACGTGCTGATCATGAACGGCGACGTGCCGCTCGTGCTGCCCGCCACGCTGCGGCGCCTCATGGCCGCCGTCGAGCAGCGCCCGCCGGATGGCGGCGCCACGCCCGACCTGGCGCTGCTCACCGCCGAGGTGCCCGTCGAGGCGTACGGCTTTCTCGAAGTAGCCGGCGACCGCGTCACGGCGATCGTCGAGACGAAGGAGTCCGACGAGGTCGACCGGCACGCGCACGTGCACATCAACTCGGGCCAGTACGCCGTGCGCGCGGAGTGGCTCTGGGCCCAGCTGCCCCGCATCGCGCCCGCGCCGAACGGCGAGCGGTACCTGACGCAGCTCGCCGAACTAGCGCACGCCGGGGGGAACGCCGCCATGGCCGTCCGCGCTTCCGACGCGAACGAAGTGCGCGGCATCAATGACCGCGTCCAGCTTGCCGAGGCGGAAGCCGTGGTCCGCGACCGCATTCGCCGCGCCCACATGCTCGCCGGCGTCACCATCGTCGATCCGGCGTCGACGTTCATCGACGCGGACGTGCGCATCGGCGCAGACACAACGATCGAGCCCGGCACACACCTGCGCGGCGCGACCAGCGTCGGCAGCGGCTGCGTGCTCGGCCCGGGCACGAATGTGCGCGACTCGTCGATCGGCGACCGCTGCGTCGTGCGCTACTCGACGATCGAGGAGTCGACGCTCGAATCCGACATTGACGTCGGGCCGTACAGCCACCTGCGGCCGAAGTCGCACCTGTGCAGCGGCGTGCACATCGGTAACTTCGCGGAGGTCAAGGCGTCGCGGCTGGGGCGCGGCACCAAGATGGGCCACTTCAGCTACATCGGCGACGCCGAGGTCGGCGAAGACGTGAACATCGGCGCCGGCACGATCACCGCCAACTACGACGGCGCAACCAAGCACCGCACCACGATTGGCGACGGCGCGTTTATCGGCAGCGACACGATGCTCGTGGCGCCCGTGCGCATCGGCGCAGGTGCGCGCACGAGCGCCGGCTCGGTGGTGAACCGCGACGTGCCGGACGGCATGATGGCGATCGGCGCGCCCGCGCGGATCCGCGCGCAGGCCGACGGCGCCGCCGGAGAGGAGCCAGAAGCTGGACGCTGACAGCGTGCTGGGCACCGTGCTCTTCGTCGTAGCGCTCGCCCTGCTCGCCGCCGTGGCGGCGGCGGAGGCGGGCGTCGCATCGGTCAGCCGCGCCCGACTGCGCGCTGACGCCGGCAGAGGCCACGCGCGAGCGAAGGCCCTGAGCGGCTACGTCGCGGAGCGCGCCTCGACGCTCGGCTCGCTGGCGCTGGCACGCAACCTCGCGGTCATCCTGGCGACGGCCGTCGGCATCTTCCTGATCACGCGCGCGCAAGGGCACAGCTGGGCCGCGCTCGTCGCCGTCTCCGCGGCCCTGCTGGTCGTCGTCGCGCTGGTCGATGCGCTGCCGAGGCTCATCGTCGCCCGCGATGCCGAGCGCTGGGCCGTGCGCCTGGTGCCGGTGATCAGCCTCTTCCGCGCGCTGTTCGGCCCGCTCGCCTCAGCGATCAATCGCGGCTTTCTGGCCGTCGCGCACCTCCATGGCGAGGATCAGGCGGAAGACGAGACGGAAGAATTGCTGCGCCTCGCCGAGATCGAGACGGGCGGCGAGCCGATCGAGGAAGAAGAGCGCCAGATGATCCGCGGCATTATCGAGATGGAAGACACGACCGCGCGCGAGATCATGGCGCCCCGCATCGATATCGTCGCGCTCGACGTGAGCGAGACGATCGACGACGCGCTGAAGCTGATCGTCGAGAAGGGGTTCAGCCGCATCCCCCTCTATGACGAGACGATCGACAACGTCGTCGGCATCGTCTACGCGAAGGACCTGCTGCGCTGCGTGACGGAATCGCGCCGGCCGGCGCTGACGGAGATCGCCCGGCCGCCCTACTTCATCCCGGAGTCGAAGCGCGTGGACGAGCTGCTCGCCGAGCTGCGCCAGAGCAAGGTGCACATCGCCATCATCGTCGACGAGTACGGCGGCACCGCCGGCCTCGTCACCATCGAGGACCTGCTCGAGGAGATCGTCGGCGAGATCCAGGACGAATACGACCGCGAGGAAGCCCCCATCGAACGCGTTACGGAGATGGAGGCGATCCTCGACGCGCGGGTCAGCATCGACGTGCTGACCGAGCTGTTCGGGTTCGAAGCCGACGAGGAGCAGCAGGAGTACGACACCGTCGGCGGCTTCGTCTACCACCACCTGGGCAAAGTGCCCGTCGCCGGCGACGAGGTGCGCGTCGACGGCCTGACGCTGCGCGTGCTGAGCGTGCTGGGCCGCCGCATCAAGAAGGTCCGCGCGACGAAGCAGCCGCACGCCGAGCGCACCGTTCCCGCTTCGTAGCAGCGACGGCGCTCCGTCACCCACTCCTGCCGCGCCCCGCCCAACCTAACCCCCGGCCCCTTCCCTACGAGGGAAGGGGAGCGCGTCAACGAGGATGGGAACTTGCAACGCCTCGGGCGTAACGCCTCAGGAACATCGGCATCCATTACGTCAGCCTGCTGTAAGATCAGCGCATGCAGTCCCCCCGCTACCGAATGCGCTCCCGCGAAGCTGTGCTCTACGCCACGCTCGCGGCGGCAACGCTGCTGCTCGCGTTCGCGCTGCGCTATCCGTCGCTGTTCGAGCCGCGCTGGTACGGCGATGAGGGCATCTTCGCCGCGATCGCCCGCAACATGCGCTCGGGCAGCACGCTCTACGGCGATGCGTGGGACAACAAGCCGCCGCTGATCTTCTTCACCTACGCGGGCATCCAGTCGCTGTTCGGCACCGGCGTCTTCGCGCTGCACCTCGTCGCCACCGTAGCCGTGCTGGCGACGCAGGTGGTTGTGATGGCGATCGCGCTGCTGATCGTCGGGGCGCGGCGCGCTGTGGTCGCCGGCGCGATCTTCGCATTCGCCATGGGCACGCCGCTGCTCGAGGGCGACCTGGCGCTGACCGAGACGTTCATGATCCTGCCGTCGTCGCTGGCCGTGCTGACGTTCGTGCTCGCCGAACGCCGCCCCGAGGACCGGCGCACCTTCGCATACGTGGCCACCGGGCTGCTGTTCGGCGTCGCTGCCGGATACAAGCAGGTGGCGGTGTTCGACGCTGCCGCCGTCGGGTCGATGATCTGGCTCACGCACGAGCGGCCGCTGCGCGCCCTGGCGCTGATCGCGGCCGGGTTCGCGCTGCCGCAAGCGCTGTTCGCGGCGTACTTTCTCGCGTCGGGCGCCTTTCCGCAGTACTGGTACGCCGTCGTCGGTTCGCTCGGCCTGTACTCCGAGTTGGGCCCCGCCCAGGGGCCGTTCGTGAAGTTCACGGGCTACCTGCCGGCGCTGCTCGTCGTGGCGTGGCTCGTGCGGCGCCGCAACGCCGGCGGCGAGATCTCGCTGCGCCTCTTCCCGGCGCTCTGGCTCGGCTTCGCGATCGCGGGGTCGATGTCGAGCGCGTTCGCGTTCCCGCACTACCTGCAACAGGCGGCGCCGGCGTTCGCCCTCACGCTCGTGGCGGATCCGCTCGCGGTCGAGAGGGAGGAACTCGGGCGGCTCGTCCTGGGTGTCACGGCCGTCCTGGTGGCTGCGGTGATCTTCGGCCAGTTCGCGCTGGCCTATCACCAGCGAAAGCAGCTCGATCCGGTGGAGTACTATCGCACCTTTGCGTCACATCGCTGGGGCACGATGAGCGACCTCGACTACGACTACAAGTTCGATGGCAAGGCCGTGGCCGCGCAGGACATCGTCGCTTACATGAAGGCCGACGGGGCGGGCACATCGCTCTACACGTGGAGCGAGCTGCCGTGGGTCTACGCGGCGGGCGGCTTCACGAACCCCTCGCGCTACTACACGTCGTTCCTGGGTGAGGTCGTGCCGGGAGCGAAGCAAGAGATCCTCCGCGATCTCGACGCGCATCCGCCGGCCTACGTGCTGGTCTCCGACGACACGTTCGCGCCCTTTGACGAGCTATCGCCGTTCCTGACGAGCCGCTACGAACTGGCGCGCCAGCAGGGCGACTGGCGCCTCTACCGCCTGCTGGTCGCTAGTCGCTAGTGGCTAGTCGCTAGTGGTTAGTGGCTAGTGGCGGGCAATTGGTGGTGCAGAGGCACGTCACCAATCACCAATCACCAATCACCAGCGGACCAGGTCACAGGCACCCCGACTCGGCGGCTAACGGGTTGCCGGCGGACCACATGTTCCAGCACGCCGTGCGCGCCCACGCCTGCGCCGCGTCGAACCACGCGTCGTTTAGCACGTTCACGCCGTCCGAGAGGTGGTGTGCCATGCCGATGTAGATCAGCAGCGCCGAAATGTTGTAGTCGTTGCCGTTCGTGCCGGTGACGTGCGGGTAGCCGTAGCGGCTCCCGAACTGGTCGGTGGGCGTCGCGTCCGTCTCCAGCGTCAGCGTCTTGCCGGCCATGAACCACTGCGTCAGCGACGTGGCCCAGCCCGCGCCGGGATCCGCTCCAAGCGGCGACGCGACGCCGACGAAGCGCACGCGCGATCCGTCCTCGCACTGCACCGTCTCGCCGTCGATAGCGTAGGAGACGAGGCACTGGTCGCCGGTTGCCGGCGTTGGAGTTGGTTCCCCGCCGCCGCCGCCGCCGCCGCCGCCGCCGCCGCCACCACCACCGCCGGTCGTGACGCTGGCGTCTGTGCACGCCCCTGCCGAAGTTCCATCCGCGTCGCAGGTCACCATCTCGATGTTGTCGTCGCTGTTCGTTACGGCCGCGACCAGCCGCAGTTGGGACGTTCCGCCGGCGATACCCGAGAACGCCACGTGCGCGATGACGCCGTCGCCGATGGTTGCGTCGATGGAGAAGCAGCTCATGAACGCCTCTTGCGTCGCCGGGTTCTGGTCTTCGCCGCCCGTGCTCTGGTCGGTGGTGCCCAAAGGCGGGGACAGCGAGCAGTTGAGCGCGGCGGACGGGAGCCCAGCCGTCGTGGGCGGCTCAGCAAGCAGGACCGCCGGGTCGTAGGCGAGGCTGAAATTGAAGGCCCCGACGGGGCCGGTGCTCCCCTGCAGCACGATGTCCACCGTGAAACTCGCGCCCACCGATGCCGTCGAATCGATGCCGCCGCCCGGGATCGCGTCCACCCGCAAGCAGGCGCCTGCCCCGCAGTCCGCCGCGCGGGCGACCGGAGCGCGCGTCCCGCCCATTAGCAGGACTCCGGCGAACACCGCGAGGACCGCGAGGACCGGCAGTGGGCGCAGTGTCATGTTCGAAGCCTTCCCCATCGGTCGATCCCCTCGCGATGCCGCCGCGCGCGCCGCGTACCATCCCGTGCGTGGCATCTTGCCGCTTGCCCGGAGCAAAATCAATGACGAGCGGCAATCGCCGCCCTCGTGGCCGCCGCGTTGAATCGATGACCACGACCAGAATTCTTCTTAACCCTCTAGCATCCAGCCGCCCACGGGCCTATACTCGCCCCGTGGACGAAGTAGAACGTAAGTACTGGATTGGCTTCAGTCGCATCTCCCGCATCGGCCGCGCGCGCGTCGCGCAGCTCGAGGCGCACTTCGGGCGCCTCGAACACGCCTGGCGCGCCACGCCCGGCGAACTGAGGGCGGCGGGCCTCGATTCTGGTTCCGTCTCCGCCTGCGTCACCGGGCGCGATGGCGTCGATCTCGACGCCGAGGTCGAGCTGCTTGCGAAACACGGCGTGCGTGCCCTCACGTGGCACGACGACGAGTACCCGAGACAACTCCTGGAGATCTTCGACAGGCCCCCGGTCCTCTACGTGCGCGGCGCCCTGTCGCCGGCCGACGAGTGGGGCGTCGCTGTCGTCGGCACCCGCCGCGTGACGGTCTACGGACGCCAGGTGGCCGAGGAGATGGCACGCGGCCTCTCGGCGAATCGCGTCACCGTCGTCAGCGGACTCGCCCGCGGCGTCGACGCCATCGCCCATCGCGCCGCCATCGCGGCCGGCGGCCGGACGATCGCCGTGCTGGCCTGCGGGCTGGATCTCGTCTACCCGCCGGAGCACAAGAAGCTCGCAGAGGAGATCATCGAGCACGGCGCGCTGATCAGCGACTACCCCATCGGCACGCAGCCGCGCAGCGAGTTTTTCCCGCGACGCAACCGCATCCTCAGCGGCATCTCGCTCGGCGTGCTCGTGGTCGAAGGCGACATCAAGAGCGGCGCGCTGATCACCGCGCGCCAGGCGCTGGAGCAGAACCGCGAGGTCTTCGCCGTGCCCGGCAGTATCTATTCACCCGCCTCGCGCGGCACCAACAAGCTGATCCAGGACGGCGAGGCCAAGCTCACGCTCGATGTGCAGGACGTGCTGGCGGAGCTGAACCTCAGCATGGCCTCGCACCAGATCGAGATGGCCGAACTGCTGCCCGCCGACGAGACGGAGAGCCTGTTGCTGCGCCACCTCAGCAGCCAGCCGGCGCACATCGACGACGTGCGGCGCGAGTGCGGGCTGCCGATCGCCACCGTCACCAGCGCGCTGGCGATGCTCGAACTCAAAGGGCTGATCCGGCAGGTGGGGCGGATGAACTACATCCGCACCCGCGAGTCCTCCGCTGCGCGCTAGACTCGTCGGCGCTCATGCGGCGCGGGGCGCGAGCGACAGAACGAACGCTCGCGGCGCGCCTACGCCGGTTCGACCTCGGCCGCCAGCAGGCGATGGTCGCGCCCGCATTGCTCGAAGTGCACGATCGTGTACAGCTGCGACATCGAAGGCGACCGCTGCGAGGGTGCCACGACGATCCCGATGTCGTGGTTTCGGGCGTGCGCTACCAGATGCAGGCGGCGGCCTACGAGCGCTTCCGGACTCAGCCGCACCTTCGTCCCCGGATCGATGGCGTGCCTCCCTGGTGCTGCCGGCCGGCGAACCCCTGACCCGCAGGGCGCCCGGCGCTGCCACGTGCGTATGCGGCATGATGCGCGCGCAGTGTTGATGGTAGCGGATGATCGCGCGTGTGCAAGACCCTCACTGCGGCAGACGGTCGGCATCAGCACGTGACGGTCGACGTAAAGTTCTTCGCGACGATCAGCAGGTCCGTCGTGTTGACCTTGCCGTCTTTGTTGATGTCGATCCCCGGGCGGTCCGCCCGGCCAACGTTCTGCGCCACGATCAGCAGGTCAGTCGTGTTCACCTTGAGGTCGTCGTTGACCGATGCGATCTCCCGGCCGTCGCGGCAGAGGTCGCCATCGCTGTCGGGCAGCGCGGGCGATGTGTTGTAGCCCTTGAATTCGACGCCGTCGATGATCTTGTCGCCGTCCGTGTCGACCTTCAGCGGGTCCGAGCCGAGGATCCACTCCAGCGTGCACGTCAACGACGGCGCCGTACAGGTCGCCGCGATCTGATTGACGTTCAGCGATGGGATGCCGATGAAGTCGTTGAACTCCAGCACGCCGTTCTGATTGCCCAGCACTCCCGCCAGGGCGGCGATGCTCCGTGTGCCGGTCGGAGGCAGCGGCGTCAGGGCCACGCCGCATGCCGCGTCGACATCGGCCGAGATGATGGCGTTGCCCGCGTTGCCGTCGACCAGGGCGACGATCGCCCCGCATGGCACGTTCGCGATCACGGTCGGAGCGCCGTGCGCCGCCGGCACGCTGCCACGCGCCGTCATCAGCAGCAGCGCGGTGAGCGCGATGAGCGCGCTTCGGGCCGGAAGTGCTCGGGTAGGTCTCAGATTCATGCCGTCGCCCCTCACACGCGGTCCGGGCGGGGAGGCCGGATACCTGCGAGTCTTCACATCCATGCGATAATAGTACGAACGCAGGGCGCGGTGCGCGCGTTTTCCGGCCGAATCCGGCCGCTGGTGGCCATCCTTGACAGCTTTGCTACCGTAGAGTGGGTGATACAGTCACCCCGAGCCCAGGACCGCAATCGGTGGCCGCGTCCCGACGGAACGGGCGGGCGCCGTATTCAGAAATAGGCACCCTTTACCGAGAGAACTGTTGTGGCCCGGGCGCGGTCGTGTATAACAACCGGGGCCCAGCAAGGGCCGGGAGCAGATGGAACGCATGTCAGATGAAGCGGGCGCAGACGCCCAATCCAAGACCCCGACGCCGATAACCACGAAGGCCGCGCGCAAGCCGGCCAAGAAGAGAGCCGCCGGCCGCGCGTCGTCGAAATCCAAGACCGTCGCCAGGCCGCGCTCGACCGGCGCCGGCAAGCACCTCGTCATTGTCGAGTCGCCCGCGAAGGCGCGCACGCTCTCCGGCATCCTCGGCAGGGAGTACGAGGTGCGCGCGTCGGTCGGCCACGTGCGCGACCTGCCGAAGTCGCAACTCGGCGTCGATGTCGACGCGGAGTTCGCGCCACGCTACATCATCCCGAAGGACAAGAAGGAGGTCGTCAAGGGGCTGAAGGAAGCGGCGAAGTACGCCGACCGCGTGTACCTGGCCACTGACCCCGACCGCGAGGGCGAGGCGATCTCCTGGCACCTGCTTGAGGCCATGGAGCTTGATCCGTCGCGCTACCAGCGCGTCGAGTTCCACGAGATCACCGCTGACGCCGTCCGCGAGGCATTCAACCACCCGCGCCAGATCGATATGCACCTGGTCGATGCGCAGCAGGGCCGCCGCGTGCTGGACCGCCTCGTCGGCTACAAGATCAGCCCGATCCTGTGGAAGAAGATCCGCGGCGGCCTCAGCGCCGGCCGCGTCCAGTCCGTCGCGCTCAAGATGGTCGTCGACCGCGAGCGCGAGATCGAGGCGTTCGTCGCGCAGGAGTACTGGACGATCGATACGCGCCTGGCGAAGCAGGGCGATCGCGACGAGAACGGCTTCACCGCGCGGCTGGCCGGGCTGCCGGGCACGAAGAAGGCCGAGATCACCAGCGGCGAGCAGGCGAACGCGATCACGGCGGACCTGCGGCGCGCGGCGTATAGCGTGCGCGACGTGAAGAAGAAGCAGCAGAGTCGCCGCCCGTCGCCGCCCTTCACCACCAGCACGCTCCAGCAGGAGGCCTCGCGCCGCTTCGGCTTCTCGGCCAAGCGCACGATGGCGGTCGCGCAGCAGCTCTATGAGGGCCTCAACATCCCCGGCCAGGGGCAAGTCGGTCTCATCACCTACATGCGCACCGACTCGCTCAACATCGCCGAGATCGCCCGGAACGAAGCGCGCGCCTTCATCGGCGAGAAGTACGGTAAGGACTTCGTGCCGGAGACGCCGCGCTTCTACAAGGCGAAGTCCAAGGGCGCGCAGGAAGCGCACGAAGCGATCCGGCCGACATCGAGCTTCCGGGTGCCTGCCGCGATGGCGGCGTCGCTCAAGCCGGACCAGGTCAAGCTCTACGGTCTCATCTGGCAGCGCCTGATCGCCAGCCAGATGGCCGAAGCCGTGTTCGACCAGGTGAGCGTCGAGGTCGATGCGAGCGTCGACACGCAGCCGGCCCCGTACCTGCTGCGCGCGTCGGCGAGCCACATGCGCTTCGCCGGCTTCCGGCAGGTGTATATCGAAGGCCGCGACACCGACGACGACGAAGACGCCGAGAAGCAGCTGCCGGACCTCAACCAGCGCGACGCGCTGCGCATGCTCCAGGTGACGCCCGACCAGCACTTCACCGAGCCGCCCCCGCGCTACACCGAGGCGACGCTGGTGAAGGCGCTGGAGGAGAACGGCATCGGCCGCCCGTCCACCTACGCGCCGATCATGTCGACGATCCAGGACCGCGGCTACGTGAAGAAAGACGGCCGCGCGTTGAAGCCGGAGGACCTCGGGCTCGTCGTCAGCGACATGCTCAGCGAGCGCTTCCCCGGCATCGTCGATACCGGGTTCACGGCGCGGATGGAGGATGAACTCGACGAGGTCGCCAGCGGCGAGCGCACATGGCCCCCCGTCGTGCGGGAGTTCTACGAGCCGCTGCAGGAAGCGCTCGCGGCCGCCGCCGACGCGCCGCGCGTCGAGGAGCAGACGGACGAAAAGTGCGACAAGTGCGGCCAGCCGATGATCATGCGCTGGGGCCGCTTCGGGCAGTTCCTGGCGTGCAGCGGCTACCCCGAGTGCAAGAACGCCCGCCCTGTCGGTTCAGAGAAGGCGCCCGAGCCCGAGCCGACCGACGAGAAGTGCCCGGAGTGCGCGTCTCCGATGGTCAGCAAGCGCGGCCCGTTCGGGCAGTTCCTCGAGTGCACGAAGTACCCCGAATGCAAGACGCGCCGCCCGGTGCTGCAGAAGATCGGCGTGCTCTGTCCCAAGGACGGTGGCGAGATCACCGAGCGCAAGACGCGCAAGGGGCGCCAGCGCACGTTCTACGGCTGCGCGAACTATCCGAAGTGCGATTTCACCACCAATACGCGCCCCCTCAAGCAGAAGTGCCCGGTCTGCGGCGGCCTGACGGTCGCGGCGGCGAAGGAGTCGGCGAAGTGCACCGCCTGCGACTGGACCGGCGACGTCGACGCCGCGCCCGAACCGGAGATGACGCGAGCTTCCGCTTGACCCGCTTGTCCGCACTGCCCGGCATCGCACGCCCCCTGCCGCAGCATCCGCGTGGCGGCGGCGCGGCGCCCGCGCACAGATGACGCCGCAACAGCCCCGCTCGAAGGCGCAGGCGCGGACCATCACCCGCCGCCGTTTCCTCGCCCTCTCCGGAGCCGCCGCTATTGCCGCGTCAGCCGTGGTCGTTGTCCGCCGTGCCACCGGCAAGAAGACGCCATCGGGTGGCAAGCCCGCCGCGTCGCCGTCGCTCGCGCCCGCCGGAGCGCGCGGCGGCATCCTGCGCGCCTACAACTTCAATGCGATGGTGCAGGATTCGCTGGACCCGCACCTGACGCAGATGGGGCTCGTCGCGAACATGCACTCCGCGGTGTTCAGCCGCGTCCTTCGCTACGAAGACGAGCGCGCCGGCACCATCGTTCCGGACCTCGCCGAATCGATGCCGGAGCAGCCGGACCGGACGACCTACATCATCAGGCTGCGCGATGGCGTCACGTTTCACGATGCTCCGAACTACCGGGTCGCCTACCCGAAGACGGCGGGCCGGGCGCTGACCGCCGCCGACGTGAAGTACAGCATCGAGCGCCAGCTCAACAAGAACAGCCCGAGCACCCGTCACTTCTACCGCCAGGGCAACTGGAGTTCGATCGACCGGATCGAAGCGCCCGATCCGCGCACGGTCGTCATTACGCTGAAGCAGCCGGACGCGCCGTTTCTCAGCTTCCTCGCCGGGCGCCACGCCTTCATCGTCCCCCGCGAGGTCGTCGATGCATCGGACCAGGCGAACACCGAGGTAGCGATGATCGGCAGCGGTCCGTTCGTGCTCGAATCGCGCGAGCCGCAGCTCGCTGTCAAGCTGCGCCGCAACCCGCAATGGTTCGCGCGCGATGACAACCCCGGCGGCGCCGGCGCCGATCGCCCATTCCTCGACGGCTACGACGCCTTCTTTTCGCCGCAGGAAGACAGCTTCCAGCGTGCGGCGTTCGAGCGCCGGCTCGTCGATACCACCGGCTTCGGCGACGGCGCCGTGCTGGACCAGGAGCGCAAGACGAACCTCGCCGATATCGTGCTAGAGGAGACGGACGCCGGCACCGTCCTCGCCAGCCGCCTCCTGCTCGATCGCGCGCCGTTCAACGACGACCGCGCCCGCCGCGCGATCCACCTCGCCGTCGACCGGAAGGCGCTGGCTGCCGCGCTCTATCCGGACGTCGACGGCCGCGCCTCGGCCCGCCTCAGCGGCCCCATCGCGCCCGTCATGACGCGCTGGGCGCTGGCGGCCGACAACCTTGCGAAGCGGCCAGGCTACCGCAACGACAGCGGCGGCCGCGAGGAGGATCTCCGCCAAGCGCGCCAGCTCTGGGCCGCCGCACTGGGCGGCGACAGGCCGATCGGCGAGATCCGGGTGCTGTGCACGGGCATACCGAAGATCATCGCCGAGCGCGCGATGCCGGCGCTGCAACGCCAGCTGTCGGATGCGCTCCGCGTCACGATCACCCCCGTCGTCGACCCCAGCGGCTTCGCGCTCATCGCGTCGGCGCTGGGGCGCAACATCGAGGGCGCCACCGAAGGCGTCACGCAGTTCACGCTGGCCATGGAGGATGGCGGCGCCGACCTGGACGACTGGCTCTACCCGCAGTTCCGCAGCGGCCAGCCGATGAATACCTACCGTCTGCAGGACCCGCAGCTCGATGCGCTGCTCGACAGGTCGCGCGCCGAGTTCGATGAAGACGCCCGCCGCAAGATCGGCATCGACGCCCAGGAGTACCTGCTGGCGAAGGTCAACGCCCGCATCGAGTACCTGGCGCCTGTCGAGCGGCGCCTCACCTGGGGCTACGTGCGCAACTCGCACCAGCCGCTCCCGTACGGTTCCGACGAGCAGCTCGCCGACACCTGGCTCGATACGTCGCACCCATCCTGGCGCCTGCGCCCCGTCTGACGGTACGCGCCGCCCCGGCGACCGCCGATCGAGCCGCCTGCTATCCTTCGCGTCGGACGGGATGCTGCGGAGGAAGTCATGCTGCTCACGCTCATCGGCGCGCTACTCGGGTTGCCCGCCGGCTTCGCCATCGACGCGCTTAGCGCCCGCCTCGCGCGCGAGTGGTACGAGCTGCCTGACGATGAGCACGGTGACGAGCAGGGCGGATTGGACGCGGGTGACGGCGATGCCGCGCCGGAGCCCGTCCGCACGGATCCGATCCCGTTCGCGCTCGCGGCTGGCGCCCGGTATCGCCGGCTGGTGATTGTTGCGCTCACGGTCGCGCTCTTCGGCGCGGTCTGGCACCTCTACGGCGACCGGCCGTGGCAGGCGGTGATTGCGTCGGCCTATGCCGGCGTCCTGATCACCTGCACCGCGACCGACCTCATGGCGCGCCGCATCGCGAACGTCGTCACCTATCCGGCCATCATCGGCGCGCTGGCCGTCGGCATGCTCGCGCCGGGCGCCGACCGGGTCGACGTGCTGCTGGGAGCGCTGCTAGGGGGCGGCGTCCTCTTCGCCTTTGCGTTGCTGCCCGGCAACGGCATCGGCGATGCGAAGCTGGGGCTGTTCATGGGGCTGGCGCTCGGCGTGGCGTACACCGGCTCTGCCCTCGTCATCATGGCCCTCAGTGGCGGTGCCGTCGCGTTTGGCATACTGGCGGCGTCCAGGCTCCGCGCTCGCCGGGCGGCCATCCCCTATGGCCCCTACATCGCCCTCGGCATGATGGTTGTCATGCTCGTGCGCGGCACCGCCTTCCACACCATCTGATCCGTCGCGCATTGGCTGGCCGTCCCTCCGGATACACCGATTCGTCATCCACCTAGGTAACCCAACCTACTCAGACAGCCCTTCCCTCGTCCGATCATCTCGGTGAGGAGCCTGCTCTTGCCCATCATCATCATGGCCGTCGCCGGAATCATCTGCGGGTTCGTGCTCGACTACCTGGTGCAGCGGCTCGCCCGCGAGCCGTACCAGCGCGGCGATCTCGATGACCTCGATCTGCACCTGCGCAAAGCTGAGACAGCGCAACTGGCCCTCGCCCCCGAGGCCCCTCGGGCGGTGGAGATGCCGTCGCTGCTCACCACTCACTGGCTCTATCGCACGATTGGCGTCGTCGCCGTCACCGCTGCCGTGTTCGCGCTGATCGGCCGCCAGTATCGCGGTGACGATGCGCACATCGCGATCGCCGCGTTCTATGCCTCCGTGCTGATCATCTGCGCCTCGACCGACATCCTGTCCTACCGCGTGCCGAACTCCGTGACCTACCCCGCCATCGTTGGCTCCTTCGTCATCGGCATGGTGATGCCCGGCGCGAATCCGCTCAATGTTGCGGTCGGCGGCCTCGTCTTCGGCGGCCTGCTGCTGGTGCCGTCGATCATCACGGGCGGCGCCATGGGCATGGGCGACGTGAAGCTGGCGTTCTTCGTCGGCTTCGCGCTGGGGCTGACCTTCGTCGTGCCGGCGATGCTCGTCATGGCGATCTCCGGCGGCCTCGCCGCCGCGATCCTCATCCTCACGCGCCTGCGCGGCAAGGGCGATCCCATCCCCTACGCCCCATTCATCGCCGGCGGCGCGCTGGTCGTGCTACTGGTCCAGGGCACCGCCTTCCGCGCGATCTGACACCCGGGGGCGCGGGCCGAATCGACCACCGAGGCCCCTGCTTCTGATGTGCGCCACGACATAAGGGCCCGAGTCCGCCGGGCCCGCTTCAGGTAACATGCCCCCGCACACCTGTCCGCATCGCTTAAAAAGATCGCCAGTTCTATGCCCATCGACGTCCGCCTGCTGGACCACACGAGCGACCCCGCGCGCTCGCTCTACGTCGCCTATCGCACGGCGTACTCTGCGCTGACGCCGCAGACGATCGTCGACCGCATCGAATCGGAGCGCATCACGCGCGAGCAGATGCTCGATTTCATCGAGAAGCGGCTGGAGACCGGCCACGCGTCGCCGCTTGAGCACGTCTGGTTTGAGTACGCGATCTCGGGCGTCAGCCGCGCGTTCAGCCACCAGTTCGTCCGCCACCACATCGGCATCAGCTTCGAGCAGCAGAGCCAGCGCTACGTCGCCTTCAAGAAGGGTGAGTTCCCCTACACGATCCCGGAGACGGTGAAGCGGGCGGGTTTCGGCGGAAAGATGGAAGACGCCTTCGACAAGCTCGGCGAGCTGTACCAGGAGATGATCGATGCCGGCATCCCCGCCGAGGATGCACGCTTCCTCATTCCGAACGCCGCGAACACGAACTTCAAGATCGTCGTCAACCTGCTGGAGTTGCTGCACATCTGCGACCTGCGGCTCTGCACGCGCGCGCAGTGGGAGTTCCGCCAGGTGGCGTCGCAGATGCGCGCCGAGCTGCACCGGAAGTTTCCGGAACTGGCGAAGTACATCCAGCCGAAGTGCGGCGACAAGCGGTGGGGCTACTGCGACGAGTCGATCGAGGACTGGCAGGCCTGCCCGATCGGCCGCAAGCGCCCGCACAAGAAGATGTTGTTCGATCTCTTCGACGCGCATCGCCGGGGCGAGTTGGCGCCCCTCGCCGACGCCGACTTCAAGCTCATCGAGGAGATCGGCTCCTCCGTCGCCACCTCCGGCGCAGCGAAGTCCACACCGAACGGCCAGTCCGCCCCCGCGCCCCAGACCCGCGACGAAGGCTGAACTCGAAGGCAGAGGCTGGAGGTCGGAGGCTGAAGTCGTCTCCGCGCGCTTCCAGCGTCGAGCCTCCTGCTTCCTGCCTCACGCCGTCAGCGCTACGCTACCTCCATGCCCGCCATCGAACTCCAGTTCCTCGGCGCCGGCGACGCATTCGGAAGTGGCGGCCGCTTGCAGACGTGCATGCTGCTGCGCGGCGGCGCCGAGCCGTTGCTCATCGACTGCGGCGCGTCGTCGCTGATCGCGATGAAGCGCGCGGGCGTCGATCCGTCCGGCATCGGCACGGTGCTGCTCACGCACTTGCACGGCGACCACTTCGGCGGCATCCCGTTCCTCGTGCTCGACGGCCAGTTCAGCCGGCGCGAACGGCCGCTTGTGATCGCAGGCCCGGCCG
>Ga0315281_10001501_pt1 | contig 34550 bp, 24 predicted proteins | sample YL17G07_0_MG_FD_204540 | JGI IMG/M metagenome (GOLD analysis project Ga0315281, IMG submission 204540) | Sediment microbial communities from Yellowstone Lake, YNP, Wyoming, USA - YL17G07_0 | ecosystem: Environmental > Aquatic > Freshwater > Lake > Sediment | place: USA: Wyoming | collected...
GTCCGCTCGATGTTGATTCGCTTTTCGGCCGTTTCCTCCATGAACATCCTGCCACCGCCGGCGCCGCAGCACAGGCCACGATCCCGGCTGCGCGTCGGCTCGACGATGTTCACCACCGGAAGCGCTCGTCGCAGTGCGCCCCGCGGAGCGTCATACACGTCGTTGTAGCGCCCGAGGTAACACGAGTCGTGGTACGCGACTGTCAGCTTTCGCCCGCTTTCGCTCCGGAGCGGAACCCGGTTCTCAACGAGAAGCTTCTCGATGTACGTCGAGTGATGAATGACCTCGTAGTGGCCGCCAAGGTCCGGGAATTCATTCCCCATCTGATGGAAGCAATGCGGACAGCTCGTGACGATCGTTGTGACCTGGTAGCGGTCGAGCGTCTCGATGGTCCCCTTGGCCAGCGTCTGGTACAGATATTCGTTGCCCATCCGGCGGGCCGGATCGCCGTGACAGTGTTCTTCCTGTCCAAGTATTGCGAACTTGATGTCACACGCCTTCATGATGCGGGCGAAGGCGACGGCGATCTTTTTCGCGCGATCGTCGAACGATCCCATGCAGCCGACCCAAAAGAGGACGTCTGGTCGTTCATGGCGGGACGCCATCTCCGCCATGGTCGGGATCTCCAGCCCGTCCGCCCACTTGGCGCGGTCGCCGGCGTCGAACGCCCATGGCGCGCCGTTGCGCTCGAGTGACTCGAACGCCGGCTGCACCTCGACCGGAAACCGTGATTCGGTCAGCACGAGATACCGACGCATCTGGTTGATGACGTCGAGTTGGTCGATCGACACCGGGCATTCCTGGACACAGGCGCGGCAACTCGTGCAAGCCCAGAGCTCCTCCTCGGTGATGTATGTATCGAGCAGCCGGTTCTGCCCATCGCCGGCGATGGTCGCGCCGTGCTCGCCGTGCACGAGGGCGTTGATGTTCGCGGCGAACGGCATCGCCTCACCCGTTGCCACAGGCCCTTTTTCCATCAACCGCTTTCTCGTGTCGGTGATGATCTTCCGCGGGCTGAGCATCTTTCCGGTGACGTTCGCGGGGCAGGCCGCCGTGCACCGTCCACACTCCGTGCACGAATAGCCATCGAGCAGGTTCTTCCACGACAGATCCTCGACATCGGCAGCGCCGAAATGCGGCAGGTCCGCCTCGAGGTCCATCGGGCGCATCACGCCTTTCTGGCCGGGACCACTCGTATTCGACAGGAACACGTTTATCAGCGAGGTGACGACGTGCAGGTGCTTGGAGTAGGGGAGGTAGTTGAGAAAGGCGAGGATGAGCAGGGCGTGCGACCACCAGGCCACGGCGGTGAGAAGCGGGTAACGGGTCGTGATCACAGTTCCCAGGATCGCGGCGAGTGCATGAGACCCGACTTTCTCGGCACCGACCGACGCCGGGTTGGCGAGAATCGAAAACGCGTTCGTCAGCAGCAGCGTCACCATCAGCATTCCGATCATTGTGAGAATGATCAGCGCGTCGGTGTGCACCAGCTTATCCCCCTCGAGCCGCCTCGGACGCAGCACAAGCCGGCGGAAGAACGCAAAGCCGATCGCCCCGAGCACAAGCAGCGCAAAGCCGTCCTGCGACGCGGAGTACAACACGTAGAGCGGTCGCGGCAGCAGCGCGTCATACGAGAAGCCGGGCACTACCCCTTGCGCGAGGATCTCGACCGTCCCCGCGGTGAGGATCATGAATCCCCAGAAGATCGTCGCGTGCATCGCGCCGGCGACTGCTTCGCGAAAGATCTTCCGCTGAAAAACTCCGATCGACAGCAGGTTCTCGATCCGCGTCGCCGGGTGATCAAGGCGGTTCTCGGCGATCCCCAACCGCAGAAAGCCGATAAGGCGCTGCACGTTCAGCGCGAAAAATCCGACCGCAAGGACGAGGATCATCACGAACATTCGCTACAACCTATGCAAGCGCCCCTCTTAGTGCCCCTTCGCCGCCTTCACAGCCGCGGTCAACGCCGGTACGATCTCCAACGCGTCGCCGACAATGCCATAGTCGGCCACTTTGAAGATCGGCGCTTCTTTGTCCTTGTTGATGGCGACTATCGTCCGCGCCGTGCGCATCCCGGCGAGGTGCTGGATCGCGCCGGAGATTCCGACGGCGACGTACAGCTGCGGACTGACCTGGCGCCCCGTCTGCCCAATCTGGTCCGCATGGGGACGCCAACCTTCATCCGTCACCGCGCGGGTGGCGCCGACGGCGGCGTTCCCGAACGCGGCCGCCAGATCCTCGACGAGCTTGAAGTTCTCAGCGGCTTTGAGGCCCCGGCCACCGGAGATGATCACCGGCGCGTCGCCAAGATCAATCTTTCCCCGGTTTCCCTCGATCAATTCCTTCACCACAACACGCTCGACACCGGGATCCGCTGCCGGCTGCGCGCTTTCCACGCGACCGGCTTTCGGTGATTCCTTCGCCGTGAACGCGCTTGGGCGAACGGAAACCACCGCCGATGGGCCCGTGACCTCGAGCGTGACGTTCACCTTGTTCGCAAACCCCGGATGCTTCACCGTGAGTGTGCTCGCGCTTCCCGAGAGGGACACAACGTCCGCGGCGATTGGAGCATCGAGTTTGGCCGCGACGCGTGGACCGAGGTCCCTGCCCTGCGCCGTGAATCCGAGAATGACCGCGCGATAGCCACCGGTCTTGGCGCGACCAGCGACCGTCGCCGCCACGGCTTCGCGGGCGTAGTTGGCGAAGCCGGCGTGCTCTACAGCGATCACGACGTCCGCCCCGAATTTGGCAAGCTGGTCGGCCTTCGCTGCGATTCCGCTTGGGCCGCAGACGATCGCGTGCACCTCGCCGCCGATTACATCGGCGAGTCCGCGCGCTGCAGTGACCGCCTCGAACGCGACTTTGCGGAGATCGCCGCCGCGGGACTCAGCGTACACCAGAATGTTTGCCATTGGATTCGACTGAACGGGACGAAAGAGATTGTTCGTTGTGCTGGGGGATGATCTCAGGCCGCGACGCGACCTAGATCACCTTTGCTTCGGTTTGGAGCAGTCTGACCAGTTCAGGAACGGCCGCGGCGCCCTCGCCGATGATGCGACCCGGCGGGCGGTCCGGCGGAAGCTCCATCAACTTCACCGAGACACGAATCGTCCCAAGTTGAGCCGGCTTTGTCTCGAGCGGCTTCTTTTTTGCTCCCATGATGCCCTTGAGCGACGGATAGCGGGGCCGCGCGATGCCTTCGTCGATCGTGATCACCGCCGGCAGCGCGAACTCGACGATCTCGCCCGCACCTTCGATTTCGCGCCGCGCAATCCCTTTCCCATTGGCGATGTCGAGCTTGGACACCGCGGTGACGCCGGGAACGCCAAGCAGCTCCGCGACCGCCGTGCCGACGACGCCGGCCGACGTGTCGAACGCGTGCTTACCAAAGAGGATCAGATCGTAGCCGCCACCCTTGAGCTCGGCGGCGATCGCCTTGGCAACGGCCAGCCCGTCGAGGGGTTGGAAATCCGCCTTGAGCTGGATTGCCCGGTCAGCCCCCATGCTCATGGCTTTGCGCAACGTCTCCTGAACGGTGTCCGGGCCGACGGCAACGACGACCGTTTCTCCCGGACCCTGTTTCTCGTTCAACTGAAGGGCGACCTCGACCGCGTAACTCGCGAAGTCGTCGACGTCGAACTTGAGACCGGCCGTGTCGATATCGGTGCCGGTCGAAGCAATCTTGAAGCGCGACTCGGAATCCGGCGTGCGCTTGATACAGACGGCAATCTTCACCGCCGAACCTCTCTGTGGTTGGAATTCTGGCGCAAGTTAGCCGTGCCCGAGAACTTTGTCAGTGAAAAAGTGGATGGCCGACCATCGATTGACGGGGCCCTGCTGACGCGATGGCACAATCACTTGCTGCCGCGGATCAGGTCGAGAGAGCGGATCCGACCGCTATTTGAACGCGTTCAGCCCCGTCACCGCCTGGCCGAGCACCAACGAGTGGACGTCATGCGTCCCTTCGTACGTGTACACGCTCTCCAGGTTGGCCATGTGCCGCATCGCCGAGTACTCGGCGAGAATCCCCACGGCGCCAAGCAGTCGTCTTGCCTCGCGAGCAATGTCGGTGGCGATGCTGACGTTATTGCGTTTGGCGAGCGACACCTGCTGCGGCGTCATGGTGCCGGCGTCCTTGAGACGGCCAAGGTGGAGGGCGACGAGCTGGCCTTTGACGATTTCAGTGAGCATCTCGGCGAGGCGCACCTGCTGGATCTGAAAGCCGCCGATGGGCCGATCGAACATGATCCGGGTCTGCGAATACGACAGCGCTTCTTCGTAGCAGGCGATCGCCGCGCCGAGCGCGCCCCACGAAATGCCGTAGCGCGCCTGGGTCAGGCACATCAGCGGTGACTTGAGTCCGCCGGATTTCGGAAGCAATGCGGCCGCGGGCAACTCGACGTCGTCGAAAACCAGCTCGCTCGTGTCGCTGGCGCGGAGCGATAGCTTGCCCTTCTGATCCTTGGCCTTGAACCCCTTGCTGTCGGTCGGGACGATGAAGCCGCGGATCGATTTGTCATCCGGATTGCCATTCGTCTTCGCCCAGACGACGGCGATGTGCGCGGTCGATCCGTTGGTGATCCACATCTTCGACCCGTTGAGCAACCATGTCCCATCCGGTCGCTCCTTGGCCATCGTGATCATCCCCGCCGGATTCGAACCGAAATCGGATTCCGTCAGACCGAAGCAGCCAATGACTTCGCCCGCGGCCATCCGCGGCAGATGCTTCTTCTTTTGCTCTTCGCTGCCAAACGCATAAATCGGATACATGGCAAGCGCGCCCTGGACGGACGCAAATGACCGAATCCCGGAGTCGCCGCGCTCGAGCTCCTGCATGATCAGGCCGTAGGCAACGTTGTTCAGGCCGGCACACCCGTATTCCTCGGGGAGATTGGCGCCGAGCACACCGAGCGCGGCCATCTCCGGGATGAGTTCCCTGGGAAAGCGACCGTCGACGTAGCACTGACCGATGATCGGCATCACCCGTTCGTCGACGAAGCGACGGACTGAATCCCGTATCGCGATCTCCTCAGCGGAGAGCTGCGTGTCGATCCCGAAAAAATCTTGCATGGCAAAAGGTAGCGAGTGCGCGCCGTCAACGCAGACGTGATCTGCAGGCTCAGTCGCCTCGTGCGCTTCAGATCAACCAATATCCCGCTTCGCTCGCGGCCGAATCCCAACCTCGTGCGCCTTTTGCCGAAACTCGGGGCCATGGTCGAGCGGCGCGCCCGTCTCGGCCTGCCACTGATGCACCATTTCGTGGAGCAGCGTCTCCACCGCGTCGCCCCACCCATGACGCCGGATGTGCCGGTGACTGATCGCGATCTCAGCGGGCGAATCGCGATCGGCCGGCGAATAATGACCGAGTCGGCTTTTCATCCGCCGAGAGACGCGGACGGTGACGGAGGAGAGCGTTCCCCCAAAATGCGCCGCGTTCAGTCGCGCATGCTCGTCGACAAGGCCTGAGGTCCACACGGCGTCGTCCGGGTGGGCTCGCTCGCGCCTGCGCAGCAGCGACGATCCGTCCGCGACGACGCCGTTCGCCACGACGAGCCTGCCGGCCTCGCGCCTGATCGCCTTCGTCCGGCCTTCAACAAGCCGCACGATCGCCTCGAGCACCTCTGGCGACGCACCAAGGTACCACTCGTGAATGCGCAGCTCGTTGCCACGGAAACTGACCATCACGCGTGCGTTCCTCGTCAGCGTGCAGTGCTCGATGCGCCGGAGGCCGCGGGATCTCAGTATCGCAAGGAAATCTTCGGCCGTCCGAGGCGCGACATCAAACGCCAGACCGAGCTGCGCGGGATCCGGATGGATTGCCCCACGTGCGAGCCAGTTCCTTACCTCTTGAAACACTGCACGGGCCCGGCGACGAAGTTCGCCGCGTCTTCAGACCAGACGAGGGTGGACACCTCGATCTCCGTCGGCATGATGCTGATGCTGTTCACAGACGACGGGCGCCCGCCACGCGAGCGATCGGAGATGGTTCCCGCCGTCGAGATGATCGTCCCTTTATTCGTATGCTCAACGTAGTGAACGGCCTCTTGATGATCATGGCCGCAGAGCACGAGATCGACCTGCATGTTGGCGAAGTCGCCGAGGATACGCCGCGTGTGCTTCAGGCCATGGCGCTGCGACAGCTCGCCTTTCACCGGATTGTGGTGCATCACGATGACCCGCGCGTCGCCAGGCGGAAAGCGCTCGAACTCTGTGCGTGCGCGATCGATCTGCGCGCGCGTCAGGTGCCCGATGATCGAGATGTCGCGCAGGTTCCACGTCAGCGTTTCTCTGATCACACCCTGGGACGTGTTCAGTCCGACGAACGTCGCTCCCGGAACACGGAACACCGGTTCGATGTCGTCATTGATGTATTGCCGATAGTTGCGGTACATCGCGCGCGGATCGCCCAAGCCGAGTGGCGCGAACCACCAGGCAACATCGTGGTTGCCGGGGACGACCATCACTCTGCTACCGGCCCGCTCGGCGCGCTGGATGAAGGCACGGGCGCGCTGGAACTCACCGGCGCGGGTACGCTGCGAGACGTCTCCCGAAATCGCGACCACATCGTACGTTCGCGATTCAATCAGGGCCTCGATCGCCTCGTACTGCTCCGGCACGGCCGGGTGCCCGAAGTGGAGGTCGGAGCAGTGAAAGAGCGTGGTGACGCTCGCCGCAGGCTCAGTCTGGGTCACAGCGCGGCGATCACGGCATCGGTGAATTCGTCAGTGCTCGCGGTGCCCCCGAGGTCGCGCGTCAGCGTGATGCCGGCGGTGAGGGTCGCTTCGAGCGCGCGACGCACCCGACCGGCTGGTTCCATGTCGCCTATGTGCTCGAGCAACATGCACGCGGCAAGGACGAGCGCGCCGGGGTTCGCAACGCCCTTGCCGGCGATATCCGGCGCCGTGCCGTGGACCGCCTCGAAAATTGCGCCGTTGGCGCCGATGTTGGCACCGGGCGTCAGGCCAAGCCCGCCGACGAGGCCCGAGATCTCGTCCGAGAGGATATCGCCGAACAGGTTCGTCGTGACGATCAAGTCGAACTTCTCGGGGTTGAGCACGAGGTTCATCGCCATCGCGTCCACGATCCGCTCGTCGAAATAGACCCTGCCCGCGTATTCGCGGGCGACAAATCGTCCGGTGTCGAGAAAGAGTCCCTGCGACAGCTTCAAGATGTTCGCCTTGTGCACCAGCGTCAGCTTTTTGCGGCCATGCCTGACCGCATACTCGAAGGCGTAGCGCACGACGCGTTCCGATCCGAGGCGGGTAATGATGGCAATCGACTCGGCGGCGGCGCGGGGATCATCTCCAACACGTACATAGTGCTCGATGCCGGAATAGAGTCCCTCGGTGTTCTCACGGACGAGAACGATGTCGACGTTCTTGTAGCGGCCGTTGGGGAGCATTGTCCGCGCCGGCCGAACGTTCGCGTAGAGGTCGAATGTCTTGCGCAGCGCGACGGTGATCGAGCGGTAGCCTTCGCCAACCGGCGTTTCGAGCGGCCCTTTCAGCGCAAGGCGGGTCCGGGTGATCGAGTCGAGCGTCGCATCGGGAATCGGATCGCCATGCCTGGCAACGCCCGCCAACCCGGCCACCTGCTCATCCCAGGCGATGTCGGCGCCGACCGCCTTGAGAATGCGAACCGTGGCCGCGGTAATCGATGGCCCGATGCCGTCGCCGGGAATCAGCGTTACGGACGTGGTCATGCTGTATTACGGCGGTTGGCGGGAGGCACGACGGAAATGTAGCGTCCGTGTCCGACCCTTCGGTGTTCCCGGTTGGAGGCTCCCACGACTCCCGACCTCCTTAGCGTTTGCTAATCTCGGTCGTGGGGCTTACGGGTTGGGGAATGACTATCCAGCGACCAACCGCCCCCCCCCCGCAAAGTCGTGGTGGACTTCGATGACCGATTCATCGAAGCCGGCAGGATTCTCTCGGAAAGCTGCCGTGGAGCTCTTTTGCCATCGGTGCAGGCGTCAGCGACACAGTGCGGTTCGCGCGCTGCCTGGCTGACAGCTCCGCTACTCGAAAAGTGAGGACTGGTTTAGCGCTCGCCGCCTAGGAGGGCTTCACCGCGACTCCGACGGTCATCCTTAACGGCTGGCGCTACGGCATACCTCCGAGTGACACGGAACTGGTGCGAGCGGTCGGCGACATTCTTGCGGGAAAACGGCCGTACAAAGGCTTTCCACTCGAGGACGTTGTACGGAGTAAGCGGCAGTAAACAACGGCCAGTTGCCTGACTGCTGGAGTTCCTGTTACGTGCCAAGCGTGACCCTGCGCGCTGGGACTCGCCTTTCTCTGTGGCAGCATCGCCGCGGCTTCGCTCGGCGGTCAATCCGTCCAAGGGCGCATCGTACTATCCGACAGCACCACGCCCGCGGTCGGTATCCTGGTCACTGCGATCGGGGAGAACGGTAAGCCGGCGGCGAACGCACTGAGCGGCGCAACGGGCGACTACCTCCTTCGGTTGCCGGCTTCTGGGCGATATGATCTGCGCGTCCTCAGGATCGGATTCCGGGCGACCATTGTCACCGGGGTCGATGTTACGGCCGACTCGATGGGGGTGCAGAACATCATCCTCCGCAGTTTGCCCGTCGCCATCGCCGGTGTTACGACGCGGGAAAGATCGGATTGCGAGCTCGCCGGGCGGGATGCTGACACGTTCCTGGAACTGTGGGAGCAGGCACGTGGCGCGCTCACAGCAACGCGACTGTCCGAACAAACGGGATCGCTCGACGTGCAGCTCGTTCGGATCGACGGCCGGGTGGACGCCATGAAGTATCACGAGCCGGAAACGGCGGGGATGCCGGCGCCGGAAATAGATTCGTTGCATGCACGGGAATGGATGTCCGACGGCGCATTCCCCGCGGCGGCAGCGGAGACGCTTCTGGCGAAAGGTTACGTTCGTCGGCGCGCTGGTGGCGGTACCGTGTACGATGTTCCCACCGCCAAGACGCTGCTGAGCGACGACTTCTTGCAGCATCATTGCTTCAGCGTCGTCGGACCCCCGCGCGGCTATCCCGAGTGGATCGGCATCGGATTTGTGCCACGCGCGCCGCGCGCCAGCCTCGTAGATCTGGCTGGCATCCTCTGGCTCGATCGGTCGAGCGCCGAGCTGCGTCGCCTCGAATTCGAGTACACCAACATGGCCCCCGAGGACCACGAATTGTGTGAGGGCGACCCTCCCCAGGATCCACTGAGGCGCCGCTGTGAGCATTTTGCCGAAAAGGGCGCGAACAGGTTTGGGATCGGCGGTGACGCCGACTTCCGGCGGCTTGGTAGTGGCGAATGGCTCATTGTTCGGTGGGCGATTCGCACACTGTCGGGCGAATTCAACTCGCGTCCATCCCCCAGAAAGACTCGCCTTGGACACCCGAACGAGCAATGCTTCTCAAAGCCTGTCCCCATGTTTGTGGCCAAGCCTGGTGACTGCGTGAATGTCTTTTGGCCGGTGCCGCGGCTTTCCGTCGTGTCAACCGCGATCGGTCGGCTGATGCGGGCCGGCGGCGAGATCTACCGGGACGACAGCAGCCTCGCCTTGATCGGCGCGGTCGCGTCAAAGCAGGCGGGCAAGCATCCCGCGCATCTTGACGGTGTTATCACTGACCCCGGTGGCCGCCCGCTGTTAAATGCAATCGTACAGATTGAGAATCCTGGCCGAGTTGGAATAACCGATAGCCTTGGCGTTTTTCGAATTCGGACGCTACCGCCGGAGCCAGTCATTCTCTCTGTCCGGTGCCGCGGGTATCAGCCGGTACGATTTAGGGTGCCGCTGCTTCCCGACTCGACGCGGCGCGTTTCAGTTGCATTGGTTGTGGATAGCATGGCCGCTCGTGCCTCAAGCGACTGCGCCAATTCGAAATAGGCCAAGTTTGCCGCGTGGGAGCGGCTCTGTTGCCAACAGGCGTCAGCAATTGGCCGGACCGTCATTTCGCGGCGAAAAGGCTGGCGAGGTTGCCGGCGATGACCGCGGCGAAGTCGGCGGAAAAGGTCGGTGAGTCTGCTCCAACCACTTCCCCGGTCCACCTGACGTCGGAGAGGCGGGGATCGACCAGCACCAACCGCAGAACCGGGTGCACCGTGCCGGCGGCCGTTCGTTCGAACCGGAGTTCCACGGGAATGAGCACCAGGCGCCCTTCGTGGAGGGCAAGCATCGTGCGAAGCTGCGAGGCAAGCGGCTCTGGCAAACGCTGAGCGACTTCGAGCTTCGGCGACTTGAGCGCCTGGATGCTCAGCGCGCGCGGATCGGTCGCGTACGTCGGGTTATTTTTCGACGAGGTTATCAGCGCCTCGGCATAGACCCACTGTTGGTTCGCGACCCGGGCGCGCAGGGTGTCCGCCAAAACGCCGTCGAACGCCAGCATGTCGGCGGCCCGCGGTGGACTGGTCCACCCGAGCTCCGGCGCAACCTTGATCGACTGAAGCGGCGCGATGAGGAGCGGTTGGCCCACGATGCTGCCGAGTGGATGCGCATCAGGGTCCGTCGCGCCGGGTGGAGTTTTGGTGCGGTGACACGCCATTGTCGTGACCGCCAGAACCACGGCAGCCAGGACGCGGACGTTGCTTCGCAAGTTGGTCGGCACCATGACCCGTAAGCTAACGAGGCGGGCTGTTCCGTCGACGGGTCACCGACACGCTCGGACCATTAGATCAGGGAATCAGGCGGAATGACTTCCTGACCGCCCGTTCGTGCAATACTTTCGGCCCCTATGTCGAAGCTGCTCTCTGCCCTCACCTGGGTTGTCATCGCGTTCGTTGGCGCGGCATCCATCGCCTGGCTCGCGCTCTCCCGTGGCGAAACGATCAGCGCCGCCTGGCTCCTGTCCGCGGCGATTTGCACGTACCTCGTCGCATACCGGTTCTACAGCAAGTTCATCGCGACAAAGATTTTTGTCCTCGACGACTCGCGGGCGACGCCCGCGGTCCGGCTCGAGGACGGGCGCGATTACGTGCCGACGAATCGCTGGATCGTCTTTGGCCATCACTTTGCGGCAATCGCCGGGCCGGGTCCACTCGTCGGTCCGACGCTCGCTGCGCAGTTCGGATTTCTCCCGGGTGCGATCTGGATCATCGTCGGCGTCGTAGTGGGCGGCGCCGTTCAGGACTTCGTCATCCTCGCGTCCTCAATCCGCCGCGACGGCAAGTCGCTCGGGCAGATGGCGAAGGAAGAGATCGGGCCGGTCGCGGGATTCACGGCACTCGTCGCTGTGCTCGGGATCATGATCGTCCTCCTCGCCGTCCTCGCCCTTGTACTGGTCAACGCGTTGGCCGGCAGTCCGTGGGGCATCGTCACCGTCGGCCTCACGATCCCGATCGCGCTGCTGATGGGAGTCTACCTGCGGTATTTCCGACCCGCCCGCGTGCTCGAAGCGACGGCGATCGGCCTCGGCTTGCTCGTGGTCGCGCTCTTTGTCGGTCGGGCGGTGGCCGACAATCCGGCCCTCGCCTCGACCTTCACACTCAGCCGTAAGTCACTCGCCCTGGTGCTGATGGGCTACGGGTTCGCAGCATCGGTCCTTCCTGTTTGGCTGCTCCTCGCGCCACGTGACTATCTGTCCGCGTTCGTGAAGCTGGGCGTCGTCATCATGCTGGCGGTCGGCATCCTCCTTGTGCTTCCGCCACTGCACATGCCGGCGGTCACCCGCTTTGTCGACGGGACGGGCCCCGTTTTCGCCGGCAAGCTGTTCCCATTCGTTTTCATCACGATCGCCTGCGGTGCGATTAGCGGCTTCCACTCGCTCGTCGCCAGCGGAACTACCCCGAAACTTCTCGAACGCGAGACCGACGCGCGAATGATCGGTTACGGCGCGATGCTGATGGAATCATTCGTCGCCATCATGGCGCTGATCGCAGCCTGCGTGCTGACACCGGGCGTCTATTTCGCCATCAACGCACCAGCCGGTTTGCTTGGCACGACCGTGGAAACGGCGGCGGCGGCGGTGCAGAACTGGGGCTTCACGGTTGCCCCTGCGGAGCTGACCGCGCTCGCACAGCGTATCGGTGAAACGTCGATCCTGTCGCGGACGGGGGGGGCGCCCAGCCTGGCGATCGGCATGGCACACATCTTCTCCAACGTTTTCGGCGGCAGGGCAATGGCGCTCTGGTACCACTTCGCGATCATGTTCGAGGCGTTGTTCATTCTGACGACGGTCGATGCCGGCACGCGCGTCGGGCGCTTCATGCTCCAGGATCTGCTCGGCCAGATCATCAAACCACTTGGCCGCGTGTCGTGGTATCCAGCGGTCATCACCACGAGCGTGATCTTCGTCGCCATGTGGGGGCACTTCCTTTATCAGGGCGTCATCGATCCGCTGGGCGGAATCAATACACTCTGGCCGCTGTTCGGAATTGCGAATCAACTCCTCGCCGCCGTCGCCCTCTGCGTTGGGACGACGGTGATCGTGAAAATGGGAAAACGACGCTACGCGGCGGTGACGATTGTTCCGCTGATCTGGCTGGTGACCGTAACGATGACCGCCGGGTGGCAGAAACTGTTCGCCGCTGATCCAAAGCTCGGGTTCCTCGCGCACGGGCGTGGTCTCAGCGACGCGCTGAGCTCCGGTACGCTCCCGGCGGCGATCAAGACGGCCGAGGATGCGCGCCGAATGATGGTGAACGACTACGTCGACGCGGCGGTCACGGCGTTCTTCATGCTGTCAGTCCTCGTGATTCTGGTCGACAGCATCCGCGCATGGCTCGCCTACGACCCGCGAGGCGGCTCAGCCACGCCCGCAATAAGTCAGGCGGCTGCGCAGGCCGGCTAACCGAAAGAGCGTCGTCGCTGCGACCGCGGCCGGCGTCAGGGTTCCGCCGTTCGGGTTGCGGTTGACGACAGGCCGCGCGATACCGGTCTCGATCGCGTCGCTGAGCCATGCCTCCCAGGGCGCCAATAGTCGCGACGCACCGTCAAGGTCAGCAAGGCTCTGGCGCGCCCGTCGCAGGAGCAGCAGTCGAGACGGATCGACGCCGAACATCACCTCGTGCGGATTGGAGCAGAAGCCGACGGCGGTATACTCCGCGAGACGGACGCGGACCGCCGGCGCGATCATCGTGTCGGCGATGATCCCCGTCACCGGCAGATAGTCAGGGTCGGCGAACAGCGCCGGCGCCGAGTAATGCACAATCGTCTGGCGCGTCATCGCCGATCGGAGTTCTGCCGCTTCGGCGATTAACGCAGCGTCGTTCCGGGCGTGGCCAATCCAGTCGAGCACCGCCGCCGCGTCGCCGACGACGCCGTCGGACGCCGCAAAGTTCGCGGTGCCGCCGCGATCGAGTTGTCTGGCGACGGCGAGGTTTTCGCGCGCCCGCAGCTCCCCGTTGGCGAAATCGCGCTTCGACAACGCGTCAATGCCCTCGAACAGATTAGCGGCGGCGATGGTCAGCACTCCGTCGTCGTCTGTCGAGAAGGCATTAGACGCCGGACTCTCGAGAGCCTTGGCGTCGGCGCGGTATGGCCAGAACCGCGGGAGTAGCGCCCCGTGAGCGGCCGCGCGCCAGACGTCGATCGTGGCCCGCGGTGCATGCACGGCGAGATTGAGCATCGTCGACTCTGGTGGCGCCGCCGGAAGCCTTTGCAACGCGGCCATGATCCCGGCATCCGAAATGGGTCGCGATCCCCCGGCGTAGAGGATGGAGTCAGCCGGCGCGCGAGGCAGAAGCGACTGGACACCGACGCCCGGCGGGACAAACGTCGCCAGCAATCGCGCCTGCAGGCGGATGTCGACTGGCCCAGCCCCTCGCGTCAGACCCCCGGCGGAGCGGTCCAGCGCGCGCTCGAGGACGCGCCAGCGATTCGACCGCGACGTGTCCGCAAAATTCCTGCCGAACCACGCGAGGGCGACGGAACGGCGGTAGGCAGCGCTTATCGACGTCCGCATCGCGGCGTTGGCGATCACGAGCGACGCGACAACGGCGGCAATGAGGAGGCCCCCAGCGACGGCCTCGATCGGCAGACGATACAGCGCCGTCGAACCGGCGAGCTTACGTCCTGCGCTCACGACCCAATTCAACACCAGTTCGGGCTTCACCACGTGGGCGCCCTGCCACTCCTCGTCGGCCTGGGCACGACGACGCCGGATGATGGCTTCGACCGCCGCGAGGACACCGCAGGCGGCGAGCAGCGCTGCCGGCAGCGCAACCATCCATCGGGCGCCGCCGGGCGTGAGCGGCGATGCGCCCTGAGTGACGGTCGAACCAAACCAGCCCGAGACCCACGCAACCATTGCCGCGACAGAAAGCACGGTGGCCGAGATGATTCCGACGAGGCGAGCTCGACGCATCGCCAGCAGCACCTGGCGCTCTCGCTCACTGGAAAACGCGTAAATACCGAGGCCGTTGACGAGGTCGCCGCCGTCGCGGCGCATGTCGGACATGACATCGGCGATGGTGACCCACGGATACCCCGACTGGCGCGCGATGCGCGCGAAGCGGAGCGCCCGCGCCGAATGGATCGCCGCAAAAACCACCGCGGCGAGGACGAGGGCCAGTGCCGCGTACGCAGCGGCGGCCCACATCGCCTCACTTTCCACGACGTTACCGGCAATGACCGCGATCTCCTCCTGCGTCGATTCAACGCCGCGTCCGCCGCGGCGAACCGCGTCGAGAATCGACATCGCGCGCGCCCCGCCGTTCTCCAGCTGGAGCGGCACCGAGTGCATCCAGAGCACGAAGACAAAGGCCGCGATCGTGCTCACGAGCCAGACGAGACCGAGACGAAAGAGCGCGCTCGCTCGGCGAAGCGGCGCGAGGCCCGGGGGTGGCCACTCGATCGAGTGGCGGCTCGACGGCAGTAAGTGATCGACGATCGCCTGCGCCGACGGGCGGTCGGCGGGATTCTTGGACAACGACCGCTCGATGAGCGCGACGAGCTCCGGACTGAGATCCTCGCGAATGAGATGCAGGTCCGGCAGTGGATCGTTCACGTGGGACGCCATCACCTTGAGCCCCTTGCCAGGGAACGGCGGCTTGCCGGTGAGCATCTCCCAGGCAACGACCCCGAGCGAATATACGTCGCTCTTCTCGACGGCCTCGTCGCCGGCCGACATCTCCGGACTCATGTACATCGGGGTGCCGACGTACATCCCTTCATTCGTCAGCCGATCGGGACGACTGGCTCGGGCCGCCTGGGCAACGGCTGCGGAAATACCGAAGTCGACCAACAGGGCGCGCCCCGTCTCGCCGTCGATAACGATGTTCCCGGGTTTGACGTCCCGATGCACCACGCCACGGCGATGCGCCGCGGCGAGCCCTGAGGCCACTTCGCCCATGACTCGGCGAACGCGCGCCTCTGGAAGCATACGCCCCGTCGCGTCGGCGATCGACGGGCCCTCCACGTAGTGCATGACGAAATACGGAATCTCGCTCTTCGGCAGAATCCCGACGTGGTAGATGCTGACGACATTCGGGTGTGACACCGCAGCCGATGCCTCCGCCTCCCGGGTGAAGCGAAGGCGCGTCGTGGCGTCGTCGGCGAGTTCAGGGGCGAGGACCTTGATCGCCACATCTCGCTTGAGCGATTCGTCGCGCGCCAGAAAAACGATCCCCATCCCGCCTCGCCCGATGCGTTTTCGCAGTTGAATCGACGGCGCGAGGGCCTTTCCGAGCTCGATGGCCAACGACAACTCGTCGGCGGGAAGTGCGGCAATTCCGCCAAGCGAAACCTGGACACCGATTGGCCCCCGACCCGTCGCAGAAACTGGCGCGTCGCACACGGAGCACCGGGTCGCGCGCGGATTCAACAGGCCACCACAGGAATTACAGCGAACGGCCACGCCAGCCTCGGAGTCGCGAGAGATTCGGACGCAAATATGCAGCTTTCTTCGGCTGCGTGCTATATGATTGTCGGGTGGACATTTCTGCTGCTTCCCCGCTGAGCGACGGCTTGGTGTTTCGGTTCGCAAAGGTCTTGCGACGAATCATCGGCGCGCCCGATTACGAACGGTATGTCGTGCACTCCCGCGCTCATCACCCGGGCGATGAGCCAATGACCGAGGCTGCGTTTTCAAAGGCCCAGCTCGAGGCGAGATACTCGCGCCCGGGCTCGCGGTGCTGTTGAGCTGACGGCGGGCTTACCCCAAGCTCACAGCTCAGTCGCCTTCCGCTCGAGCGGCACCAACGCCAGCCCGATCGCGGCAAACCCCGCGACCCAGGCCCCGAACGTGAACGCCGTCGCCGACCCGTAGCGGTCCCAGAGCAATCCGAAGACCACCGATGCGGGCAGCGCCCCGATGCCGATGGCGAGGTTGTACCAGCCATACGCGACTCCACGTCGGCCGGCAGGGACGAGGTCTGCCACCAACGCCTTCTCGGTGCCCTCGACCAACCCGAAGTACAGTCCGTACACCGCGAACAGCGCCCACGCCTGCCAGGCCACAGTCGCGCGCGCAAACAAGACGTAGACAACGGCGTAGATCGCCCAGCCCGCGATGACGGCTGGCTTTCGCCCAATTCGGTCGCTGAGCGCGCCGCCCGGGGTGCTCGTCGTCGACTTCACAACGTGTAGCATCGCCCAAAGAATCGGCGCCAGCGCCACCGGAACTCCGAGTTGCGCCGCCCGCAGCAGCAGAAACGCATCGGTTGAGTTTCCGAGCGTGAAAAGCGTGACGACGCCAAGGACGGCCCAGAATCTTTTTCCCAACGGCGCCGCCGATTGGTGTGCGGCGTCTGGCATCGCCGTAACCGGCTCTGCGCCCGACGCCCGCTCGCGCACGAACACGACCGCCACGATCACTGCGATGATCCCGGGGATTGCAGCGAGCCAGAACACTTGGCGCAATGGCGCGTGCCACCACGTCAGCACCGCGAACGCGACCAGCGGTCCAACCACCGCGCCGGCGTGGTCCGCCGCCCGGTGAAATCCGAACGCGCGCCCGCGGACCGACGCGTCCACCGAATCGGCGATCAGCGCATCGCGCGGCGCCCCGCGAATCCCCTTGCCTACCCGGTCGGCGACCCGGATCGCGAGCACCTGACCCGCACTCTGGGCGACCGCGATTAGCGGGCGGACCAATGACGCGATCGCGTAACCGCCGACAATGAGCGGCTTTCGTTTTCTTACGCGGTCCGACCACCAGCCACTCGCCAACTTGAGCAGAGCGGCCGTCGTTTCTGCCGCGCCCTCAACGACGCCGAGAAAGCCGGCGCTCGCGCCGAGTACGGTCGTCAGAAAAACCGGCAGGAGCGGATATATCATCTCGCTCGACGCATCGGTGAAGAAGCTCACCGCCGACAGCGCGTAGACGTTTCGCCCGAGCGCCTTCTTTTTCGCCCCGTCGTCCCCGGGGATCGTCGCTGGATTCGGCATCGCCACGCGAATCTAGCACTTGCCTTGGCCGTTGCGCCCCGCGCATATCCATGCATGCCCGACCAATCCAGCGCCGCGCTGGCGTCCGACACGCACCGACTCCTCGCGCCGTCGCACACCCGACTCGCATTGGGCGATGCGTCGCTCGTCGAGAGTCAGATTGCAGTCACGCAGATCCCCGCCCCGACCGGGGACGAATCGGAGCGCGGCGCATGGGTCGCTGCGCGATTTGCCTCACTCGGGCTCCTTTCCGTAGACACGGATAGCGCCGGCAACGTCATTGGCCGGCGCCCCGGAACGCGATCGCTATCCCCGGTGGTCATCTGTGCGCACCTCGACACGGTGTTCCCGCGCGGCACGGACCTCTCACTACGCCGGGACGGTACCCGGCTCGTAGGGCCGGGGATCAACGACAACGGGCGCGGGCTCGCTGTGATGGTCGCGATCGCGGCCGAGCTCGACGGCGATCGCCTCCGCACCGACCGCCCGATCGAATTCGTCGCCACCACGGGCGAAGAGGGGTCCGGTGATCTTCGCGGGGCGAAACATTACTTCGGGTCGCGCGGGGCCGAGGCGCACGCGGCCATCATCATCGACGGCGCAGGTGACGAGCGCATCGTCAACCGTGCGCTCGGCTCGCGGCGCTTTCGGGTCACGTTCGACGGACCGGGCGGACATTCCTGGGCTGCGTTTGGGGCGCCGAACGCGGTTCACGCTGCCGCTTCGGCCGCGACTGCCATCGCGGCAATTGTGCTCCCGGCTGACCCCCGAACGACGCTCACTGTCGCGCGAATCGGCGGCGGACTTTCGGTGAATTCGATACCGGGCCAGGCCTGGATGGAAATCGATCTGCGATCCTCGTCAACGCTGGTGATCGATTCCATTGCAAAGCACATCGCGCTCGCCGTGCACACAGCCACCGCTGCTGTGAATGACCGACGTGCCGACGGTACCACCGAGCTGCGGGTGCGGATCGACTCAATCGGCGATCGACCGTGTGGCAACACGACCGAGGACCATCCATTGGTCATGACCGCGGTTCACGTCACGCGACTGATCGGACGATCACCCGAGCTCGCCATGGCGTCAACCGACGCCAACGTCCCGATCAGTCTGGGAATTCCGTCCATCGCGATCGGCGCCGGTGGCCGCGGCGGCGACGCGCACACAGCCGCCGAATGGTATGACAACACTGCTGGATCGATCGGCGTCGCCAGAGTCCTGACGATTGTAGCGACCGCCGCCAAACTCTAGCGGCCAGTGCTGCGCCTGGAGTCTAGGCCGTCACGTCGGACGGCTCAGTACGATCGAGCGCGCGACCCAGGATCACGATCAGCGCCACGACCTCGCCCGCGAGCAACGTTGCGCCGATGACGAGGGCAACGATGATCGACACCGAGAGATGGCTCCGCCCCGCAAAGATGATTCCAGCCGCGACGCCCCCGGGAACGAACAGCATCACTGCGAGCAGCATCACGACGATCGCGACCGCGATCATCATCTGGCCCATCGCTTCCATTCCTCCACTGGTCAGCGCGCCGAGCTTGGTCCACGCCGGAAAGAGGACCGGCGCCGCGTTCTGGATCCCGACGAATGTGGTGTTGAACACGAATACGACCGGAATCCCCGCCAGCAGGAGACCGGCCGTTTCCGCCGGTCCGAATGGACGGTTCGGCGCGAAGAGCATCGAGCCCCCGGCCAGCACAAGCAGGACGTACTGGACAACGGCGAGCGGAACGACAACCGACAACACTTCGGCGGCAACAATCGTCCGTCCATGCAAGGGAAGGAGCTTGAGCGCGGTGATGTTGAGCATGTCGTGACGCAGATCGTTCCGGAGAAGCAGCGGCCCGAAGACGACCAGGATAGCCACGATTCCGATCGCGGATATGGCGATCGCGCCGAAGACGCCCCCATCCCTGGAGCCCGCGAGGCCGCCTATCAGCACGGGCACCGTGCACGCGAACACGAGGACGGTCCACGCCGAACGCGTCTTTCGCCGCATGCAGAGGATGTTCTTCCAGACAATTGCCATGGCAGGCCAACCCGTGGACGCCAGCGGCATCGTTGCGAGAACGGCGTCGGGCCTTGGCCGGACCGCCGGCCCGACGACTCGTGACTTCCCAGCGCGAGCGCGCATGACTTCGAGGCGCTGCGTCGCCTGAACGACGGCAGAGTCGATCGCCTCGTCGTCGGCCCGAAAGACCCAGACGCCATGCACGGCAAGTACGATGAGGGCTCCCGGAACCGCTGCGAGCCACGCCGCATTGGTCTCAGCGACCATTGGGCCGAGAACGGCGTGGATCGGCCAGAGCACAACGGCCGCCGGTCCCGAGTCCATCGCCGCGGCAACCGCGACCATCGCCGGCTTGAACCCGATCCGCGCTGCGGCGAGGACCGGGTCGTATCCAAAGCCAAGGCTGAACGCGAGTCCAATGATGGTCGTGACGACCGCGGCGGTGGCGAGCCAGTGTTGGCGCAGCGCACCGCCGCCGCGCACCGCCCACGCCGCACGAACGATTTCTGCTCCCGTTCGATGGAGATTGGTCGTGGTGAAGAACATCCAGATGCCAACCATTTGGAGCGGTAGAGCGATCGAACTGCCCCCACGCCGGATCAGCACCGTCCACACGAGGACCGTCATCAAGATCGCCAGCTGTGCCTGCACCATCTTGTAGCCGACGAGCCCGCGCGACGACACGGGGCCCGCCAAGATGAATGCGGTTTCCGCCTTGTCGAGCGCCAGATTCGAGGGCCCGTTGGGCACGAACCAGGCGATCGACGTCATTACGAGCAGAAAAGCGGTGCCGATGATCATCCACATCGCGCTCGACGTGTCGCCCCCCATCGTGGGTCGCGATGACGACATCGGTCGCAAGTACACCATCCACAAGTATGCCGCGCCGAGGACGAACGCAAAGGCATATCGCGGGTTCTTCGCTCGCCGTACCCGCGACAGCACTCGGTTCTTTGCCGACATCGCGGTGAGGTACGCGAACGCGTACGCGCTCATGCCCGATCCATCCGGTGCATCGTCAGGTCAACGCCGCTTCGGACGGCTCGGTGCGCTCGAGTGCCCGTCCGAGCACGGTGAACACCCCGTACGTCTCGCTGGCGAGCGACACTGATCCAACGACGACGGCGGCAAGAATCGCGACCGACCATCCGATCGACTTCAACACGAAGATCGCCGCCAGGACGAGACCGGCCGGCAGCACCATCAACAGCGCGACCAGAATGAGGATGATGCTCAACGACATGACACCCTGTCCGAGATTCTCCATGCCGCCGCCAACAACGGCCCCGAGCCGTACCCATCCGGGAAACAGCACCGGAGCGCCATTCATTACCGAGACCATCGCCGCTGCAAAGGCGAGCAGGGCGGGAAGCGCGGTCACCAGCACGGTCAACACGATTGCCGGCGCGACCGGGTCGGGCATCAACTCGGCCGCAAGCGCCGCGAGGATGAGCAACGCGTATTGTGCGACTGCAACGGGGATCGCAGACGACATGACCTCGGCGAGTACGATCGTCCGGCCGCGGAGCGGCAAGACTTTCAGGGCCGACAGATTCTGCATGTCCTGCCGCAGATCGTTTCGGACAAGGACCGGGCCAAAGAAGGTCAGCAGCCCGGCCAACGCCAGCGCTCCGCTCGCGAAGCTGGCGTAGAGCCCGTTCTCAGATCCCACGGCCCATCCAATCATGGCCGCCGCCATCAGCGGCGCGATGAACACGCGAAACTGCATCGTGCGCCGCAGACAGAGAATGTTCTTCCAGATGATCGCAACAGCCGGGTGTCCCCACGTCGGAAGGTGCAATCCCATCCGCGAGACATTCTCGGGACGCGGCGCCGAAAGGCGTCGCGAGCGGTATGCCTCGATCCGACGAACCCGCTCGTGACTGGCAGCGATTGCGGATTCCTCGAACGCCGCATCAGTGCGAACGACCCACCAGGCGTGGAGGGCGAGGACGAGGAAGGCAAACGGAATCGCCGCGGCCCATTCACCGCGCGAGAGTGCAAACACGGGCGCGACGATCGCGTGGACCGGCCAGAGCACGATGCTTGCGGGTGCTCGGTCGAGCAGCGCCCGAGCGGCGCCGATCGCCTCCACGATGCCTTTGTCACTCGCGACGCGTTTCACCACGGTCCAGCCATCGACACCGGTGATGATAACGCCGACGAGCGTCGTCGCGAGGACGAGCGTCGGCAGCGCGTTGCGTCGCAGCGCGTGGCGGTGGTGCTCGATCCACGATACGCGGACGAGCGCCGCCCCGATGCGGTGAAAGTTCAGTGTCGTGAACAGCACCCAGAGGCTGATCGCCCGGTAACCGGACGGCAGGAAGCCGATACCGCGGCGAAGGAGAAAGATGAAGATCAACGCGTTGATGAGAATCGTCAGCTGCGCGCGAAAGAGCTTGTATCCGATGACGGCGCGGCGCGAGAGTGGCGCGGGGAACAGGAACGCCGTCTCGGCGAGCGAGAACGCGAGCGTCGTCTTGTCTCCTCCGAACAGCCACCAGCTGGCGGTGGCGGTGACGAGCCCGATCGTTGCGAAAACGACGAATGCGTCGCTGAACATCGCGCCGATACCGCCAGGCATCTGCGACGGATTGCGAATGAGAAAGAACCAGAGGTACCCCGCGCCGATGATCGCCGAGATCGCATAGCGCGGATTCTTCGTCCGGCGCAGTCGCGTCAAGGTGCGGTTGCGGAGCGTGTGCCAGGTCAGATAGACGAACGCGCGAAGCGTTCCGAGCATCGCCTAGGCCGGTTTCGGAATCGCCGGCGCCAGCGGGGTGTCATCACCCGTGAGCGCGAGGAAGATCTCTTCCAGAGATTGGCCGGCGAGATCAGGTCTCTCAGCGACGATCTGCGCGAGCGTCCCATACGCGACGCAGGTTCCCCGCCGCATCACGAGGAGCTTGGTGCAGAGCTCCTCAACCATGTGTAGCAGGTGTGAACTAAGAATGACCGCCGACCCAGCCCGGGCACGGGCGGCGATGGTGTTCTTCATCTTTCGCATGCCACCCGGATCGAGCCCGGTCAGCGGCTCGTCGAGGATCAGCGCCGTCGGATTGTGGAGCAGCCCACAGGCGATCGCCAGCTTCTGCCGCATGCCGCGCGACAGCTCCGCTGGCAGCGCGGTCCGCTTCTCGAGCAGCTCCAACTCGCCGAGGAGCGGCGTGATCTGCGCCTCCGCGTTTGCGACTCCGTAGAGGCGGGCGACGAATCGAAGGTGTTCCTCGACGGTGAGATAGTCGAACAGGTGCGGCTCGTCGGGAATGAATGCGAGGGCTCGCTTGGCCTCGACCGCGTCGGTTTGAATGTTGTGACCGGCGATCGCGATATTGCCGGAAGACGGCGCCATGATGCCGCACAGGCAGCGCAACGTCGTCGTCTTTCCGGCGCCATTTGGCCCCACGAGTCCGAGGACTTCGCCTGGACCGATTTCAAAACTGAGATGACTGACTGCGGTCAGGTTCGAGTACAGCTTGGTCAAATCGCGGACGGCAATCATGGAACGCCTGTTGAGGAATTGGCCTACGAACTCGTGCGGTCCACGATCACGGACGAATGGTCGCCGACGTTCACCTGACCCGAAACGCCATCGACCGTGGCGCCCTCGCCGATCAGCGACTTCGCGAGCTTCGCGTTGCGAACCGTCGCGCCGTTGCCGACGATCGTATCAACGAGCGTCGACTTGTCGACACGCGATCCGGCGCTGATCGACACGTTCGGCCCGATGGTGGAGCCGATCAGCGTGACATCGTCCTCCACGTACACGGGGTCGATGATCGTTACTCCAGCCGGAACCGATTTCGGCCGGCGGGCGCCGCCTTTGTCCAGCATCGTTCGGTTGGTGTCGAGCAGCGTGCCTTGCTCGCCGGCGTCGTACCACCCCGCGACATCGACGACTTTCAGTTTCGCGCCGTGGTCGATCATGTATTGGAAGGCGTCGGTGAGATAGAACTCACCCTGGTTCTTCGGCGCCGCGAGGACGGATGCAATCCCCTCATAGAGCAGCTTCCAGTTCTTGATGTAGTAGAGCCCGATATTCGCGCGCTTCGAGATCGGTTCCTTTGGCTTTTCGACAATCTTCGTCATGAATCCGGCCGCGTCGGTCACGACGACCCCGAATCGCTGATAGTTCTCGACCTCTTTTACCCAGATCACACCGTCGGCGTCGAGATTCTTCACGACGTTGAGATCGGCATCGAAGATCGTGTCGACGAAGATGATGAATACCGGTTGATCGACGTAGGCACGGGCGAGTGCCACCGCGCCGGCCGTCCCATCCTGCACCTTCTGCTCGATGAAGACTGAGTCAAACGGGTACTTCGACCGAGCGTAGGCCTCGACCTTGTCCTTGAGATGCCCGGTGATGTAGATGACCTGCTCGACGTCGCCAAGCCGCTGGAGGTCGTCCATCACGTAGTCGATCACCGGCTTGCCCGCGATCTTGATCATCGGTTTGGGCGTGACATGCGTGTGCGGACGGAGCCGCGTGCCCTTTCCCGCCAGCGGAATGATGACTTTCATTCCCAACCTTCCGCGAGTCGTTCGCTCCCGCGGAGGGCAAACCCCGCGACGGGCCCGCGTTCAACGAATTGACGATGCCCGATCATGGAGCGCTGGTCCCCGCTCGCCCATATCGATCCGTGAGTCGCACGACGTCGTCGAGGTGCGGTGTCGAGACTTCGAGAACGTCGCAGTCGGTCACCGCTTCCATCTGATGAATCGTGCCGGGCTCGTTTCGAAACGCGTCGCCCGGCTTCAGCCCCACGTCGCGCGGCTGCTCGTTTTCCCAGATCCGATAGATCATCTGCCCCGACAGTAGGTAGATGGTTTCGTCCTTCAGGTGGTGGTACTGGACGGACAACGCCTCACCGGCCTTGATATGCAGGATCTTGCCGACGTACTGGTCCGTCCTGGCCCAAATGGTCTCGTGGCCCCACGGCTTGGACACGGTCTTGATATCTGAGCGGCCGGACATTGCAAATGGGAAAAATGTGCGCAGCGGTGCGTTCAACGGGCGGGGTCGGCAATGAATATGGTGGAGCGGCGTTCGCCCCCCAAACCCGGCGCGACGGGGGCCCGGCCTGCAGCCGCGCAGATTTTGGCGAAACGGCGGGCTGACCGAACGGAAGGTTGACCAGGCCACCAGGGAGCAGGTTAACTAGTTAAACTCGACGACAAGTCTGAACCACTTCCCCTCGATCTATGGCTTCGTCTCCACTTCCAGTCCTGCCACCTCAACGATCGTTCGGCCAAACCCTGCGCCCCGATGCCTGGTGGGTGCAGCCGCTCATCATCGTCGTGATTCTGGGTGGGTTTATCGTCTACGCGACCTGGGCGGCGTTCCAGAACGCGTTCTATACGTATGGAGAGTATGTGTCGCCGTTTTATTCGCCTGAGATCTGGGGCGATTCGCCGCACGCGCTTTTCGGGCCGAAGCCGGCGTGGTGGCCCGGCCTCGCACCCTTTTCTCCGGCGCTGCTGATCCTGCCGTTCCCGGGTCTGTTTCGGTTCACCTGCTACTACTATCGCGGCGCATACTACAAAGCGTTCTGGGGCGATCCCGTGAACTGCGCCGTCGGCGAGCCACGAAAGAAATATCTCGGCGAGAATTCATTTCCGTTGGTCCTCCAGAACATCCACCGCTACTTCATGTACGTGGCCGTGATCTTCTTGTTCATCCTGTCCTGGGACGTGTGGAAGGCGATGTGGTTTTCTACGGCGGGTGGCGGAAAAGAATTCGGCATTGGCCTCGGCACGATCATCCTCGCCGCCAACGTCGCCTTTCTCACCTTTTACACGCTCGGCTGCCACGCCATGCGGCACATCACCGGCGGATTTCTCGACGAGTTGTCGACAAAGCCGGTGCGCAAAATTGCCTACGACTGTTCGAGCTGCCTCAACCGCTGGCACATGAACTGGGCCTTCACGAGTCTGTTTTCGGTGGCGTTTTGCGATGTCTACGTGCGACTGTGCGCGATGGGCATCTGGCACGACGTCCGGCTCATCTAGAGGATTCAATGGAACAGCACTCATACGACGTTCTCGTGATCGGCGCCGGCGGCGCCGGCCTCCGCGCGGCGATCGAAGCCGCCGCTCAGGGAGCGACGGTTGGCCTGATCTGCAAATCACTGCTCGGCAAGGCGCACACGGTCATGGCTGAGGGCGGAATGGCGGCAGCGATGGGCAATGTCGACGACCGCGACAGCTGGCGCGTGCATTTCGCGGACACGATGCGCGGCGGCCAGTATCTCAACAGCTGGCGCATGGCCGAGCTCCACGCGAAGGAGGCGCCGGCACGCGTCACTGAGCTCGAGTCGTGGGGAGCGCTGTTCGATCGCACACCGGACGGTCGGATCCTGCAACGGAACTTTGGCGGACACCGCTATCCACGTCTCGCGCACGTCGGCGACCGGACCGGCCTCGAGATGATCCGAACGCTTCAGGATCACGGCATCCACCAGGGGATCGAGGTGCACATGGAGTGTACCGTGCTCACGGTGCTCAAGGACGGCGACCGCGTTGCGGGGGTCGTCGCCTACGATCGCGAGCGAGGACGGTTCACGACATACGCCGCGAAAGCCGTCGTCCTCGCCACTGGCGGGGTCGGCCGCGCCTACAAGATCACTTCGAACAGCTGGGAATACACTGGCGACGGCCATGCGCTGGCCTACCACGCGGGCGCTGCGCTCCAGGACATGGAGTTCATCCAGTTCCACCCGACCGGGATGGTCTGGCCACCGAGCGTTCGCGGCATTCTCGTCACCGAGGGCGTGCGCGGCGAAGGCGGCGTCCTCAAGAATCGCGACGGAAAGCGGTTCATGTTCGACAACATCCCGGACAACTACAAAAGCTCGACCGCCGATAATCCCGAAGAGGGCTGGAAGTACACGCAGGGCAACAAGGAGTCGCGCCGTCCGCCGGAATTGCTGACGCGCGACCACGTCGCGCGGATGATCGTGCGCGAAGTGAAGGAAGGCCGCGGTTCACCGCACGGCGGGGTGTTCCTCGACATCGCCTGGATCAAGGAGCGGCTGCCGAACGCCGAAGAGCACATCAAGAAGAAGCTGCCGAGCATGTACCATCAGTTCATGCAGCTGGCGGGGATCGATATCACCAAGACCCCGATGGAGATCGGCCCGACGACACACTACATCATGGGCGGAATCCGCGTCGACGGCGACACGCAGATGTCTTCCGTTCCGGGGCTGTTCGCCTGCGGTGAATGTGCCGCAGGACTGCACGGCGCCAACCGGCTTGGAGGCAACTCGCTTTCCGATCTCGTCGTGTTCGGAATGCGCGCCGGCGACGCCGCCGCGAAATTCGCAAAGGCGCAGAGCAAGCCAAGGATTCAGCAGAAGGACGCCGATGCGGCGGAACGCGCCGCACTGGCGCCATTCGATCAGGACGGTACCGCGGAAAGTCCGTACAAGGTGCAGGAGTCGCTGCAGGGCACGATGCAGGATCTGGTTGGGATCGTGCGCAACCAGTCAGAAATGGAACGCGCGCTGGCCGAGATCGAAAAGCTCAAGGCGCGCGCGGCCAAGGTTGGAGTGAATGGCAACAGGGAGTACAACCCGGGCTGGCACACGGCGCTCGACCTCGGAAATCTGCTCACCGTGTCGGAAGCGATCGCGCGCTCGGCGCTGGCGCGGAAGGAAAGTCGTGGCGGCCATTCGCGCGACGACTATCCCGACAAGAGCGACGAGTTCGCAAAGTTCAATCACACCATGCGCAAAGGACCAGACGGCGAGATGATTCTCGAGCGCGCGATGATCCCGGCGATGCCCGACCATCTCAAGGCCATCATCGAGGAGATGAAGTGAGCCACGACATGCATTCCGCGTTGCATCCCTCGGCGGACAACGCGGCCGCGACGTCGACACGGACGTTCAAGATCTGGCGCGGCGTCGGTGAAGGCGCACAGTTCGAGGAGTACCAGCAGGACGTTGTCGAGGGCATGGTTGTACTCGATGCGGTTCACGAGATCCAGGCGACCCAGGCCAACGATCTGGCCGTTCGGTGGAACTGCAAAGCGGGCAAGTGCGGCTCGTGCTCGGCCGAGGTCAATGGAATGCCAAAGCTGATGTGTATGACACGCCTCGACCAACTGCCGGCGGACGAGCCGATCACGATCGAGCCAATGCGCGCCTTTCCGCACGTGCGCGATCTGGTGACCGATGTGTCGTGGAACTACCGCGTGAAGAAGCAGATCCAGAAGTTCACGCCACGCCCGCCCGACGCCGCCGATGGAACGTGGCGGATGCAGCAGTCCGACATCGAGCGCGTCCAGGAATTCCGGAAGTGCATCGAGTGTTTTCTCTGCCAGGACGTCTGCCACGTGCTCCGCGACCACCACAAGCACGACGAGTTCATCGGGCCGCGGTTTCTCGTCTACGCGGCGGCGCTCGAGATGCATCCGTTGGATACCGCCGATCGCGTATCCGAGCTCAAGCAGGCGCACGGCATCGGCTACTGCAACATCACCAAGTGTTGCACGAAGGTCTGCCCCGAACACATCACCATCACCGATAACGCAATTATTCCGCTAAAGGAGCGCGTTGTCGATGAGTTCTACGACCCGATAGGGCAACTGGTGAAGATCTTTTCGCGGCGCAGAAAGGGTGGCTAGCCGACCGCCTCCGGTCGAGCTGGCGGTTTGATCCGAGCGAGCGCGAGCCAACGATTGGAGACTAAGCAAAGGCGAAATTCGCACGCAGTGGTCGCGGTCGCTGACGTCCGGCGAGTTCTCGCCGAGCGCCTCGTTGGCGAATCGATGATGGCCGAGACCACTCACGTTTTGGTCGGGCTCGCCGTGACGGCTACGCTTTGGCAAGCGCTTCCACATGTTCTGCTTTTCCCGTGGGTCGGGGCCGTCTTTGTTGCGACGTTCACGCGTTCCCTGCTCCGCCGTCGGATCGCGACCGCCGCCTTTCCACCCGAACGCGTCTCACCTGCGCTTCGCTCGCTGATCGTCATGTCGGGCCTCGCCTGGGGCGTGGGGGCGTTCGTCCACGCGCCGCGGCTTCCATTCGTCGAATTCGCCCTCGTCATGGTCGTCTTCTGCGGCCTGTGCGGGGGTGCGGCGATGACCTTGATCGCTGACCCTCCCTCGTACTACGGGTTTCTCGCCAGCATGCTCGTCCCGCTTGTCGGCGGTCTGCTTCGCGAGAGCGAACACCCCGTCTACAGATCGGCGACCGCCCTCGTCGTACTGTACGGCATCCTGATGGTGGTCACGTACCGCCGCGCCCACCGGGCGCTGCTCAGTTACATCGAGACCGCCAACGCACTCGAACGGAGCGAAGCCACTGCGGTGCAGGAGCACCACTTCCTCGATCAGGTGATCGCGCGGGTGCCGAGCGCGATCGTGGTCCTCAATGACGCCCAGATCGTCACACACATCAATGCGGCATTCGAGGCGGTGTTCGGATTTACGGCCGCCGAGGTCGTTGGCCATCGAATCGAGGACGTTGTCGCTCGACCAGGCGACCGCGAGGAGTCAGCGCGGCTGCGGGCTCAAGCAATAGAGTCCGGAGTCGCTGTCGCAGAGGTGGAGCGCATTCGGAAGGACGGGCGCCAGATTACTGCCGTGGTCACCGTGATCCGGATCGAGTCCACCGTCGGCGCGGTTCTCGCTGTCTATGAAGACGTGACTGAGCGTCGCACGCGCGAGCGCCGGGCCGCGACGCTCAACGCGATCGGCGATGCGTTGAGCGAGGCGAAGACGGAAGGGGAGCTGGCGCCCCTATTGCTTCGCGTCGCAGCCGAACGGATGGGATGGGAAATCGCGGCATGGTGGACGCTCGACCGCGAGCACAATGCCGTGCGGTGCGACACCGTGTGGGTCGCGCCAAACGCCAGCCGCCCAGATGTTGCCGATTTCATTCGCGGCAGTCGGCGCAACCTTCGCGGCGGTGTCGTCGGTCGCGCCTGGCACGACCGCAGTCCGGTCTGGGCGAACAGTCTTGCCGACGCATTCGGCATCGAAGGCGACGCGGCCGGAGAAGCTGACTGGACCGGGTCAGCGGCTGCGCTGTCGGTCGAGGTTGGCGACGAAATCGTCGCTGCGATCGCCTTCTACAGCGGCACGCAGCGGGACAGAGACGAGGACGCGCTCGACGCAATGTCCGTTATCTCGAGGCAGATCGGCGCGGTCAAGCAGCGGCTGATCGCCGAGACGGCGCTTCGCGACGCTGAACTGCGGTATCGACAGCTCGTCGAAACGGCGACGGACGTCGTCTGGCGCATTGATACGTCCGGGCGATTCACCTTTCTCAATAACGCGAGCGAGCAGGTGTTCGGGTGGAAGCCGGAACAGCTGCTCGGCAGGCCGTTCGCGGCGATTTCAGCTCCCCAATCCGCGGATCGCGATCGGACCGCGATCGCGCAGATTCTCGCCGGCGGCGAGTTGTCGGGGTACGAGACCGTCTCGACGAACGCCACGGGAGGCCGGGTTCATACCAAGATGTCGGGACGGCCCGTCCGCGATGCCGGTGGCGGCGTGATCGGTGGTCAGGGGATCGCGCACGACATCAGTCTCGAAGTCGCAACGCGAGAAGCTCTGGGCCTCGCACGCATCACCGCCGAACAGGCCGACGCCGCGAAGAGCGCGTTTCTGGCGAACATGAGTCACGAGATCCGGACGCCAATGACGGGTATTCTCGGTACGGCCGATCTCATTCTCGACGGCGACCTGAGCGCCGAGCAACGACACTCTGTGGAGCTGATTGTCGCATCGGGAGAAACCCTCCTCAGGATCATCAATGACATTCTCGACCTGTCAAAGATCGAGGCCGGCCAACTCGAGTTCGAGGATACGCGTTTTGATCTTCATGCGCTGATGAACCGGTCAGTATCACTGTTGGCACATAGCGCGCGGGGCAAGGGCATCGACGTAATCCTCGAGATCCGGAACGACGCCCCGCGATTCGTGCGCGGCGACCCCACCCGGCTCGGTCAGGTTATGGGCAATCTCGTGAGCAACGCGATCAAGTTCACGTCGGCGGGTACCGTCGTCGTGTCGGTTTCGTGCCTGTCACGCGACAGCGACGGCACCCGGCTCCGGTTCGGCGTCCGCGATACCGGCATCGGGATCGCGCCCGACGCGACCCGGCGAATCTTCGAGCCGTTCCGCCAGGGAGACGTCAGCACGACCCGCAACTTCGGCGGTACCGGTCTCGGCCTTTCCATCTCGCGCCGGATCGTAGAAATAATGGGCGGGACGCTCGAGGTCACGAGCGTTCCCGGCGAAGGGAGCGACTTCAACTTCACGGTCATATTGGCCGCGACTGGACAATCCGCTGACGAAACCAGAATCGCTCGCCAGCATGCCACGTCAACCCCGCGAAACACCCTTCGCATATTGATCGCCGAAGACAATCCGGTCAATCAGGAAGTCGCGGCGACGATGTTGCGGCGCCGCGGCCACTTTGTTGACGTCGTCGCCAACGGCCGCGAGGCGGTCGACGCGCTCGCCAATCACTCCTTCGACGTCGTACTCATGGACATGCAGATGCCGATGCTCGACGGCATCCAGGCGACCGTCGAGATCCGCGCTCGCGAGGGAGAGCGCCGGGTCCCGATCATCGCGCTCACGGCCAACGCGGCGACCGGCGAGCGTGATCGATGTATTGCCGCCGGAATGAACGACTATGTCGCGAAGCCCTTCCGCGCCGTCGATCTCATCGCCGCCGTCGAGCGAGCGGCCGAGGCAAGTGGCGCAGGGGCGGACGCAGTCAGCCCGGCTGTTGCCGGCCGCGCCGAGCAAGGCGGCAGCGTTGCCATCGAGGGACTTCGGGCGGAGCTGCGTGATGCCGGGGCCGAAGACGCACTCAGCGCCGTGCTCACTGTTTTCGTCGGCGACGCACCGGTTCGCATGAAGGCGATCAACGAAGCGATCGCGTCGGGCGAGGCACAACAGATTCAGCGTGCCGCCCACGCCTATAAGTCGTCGGCCGGTACGATCCGGGCCGCGGAGCTCGCCGATCGGCTCAACGACTTGGAGAGCACCGCCAAGATCGGCGACATGACAGAGGTCATCACCATCCGCGACCGAGTCCTGGCGGCGCACGACGCCGCGATGACGCAGCTCAGGGCTTGGCTGGCCGCGCAACCGAAGCGCTGACGTCGAGCACAAATCCAAGCCCGCGTTTGGCGACAATCGACACGGTTGCTCCGGTCGACTCGAGCTTCTTTCGAAGTCGCGCGACGTTGACGTCGACGACGTTGCTGCCCGGATCGAACGTCATGTCCCAGACCTTTTCCAGCAACTCGGTGCGAGTGACCACCTCGCTCGGCCGCATGAGGAAATGCTCAAGCAGCGCGAGTTCCTTGGGAGTCACAGCGAGCGGGGCCCCGCCGACGAGGACCTCGCGGGTCAGCCGATTGAGAACGACGTTGCCGACGGTGAGTGCCTCGGTGCGCTGGGCACCTCCCCGCCGGACGAGGGCGCGAATCCGTGCCTTGAATTCGGCGAACGCGATCGGCTTCGTCAGGTAGTCGTCGGCGCCGGCGTCGAGCGCACGGACGGTCACGTCGGCATCCTTTGTCCCCGTGAGGACGATAATCGGAGTCTTCTTTCCGCTCCGGCGCAGGCCCTGAATGATCTGAATGCCGTTTCCGTCGGGAAGGGTCAGGTCAAGCACGATCGCGTCGTATTCGTTGACCATCGCCAGCACCCGCCCATCGTCAGCCGTCGCGGCCGTATCGACCGCGTACCCATCCTCCTCGAGCAAGCGGCGCACGAGCAGGGTCAGCGTTGCGTCATCATCGACGATCAGAGCGCGCACGGTCGGATTGGGCTGTCGGAGCCGACGAGAATGACGAGAATGTAATTCGTCCTTCAGCCGACTGTAATCGATCGTCGGGCATCTTCATCGGGCATGGCAGAGGGCGCTGGGGCATGGGACCCGCGGGCTCGACGCCAAGAACCTCTGAAAAGATGCCACAAACCAACATCCTGATCGTCGAAGATGATTTGACGACCCGAGAGATGGCGCGGATGGTGCTCGAGAACGCCGGCTACGGCGTCTCGGTCGCTCGGTCGGCCGAAGAGGCCGAGGAAGTCATTCGCGGATTGTGGCCTGACATTGTACTGATGGATCGCGAGCTTCCAGGGATGGATGGACTCGAGCTCACACGCCGCCTCAGAATCGCCGAAGAGACGTCCGGAATCACGATCATCGCCTTCAGCTGCAAGCAGTCGACCGAGGACAACGAGCGGGCAATCGACGCCGGTTCCGACGGATTTCTCCATAAACCGTTCACGGTCAGGGGGCTCTTGCAGACGGTCGCCTGGCACGTTGCGGCGCGTGGCAAGGCGGGTGCGATTCGCCGCTCTCCCCTCGGGGATCGTTCGTTCGACGACTCGTTGCTGCCTGCCCCGACGGCGGCCAACAGGGTAGACTCCGTTAGAGACCTGTTTGGAGGCCTACTGAACGCTTCTCGCGCCACGATCATGAGCGGCCTGATGCTCGTCGCCGCTGGGGTTTCGGCCTCGGCGCAGACCGTCGGCACGCAGACCCTCACGTTTTCCATCTCGGCAATTAACCAGATTTCGGTTACTGGAACGCCGACCCTGGCTGTCACCACGGCCGTCGCCGGTAGCGCGCCAAACTCCGCCACTTCGTCAGGCAATACCTGGGCCGTCACGACAAACCAGACCGGCGCCAAGATCACGGCGAGCATCCCCTCCAACTTGCCGTCGGGCGTGACCCTCTCTGCGAACCTGGGCGCGCCGGCGGGTGCCACGAGCGCCGGCCTCAAGGCCCTCACAACGACTGCGATCGATGTCGTCACCGGCATCACGAAACTGGCTGCGAGTAGCTTATCGCTGACGTATCAGCTCGGCGCCACATCCGCCGCGGGTACCCTGACTCTGACGACCCGAATCGTGACGTACACAATCACGGGCGGAGTGTAAGGCCAAGCCGTGGACCCCGGGTCATCAATCGCTGGGACGAACAGGAATCATTTCGGTGGAGGAGTCAGTGCGTTTTCACGGTGAGAGGATCAGGGCGGGTCATCTCGTGATAATGGGATTCCGGCGGGCCGCCATGGTGGGCGGCTTGCTCTGTCTGGGGGCCACGGGCGCCGCGGCGCAGAAGCTGACGCTGTCGGGTAGTCCGGCCGCGATGAACATCACGACGGCGGTTGCAGGCGCGAACCCGACGGCCGTGACCAATGCCGTGACCACCTATACCGTCAGGACGAACGCGATTACCTCGCCCAAGAAGATCACCGTCGCGCTGAATACCGCGATGCCAGCGGGAATGACGGTGACCGTCACGCTGGTCGCCCCAACCGGGGCAACGAGCAGCGGGGCTGTTGCGTTAGACGCCACCGCTCGTGATGTAGTTATCAACATCACCAACACCGCTAACCAGACCAAAAGCATCACGTACGTGATCAGCGCGACGCCGGCGGCCGGGGTAGTGACATCGACGACCCGAACGGTGACCTTTACCCTCGCGACTTATCCCTAAGGACTCTTCCATGCACTTCTCCCCCCGCTTCCTGGTGACCACGGCCGCCGGCCTCGCATTGCTGGCGGCGCCCGTCGTTGTGCGTGGTCAGATCTCGGTCCTCAGCAGCACGGTCGAGGAGCACGAGGCGGCGATTGGCGAGACGTACCTGGGTCGCATCGTCATCTCGAACCCGACGGCGGTCCCGCAGTCCGTACGGATCTATCAAACGGACTACCGCTTTCACGCCGACGGAACCACGAACTACGACGATCCAGGTACGACGACCCGTTCCAACGCCCCCTGGGTAACGACACAGGCGCAGCGGGTGGTGGTTCCGGCCCGCTCCGAGGTGACCGTGCCATACTCGGTCAAGGTACCGGGGTCAGATTCGTTGAAGGGCACATACTGGAGCGCGATCATGGTCGAGGGGGCCGAATCTGCACCGCCGACCGGCACCGGACGTGGGGGCCAGGTTGGCATCGGTTCGGTCATCCGGTACGCCATTCAGGTCGCGACGCACATCGGGTCGACGGGCAAACGGGCCGTAAAGTTTGAGAAGCCAACGGCCACCCATACCGCATCCGGCGATGCCGCGTTGGATCTCGACGTGATCAGTTCCGGAGAGCGCGCCACGCGGCCGACGCTGTCCGTCGAACTCTATGACTCGCAGGGCGTGATCAAGGGCAAGGGAAAGCAGTTGCGCGGATTGCTCTATCCAGGCACGTCCCTTCGCCAGCACTTTCAGTTCGGCGCCCTTCCGCCAG
>Ga0315281_10001502_pt1 | contig 34549 bp, 48 predicted proteins | sample YL17G07_0_MG_FD_204540 | JGI IMG/M metagenome (GOLD analysis project Ga0315281, IMG submission 204540) | Sediment microbial communities from Yellowstone Lake, YNP, Wyoming, USA - YL17G07_0 | ecosystem: Environmental > Aquatic > Freshwater > Lake > Sediment | place: USA: Wyoming | collected...
AACTCCCTGGAGGTCCTCTCCTCCTGCCGGGTGGAACCGTCCCTGGCCGACGCCTGCCCGGGAAGCTTGTATCAGTTCGAGCGCCAGGGCTATTTCTGCCTGGACGCCAAAGACTCCAACCCCGGCGCCCCGGTCTTCAACCGCACCGTCACCCTCCGGGACCCCTGGGCCAAAATCCAGGAGGCGGAGAAAAAGTAGGAAAACTAAGGTCGGTTTGTAGAACTGAACAATTCGTGGTATTTTGCCTGGTTAAATAAGCAAGAATATTTTCCCCGTCGATCATCTAAATATAAGCTCTACATTAATTATTTCTAACCCTAAGGAAACCGGAAAAAAATGGCAAAACAGCAGATGGTGTCTGAGACCAGAGGGATTGGCCAGCTCCTTAATGAAAGACGCTATTTTGAGGTTCCACCTCACCAACGAGATTTTGCATGGCCCCTTGGAGCTGTGGAACAGTATATAGAAGATGTTATTCGTGCAATGACTGAATCTGACAGCGACTATTTTTTAGGGCTAATTGTTTTAGTGGACACAGAAAATGCTGCTAACAAAAGATATGAGATTCTCGATGGACAACAACGATTAGCGACAACAACAATGATCTACGCCGCTATTCGCCAATGGCTGCGAGATAACGGCATGGACAATGAAGCGGCTAAAATACAGAACGATTTCATTGGGATTTCGGAGATAGGTGAAGATCAAGACGAGCCAAGAATTATTCTTAACATAAGCAATAGAGACCTGTTCCAAGAGGTTGTAGTTAACCCATGTGCAGACAAACTTCTCGAAACAAAGCTCTTGGGTGAAGGAAGGTATACATCCACTCGCAAGCTAATTGAAGCGGCCCTTTTTTGTCGAAAATCCATTAATGATCTGGCCGAGAAACAAGGCACGGAAAAGAAAGCACAAGCGGCCGTTCTTTTTCAACTCGCCAAATACCTTCGCGATAAGGTGCAGGTTAACTGCTTGGACGTAAGCGCCCCCGAAAACGCTTACACAATATTCGAATCACTAAATGATCGTGGAATAGATTTGTCAGTTCTGGATCTCTTAAAAAACCACCTTTTACGAGGAGCAGGCACTAACGAGGCAGTAATTCTAAGTAACTGGACGAAAATGGTTTCGACAATTGGCGATAAAAGAGGCGATGATTTCTTGAAGGTCTTTTGGACCTCACAATTCGGACGAATACAACGCGGTCGATTATTCAAAGAGTTGAAAAACAAATATGACACAAAGCCGCAAATTACAGAACTATCTAAGCAACTGGCAAGAGTCGCAGAAATTTTTGGAAATCTTGAAATCTCTGATAGTGATCTCTGGAAGCAGTACTCGTATGCCACGCAAGAGCAAGTCAAAACTCTCTCGTTATTAGGTGCTAAACAAACGCACCCCATAATGTTGGCCGCCATTGATAAATTCAAGCCGGATGAGGTTGAGAAGTTGCTTAAATATCTCGTGGTACTAATATTAAGATATCAGCTTATTGGTCGCGGTAGAACGGGAAAGTTGGAGATTCAATCTGCGTTAATTGCCGAGGGTATTTCTTCGCAGAAATTCAAAGCCGCCAAACCAGTTTGGGAGCAGTTGCGTAAGATACTTCCAAATGATGAGGAATTTGAAGATGATTTTTCTCGATATATAGAGACCACAGCCGCGGTGGCCCGCTGGATTCTACGCGAGTTAGAGATGCAAAAATGGATAGATGATAATCCAGGTAAATCTATACAAACCACTCCTTTGAAGGATGCAGCCTTGGTGAATCTGGAACACATACTTCCAAAGAACCCCAATCAAGATTGGAAGCAGGTGCTTGCTACCGACAAAGAAATTGTTTCTGAATGCCTGCATCGACTTGGCAATCTATGTCTCTTGGATAAACCAACCAACAAGAATGAGGCCAGCGGGGCTTTTATCAAAAAGAGCGTACGATATGCAGAAAGCGAGTTTTTACTTACAAAGGAAATAGCAAATAATTTCAAAGAATGGAATCGCGCTTTTATAGATTTACGACAAAAGCAATTAGCTAAACTTGCACTGAAGAGATGGGCCGCATGAGTTTAACTCGTTCTCAAGTTTTACTCAGGAGCCGAAATGTTTGCCAAGCTTAGCTTGGTGAGGTAAAGGGGATTCCCAAACCCAACTTGGGAACGAGCCATTCATGTTCCAAAGGAACACCCAAGACCATGAAAGTTGTCGCGCGGCTTGTACGGGCGGGGTCTGGTCTCTCCACCCTGTTTGAGGGCGAGGGGACCTCGCCCCTACGGCTGACAACCGAAACTTTCAGAGCAGTCATTCATGAGCCTCTGGCCCACCCATAAATCATGAAAAGAGTTTTTGGTAGCCGCAGGCTTTAGCCTGCGCCCCCACAGGCTGGAAAGCCTGTGCCACCAGTACCGGGGGAATGGACTTTTCGAAGCAGAAAGAGCCCCTTACCCCTCCCCCAATTCCCCACCCCCAATCCCTTAATAGTTTTTCAAATGTAGGGTGCGTCTTACGCACCATTTTGGGCTGCCAACCCATTGAAATAAATATCCTCTCCCGCCCCCTTGCCCACCACCGGGGAATGATTATTTTTTAAGAAAATTTCCCGGCTTGCGGTCGATTTCCCGAGCCGCCCCCCCTCAGACCCCACAGGCCAAATTATCCACCACTTAAGGGGTTGGGGGAGGGAGTTTGAGGGAGGGGGCAGGGGGTTGTGCCCCCTGGCCCCCTCCCTCAATCATCCGCCGTCCACCGCACCACAGGAGCGCGCCCCATGGATGTTCTGATGCTGTCCCGCCTGCAATTTGCCGTGGCCACTTTTTTCCACTTCATTTTCGTGCCCCTGACCCTGGGCCTGTCCGTCATCATTGCCGTCATGGAGACCTGCTATGTCCGGACCGGCGATGAGGATTACCGCCGCATGGCCAAATTTTGGGGCAAAATCTTCCTGGTGAACTTTGCCGTGGGGGTGGTGACCGGCCTCACCCTGGAATTTCAATTCGGCACCAACTGGTCCCGGTACTCCAGGTACGTGGGGGACGTCTTCGGGTCGCTTTTGGCCATCGAGGCCACCCTGGCCTTTTTCCTGGAGTCCACTTTCCTGGCGGTCTGGGTCTTCGGCTGGAACCGGCTTTCCCCCCGCCTGCACGCCCTGTCCATCTGGCTGGTGGCCTTTGCCTCCAATCTTTCGGCCCTGTGGATCCTGATTGCCAACTCCTGGATGCAGCACCCCGTGGGCTTTACCCTCCGGGGCGGCCGGGCCGAACTCACCGATTTCCTGGCCGTGGTCACCCAGGGGCTTGCCATCCAGCAGTTTTTCCATGTCATCAGCGGGGCTTACATCCTGGCGGGCTTTTTCGTCATGGGGGTGAGCGCCTATCACCTGTTGAAAAAGCAGCACGTCGAGTTTTTCAGCAAATCCTTCCGCCTGGCCCTGGGCTTCGCCCTGATTTTTTCCGTCGCCGAGATCGTCCAGGGCCACTACCACGCCGGCGAAATCTCCAAGATCCAACCCACCAAGCTGGCCGCCATGGAGTCCCATTGGCACACCCAGGCCGGGGCCCCCATGCACCTGTTCCTCATTCCTGATGAGAAAAACGAACGGAACCTGGTGGAATGGGGCACAATCCCGGATGCCTTGAGTATTCTCGCCTACCATACCCCCAAGGCCGTGGTCAAGGGCCTCAAGGACTTCCCCAAAGAGGACCGGCCTCCCGTGGCCCTGACCTTTATCGCCTTTCGGGTCATGGTGCTGCTGGGGGTGGTCTTCGTCTTGCTCACGGTGATCGGCTTCTTCAAACGCCGCAAACTCGAGTCCAGCCCGGGCTACCTGAAAATCATGCTCTATGCCATTCCCCTGCCTTACCTCGCCCTCCAGGCCGGCTGGATCGTCACCGAGGTGGGCCGCCAGCCCTGGATCGTTTACGGCCTGATGAAAACGGAACACGCGGTCTCGCACCTGGCCACCTCCCAGGTGTGGCTGACTTTTATCGGTTTCATCCTGGTGTATTCCCTGTTGGGCGCCGCGGCCTTCTATCTCATCGGGAAATTCGCCGCCCGGGGTCCGGAACCGGTTGCCGGGGGGGAGGTCTGAGCCATGTTTGAGACGATCTGGTTTATGCTGTGGGGCGTTTTGTGGGCGGTTTATTTCATGCTGGACGGCTTTGACCTGGGGCTCGGCGCCCTGATGCCCTTCCTGGCCAAGAACGATACCGAGCGGCGCCTGATTTACCGGGCCATGGGGCCATTTTGGGACGGCAACGAAGTCTGGCTCATCACTGCGGGGGGCGTCACCTTTGCGGCCTTTCCCACCACCTACGCGGTGATGTTCAGCGGCCTCTATTCCGCCCTGATGCTGATCCTCTTTGCCCTGATCCTCAGGGGCGTCACCTTTGCCTTCCGGGGCGCGGTGGACCATCCCGCCTGGAAGAGGCTGTGGGATGGGTGTTTAGTTATCGGTAGCTTCTTGCCGGCCCTCCTCTTCGGGGTGGCCTTTGCCAATCTCTTCCAGGGGATTCCCATTGACGGCGAAGGCATTTACCAGGGGACCCTTTTGACCCTCCTCAACCCTTACGGGCTGGCCGGCGGGTTGCTCTTCGTGCTGCTGTTCCTGGTGCACGGCTCCCTGTGGCTGGCGGTGAAGACCGAGGGCGCCCTGCATGAACGGGCCGCGGCGACGGCCGCCAAAATCTGGCCCGCCCTTATGGTCATGGCCGTGCTGTTCCTGGGCGCCACCCGGCGCTTCACCTTTCTCTATGACAACTATTTGCGACAGCCGGTGCTCTTTCTCATCCCGGCCTTGACGGTGGCGGCTCTGATCCTGACCTATGTGTTTATCAGGAAGGCCCAGTGGTGGCGGGCCTGGTTCGCCTCCGCCGCCACCATCGCCACGGCCACCCTCTTCGGGGTGGTGGGCCTGTACCCCGACCTCCTCAAATCCAGCCTCAGTCCGGCTTACAGCCTGAACATCTATAACTCGGCCTCAAGCCCCCTGACCTTGAAAATTATGCTGGGGGTGGCCCTGACCTTTGTTCCCCTGGTCATCGCCTACCAGGTCTGGGTGCATTTTCTGTTCAAGGAGAAGGTCACCGAAGCGCATCTGGCCGAAGAGGAAGCCTACTGAGGAGGAGGGTTTCGGGGTGCGGTAAAAATTGAGGGGAGGGCCGGGGGAGTTTTTTGTACTAGGCTCCCCCGCCCTCCCCTCAAACTCCCCTCCCAACTCCCGCAGACGGGCCGTTTCAGGGGGGCCTAAAGGCCCCCCTGAAACGGCCAAATGTAAGGAGGGCAGCGCCCACTGACAAGCTACATTAAGTGCCGCCCCAGCCAGTCTGCCCCCTGGTCACGTCGCGATTAGGATTGATTCCAGATAACGGTAACTGAACTTGAGGAGGGCCAAATCGCGATCCTTTACCTGCTCCAGGGCCTCCTCGTCTAAACCGTAGGCCCTTAAGAAAGCCGGCTCCGCCATCAGGCTGCGAAATCGGTCCAGGTCGTAGGCCATGGTGGCAAAGAGGTCCTGAAACTGCGCCTCCATGGCGATACGGCCCCTTTGGCCTTTCTCCAAAATGATTTCCAGCCATTCCCGGCGCCCCGCCTCAAACTCGGCAAATCCCTGATTGGCCTGCCACGACTCTACGGTCCACTCGACGTCGGTGGCGAATCCCTGGCAATAATCCAACTTGCGGCAAAAGTAATAATCCTCGACCCCGTTCTCGGTGAGGCGGCTGCCCATGGTGATGGGAAAGAGGCGGCAGGCCGCCGGTCGGTCTGCGTAAACCGTGCAGCCGTTGGCCCCCAGGAAAGGACAACCCCCGGCCGGAGAGACAGCGGTATCGATGAGAATCAGGGGGAGATTTGATAGCTCTTCAGTTTGCTGCCGGGTGTAGCGTTGCAGGAATTCCTCGGAGCCGATGCCCAGGCACTGCTTCAGGCGCAGGATGTCATAAGGGCTTAGGATGATGGTGGGAGTGCGGCAACACCGGTTGAAGCAGTCCAGGCCGGCATGGCAATGGAACCGGAAGCGGCTCTGCAAGGACAGGCTTGCCTGGTCTGGCTGCTGATAAAGAGACACCGTTGCCGGTCTATCTTCAGCCACTGAAGCAAGCGCCCCCGGGGTCAGCGATTTTTAAGGTCTTGCCAGCCATTTCGCTTATTCAATAACAAAAAACCCCTTGAAATTTCAAGGGGTGGGGTTGCGTGGCTCCCCTTCGTGGACTCATTTCGAACCGAACTAAGCATCCCTTCTGACGAGATCCATAATACTTTCTATCTGTTAAATCATTTAGGTTTTGGATCACCTTGTCTGGAGGCTCAGTGAAAACTCTCCGGATAATCACCCGAATTAGGATCCTGCCCCCGAGGGGATAACCCTCCATTTTCTCCCTTGATTCAATTTCTGGTTTATGGTATTTTGACTATCCATTTGATTAGTGTATATATGTATAGCTTGCCATGACCATCCGAACGATTTTGTTCGGGCACCCTGGTGAAATCGTTGGTGGTTTGCCCAGCCACCCCATAATATTATAATGAACCAACTAAAAATATAGGAGAAATTTGGAAGATGGCCCGGAATTACTCTCCAAAAAATTTTCTACGCCAGGCGCCGAATGCCCTGCTTGCCCGCTATTGCCAGGAAAAAGAACTCCTGGCAGAGGTTGATTTTGCTGGCCTCTCGGAGACCAATATCGGTCCAATTTACGATGCGTGGGACCACCTTCCCAGCGAAACCCGCAGATTGATGGAGAGCGATTTTCGCAACATCGACGCCTTGGCCTGTGAGAACGGCATCAAGGCTATTATTGATTCGGCCCATGTGGAGGAGGAGGACCTGGAGCCCATCTTTGCCGAGATGGACGGATTTTATGATAAGGCCTTTTGGACCTTCTTCGAGAGGGAACCCTTTTTCGAGATGGCCCTCCTTTTCGTGAATGCGGATAACCTTCCTACGCGTTACTGGCGCAGACGCAAGGATCTGCCTAAAGTGTCTGCGAACAAGGACAAGACCAGCCTCCGAGAGCTTGGTGAAGCCTTCAGTTATTTTTTTCGCAAGACTGAAGGGAGAGGTCATGCCTGCGTTATCGATTATTACCACCGAAATGGTCTGGATTATTTTTTCGCTTACCCTGAAGACTATGCAAGAACCAGCATCGAATGGAACAAAGGCGCACTGGAACGCCGCTCTCATAAGCCTGCTTTTGAGATCATCGTTGTCTATTCCCAAGGCGAGGGCACCTTGGATATTTTTTTCCATGGGAGCATCAAGACCATCCGCGACCTCCAGGTGATCTTCTCGCGGGTCATTCTCAAGACCGAAATCCAGCCGGAAGAGAAAGATAAACGGGTCTATGACCTGAATGGCTTGAAACGGCGGGATTTCGCTTTCATTTACAATCCTGACTCAGGCATAAACGCTGTGGTCATCAAGAAGCTGCGACTGTCAACCTTGGGAGGCTCCACAAAAAGGATCACCCTCGAAGCAGACCCGTCTCTTGACCCGGAGGCGGTTTACGATCTCTTGGAAGATGTGGTCCGGGTGGATGGGGCCGCGGAGTGTCATCAATGTCATAAAATTCCCCTCTCCCTGATCAATATCACCCAGGCGGCCGTTCAGGTGGTTTTCAATCATAACGGTAACCGGCGGCCAGCTACCAGGACCTTCCAGGTTTCCTATCCGAACTCCTGCTCCCTCAAGCAAGATGGGCGAGACCTCATTATCCGAAGAATGCTGGTTGACTCTGGCCTGGAACCGGCTGAGCCTGTGGATCAGGAAACCATCCTGCAATGAAAATAAACGACCTCCTTGGCCACATCCTTCAACGCTTGGACATGGTGGCAGAGGGATCAAATTTCTTTACCGCCGACGAGGTGGCCGAGTGGCCCAGGGGAGCGTGTGATTTTTTCGTTCATCATCGGATGTTATGCCCCACTACGCCGGCCCAGTTGGTAGAATGTGATGGCTGTGAGGATCGCTGCTTCATGCCGGTGTCCAATGCTCCGATAGATGCGCCCAGAACCCCGGGTTCTTTTATCATTTGCAACCAGCGGGATGATATCGGCAGAGTGGCCATTGAACCGGACCGACTCAAACGTTGGAAAGTGGACCTGGGCCGGCTGGCCGGGGTTCTCTCTAAACTCTTGGGGATTGATCGTACTCCGAATGAGCTGATTCTCAGCCGCCTCTGGGACTTGGGGAAAGTTACCCTGGCATCCGGCTTATCTGAGGTCTTTCTGGCTCGGGGTCTGGGTTGGACGGATACTGAGGAGACATTCGGCAATAATCGGGAGGTGAAAGAGTCCGTCGCTCCCTTGATTTTCACCCCTTGGAAAACAGCTGATGGATTTTTTCCGCATGCCGCTGTTTTCTCTCTCAGCCGTATGCTTCGGGTTCAGAATGACCGGCTTGTTATTGACAGAGAGGGCATAGCCAGAGTCATCGCGGCAAAACCGCAACCTGGCACAATCACCCGGAATGTCTTTCGGAAAGAAGGCCAATATTGGACCATTTCTTTTGAAGGAAACACTTTCCGGCTCAGGCACAGCAAGGGACTTCAATATCTCGCCTTTTTACTGCCTCATCCAGGGGAAGAATTTCACGCCCAACGGATTCTGAGTGAAGTGGAGGGAAAAACCCTATCGCCGGGCCACGGCGAGGCAACCAAAATGAAGGAGCGGCAATTCCTTGACGACGGCCTCAATGTTTCTCCCCTCGGCGATGCCGGTCCCTTATTGGATAACCAGGCGAAGAAAGAATATAAAAAAAGGCTAGACGAACTCCGAAAGGAGCTGGAAGAGGCCAAAGAGTTTCATAATATTGAGCAGGCAGACCGTGTTCAAGAAGAAATTGAAGCAATCGAAGATGCGTTGACCGCGGCTTTCGGTCTTGGTGGGCGGGCCCGCAAGGGTTCCGATTCCAACGAGAGAGCCCGGAAGACAATATCTAAGGCCATCAGCCGCACCCTTGCCCTCATTAAAGAGAACGATCTCGCTCTTTGGCGGCATTTAGAGAATGCTTTAAACGTGGGATTGTTCCCCTCTTATAACCCCCACCCTCCCGTGAACTGGACTACTTAATTTTCACGCCTTAATTCGCGACACCTTTTGTCGCGCCCGCCCCCGCACTTGTCGCGCCTTACCGATAGAGAGCATTCGAGGTAAGGCCCGGTAGCCATAAAATCAGGCTTAAACGCCCGTTGGGACGTTAAGTGGCCTCTGGGAGAGCCTTTTGCCGGGCCGCCTCTCAGAGGCCTTTCTTTTTTATGACCGGCAAAGTGAAAAAAGAGCACCAAGACGACTTCATCGAAAAGACCAGAGCTTTTTGGGGAGACCGCACCGGGATAGCCGTCTCCAAAGAAGATGCCCGGGAAATGGTGGCCAACATCTCCGGGTTTTTCCGGGTCCTGGCAGAGTGGGACAAGAAAGCTCGGTTGGAAGCCGGTTCTAGGTCATCAAAGGCAGTTGGTAAAGAGGACAGGCATGAAGGACATCAAGGCCACGGCCTTACATCATCTTTGTAGCATCCTGGACGCTCCGCCGGATTCAACCTGGGAGGAGATCCAGCAACGCTACAGGGCACTGGCCATGCGCTATCACCCCGATCGCAATCAGAATGATCCCAATTCCCCGGACCACTTCCGCCGCATCACGGAAGCATATGAAGCCATTAGAGGAATAATCAACTTTCCCGTCAGCGCGAATCATTCTCTCGGTTACCAGGTTACAAATCTTAAGAGAGTCTCCATCGGTTCCATAAAGGCATTCTTCGATGTGGAGTTTCATTTTGGCCTTATAAAAGGCTTTAAATTGATCCAACAGTCTGGCCAAAGAATGTGGGCGACCACACCTGATCAATCGTACATCAATAAGGAAGGCAAAAAGGCATACATCCGTATTGTCGAGTTGGACAAGAATCTCATGAATTCAATTGAAAATGAAGCAGTTCGTCTCTTCAAGAACGGAACCAGTTATTAAATGCTGACTCCTCTTGTCCCCATAGCAACCGGCAAGAAAGGGCCACCTTACATTAAAGATTGGCCCAACGCCTCTTTAGAGGTCTTGGAGGAGGCCATGACAAGGCACCCAGGTTGCAACCTGGGTTTACGCCTCGATCGATACCTGGCCTTGGACCCGGATAATCAGACGGCCGCGGCTTTTCTGACTCAGTTGGAGAAGAAGGGCAAATTGCCCCCCACCGTCTCTTGGCTCACCTGGCGGGGGATGCAAATCCGCCTCTACCGGCGGCCGCCGGATTTCCAACCCCTGAAAATTGTCAGCCAGGGCCTGAACCTGGAACTGCGCACGGGCACCGGCCAGTATGTCCTCGTCCCTGACTCGAAGGTGAAAACTGGTCAATACCAGTGGGCGCCCCACCTGGGCCCGGCGGATGTGGACGAGGCGGAGTTGCCCTGGGAAACCTTGGACATCTTTAAGAAACTGGCAACCAATGGGGCCAATTCCAAAGCGGAACCCGCAAACCAGGGCGAGGAAATCCCTAAAGGCGGACGCAACCAAACCCTGGCCAGCATCGCCGGGAGCTTAAGACGCCGGGGGATGACCCAGGAAGAGATTGCGGCCATCCTCCTGGTGGTCAACCAGCGATGTGCCCCTCCTTTATCAGAGAAAGAAGTTCGCAGGATCGCCCAAAGCGTTGCCCGTTATCAGCCTGAGGAAGTTGTCGTCAATAAAAATCAGTCCTTGACCTTTCCGACGGAGGTTTTATCAGGTATCGCCGGGCGGTTTGCCAAGACCTATTCCCAATACCTGGAGGTTTCAGAGCCTTTTCTCTTCATGGGCTATCTCACCTTGTTGGGCCACATCTTCTCGGACCGGATCACCCTGGACTCCGAAATCCACCCCCAGCCTCGGCTATTCACCATTTTCCTGGGAGAAAGCGCCGATACCAGGAAGTCCACGGCCATAAACAAAGTGACCCAATTTTTCCGGGAGTTGATTTCAGAGGATGACCTGACCTTGATCTGGGGAGTCGGCTCCGCGGAGGGGCTGGCCAAGGCCTTTGGGACCAAGAAGAAGATTTTGCTCGTGCAGGATGAATTGAAAAGCCTGGTCCAGAAATGCCGCATCGATGGCAGCGTGCTTCTTCCCTGCATCAATACGCTCTTCGAAGGGAACCGTTTTCAATCTCTGACCAAATCCCATGACATCAAGATCGAGGAAGCCCAGTTGTGCCTTCTGGGGGCCTCCACGTTGGACACCTATCAAAACATGTTTGCGCCGCAATTCCTGGATATCGGGTTTCCCAACCGGCTCTTTATCGTCATCAGCGATAGCCGGCGCCGATTTGCGGTACCGCCGGTTATACCGGAGCAGGTCCGGGAATCACTGCGCCAGGATCTCCGGGGGTTGCTGCAACATGTGGGAGCTTTGAGCAAAGGCGGCTTTTACGCCATGCCCATTGATCCCCAGGCCATGGAGATTTTTTCGGCCTGGTACTTCAACCTGGAGAAGACGGTTTTCGCCAAGCGGCTGGATACTTATGGCCATCGTTTGCTCTCCCTTCTCGCCCTTAACGAACTCAAAGACCGGGTGACGCCGGACATCGCTTCCAAGGTAGTGGCCCTGCTCCGGTATGAACTGGAAGCCCGCCGGCAGGCAGACCCCATCGAAGCGGATAACGCCATTGCCAAGGTGGAAGAGCGGATCAGGCGGACTTTATCCAGCGGTCCGGTCTCCAAAAGGGAGTTGGAACGGCGCTGCCATAAAAGCCGGATCGGGACCTGGGCCTGGAATACGGCCATTCGCAACCTGACCAGTGAGGGGGAAGTCATCTTTGACCGGAAGAACAGCGCCTATGCCCTGGCCGACTGTCACCAGGGTTGTCACCATTCGGGCGGTGACAAAGGATCTTGCTGATATGGTTATGAAATCTCTTTATTGCAATAAATTCTCAATAAAAGATAACGTCTTGGTTTTATTAGTAAATATAAAATTGTCACCATTTTCTTTCCTAGAGCGGGAGAGGGGGGTTACCCCTCTCTCTAGTAAGAAAGTGGTGACAGACATACTTTTGTCAAAGTTATCGAAGAGTTAAGCGTCACCAAGTGCCTGGTGACAAAGGTGGTGACAACTTGAAAATGCAAGGCGCTACCAGGAGGTATTAATGCTTGATTGCTTTAAGCTCGCCTTTGCCGCCGGTTGGGGTGTCATCGCCGCGGGGTTGTCGTTTCTGCTGCTGGTGGGGGCCTGGGACTGGTTCCAGGAACTCTTGAGCAGGATCAGGCTGCTGCTTCGGACCCAAAGGATGGACCGGCAGTCCAGAAAGGAACCGGGCCAGTGAGAGATTGTTACCTGGGAATAGACCCTGGGATGAATGGGGGTTGGGGCATCCTGGACGGCCAGGGGAAGATCGTGGCTTGCGGACTATGGAAGGCCTGGAAGGATATCCTTCCCCACCGGGGGCAGATCAAGTCCGCGGCCATCGAGCGCATCCAGGTGCGTCAGGACACCACCAGGCAACACGCCTTCCGGTTGGCCACCCTGGTAGAAAATTTTGGGGTCTGGCAGGGCCTGTGTCTGGCCTGGGAGATTCCCGCAGTAAGGATCGTGCATCCCCGGACCTGGCAGGCGCATTTCCACCTGGAGATTAGCGGGCATCTGGGCCAGGCCATGACGAAAGCCCAACTTGCACAGGCCAAAAAAAGGCTGGTGTTGGGGATGGCCCGAAGGTTATGGCCTCAAGCGCCATTGGGTCGCCAGAAAGACGATGGCATCGCCGCCGGGTTGCTCCTGGCGGAGTACCTCAAGCAAACCTGGGGAAGAGTGTGAGATGGCGGAAGAAGAAAGCTTTATCAATCCCAAGGCCATCAAGGAAGGGGAGGCCGTTGCCGGCCTCCCCTTGAAGGTGGAGTTCTACCGGGGCATCAAGGGGATCGCCGCCTTTCTGGAACTGCACCCGCAGACCACCTTGAGACTGCTCAAAGACGGGAAAATTCCGGCCAAGAAGGACCAGACTGGCCGCTGGGTGCTGTGCAACCTGGACTATTACCTGAGCCTGCGAAAGCTATGAGTGGAGAAGCGAGAAATTACGCGGGAGTCCAATGGGGGCTGGGTCGGCCTTCGGTCATCCTGGTGGGCCGTTATGAGCCTCTGCCTGCGGACAACCTGGTCCTGCTCCAGGAGTTTTACAAGCGTGGGATCTATCTCCCGGAAATGGTCGGGGTGGCCAGGGGACTGGCCAAGGAACACGGCATCAGGAAGTTTTACTGCGATCCCACGGAACCCCGCTTCATCGACCGGCTGAAAAAGGAACGCCTGTGGGCGGTCGCAGTAACCGACGAAGAAAACGCCGGGGCCAACCTTATAGCCGAACGCCTGGAAAACGCCAAGGCAAAAAGACCGGGGGGATTGGTACTGTCCGGGCAGTGCCGTGAACTCATCAAGGAGTTTCAACGGGCGCACCTGCCGGAGTGGAACCCGGACAAGCCTTACCGGGACAAGCCGGTGCCCGTCTATAACTACGCTCTGGCTGCCCTGAGGTTCATGGTGTTGGGCCTGTCCTACGAGGCCACCCCCAGGGTGCGCTGGCTCGGATAAAAGGAGGAGTGATGTTGAACAAGGTAATGTTAATCGGTCGCCTGGGGGGAGACCCGGAGGTCCGTTACACATCAAACGGCAAGCCGGTGGCCGGCTTCAGCCTGGCCACCACTGAGAAATTCACCGACAAGACCTCGGGGGAACGCCGGGAGGAGACCCAATGGCACCGGATAGTGGCCTGGGGGAAGCTGGCCGAGATTTGCAGCCAATACCTGCGCAAGGGGAGCCGCATCTACCTGGAGGGCAAGCTGGTTTACCGGAAGTGGGAAGACAACTCCGGCGTTAGCCGAACCTCCGCCGATATCCGCATGGATTCCATGGTGATGCTGGACAACAAGCGGCCGGATGGCTCCGCGGGCGACGTTCCCTTTTGAGGAGACCAAGATGATCTTCACCAGCAATTTCAAGATCGCGGGGCATTTGCCCCAGGCTGTGGCCATCTCCCAGGGCATTCCCCGGGGCTGGCAAGGCCGGAGATACAAACCCCTATCTCCGCCCTGGAACCTGGTGAAACTGACCGACAACGCGCAGTTCATCAAACTTTACCGGGCCCAGATCCTGGACCGGCTGGACGCTGCCCAGGTTCTCAGGGACCTGGGGGAAGACAACTTCATCTTCTTATGCTGGGAGGCTCCCGGAGAGTTTTGCCACCGGTTGATAATAAGGGCCTGGCTCCAGAAAGAGATGGGAGTCCAGGTGGAGGAGTTCAACCCCAAGCTCAAACGCCATGCAGCATGGCTGAGAGAAATAACGAAACGAGGAGAAAGATGATGCTTGAGATGACCGACCAGAAATACGCCGCCGAGATGCGCTGCAAAGTGGCTATCAACCTACCGGGCGTGGAGGTGCCTGAACTGAAATCCGCTAGGTTACATGTGGCTTCCCACGACGGCCAGGTGGATCTGAGCCTGGCCATCGGCGACGGCACCGCGGAAGACGCAGCCGGCCTGGGAGAGATCGAAATCAGCTTCGCCCCGGAAGGCCTGAAGCTGCTCCAGACCGCCCTGAAGAAGGCGGGAGCGCCGTTGAAGAAATAAGATGGGCTTCGTTGGCTCCATAAACGCTGAAACCAGGCGGTGGCTCGGCAATCAGGGCCAGGCCTTAAACGGCCGGAAGATCTACGTGGGTTGTTCCGGGAACTTCTCGGTGGAGCAGATTCTCTCCAGATATGCTCCTAAAGCCAAGATGTGGGGGAACGATGTCTCCCTCTACTCCTCGGCCTTGGGGGCTTACTTGTCCGGGCAACCTTTTGAGATGAGCGTCAGGGAAGAAGCCTTACAGTGGCTGGAGCCTTACCTGGCCAACGAGGAGGCCAAGACCGCTTCTATCATGGTGCTCCTGGAAGCCCTGAAATACGAGAAGGCCAACAACATCTTCAAGGCCAGGCATTGGGGCCACTACCTGAACAACTTTGAAGGCTTCCACCAGGCTACGATCGCCAAGCTGCGGGAGCGGAAAAAGGAAATCCGGCTGGAGGCTTACACTTCCAAGGACATCTTTGACCTCCTGGACGAAATCCCCCAAGATGCGGTGGCCGTGGCCTTTCTCCCCACCTATGCCGGGGGCTACGAGCGGATGTTTAAGCGCCTGGAGGAGATTTTCGACTGGGACCGGCCTTCTTACGGGTTGATCGATGCCGAACGGAAAGCCGCCATTCTGGAAAAGATGAAGGTCCGGGACTATCTCTACCTAGATGACCGGGTGGTGGAGAGCCTGCCATTAGTGGCAGTGGTGCGCAAGGCCCGGATGAAGCCGGTCTACGTCTATTCCAACATGGAGGCCCTGCGCCGGGGAGTGCTGAAACAGCAGCGGCACGCTGAGTTCGTCCCCTTCACCCGGCTGTCCGACGAGGACGTGATCACCAAGTCGTCCCGGCTTACCCTGGTCCCCACCACCAACCGGGTGGTGAACTACTACCGGGACGTGTACCTCTCCAAGGGGGTAGGCATCCCGGCAGACGGCGAGGTCCCCCTGGTGGCGGCGGTGGACGGCAGGGTTTTCGGGTTCCTGATCTACTCCCGGATGCAGGGGGGCGGCGACGTGTATCTTCTGGCCGACTTCGTAATCAACTCCGAGCGATATAAGCGCCTGGCGAAGCTCCTGCTCCTGGTAACCCAGGCCCAGGAAGTGCGACGGCTACTGGAAGAGAAGTTTCTGCTGGAAATCTCTAAGTGCCGCACCATGGTCTTCACCGACAAGCCGGTGTCCATGAAATACCGGGGCCTCTATAAGCTGGCCCGCCGGGACCCGGGCAAGCTGGTCTATGAGACCGAGATGGGCATCCTGAACTTGAAAGAGGTGATCCCCTTATGGCTGAAGAAATACGAGAAGTCTTGAACCTGCTCAATGAGAAACTGGGCGGGCTGTTTCCTTACCGCCTAGAGATGGCGGCACCCGGAGAGCTCAAGCTCTTGGAGAAAAACGCCCGCTACATGAAGGCCGAGCAGTTCCAGAACCTAGTGGAGAACGTCAAGAAGGACGGGAACTTGTCTTCTTTGCCCCTGTGCTATCGCGAAAAGGACGGCAAGCTCCGGGTGCTTTCCGGCAACCACCGAGTCATGGCTGCCCGGCAGGCCGGGGTGGAGCAGGTCCTGGTGCTGGTGATCGGAGAGGAAAAGGAAGCCGATGAGCGCCTGGCCATTCAGCTCTCGCACAATGCCATCGCCGGCCAGGACGACCTGGTGATCTTGAAGGAGCTGTGGGAGAGCATCAAGGACGTGCAGGCCCGGATGTATGCCGGGCTGGACTCTGACACTCTCAAAGCCCTGGAAGGCATCCAGTTTGCCGCCATTTCGGAGCAACGCCTCCGCTACAAGCTGACTAATTTTCTGTTCCTGCCGGAGGAACTGGAGGACCTGGATCAGCTCTTGAAAGAAACGGCCGTGGCCTTTGCCGGGGACGAGGTGTACCTCGCCCACCTCAACACCTACGATGCTTTCTTTGAGCTCATCGTGCGGATCAAGAAAAAGTGCCAGATCAAGAACTCCGCCGCTGCCTTTTTGAAGCTCATGGAACTGGCCAAGATCGGCCTGGAGGAGACGACCAAGGTTGAGGAAGCTTCTGATGGAGCCCAATAAGCGCCCGCTTGGGAAGGAGACAGGCAATGGCCCATCATGAAGCCTGCCAGCTATATATTGAGCAGCAAATAAAAGAAGGGCTGTCCGAAGGGAAATCTGCCTACTCCATCGGCAAGGAGTTGGCCGCCTGGGTGGAGGAACTCTTTAAGACGAGCATCCCTGTAAAAACCCTTCAATCTCGGGCCTGGAGAGAAAAGAGGAAAAACACTTCAAATGAAGTCACCCCTAAAACTCTCGAAAATCCCTCAACAAACCCGAAAAATCAAGTTACAAGGCATGGTGGAGCAAGGAAGGGGGCGGGCAGGCCACCGAAGCATGAGAAACCGACCGAGCCCTATTCATGTGCGATGCAAATGGCGAGGATAGCAATCAGCCAGTTGTCAAGAATAACGAAGGATGATCCAAAAAGGCACGAAGCCTTTCAAACAGTAAAGAACTGGATTAAGGAAAATTCATAAAAAGGAGAAGGCGATGGGCAAGATGGTCTTGGAATCAAATAATTACTCTAAATTTGAACTTCTGGAGTTTAATCGTGACGTTCATAAAACGCGCCACCTCGAAATGTCAATGATTAAACACGGCTGGATAGATGCTTATCCGGCCCATGTAGTAAGAAACCATAAGACAGGCAAATTACAAATAAAGGCAGGCCATCACCGCTTCATTGTGGCGCAAAGATTGAGGATCGCCGTAAAATATGTCGAGTGCCGGGATGAAGCTACTATTCATGAATTGGAAAGGTCTACCACCCCATGGAAGCTAAGAGATTATCTTATTTCTTATGTACGCCTGGGGAAAGTTGCTTATGACCGGGTGCTTCAATACCACCAGGAAACCGGGATTAATCTTGGTGCTTGTGTTTCCATGCTTGCTGGTGAGAGTGCCGGGTCGAGTAATTGGCACAAGCAATTCAAGGACGGTACCTATCGCTTGGGAGACCCTAACCATGCAACGATAGTGGGTGAAATTGTAATTTGCTGCAAAAGAAGCGGCTTCCCCCATGCTTGCGCCAAACTATTTATTGAGGCGCTTTCTAAGATTGCCTGGTCCGAAGGTTTTTCCCCTGCCACCTTAAAAAAGAAAATAAGTCATTATGTGGAACACATGAAAAAACAACCCTCAAAGCAAGCCTACATTGAAATGCTTGATTCCATTTATAACCGTGGCAGTCAAAAGAAGATACCGTTGGCTTTCCTGGCGGAGGAGGCTGCAAGGAAGAGAAGTGCTGTTCCGGGGGTCACCAATGACCTGGTCTGAAGCCCTCCTGGTCTACCGGGCCGCCGAGAACTTTCAAGGCGTGGCCCTCATGGCCCGTGACCCCATTCTCCTGAGCCTGGCCGCAGCCTGGCCCATGGTGAAGCGGCAGGTCCCTGAGCCCCCGCCCCCCGGCCAGGAGGTGGACCTGGAAACCCTCTGGCAGAACACCAAGGTTGATTTCCAGGGGTGGGCGGAATTGGCCCAGGTAGACATTCTTCAGGTCATGGAGGGTTGGAAGGTGTTGAGGGGTAACGACGTCATCCTGCCGGACGGCACCTTGAACCACCTGGCCGACAGCGTCTTGAAGAAAGAGGCGGCCGGCAGCCTCATGGCGCAGTTCGGGCTTAAACCGGGAGACGTGAAGAAATGAGCCTGGATTACAGCCCGGCCCTGGACCTGTACCTCTCCGTGGACCCTGGCTACACCAACCCCTTCGCCGGTCTCTGGGTTCAGCCCATCGAGAGAAACGAGCGAGTCCTGGTGCTGAGAGAGTATTACCAGCGTTACCGCACTACTCCGGAGAACGGCAAGGCGATGTTGGCCCTGCATCAGGAGGCCGCCTATAAACCACTTACCGGAGCCTGGGGCGACCCGTCCAATCCCGAGCGCCTGGTTCTCCTCTCGGAGGTTTTTGGGGTGGATTTCAGGGGACCCCGGTTGCCGGTGGAGGTGGGCCAGGAACTGGTAAGGCGATGGATGAAGGTGCGGCCGGACGGCAGGCCGGGCATTCTGATTCACCACCGTTGCAAGAACCTGATCCGCGAATTGACCATGTATCTCAAGCATGAGCCGGGCCAGGGCGAGCACCATGCGGTTGACGCCCTGCGCTATTTCTTTTGCGGCTGGATAAGAGATTGAATATGGGACCTGCAGAAAACCCCGTTCCCCAGAAGGTGCTGCCGCCGATTTCCAGACCGCGTCAAAAGCGCATCCGGGAGATTCAGAATCTCTTTGATAGCGGCTGGAAAGTTGCTGAGATTATGGCACATTTCGGCATCTCGGAGCGCACGGTTTATTACGACCTGGAGAAGGGAAAAGAACTGGATCGAGCCCTGGCCGAAGGTGTCGACCAGGCTGCAACCTTGGGCCGGGAGATCCGCTTCTTGGAAGAGTCCCGGCGCAAGGAACTGCGCGCCTACCACCTGGCCAAGAATCCCCAAGTGAAGATCGGGCATATGCGGAACGCCATCACCATCCATGAGAAACTGATGAAATTGTTGCAGGACGCCGGACTGGTGATCAAGATGCCGGAGCGCCTCTCAATTGAAGAAGGGAACCCCTTTTCCGACCTGGAGTTCCGGGCGAAATACATCGCCTTAATGAAAGAGGCCAGGGCGAAGGGCATAATAATTCACGGACTATGAATTTTTCTGATTTTTACAAATATGGATGATATTTTTTACATAAAGGTCATATCCCCACTTGCCTCTGGTAAGGAGGGAGTGAAGGTCAGCTTCCCCCACATAGGTCCCACTTTAGTGGCACACAAATCAGTCCAGAAGGGAAAAACCCGTAAACCCATACCTTTTCTATATTTGCCGGGGTGTGCAGGTGGGCGTATCCGGGCGAACACGACCTCACCCTACCTTTCCCATCGCCTCTCATTTCCCCCGTATTTTACCACTACGCCTTGCGTATACGAGGGACCATTTCCGGGGCAGAGAAGAGCCTTGCCGGGGCTTTGGCATACTGGGTGCTACCGTGCGATTGTTCTCAACATTTCATCAAGAGCCGGCCTATGTCTGAATTAGGTTGGCCGCCAAACAGCAACCTTGCTCCTCGGGAAATTCTGCAGTGGGTGGAGTATCACCGGGCCGAAGGGTTCAAGGACCCGGAAGAACTTTTAGATTTCATTGAAATCTTCTGGGGCATCAAGGTACCCCGGGGCAAGGTCTGCCCCGAACATACCCCGCCAGCCGAATACATAGTGGCCTCATACTTTGAAGAGATTCTGGATTGCGTCTGCTGGGCCAACCGCTCAGGCGGCAAGACCCTGAACGGCGCCCTGGTGACCTGGCTGGACTCGGTCTTCAAGACGGGTTGCGAAACCAAAATCCTGGGAGGTTCCGGCGAGCAGAGCCTGCGCATGTATGAACACATCAAGAGCTTCATCACCCCGCCTTTCCAGCATTTAGTGGAGGGAGAGGCTTTGCGCACCCGGACGCACTTGGTGAACGGCTCCAACATCCAGATTCTTACGGCCTCTACCAAATCCGTCAGGGGCCCCCACCCCCAGAAGCTCAAGCTGGACGAGGTGGACGAGTTCGAGGGCAGGATTTACGAAGCAGCGCTGCTGATCCCCAAGTCGGCCCGGGGGATCAGGGCCTCCGTGCAAATATATTCCACCATGCACAAGGCTTACGGCCTGATGAACAAGGTCATCACCGAGGCGGCGGAGTGCGGCTACCGGGTCTTTAAATGGTGCGTCTTCGATGTCATCGAGAAGTGTGTGGGGCGAGACTGCAAGGGCTGTGAACTCTGGGAGGACTGCGAGGGAAGGGCCCGGAACTCAGATGGCTTCTACCCCATTGAGGACGCCATTTCCGCCCGGCGCAAGGTCTCCCGGGAAACCTGGGAGTCAGAGATGCTCTGCAAGATGCCCAGCCAGGAGGGATTGATCTATAAAGAATTTGATTTATCGGTACACGTTATTTAGCCCACAGCAATAACGTAACTTTCCCACTAACCAAATAATAGTAATAAGGCCAATAAAAATTGGCGGTGGTGAAGTTTGCGCTGAATTAATAGTAACGCTAATGATAATGCTAAACAATACTTTGGATTGTGAGATAAAACTTGCGATTGTGAGATAAAACTTCTTTACTTAAGTGCGTAATATTATAGGATAAAACTAAAACACGATAATAAACAATGAATAGCTCAATAATAAATAACAGTAAAGGTGGTGATGCTTATTAACTAATCAAATAACAACAGGGCCGGGTGGGAGGCCAATGGGAATGCGGCTCCCACAGGTTACATGGTAACCGAAAAAACCCAAAGTCGAAGCAGACCTGGCCCAATAAGAGAGGAAATAGCAATCCTGGCAGCCTTACGAGGCGAGCGAAATTGCAAGTTCCCCCGATCACCTAATTGCGGGTGACGGCGAAGGGGTCCCGGCGAACTAGATCGAATCTGGATAGGCGGGTAGGCGGCGCCACCGAAAGCGACCAGCAACTGAGCGGCTTGGTGATGAATCTAAAGGCTCACAGTTTTTTGGATTTGCTGAGAAGAATCCTGGTGTTCAGGCACCTTAAATCCTGAGTCGGAAAACTGAGCCGGAAACGAGGCGAAAATCGGGAACGCCGGGTAGTGAGTACCTGAGGCGCAAGCCGGCCAGCGGGTGGTGCGAGCGACGGGACCGCTGGAAGGAAGGCGAAAGCGACAAGCGGGAGAGATGATTAGCAGCCGGGTTGGGAAGCGATGAAACGATGACCCTGGATGGTTTATGGGTGGGCCGATAACGAACCCTGGGCGGGTTGCCCTGAATAACTCGGATCAAGGCTCTGAACGGGGGGACGGGAGCGAGTGGTGTTCCTGTCTCCAATTGAGCGCCTTGCTCATATGCCAGATTGGAGGACAAAGCGATGACCAAAAGCGAGTTGCGGCAAAGGCCGGTCAGCAGCTTAAAGCGGATTGCCAACTACCTGGGTCTCTTCATTCCCCGGGACTTCACCAGGGGAGATATCTTCGAGATTATTTGTGACCGGCTGGGTAGCCCCGAGGAAAACCGGGTGGGCTGGACCCTGTTGGACCAGTTCAAATAGGAGACCAGACCATGACCACGAAAAACGTAATGGACATGGACGAGGGCGAGATCTTTGAGAGCGCTAAAGATCTTGGCTGGGCCGTTACGCAAATCCTCTTCCTGAGAAGAGAAGCCAAAGTGGCCCAGGCCATGATAATCGACCTGGCTCTACCCCGGATTGCGGACTTAGAGGCGGAGGTAGCCAGGCTAAAGGAAATGTCGGGCCAACAAATCTTGGAGGAACGGCGATGAAAGAAAAAGAAATTGCCTGGAAAGGCGAGAAAGACAGGCTGTTGCAGGTGTGCCGCCCCTGTCCCTGCGGCTGCGATGACCGGGGCGGCCGGCCCGGAGTCGGGTACCTCACCGGCTCAGATGAAGAAGGCAACGGCTTCACCATCTGGATTGAGTCAGAAGAAGTCTACCAGCAGCTGGAAAGACTTCTGGCCCTGGAATAAAGGAGGCAAACGATGATTACCGACTATCTGAAAGCCGGTTACCCGGCCCTGCTGGTAAGGACGCATGAGCCGGAGCGGTTCATCGTCGCCGCCCTCAAGGGGATTAATGGCCGCACTCCCTTTCAATGGGACGTGGTCCGGGGCTTCCGGGAACTGGGCAACGGGGCCGAATGGGAAGAGGCCGACCCCTTCGATCTCCCCAACGTGGCGGCCAGAGGCAAAGATAAGGCCGTCTGGTTCTTGAGGAACTATCACTTCTGGCTGAATGAACCGCCGGTCATTCAAGCCCTCCAGAACAACCTGCCGGTGTACAAAACCAAGGGCATCACTCTGGTAATCGTCTCCGCAGAGGCAAAGCTTCCCTTGGAGTTGGACCGGGAGGTGGTGGTCCTGGATTTTCCCCTGCCCAGCCGGGAGGAACTGAAAACCATTCTGGGCGGACTGGTGGAGAGCACCGGCATCGAGCCGGAGGACGAAGAAGCGGTCCTGGACGCAGCCCAGGGGCTCACCTGGGAGGAGGCGGAAAACGCCCTGGCCATGGCCTTGGTGCGGCAGAAGAAATTCGACCCCCATACCATCTGTACCTTGAAGGCCCAGATGGTGGAGAAATCGGCGGCTTTGCAGTTCAGCCAGTTCACCGAGACTTTCTCCACCCTGGGCGGCCTTGAGAACTTGAAGGATTGGACGCTGAACCGGTTCCAGAACCGGCGCCCAGGGCTCCCCTTCCGGGGCATCTTGCTCCTGGGCGTCCCGGGCACCGGTAAAAGCCACTTTGCCAAGGCTCTGGGGAACGAGGTGGGCTGGCCGGTGCTATCGCTCGATATGGGCCGGGTCTTCGGCTCCCTGGTGGGTGAAAGCGAGGCCAAGATGCGGGAGGCCTTGAAGGTGGTGGACGCCATGGCACCCTGCATCCTCTTCATCGATGAGATCGAGAAGGGTCTGGCCGGGGTGGGTGGCTCCGCCACCGACGGCGGCACTACCCAACGGGTGGGCGGCACCTTTTTAACTTGGCTGAATGACCATACAAGCCAGGTTTTCGTGATAGCCACCTGCAACAGTTATGAAAAGCTCCCGCCGGAATACACCCGGATGGGCCGGTGGGATGCCATCTTCTTCGTGGACAACCCGGGAGTCAGGGAGCAACTGGACATCCTGGATATTTACCTCAAGCAGTTCCTGGGTAAAACCCTGGGAACCCTGATGGCCGAGAGCGACGGCCGGGTCAAAATCCCGGACCTGGAGGGTTACAGCGGCGCGGAGATTCGCCAGGTGGCCATCGAGGCGGCCTACAACGGCGGGGACCTGGAAGCCGCGGCCCGGTTCGTGATCCCCATAAGTAAATCCCAAAAACAGCAGATGGATGCCCTGCGGGAATGGGCCAGGGCCCGGACCATCCCTGCCGGCAAGCCTGCTCCGGCAGAAGCCAGGGGCAAGAGGAAGGTGACGCTATGATGATGGTCAAGATCGACGAGGAAACCTGTAAGCCCGCGACCGTGAGAGCGGAAATAAGCCTGCCCGTCTGGCAGTGGAAGATCATCATCAGGCGGGCCGATGCCCTGTTCCAGGGCGACCTGGGTGCCTGTCTCGGCCAACTCCTGGAGGTGGGGTTCATGAACGAGATCAAGGTTCTGGCCGGATATAACAACAAGGTGGCCGAAAATTAGGAGGCAAAATCATGAGCCATTACAGCGAAGTACAGATCGAACTCATTGACGAGGGCTTCCTGGTGGCGGCCCTCAGTCGTTTGGGATTCAAGGGCAAGGTGGAGGTCCACCGGGAAGCCCAACCTCTTTACGGCTACCAGGGCGATGTGCGGGCCCAGAAAGCCAACGTAATCATCCGGCGGCAGCACGTGGGCCAGGCCGCCAATGACCTGGGGTTCGAGCGGCAACCTGACGGCAGGTACCGGGTCTGGGTGTCGGATTATGACCGGAAATACAACAAGTATGACGATGCCTGGCTGGGCCGGCTCAAGCAGGCTTACGGAGTGGAGAAGGCCAAAGCGGAAGCCAAGAAGCGGGGCTACCGGGTCAGCGAACAGAAACAAGAAGACGGTCGCATCCGGCTAGTCCTCAGGAGGTAGTGCCATGAGTCAAGAAATCGTGTTGGAATTTTGGGAGGACGGACAGGTCAACCTGGAGGGCAAAGGCTTCAAGGGCCAGGCTTGCTTCAAGGAGATGCAGTTTCTGAAAGATGCCCTGGGGGTGGAAACCTCTTTCACCAAGAAGCAGGAATTCTACCAGGCGGAGGTGAAGCGAGATGGCAAGGTCGAAGCAAGATAAAGGGCGGGTTCCGGAAGAGCACACTCTGGAATTCACCGAAGACGGCAAGGCGGCGTCTTTGTGGTGGACGGAAGAGACCGAGGAAATTCTCTCTTCCCTGGGGCACCAGCCCCGGGGTTTGAGGAACTTAACAGCAACCCTTGGTGTGGGTAATTCTCCTATAAGTAAAACCTTCACTCTTTCACCCAGCCCATTTTGTGCACATCGGCAAAATGGTTTGGGATGAGGGACTTGATGGTCCCGGTAACAAAAGGTCGGCCCTGGGTCGGCCTTAACTCTTTTGGAGGCAGGATGATGACCTCGAAGAAAAGTGACAATGGTTTTGACGGCCTGGTGGCGATCCAGCTTTGCACCAAGAGCTGGCCCGGAATCGTGAACCTCACTAAAGAGGACCTGGGGATGGAGCAGGTCCCGGAATTCTTCCACCTCGGCAATAAGAAACTCTATCCGGCCGAGTGGCGCCAGGCCTTCAACCGCAAGATTGGCGAAGCCCGGCGGGACCTGAACCTCAACACCTTCGATTTCGTCTTGGAGTGGGTCCGGTGCTCTCCCAAGAACCGGCTGGCCCGGACGGTGGAAAAGCTGGACCGGCGCATTGCGGAATATAAGGCCTTGGCCGACGAGTTCTGCGAAAAGTACGACACTATCCGGGAAGAGTGGAAGGTCTATTGCGAGGGTCGGTGGCCCGGCTCCTGGAAGCTCATGGAGCCCCATTATCCCAGCAAGGCCGCCCTGCGGTCAAAGTTTGACATGTTCTACATCATCACCGAGATCAAGGCGGCCGAGCCCCCCACCAAGACTACGGTCCCGGAAATCATGGCAGCTTACGAACGGGCCAACGCGGAACTGGAGGCCAGGTGCAAGGAGGTTATCGAGATGGCTTTCCTGGACTACCAGAAGCGCATCCGGGAGGTGGTCACCGGCCTGTCCGTGTCTCTGAAAGAAGGCAAGGTTATCAGGAACGAGTCTCTGGAGAAGGTTCGCAACCTCCACGACTGGGCCCGGGAGATGAACATCTTCGGGTATAAGCCCCTGGAGCAAGCCCTGGCGGAACTGAAGGCCGGGCTGGACGGAGTGGACATCAAGGCCCTGAAGGACAACGACGCCCTCAAGGGGCAGTTGGCCGACCTGGCTGAACAGGTGGCTGCGGTGGCTGCCAAGACCGAGGACGTGAGCACCATCTCCGGGAATTACAGGCGCATGATCGACCTGTCCTAAGGAGGGCGTCATGGATTATACCCGGGAGCAACTGGAACAAATGAGCGAAGAAGAGTTGGACGAGGTCGTCCATGACCTCAAGGCCGAGGAAGCCGCCGAGATCAATAACCAGGGTAAGGATGCGCAAATCGAATACATCTTGGGCTAACGGGGCAGCCGGGATTACCCGGTGCCCCAACCCTTTTAGGAGGCAAGACTATGAGCGCGCCAACATCACCGGCAACCATCGAATTCCCCGCGACCATGATTGACGAGGAGATGCGGAAGCACCTGGAAAACGAGCAATATATCAGGTTTAAACCCCAGGTGTTCGGCCCCGGTCCTTTGGAGATCGATGGCTCGGACAGAGACGGAGACGTGGAGATCGAAAAGGGTATCTTTCATCTTCACGATAGCGAGGCGCGGTACGGGGAATTTTACGACTTGGAGGAACTGCTGGTTCAAAAGGGAATCCCCTTCGACCGGACAAGTTATATGGATTGGAACCGTCCCCCCGAGCTACGGGTTTTCCGGCCAGGGGAGCTGACCTTTAACCACTATTTCCCCCTTGATCACGAGGCCTATGAGCCGGTAGTCAGCGTGGTGAAAATCCGGGAATTGCTGGCCCTGTCCATGCCCATCCATGAAATCCAGGCCTACCTGGAAAAAGACTTTCCCGCCTATCCGCCTTTGACGGATTGGGTGAAGGAAGAGGCCGCGCCATGAACTATAAAGAGCCTACGACCAGGGTCATGGTGGAGGCAGTGGATAATCCAAAGAAGGTCAATAAGGGCAAAACGAAACGACAACCCAATGCCTTTGAAATGCCCTGCAATAAATGCGGGGTTTTTATCGACCTTCGACTCGACGGCTATGGCTGGGACCCGGATAAAGGCTATCTCTGCGTCCCATGCTGGACCGAGGAAAGGGGGCGACATGAAAACTAACGAGTACGGCTTGAATATCCGGTTCCTGGCCCAGGGGATGATCAAGCTCTCCCCGGACGATTTGCCGGCAGGGTTCTTCTCCTGGGCCAGGGAAGAGCAAATCAAGTGGGCCAGAGAGCGCTGGGATAATCTCTCCAGGGAGGAACTGTTAGAGGCCGTTGCCTACCTCGAAATCGAGGAGGATTCGGTCCCTGACTGCCTGGAGGTAGACAACCAGAATTACGACATCCTGGCCCGGACCCCGGTCTGGGCCGCCTTTAACCTTGCAGGTTCGAGTGTGCTTGAGCCGGTGGGAGAAGAAGGAGGACCGATCACATGACGGAGAACGGGTATACGCCGGGACCGTGGCGGGTTTTCAGGACCGATGACTACGGCAGCTACCGGATTCACGAGGCCGCCAGGGAACAGAATGAATGGGTGTCGGAAGGTTACGGCCAGATGGAAACCGATGAAGAAGAGGCTGAGGGTGACCGCCGGAACGAAATCGCTGAGTTGCACGATGAGGGCAATCGCCGGTTGATCCAGGCGGCGCCTGAACTGCTGGAGGCCTGCGAGGCCGTCCTGAAAGGTGAAAGCACCGATGATGAAATCTTGAACCAGGTGGCTACCGCGGTGGCCAGGGCAAAAAGGGGGGAGGCATGAATGTTCTGCCCCCCTTCCCCAATGCTCTGGGGTGAGATTGGGGGGTGGTCCATCGCGAGGACCTAAATTCTTTGAAAGGAGGTATGGCATCCGGAATCATTCACAAGGGTAAATACTTCACGTTCAGGGAGGATTGATGTTCACCAGCTATTTTTGGCGCTTCCATCTGAAGGAAGTTCCCCACCTGGTCTCCATCGCCTGGAAGACCCCGGAATGGTTCAAGGGCCGGCGCTACCCGGCCCTGGCCCCCAAGAGCAACATGCTCAGGATGGGCGAGGAGGAGTACCGGCGAAAATACCAGATGATCCTGGCCCCGCTCGACCCCGGCCAGGTTTACGCGGAATTGGGTGATGAGGCGATTCTTTTATGCTGGGAGCCGCCTTGTCACTTCTGTCACCGGCGCCTGGTGGCGCAATGGCTGGAGGAGCACCTGGGAATTGAGGTCCCGGAGCTCCCCCTGAATTACAACCCCAAGCAGAAAGACCTTTTTGAATAAGGAGGACAGAGTCGTGGCGTTTTACCTCAAGCACGCCATCCGGGAAACCAAAACGGTTTACCTGGTGGAAGGCAAGGACCGAGAGGACGCCGAGCAGCATGACGGCGAATACCTGGGTTATGTGGACGGGGACGACAACCAATGCGAGTGGTTCGGCCCCTTTGAGACCAGGGAAGAAGCCCTGGAAAGCGATTATGCCTGGGTGCAATAAAAAACCGGGGGGTTTTTCCCCCTGATCAAAAAGGAGGTGTTTATGGCCAAGAAACCCACAGGAGATTGTGCTACCTGCCCATACTGGCGCAGGAAGGCCAGCCCCACCAAGGGAAAGCTCATTCCCGGCGGGACCGGGAAGTGCACCCGGAAAGAGGGGCTGTGTGACAACCCCAAACCCAAAGACCCCCATCCAAGATGGAAGGGAAAACCCAAAAAAGAAGGGGGCCTGCGCCCACAGGCCCCCGAAACCATCCCTCAAAGCCAGCCACAGGGGAGCAATGAGGTTTCTCTATTCCTTATATACCCTAACCCCGACCAGCCCCGCAAGGTTTTTCCGCGGGAGGCCCTGGAAGAGCTGGCCCTGTCTATCAAGGAGCAGGGGCTGATCGAACCCCTGGTGGTGGTGCCCAAGGGTGAAAAGTTCATGCTTATCGCCGGGGAGAGGCGGTGGCGGGCCTGCCAGATGGCCGGGCTCAACACCGCACCAGTGCGAGTGCTTGAGGCGGACGACCGGCAAATCACCGAAATGGCCCTGGTGGAGAACATCCAGCGCCAGGATCTGACTCCGTTGGAAGAGGCCGGGGCCTTCAAGGAGATGCTGGACAAGGGCTACACCAAGGAGGAACTGGCCCAGAAGCTAGGGTTCAAGCAGGTGTGGCGGGTGGATGAACGCCTGTCCCTGCTGAACCTGGCTCCGAAGTTCCAGGACGCCTTGACTTTCGGGGTCATCACCCCTTCCCAGGCTTTTGAGATCAGCCGTCTCCAGGACGTTGAGGATCAAGAGGTGGTGTTCCGCAAGATCAAGGCGGGGGAACTGCCCACTTATAACCATCTGCGGCGGTTTGTCAACGCGATGGTGGAGTCCAAGAAAGATAAGGTCCTGTTCGAGATGCCCAAAAAGCAGGACCTGGAGATCGTCTCTCGCTGGGAGAAGACCCTGGATGCGGTCACAGGCCTCATCGTGAAATCCTTTTCCCCGGAAGACTGCAAAGTGCTGGCCCGGGTTTGCCAGGGCAATGCCCAGGTGAATCTCATGAAGATCGATCTGACCATCAAGCACTTGAACCTGGTGAAGAAAGCCATGATAGAGAACGCCAGCCGGCAGGAGGTCTATGGCCTCATTAATGGTGGCGCGAACCCCGTTCCGGTGGAAAATCTGAGTCCGGCGTAAAAAGAGGCTTTAAGACTTGAAGAGCAAGGGCGAGTGACCCAAGTCACCCGCCTTTGTCATTTCTGAAGGACACCAATCTACCGGCTTGCTTCGGCGGGCCATTTTCAAATCCTGAAGGAGGAAATCGACATGCAAGTCAATATCGAACGCGAGACTTTGTTAAAGGGCATCGGCCACGCCCTGGGCGTGGTGGACAAGCGGGGCACTCTGCCCATCCTGAGCCACTGTCTGCTGCAAACTAATGGTGACGGCGTCTTCATTTCGGCCACCGACCTGGAGATCAGCTTCCGGGGTTTTTACCCGGCGGAAGTGACGGAGCCCGGCGCCCTCACGGTGCAGGCCGGCTATTTACACAATCTCATCAAGGACCTCCCCAAGGGGCCAGTGGCCCTGGTGGGCACGGACAAGGCCGCCATGCAGATCCAGACGGGAGACTCTCAATACCAGCTTTACGGCCTGTCGGCGGAGCAGTTCCCGCCCATCCCGGAAGCTGCGGGAGAAAACCTGGTGGAGGTGGAAAGCCGCTTTCTGAAGGAGATGATCCACAAAACCATCTTTTCGGTATCCGGGGAGGACTTGCAATATAATCTCTCCGGCATCTTCTGGGAGCGGGTGGACTCGGATGAGGATAGCTGGCTTCGCCTGGTTTCTACGGACGGCCACCGCCTCACCCTGGTGGAGCGGCCTCTGCCCGAAAGCGCACAAATGGACCTGGGCGAGGGCATCCTGGTTCCTTATAAGGCCATGCGGGAAATCGGCCGGTTTCTGGATGGTCAGGAGAAGGTAACCCTGGGCCTGGGTGAGAAAACCCTGGCCCTGCAGGCAGCCGATAAACACCTTTTCATCCGGCTCCTGGACCGCAAGTTTCCCGAGTATCGGCGCATCATCCCTGAAGGTTTCACCTACCGCTTCTCGGTCAACCGCCAAGAGCTTACCGAGACCCTGAAGCGCATCGCCCAGCTTTCTTCCGACCGCTTCAAAGGGGTGATCTTCAAACTGGCGGCGGACTCTGCGGAAGTCACCTTTGCCAACCCGGACGTGGGGGAAGGCCGGGAACTGCTCTCGGTGACCCTGGAATCGGGCGATGCGGACCAGCTTCCGCTGGAGGTGGGCTTCAACGCCCGTTATTTCCTGGAACCCCTCCAGGCCATGCCCGGCGACACGGTATTCCTGGAGATCAATGACCGCGACCATCCCTGCCGGATCATGGATCAGGGGGACCCCCACTACTTCAGCCTGGTGATGCCCATGAGCCTCTAAGGGTAAAACCACTCTTACCAATCGGGGGAGGTGATTATCAAGATCACCCCCCCCTTGTGTTTTTGGAGGAAAGGATGTCAGAGGACTGGTTGCGGCCCTTCAAGGACGGCACCTGGAAAGAGCGGCTCCTGGCAGCCGCTTTTTTCTTTGAACTGCTTATCATTTGGGCCGGGTTGTACGCCCTGGCCTGGATATTAACCCCATGAATTAAGAGGAGAGCAACCGATGGCCATCAAGAACCTGGTGCCCCGGCTGGCGGAGCGGGGCAAGATCAAGATCGGTGAAAAGGGCGAGGTCAAGACCTCGCAGCAGGGCAAGCAATTCGCCCAGCCCAAGAAACTGGATCACTTTATGTTGACCACCATGCAGCGGGACGCCGCCGGCCGGATGCTCCCGGACCTGGATCTGATGCGGAAGTTGGCCCCACAGGGCGGCAAGTTAAAGGAAATCCCGGTCATGCTCTTGTTCAACGATCCGGACATCAATTTCCAGACCCGGTATGCCTGCTATATCGGCAACCGCCTGTGGTGTTGCGGGGACGGGGAAGGGGCCCAGAGACTGGAACAGGACGGCAAGTACCAACCCGTCCCCTGCCCCTGCCTGCGCCTGGAGGCTAATTATACCGGCAAAGATAAATGTAAGCCGAACGGCACATTGCAGGTGTTGCTCCAGGGAGTTGACAGGATAGGAGGGGTCTGGAAGTTCCGGACCACCAGTTGGAACAGTGTTAACTCCATCATGTCTTCCCTGAAACTGATCCAGGCCATCACCGGCGGCGTCCTGGCTGGCATTCCCCTCAAGCTGGTGCTTAGCCCCAAGACCGTCACGGTGCCTGGCACCGGTCAAAATATGGTGGTCTATGTGGTCAGTCTGGAGTTTCCCGGTACCGAGCAAGAGCTGGCCAAGATCGGCTACGACATCGCCAAGCGGCGGGCCGAACACAAGGCCAAGATGGATCAGATCGAGGCTGAGGCCAGGAGAGCCCTGGAGCATCTGGAAGAAACCCCGGAAGAGATGCGGGAGGTGCAGGAGGAGTTCTATCCCGAAGGGGTGACCATAGAGGTGCAGCCCGAAGTGGCGCCGGAATCCGAACCGGAACCGGGGCAAGAGCCCCCGGCGGAACCGGCCCTCGAAGCCAGCCCTCCTATGGCGGGTGAAAACCCGGAAACATCGGAAGGAAGTTCCGCTGCGCCCGAGCCGGTATCAGGGGAAGAGCCAGTGCCGGTACCCTGGGATACCCCGCCTCCGCAACCTCATCCCGGCCCGAATCCCAGAGGCAACAAGGCCAGAAAGGCTCCGCCCCCGCAACCGCCGCCAGGCGAAATGGCGGAAGAAGGCAAACCTACCCTCTTTTAATCTGAACAACCCAGCTTAAAGCGAGCCCTGGGGCGATCAGGGGCTTTCCCATTATACAACCCTCTTCGCCCCAGGTCTGAGCGTCTACTGAGCCTCTCGAGGATTTATTCCACTATCCCTGGAAGCCGCAATCAAGGCTCCATGGGTGAAACCTGAAAAGGAGAAAGGACATGGCAACAAAAAAGGCCATCAGACAATATTCATTTTCACGCCTCGACCTATATGAGAGGTGCCCCTGGGCCTATAAAAAGGTCATCTTGGATGGAGTCCCCAGGGCATCGAATGAAGCCATGGTTACCGGGCAGATGCTCCATGCCCTGATAGCCGATTACCTGCTGCGGCTCATCAGCCAGAAGCAGCAAACCGACTGGGAATGGGCGGAAGGGGCAGCCCCCATAGAGGCCTCGCCCGATGTCCTGCAAATCTGGCATAGATTTTATAATTCATTCGTCTTGCCCCCCGCCCTGGAGGTCTATGGGGTAGAGCACAAGCTGGCCTTTGACCGCAACTGGCAGCCCTGCGAGTTCTTTTGCCCCGAAGCCTATTTCCGCATGGTGGTGGACTTCCACTTCCTCCAAGGAGAACTGGCCGTGGTGCTGGACTGGAAGAGCAACCGGGCGGTGCCCGGGACGGTGGAAAAGGACCTGCAACTGCGCACCTATGGCTGGGGCCTGAAGCAGGCGGTATACCCTGAGGCCCAGGAGATACTCTTGCGGCTCCACTTTCTCCGCTATGGCAAAGAGCGGGAAGTGCTCCTGGAACCCCAGGATCTCGAAGGTGTGCCGGAAATCCTGGCTGGCAAAATCAACATCATCGAGCAAGACCAGGACTACAACCCTACCCCCGGCTCATTTTGTGGTTTGTGCGGATTGACTGCTCATTGCCCGGTCATGGCCCAAGCCCTGGTGCCGATTGACATCCTGGCTCCCGCCGACCGGGAGCAGGCCGAGAAGGCTGCCTCCCTACTTCTCACCTTACAGAAACTGGAAAAGGAGCTAACCTCTCGCCTCAAAGAATGGGTCAAGGATAACGGCCCGATCCAGGTTGGAGACCTAATGTATGGCCCAAACCAAGTGCTCTCCTATGATCTCGATCCCCAACTGGTCACCGCCACCCTTCTGGAAGCTGGCTTAAGCCGGGAAGAGGTCTGGCCCCTTTTATCTGTCAGCAAGACCAATCTGGAACGAGGTCTGCGGAGGTTACGACGAAAGGACCTTATCGACCCGGCCCTTTCAGCCGGCACCGCCAGGAAATCGGAAAGGATTGAATTCCAGAAGGCAAGGGACTAACATCCGACTCGAGGGGGGCTTCAGCCCCCCGTCAACCTATTAGCATCTGGCCATTTTCATTCTTGACCATATCTCTAAACGAAAAAACCAATTACAATAAGGTAGACAATACTTACAATAAATCAATCCGGACAATGACTTGTAGTTACTGATTGGATTTACTTCAGGGCTTCAGAGTTCAAAACTTTTTTCTGAGATTTTTTAATCAAAATAACCGTAAAAGGAGAATATCGTGGGCAAAGAGAGCGTCCTGGTGGTGGAGGATGAAGATGACATTCGGGAGCTCCTCAGGTATAACCTGGCCAAGGAGGGTTATCGGGTAACTTGTGTGGCCTCAGGAGAAGAAGCCCTGAAGAACGCCAGGTCAAGGCTGCCGGATATTATCTTGCTGGATTTAATGTTGCCGGGGATGGACGGCCCGGAGGTTTGCCGGTTGCTAAAGCAGGACCCCCAAACCCGGAACCTTCCCATTGTCATGATCACAGCCAAAGGTGAAGAAGTGGATATTGTCACGGGCTTGGAGTTAGGGGCAGACGACTATATCACCAAACCTTTCAGTCCTCGGGTGTTGCTGGCCCGATTAAGGGCGCGGGAGCCCAGATGTTGAGGGTCAGCCCCGAGGAGATTCAGAACATAAACATCCGTGAAGTGGTAAGAGACCCCGATCTCCAATGGTTTGTAAACCGCACCTTATCCTCCACAGAGTCCATCGAAGGGGAGGTAGGCGGCAGTTCTATCTGAAACAGACGGCCGGCGACCTGGAGACCCGAGCCCGCCTGGTCGAGACCCAACTGCGAGGGAGATTCTCTCCCGAGGAAGGCCCCCGTATCGACGAACTGGCATTGATCCCATTGGCACCGCCAAGATCGAAGAATTGATTAATACTCTGAAAGCCAAATATACCATTGTCATAGTTACTCATAATATGCAGCAGGCAGCCCGGGGCTCTGACTTCACCGCCTTTTTCTATCAAGGATGCATCATTGAGTTCGGCCCGACCTCAAAGATCTTTACCAAACCTTCCAATAAAAAGACCGAAGAATATATTACCGGCCGTTTTGGCTAAGGAAATATAGAAATAGTGCCTGGAAGCTCTCTTAACTTTCGTTCGCTGGACCTTCAATGGCGATAGAGTAAGCGTTGGTCACATATTGGGAAACCATGCGTTGGGTATTAAAAAACGAACCATTCAACGCGATGACGGAGCGCATCACTTTGGCGAAGGCATTCGGCCGGCCATAGAACAGGGGAACAATTACGAGCTCCAGCTTGTCATACAGAGAGGCGATCTCAAGGGAGTAATCCCCCGGTGTCTCAAGGCCGTTGCCGATGGACCACCCGGTCACGTTTTCCTCATGACCCTCAATCCACCAGCCGTCCAGGACACTCAGGCTGGGGACCCCGTTGAGTGCGGCCTTCATGCCGCTGGTACCGGAAGCTTCCTGCGGTCTTAAGGGGGTGTTCAGCCACAGATCAACGCCAGCGCACAGCATTTGTGCCAGCGCCATGTCATAGTTTTCCAGATAAACCACGCTCACAGCATCCCCCAGGGTCCTTGCCGCCTCGAAAACGCGTCGAATCATGGCTTTGCCGCCTTCGTCCCGGGGATGAGCCTTGCCT
>Ga0315281_10001504_pt1 | contig 34524 bp, 20 predicted proteins | sample YL17G07_0_MG_FD_204540 | JGI IMG/M metagenome (GOLD analysis project Ga0315281, IMG submission 204540) | Sediment microbial communities from Yellowstone Lake, YNP, Wyoming, USA - YL17G07_0 | ecosystem: Environmental > Aquatic > Freshwater > Lake > Sediment | place: USA: Wyoming | collected...
TCGTCCAGGTCGTGGTAGAGCGCGGATGGATCGAGCCCCGCGCTCTTGAGGAACTCGACGGTCGCGTCCCTGTGCCCGGAAAGGCCCCGGAAGTACGGGTTCGGCGAATCGGATATCATCGTCTGCAGCTTTTCTCCGGACAGCTTTATCCCGTTGCTCCGCGAGATGATCCCGCGCTCGGCGGCACCAGCGATGATGGACTCGTTGATCTCCGAGAACCCTCCGAGATACTGCATGTCGCCGACGATGCCGGCGATGGCCAGCGGAGAGAGGTTCCAGTTCTTCTCGTCGATCGCGACTGCGAGGGAGAAGGCGAGCCCGCTCGCCGAGATGTCATGCGTGCCGTCGATCCCGAACAGGTGCGGGTTGACCTGCTCGACGAGCTTCGATTCGCGCAGCGGCTTGTGATGGTCGAGGATTATCACTTCCGAGCCCATGTGCTCGATCTCGTCGATCTGCCCGGACCCCATGTCGAGGAAGATGGCCAGCTCGTTGCCCTCCCGCGCGATGCGGTCGACCATCGCCTTGTCCAGGCTCTTCGTGATGGTGGTCTGTAGATCCTTGCCGGCGTTCTTCAGGCAGGCGATCATGATGCTCGCCGCGGTTACGCCGTCGGCGTCGTAGTGAGATATGACCCTTGCGAACTTGTGCCCCTTCAGCAGCTTAGCCGCTGCCTTGAAGCCATGGGAAAAATCCTTCGGGAGTGCCACGCCCCCCTTCATGATGCGACCTCACTCGATCTCGAGCTTCGCCGAGTCGAGCGAATACTTCCAGCCATCCGGGATCATTCCCTCGCGGCCGTAGTACTTCGCGAGCCGGCGGATCCTCGACTCGATAAGAGCCAGTCCGCGCTTGTTGTGGAGGTCCTTCGGGTTGAGCTTGACATGCTCGTTCAGGGAGACCGCGCGCTTCATCAGGTTCTGCATGTCCTCAGGGAGGCGCGTCCCGAGCTTTCTCTCCCTGAATATCTGGCCGATCGTTTTGCCAGTGGAAAGCCTCACTGAGGGGATGGCATACTGATCCCTGATAATGAGTCCGACCATCGCCGAGCCCTTGCCCTCGCTGCCCAGCTTCACGACCAGTTCCTCGATCTCCTTGGCGTCCATTGTGACCCATGCGGGCTTGTCCTTCACTATGGGCTTCTTGGATCCCGAAGAGCCTCTGCGTCGTGCATGCATCCGTGCCATTTTTACTCGTCGCCTCGCGCAATCATTAAGGTGGCGCGGAGTCGCCTATGGAATCCCTCTTAATATACTTTTATGTTCCCGAAATCGGTAAATAATAATCTTGCCAGTTGGGAAGAAGCGCTTCGTCTCTCCCGTCCCCTAAACCTCTTCCCTTTTTCCTATCCTTTGGCGACCTGTTAGCCGTTTACCGAGGGATTCCGGGAAGGTACGAAAGGAGGGGTTACGAACCCCCTCGCAAATCCCTTTCAAGGCTTTCCTAATTTCAAAGCGTGCATCAAGTCTTCTCTATTCCGGCTGAGGAGGTTGTGCGGAGCTCTCGCTCTCTTCCGCCGTGGTCTTCTTCCCCTTCTTCCTCCTCAGCAGTAAGAACAGCAGGAGTACAACGGCCACGATTGCCGTGATCAAGAGCAGCCACGGTATGAGTTCATCTATGAACAATCCTGATGATGGCTCCGTGGCTATAACGTTGAACTGCAGCTTCTTCTCGGCGACTTCCCCAGCACCGTCAATGGCGCGGATCGTTAGGTTGTGCGAGCCGACTGTCAGGTTGTTCAAATCAATATGCGTCGCAAGGCCACAGGATACGAAGGATGCGCTGTCCAGGCTATATTCGTAACTGACGATACCGTTGGTGTCAGTGGCGGACCAGTTGATTGTCGCGGAGCTGCCTGTGAAATTCAACCCACTCTCGATCCCGAATGACATGGATGGCGGCGTCGTGTCGAGGATGATGGTGTCGTTGCATGTCACGACATTGCTCGCGTTGTCCATTATCTGGAAGAAGACGATTTTGAGCCCGTCGCCGATCTGCAGATTCCAGCTCATGGAGTCGGAGAGATTCTGCCAAGATTCCCAGGAGCCCCATGTCACCCCATCGTTGCTGCAACGGAACTGCTCGACGCCTGAGATGTTGTCGCTCGCCGTAATATTCAAGGTGACGGCGGTCGCGGTAGCAAATATCGTTCCTCCTTGTATGACTATGGTTCCGGCTGGCGATGTCTTGTCCATCTTGAATGTGATGCTACCGGTGCTCTCGCTGTTACCAGCGTTATCTCTGGAATAGAACTGCACCGTCGTATTGCCCTCTGCCGAGATTGGGATGGATGAAGAGTAGCTATGCCAGCTTCCGGAGGTTCCGATGCGATAGTATGTCGCACCAACCCCGCTGCCCTCATCGGTGGCCGAGAAAGATACTGAGACCGTCGATGTGAACCAGCCATTGGCCCCACTGGTGCCGGCTAATGACGCGGTCGTGATTGGAGCGATATTCTCTGGGTGGGACGAGAGAGGAAGGTAGTCCTTGGCACCTGCGCTCCCTGATATGTTGTAGGGATTGTCGACTATCCACCAAGGCGGGGAATTGTCAGGTGTCGTCCAATCGCTCCAATAATTGCCTGATATAGAGGAACTCCACTTGTTATTAGTGCCGTTGTCGCAGGCTTGGACGTGATTTAGGTCGTATACGATCCCCGCGCCGTTGTTATTGATGAAGGTGTTGTTCCAAATCCTGTTTAGAGTTCCAGAATTGATAAGAACTCCTTGGAGAGTGTTATTGTGCACCTCGTTCCAGAAAAGAGTGTTGTCGCTCGATGAGTCGAGGTATATCCCAGTCCGATTGTTCGAGCTGCAGTTGTTATTGCTCAGGATGTTGCCGATTGATGAGTGGAGGCCTATGCCATCGCCACTGTTCGAGATGCAGGCGTTGTTGTTCAGATTATTGTTGCCCTTCGATGAGTCGATGTAAATGCCATCATCATTGTTCGAGTTGCATGTGTTGTTGCTCAGGATGTTGTTAATTGAAGAGGTGAGACCGACACCAAAGAGATCAATACCATCATCACCGTTCGAGCTGCAGGTGTTGTTGTTCAGATTATTGCTGTCGCTCGATGAGTCGAGGTATATCCCAGTCCGATTGTTCGAGTGGCAGCTGTTGTTGCGAAGTATATTGCTATCCGAATACCAGAGATAAATGCCGAAATCATTGTCCGAGCAGTTATTCCCACTGAGGATATTTTTGCTCGAACCGCTGAGACAAATGCCATAATGGTCAAACTGATCGTTGTTGCGGAAAGTGTTGTTGTTGATGATGTTGTCGCTCGATGAGTCGAGACGTAGGTCATCATAATTGTTCGAGCAGATATTCTCGGTCACAGTGCCATGCACACAATTGGATAGGTAGATCCCCTCATGGCTCAAACCGCCATCATGGACATAGCAGTTCCTTACAAGGAAATATGCGTTCGTATTCTGTATGAAAATCCCATCCGAAGAGGACGCATTAATGTCCCATCCCTCTATGATGTAAGGATTATCGGCTGTTCCGTTGCCTGATACGACTCCGTTCAATGGATAATTCGTATTATTGAATTGAGGATTGCCATTGATAGAAATCGCAACATGCGAAGTGTAGGAAATCCCTGCAAGGACGGGGGTAGGGAGAGTCTCAGATGAGGGATTTGAAAGAAGCGATAAAGATGAGGCGAAGAGGATGGCGGCGATCGACGTCCCAATCACAATTCTCAGAAGCTTCGGTCCCTTATGTCCTCTCAACCCGGATGTCCTACAGTCAATCTCTGACATGCCTCTTCCTCCAGACCCTTGAACCGCATCTCCCAGTCAGGAGATAAGTCTTTTTCTGAGCCTATAACCAGAATTGCATCCTGAATATCCATTAAAGGGTTCATGGACGAAGGTTTCATTATGAGAAAGTATATAAACAAAAATCTCCCTGGCACGGTTATGGAGGAAAATCGGACGCGAACCGATCCCATGATTCCAATGGTTTGCGTGGCCCTCATGGTCTCCCTTTCATTAATCTTGCCCGTGTCATTGCAGACATTCGATGGTCAAGTCCCGGAACTCAGGAAGGCCTATTCTCTCGCATATACGTCCCATCCCCAGATCGTAATCAATGGTGATTTGGATTTCAATAACGCGAGCGGGGTCGTATGGGGAAGTGGGACGGAGACCGACCCGTATATTATCGATGGTTGGGAAATCAACGCGACAGGGGCCTCAGCAGCAATCCTTCTTGGCAACACAACGGCATTTTTCAGAATCAGCGATTGTTTCGTTCATGATGCTGATACTGCCGGGATACTATTGTCAAACGTGAGAAATGGGACTCTGATTGATAACAATTGTTCATTCAGCGGAATCGGGATATGTGCAAAGGACTCATCGGACATCAATGTGAAAAACAACTCCGTCATTCTCAGAGAGGAGTACGGGATGGGCAAAGATAACCGCGGAGTAAGATTCGAGAATTGCTTTAACGTGACAGTCGAGAAGAATGTCTTCGTTCATGGACAAGAGGGGGTTGTTGCGGTCAATTCCAGTAATTTGGAGTTCGTCAACAACACCTTCGCCGATCTGCTTCGCGGGGTCATGCTCAATTCATGCAGCCAAACCAAATTCCATCATAATCATTTCATCAACCAAACCCTGTTCTTTGCAGGCGAGGCTGGTCCAGGGATTGGTATATCCCTATCAGGTTCGCATGATTCGGAAATCGCCTTCAACGATTTCAACTTCAGCGATCTTACCATAACCATTGGGACCTACGAGAATGTAACAATCTTTAACAACACGATTAAGAATGGAGGAATGGACGCGGGCGTTTCCCTCGAGGATACTAAAAATGTCTCCATAATTGCAAACAGTGTGACGAAAAAAGATGTCGGATTCGCTATTTTCAATAGTCTATATGTCACGATCTCCCTGAATAACGCATCGAACAACTTCAATAATGTGGTCATGGCAAACACTGTATCCGGACTTACAGTTTCGGATAACATATTCCTTGATAACGGAGTTGGAATCGCCCTCGTCAACGTTCTTAATGCCACGATAAACGACAACACTCAGACCAATTCGACTCAATATAGCTGGCTATCGTATGGAATAGACATATCCTCATCCTCAAATGTCGAGGTCCGCAATAATGGATTGACAGGGAACATCTGCGGCATTTACGTTCAGAGTTCTGATAACATCGCAATCTATGACAATAACGCCTCGGACAACCAGGACCAGGGAATCGATCTCGAATATTCCAATTACAATACAATACAGAACAATACTTGTTCCGGCAACGGCAAAGACGGGATTCATTTAAATGATTCTTGCTCGGGCAACTATATTTCGAATAACAGTTGCTCGCACAACGGCAATGATGGGATTCTCCTTGGTACTGGCATGGACAACGACATTTCGAATAACAGTTGCTCGCACAACGCTCAAAGAGGAATAACCATCTTCGGATATTCCAACATTCTGAGGGAAAATACATGTTCCGACAATGACATAGGAATCTATCTCGGGGATAACACTGATGAGATCATCAACAACAGCTGTTCAGACAATCATCAGGCGGGAATATACCTGCATACAGCAGACTATGATAACCTCCGAAACAACAGAATGATCAATTGCGGAATAGTCATAAGAGGGCCGTCTATTGATGAATGGGCAACTCACACAATTGACACTTCCAATACCGTCAACGGCAAACCCGTCCGCTATTATGCGGATCAATCGGGCGGTACGGTCGCCGCAGGAGCCGGACAGGTGATAATCGCCCATTGCAGCAATATGTATGTCCAATATCAGAATTGTAATAATGCGAGCATCGGGATCCAAATTGGATTCTCCTCCAACATCGACGTTTCCTCCAACGATTGCTCGTACAGCAATTCTGGGATATCCCTTTCTTCTTCCAACGGAAATACGATATTCAATAACAGCTGCTCAGCGAACCGTGACTATGGGATCTTCCTCACCGCGTCGTACAACAATGCGATACAAAGGAATCTTATCGCGAAGAATAGCCAATACGGACTATGCCTCGACGCGAGTTCATCTGATAACCGCGTCTGGAACAACACCTTCAACAATAACAACGGCTCCAGTGATGTTTACGATTCGGCTCATGTACAGGCATTCGACAGCGGATTGAGAAATCGCTGGAACGATTCCAGTCACGGCAACTACTGGAGCGATTGGACGGACCCGGATGAAATCCCTCCGTGGTTGGTAGTGGACCTCCCCTACGATATATCTGGAGGCTCCTTCGCGAAGGATTACTACCCCCTCAAGAGGCCCCTGCCAGATTCGATACCACCAATCGGATCCATTTCAATCAATGGCGGAGCGACTTACACGAATTCCATCAGCGTCTCGCTCTTTCTGTCCGCTTCTGACAATATTTCCGGGGTTGCCGAGATGCGCTTCAGGGACGATAACTCGATTTGGAGCCCGTGGGAATCCTATTCGAGGACGAGGACATGGCATCTCACATCGGGAAATGGCGTCAAGAAGATTTACGCCCAATTCAAGGACAACGCGAGCAATGTCGCAACGTTCAACGCGACAATCGTTCTCGACACAATATCTCCGACGATAACCTTCGGAGTCGCCAGCGGACACACTTTCAACAGCGTGTCGGAGACCGTCAATTGGTCCGGCATCGATGTCACCAGCGGCATGAATCACTATGAGTACAGTATAGACGGCACTTCGTTCACCGACTCCGGACTTGTTACGCAGATCAGCGTCGGTGACTTATCTGAAGGGGCGCATAATCTGACGGTCCGAGGAGTCGATAACGCGGGGAATGTCGTCGAGGAGAAGCTATTCTTCAGAGTCTCTGTAGATGACGGGATACCCTCCCTATTTGGAGAATGGTTCGGGATAATTCTCCTCTTAATGATCGTTTGTTTCATTGCGGGAATGGCAATCCCGAGGTACCTCAGCTTTAAGAAGAAGTCAAAGGATGAAACGAATAACGAAATGCAGAAAAAGGATAGAGAACCACTTAGATAAGTTCTAATGACCAAGTACATAATTAATTAGATGTTCGAAAGGCCCTTTTTTATTACCCTATTCGGATTCTAATCATCCCCTCGTAAGGAAATAGGGATATTTCCGATTCTTTCTACTCCCCCCAGAATATGTACCACCATCTGTGCTTCGGCATCTTGTCGGGAGGGCACCAACGATTACTTGGAGCATGCCCTTTTGCTTCACTAGAGAAAAAACCGTTCATTTTGTCGTTGACTCTTATCTTCTGATTTGCTGAAACGAAAATCCAGCTCGACCAAATATAACTATAGGTCACATAATCGATTTCCTTCCAGTCGATAGATTTCTTTCGTCCGAAGGGAGAGAACTTGACCAATTTACTTTCGGAGATCAGGGCTTGAGTGCCGAAGACATAAAGGAATAACATCCATGAAGCGGTGGCAAGACTGCCCATTAATAAAAGTAACGTCAAATAGATCGACTCCGGGGTCAACCCTGCATTTGGATTCCATTTGTACTCTGGGAACTTCTGATAGGCAAAGATAACTAAAAAGATAATAAAAAGAGGTTCAGCGATTCTAAAGAAGAGTCCGAATCGAAAGATCTTACACTTATCTTGACCAGCCATATCGACTTCTTTTCTAACGGCTCTATTGATTCGTATTATCCAAATTATTGAGAGGACCGCTAATCCGATTTCCAGAATAATCAGAGAATAACCATAATTGAAAAGCGCAGTTGCTATCTCAGGAGGTAATGATTCGAACATATTTTTCTCAGTAAGATAATTTTATTCATGAAACTTTCATTCATCAGGTAAGAGTATCATTCTGAGGAGAAATCCTCAATAATGAAGCATCCTGTAATTGTTATTTAGATATATTATGACGACCTCCATCCCTCATCCAAAGCTTTTCTTCATTGCATACACTGAAACTTTTGAGTAATCATGTACCTCTCCGGTCCTCATCGCCATCCCGCTAACATCATATGTGATCTCGCTAGATGGAGATTGGAGAGATGTTCCCGGATTTTCAAGAGCATTTTGCATCATACCTGCCGCCCCATTAATAAGGTCAGCAACTTGGAAATCAATCTCAATAATCGCGGTAGAATAGAGAAGAAGCTCTTCAAGTGTTACTCCATATTTAACAGCTTCAGCGAACAATTCATCCTTAGTAAGTTTAACACCAAATTGCTTGGAATATGAAACGAAATCTGTGAACTTTTGCAGAGCAGGAGAGAAACTTTTTAAGAGGAACTTTTCTGCCACTTTTGTAACTCCCTTTCCAATTCCTGCAGATACTGCCCCGGTAACGAATCCGACAGCAAAACTTGTCAAAATATCTTCATCATTATAGGCGGCGTCCATAGCCTTAATACTGCCACTGAGCAGGCCGCATGCGATCACTCCCCCGACACCCGGCACGCAAACCGTAATCACTGCACATGCTGCAACCTCGACAATTGTCACCCAATTTTCGCTAACCCAGGTGCAAATTCCATCGAACCAACCTTCGCCTGTTGGATCGACAAATCTTATGGGATTATTGCCACAGTATATGTATCGATTTATTGTTTGGGGATTGTCCACCTCACCAAATCTGATATCCAGCGAAACAAAACGCCCAATCTGACTATCGAAGTATCTTGCAAAGACATAGAACAGCCCCGACGGCGAGTCCTGCATCTCTCCCGCGAAGGTGAACTTCTCCGTTCCGGACGCGCCGAAGGCGATCCCGAACGGCTTGTACGTCGTGACAGAATAGACCTTGACGGTTCCTTTGTATACAAGCCTCGTGCTTCCCAGCGCATCGTCGATGTACCAGTAACTATCGCTACCGATCATCTTCACTTTGAGGCGACCATTGAAGTAGACATAGTCGGTGTATGTGCCGTTCAGCTTGTCGCATATCGGGTCGTGGCCGTTATAGACGTACTCGGTCGTCTTCGATCCCTCGACGGTCTTCGCTCTCGCGCCGTTGGCATCATAATAGTATGATGCCGCAAGAGATCGGGTCGATCCTGTCCACTTGTAGACATCAGTCATCTGGTCCATCGAGTTGAAGGCGTACTGGTACTTCGAATTGGTCGTGTTCTTCCAGAGCAACGCTCCGTTCTTGTTGTAGGACCAATTAGTATCGATCCCGGAGGTCGTGTTCTTCACGAGCTTATTGTATGCTCCGTACGAATAGGTCGTGTTGATGGAATTCTCATTCTTCCAGAGGCGGTTGCCCATGGAGTCGTAACCGTACTTGATTGTGTTGCCCCAGGTGCTCGTTCCGGCTCCCTTCGCCTGTGTGAGCCTGTTCAGCCAGTCGTATGTGTAGTTCTCGTAGCTTGATGAGGTGTAGCTGATGTTCCTGACGTTCCCCACCTTGTCGTAGGTGTAGTTCATCGACAGGACGAACCTGCTCCCGTTCTTCGTCTGTATCTGCGAGACGAATCCCCGCGTGTTGTAAGTGTAGTTCGTGACCTGGACGCTCCCAGTTGACTCCTTCGATATGGTGTCGTCCTTGTTGTAGTAGACCGTCAACAGCCTCGTGGAGACGTTCTTGTCGACCTTGATCGCCCTGTCGAACGCGTCGTATCCGTAAGTGATCTTGATCGAGTTCGGGTAGGTGATGTTCCTCAGCTTCCCGTCGGCATCATATGTATACGATATAGTGTGGTTGCTGATGATGTTCTCCGCCATCGAAGACATTAGGTCTCTGCTGTTGTAGAAGCAGTATATCGTCGCGAGAGTGTTCTTGATCTTGACGGTTTTGCCGTCCGCATCGAACATGTAGGATATTGTGTCGTTCAGCGTCTTCAGTCTGAAGAGCCTGCCGGAGGAGTCGCAATAAGAATACGCTGTCTGGCCGTTGCGGTTGATCTTGGTCAGCACTCTGCCGGCCTGATCGTAGGTCATTGATTCACTGAGACCATCCGGGTATGTCGTCTGGGTGACCCGGTTTAGATAATCATACGACATCCTTGTGACATTCCCGTTCGACGCCCTGACTGTCAGGAGGTTGCCGACGGCGTCGTACGCCATCTTAGTCTCGTAGTACGATGACGCGGAATAGTACTCCCTTGTCGCATTGAGCCTCCCGATATCGTCGAGCACCTGCACGATTGTATGGCCGTTCTCGTCGGTGAATGTGACGAGATTCGCCTGGTTGTTGTACGCGATCGTGCGATTCGTGTTGTCGGGATTGATTATCTTGATGGGCCTCCCGAGATAGTCGTAGGTCGTCTTCGTCACTCTTCCAAGGGCGTCTTGACTAGCGGACAGCTTATCCTGCCAGTTGTATGTCGAGTTCACGCTTGAATAGTATGTAGAGCCGTTGTACCTCTCGACTTTGATAAGCCGTCCGATAGTGTCGAAATACTGGATTGTCTTGTGGTTCAACTCATCCAGGGTGGTAAGCTTGTTGTTCTTGTCATCGAATGTGATCGTCCGGTAGGTTCCGTCGGAGTTGTTCGCTCTGATCGCTCGTCCGAGCACATCGTACTGTGTGCTGGTCTGATGGCCTAGGGGATCGGTAGAAGAGAGGAGATTCCCGGTTTTGATACCATAGGTGAAAGTCGACTTGCTGTTTTTTGCGAAATCGTCGTATGTGAAATCGTCGTAGTAGACTTTGAACGAATCGCCTACCGCATACGATGCTTGGACGAACAGCTCGAACCTGACCTTGTCGCAGCTGCCCCAGTTGATGTTCCAATCGGCAGATGGATAGAGCACCCGGCTGATCCATGTGTTCATCGTCGGCTTTCCGCAGATCACCTTGATGTTCGGATCGGCTGTCGTCGCATTGTTACTAAAATAGCTCCAGCACGTCAGCCAATAGGTGTAGTTCGCATAGTTGACCCCGTTCGAATTGTAGAGGCGCATGCAGATCCCTGAATGCATGTATTCTGCCGCAGAATTATTGTTGTGGCTGTAGGTCGCAAGATACATGCGGACGGATAGCATCGCCACCTGGTTCACGTTGTACTCCTTGTACATCAATGCGGTGCAGGTGTCGTAGCCCCCAGGCGCATTCGAGAAGTTCAGACGTGTCGAGCTGCTGCCCGAATAGGCCTGCTCCGTCGAGTACTTCGCGTCGAACCAGTAGGTATAGCCGCCAGAGCCAGCTTTGTATGCCGACCAGCTCGTGTCGAGATCGAATGTATCGGTTAACCCGCCGTAGCTCGAAGCGGTCTTGTATGCGTAGCCGTAAGTCGAGGAGTACTCGTTGATTGTCCTGCGGCCGGTCGGATCGCTGCTCCATAGCATGCTCCCGTATTGGTCATACCCTGCCTGCGAATATGTCCATCCACCGCCGAGCTTGGACTTGCTCTCTATGAGGTTTCCTTCGAAGTTGTATTTGAAATAATTCTTTTGCGAAATGGTCTTTCCGACATTCTGGTATTGGAAGGTGGCAACCGGTCGATTATGGATCATTGCCTTTATCTGATTCGGATAGAATTCCGGAGTGCCCGTCTGACCTGAATATTCATATGTGTACCAACCGGTTAAATACATCTCCTCCAGCCAATGACTTGCATAAATCAGGTTGTTCCCTTGCCAAATTGTAATAATGCCGGAGGCGGGGAATACCTTGATGTCTGCATCACGTAGATAGAGATCGGTATAATCGCCATAAGATTGCGCTGATAGAGTAGCCCCGTTATCGAATTGAATTTTTACTGTTTGACCAAGTGGCACGCCATCCAATACAGAGTAAGTGTCATCCCATCCACTCGAGTCCCAACGAGCAGTACCGCCGTACAAACCGTAAAGAATCCCACGAACATAGAAGCCGAAGCCAACAGGCAGATTCAGATCTGTCAGGTTGATAGTCAACTGCAGCCATTTGCCGGTTATCTGGGGGACATCCCCCATCCGCGTTGTCGAGATGGGAGTGAACTGGGGGATTCCGAGATTGACAACATCCTGGCTCCCGCCCCAATATACCCTGTGCCATTTGACAATTCCACTGGCTTGAGTACAGAACTGAAGCATGATCTCATAGGGGATCTTGCCGTCGGTAAGCCAGATGTATTGTTTAATGAGCTTTGTACCTGCAACAAGCGTTCCTCCTGAGCTCAAATTATACCCGTGATAGTGCGAGGCGCTGAAGGTTGATCCGGACGCCATGAGATACGCGCTTTGATGATACTTCTGCCCGTACACTGCGAGGCTGGGATCGGTTACCCAGCTCCCGTCCCCAACGCCGGAGGCGTTCTGGCTTTCATAATATGTCGAACCGGCCGGCCAGGCGTCATTTACGATTTCCAAATGACATCCTAATCCAGTGATATCGATCGAAAGCGGGGATGATTGAACCCCTTCGGACATGCTGTAGTTGTCTCCGCCCCAAACGTCCAGGATCGGTGAAGAAATCGAATATCTACCGACATTCGACAGAATGATATGGCCGGGAAGATACATCGATATGGCTGGAATCGTCAGCGTCCCCGTATTGCTCCAACTGATAAGGTTATTCTTCGAATCGTAGAGCTTAGCCAGATATCCGGAAGTTAAACTGACACCGACATTGAGGTTCTTATAGACTCTCACATTGTCAAACCAGATATGGACATCTGTTGCCCCGACATATCCGGCTTGGAATCGGATCTGATTGAGGCTTCCAGAATACAATAACGGAGCCCCACACTTCTTCAAGACCCCGTCGATGTAGATGTCATAGGTATTGTTGGAATATCGAACGAAGAAACCGACATCGTACCATTTGTTGAGCTCGCAGGGGGCAACTGTGGTGTAGGCACTGCCATCATAATACTGGAAGTTGCCATTGTACGCGCTGAAGTAGATTCGTACGTATCCAGTGATTGAAATGCCTACAATGTAGCTTCTGGTGGTCCTGCTCGTGTTGAACATCGATTGCATGTAGAAATTGTTGGTCTGTGTCGTGAAAGTCTTGTAGACAAAGGCATTCCCGGTAGTTATGTTCCTTTGCACATGGATCACAGGGGAATTAGGAGTATTGGCATTGCTGTAGATCTCTGCAAAGCCTGCACCAACATCTTTGCTCCAATCGGAGAAATCCCAATCATCGAAGGTATCATACAATAACTTCCCTGATGCCGTCTTCGACAGCTGGATGCCTCCTTGGAAAGACTCCTGCGTCGTAGTGTTGGCGAAGGAGCAATAGATTTCGCTTCCGAGCGCGTCTTTCTTGAAAATGACATTCCCCCAGTTATCGTAAGTGATGTATTCCGAATAATTGGACTCGGCGGCGTTCCCTTTGTAAGTGTCGACCCTAATAGGCTTTCCAAAGTCACCGTACCAGGTTCTTGTGCTCATCATTTGAGCACCGGCGGCATCCTTCTCGGTTACCTTGGATAATCCCATCTGGTCTTGGAAGATATACTCAGTAAATCCCTGAACCGTTCCGGTCTCGTTCCTATCCGTCCTTTTTGTGAAAATAATCTTCCCGTTCACTATCTTATAGTCAAAGGATGTCTGGCGGATGAGAGCACCGGTCGACACGACCTTGGTGACCTCTTTGACGATTAGCCATGTCCTGACTTCTGTTCCGCTCGTGTTATCTTTGAGATATGTGTAGTTGACTCTCGAACCGGTCGGGTAAGTGATGCTGTTGAGACAATAGTCAGCGGATGCGTTGTAAGTGAAATTGGTATACCGTATTTTTGGATCTGAAATCGAGGTCAGATAGTATTTGCCGTTGTATTGAGTGTAGGTGATGTTGATAGTCTTGCCATCTGGCTGCGTTATTTGTGAGATGAAGCCACTACCCCCATATGTAAATGAAATATACCGGCTGAGACAAGAGTCTGTCATATAGGTCATGTAGCCACCGCCGTGAGGGCCGTATGAAATATCCAGTCTGTTGTACGGATCTGGGGAGGCGCTGTTCAACGGATTATACCCCTCCTCGTCCGAAATAGACACAAGGCGGTATTGTGTACTAGAAAATTCATAACGAATTCCGGATGACATGAATAATTCAGAGGAACCGTCAGAATTTTGTCGGAGTGTGAAATCCGTACCAATGTGATTCTCGAATATGCCCACTGAACCAGTGTTCCCCCATTGGATGAGGAACCGCTGACCGCCTGGCAGACATACGAAGTCGGCATTCCTCCAGGGTAGGTCTATCGACCAGAATTGACCCAGGCTGATTTGCCATGGGATTACAGGGGCAGGGTCGCAGGGAGAACCGTCGGAATTCTTGGAGTATTTCGGCTGCTGGTAGAGAAACGAGAACCCGAGATCAATTCCGTTTCTCCCAGGCACTGAGATTCCTCCTTGGGTAAGCGTAAGCAATCCAGATCCGGGCGATATGGCGCCGCCGCTCATTTGGAAATAGGTCCCGTAAGGTGATAGCCCCAATCTGCTCCATGGCGCGCTCGGAGCTCCAGGAGTGCCATAGGGGAGAGGGATGCTGCCGAACATGACCTTCTTCGTGGAAGCAGTCGTCTCTGTCCATTCCATGGTGCTGATCGTGATGGGGGAACCCCAACTCGTAAGTCCTTTCAGCGTGGTCCCTGAAGCCGCGGTGTAGAACAGGTCAGGCCCGTACCAACCTGAGACGGTGCTGCTCTGGCTCATAGAAAAGTGTTTTATAACATGTTTTGAACTCTCATAGGCTAGATAGTAGATATGGCAGAATCCGTTCCCGTCTAACGAAATGCTCGGATATCTTGGATTGGAAATCGAGAAATATGTTTGGAAGGAGAATGTCTCGAATGTCCTGCTATAATATACGCGAGCGTATCCAAGGTAGCTATCGCTCCTGTTGTATGCAATATTTATGGTGCCGTTCAATGAAGCGATCGCTGAGAAGGCGGCCGATTTGTCGCCGGATAGTATGCTGATGCTGCAAGTATAGGGATTGTTGTACCAATCGTTCCATCCGTTGGCTGAGCTCAGGTAATATCTCACGCGGGCGGAATTGCTACTGCCCTGCAATTCAAGAAGGGCTAGATTTCCGTTCGAGAACGGCAAGAGAACGCACCACCAGGTATAATCTCCGCCCGTACCGGTGAACGCCGTCACATTCATTGTGTCGGTGAAAGTGCTACCGTCAAAGGATCTGGCCACTATGACATTCTTATTCCCGCCGGTTACAGTCTTGGTGTAGGTGATCCAATAGGTCATATCGGTGCCGATTGCCACCGATACCGGGTCCTTCTGAACGTTGCTGGCGACCGTCACGCGTGAAGACCATGTTATCTTGTTCCCAAGTATCGTTCCTTTCTCGAAGTATTGATATTTGCTGTTGTCCCGCCAGCCGACAGCGACGATTCCGTTTCTCTGTGAAACGTCGAAACCGGTGCCTGCGCTTGGCATCGTCCCGCTCGGCAGGGCGATCTCGCTGCTCCATGTCTGCCCGTCGGCGCTATTCCGATAATAGATTCCGTCACTTCTGTTATAGAAAGCCCAGTACCAGCTGTCGTACCAGAAAGTCTTTCTCTGGGATGACATCTCTGTGGGATTTGTCCCGGTGACGGACGACACCATCGTCGGATCGATGACGCTCTTCCCCTTCTCGAAATAGATCATCGAGGAAATTGCAGACCCCCCATCGCGGAGGATAGTCCTCGAAGAGCTCAGCAGACCCTGCTTTGCGTCGCTCCAATCGATAATGAATGAAGCGGCATCCTTCGATGTTTTCGAAGGAAGATTGATGACGGTTGCGAGGTCGGGCGTCTCAATCATTGAGTCGAGGATGTTGTCAAGAGCGAACGAACCACCGCCCATTGTCGAAAGAGTGAAACTCGAGCCCGCGGGCGGGGTGATTTGCCAGACGACCTGCCAATCAGTCAAGGACTCATTGATCTCCAGCACCGTTGCCGTGAACTTCGGTCTGCTGCAGTATCCGAAGTCGATCTGCAGTTGCATCTTACCTAGAAGGGCGGAGTCTTTCCCGGTGTCGGTTATATCGTAGATGACTTGGAGACTTTCATTGGTGCTTTCTGATATCTTTCCATCTGTTATGGAAATCGCTGCCTGTGATGAAATGATCGTAAAGATAGATTCGCGCACTAACAGCGTACCGTCAGGGGCTATCAGTGAGACATACTGTGGATTGGATTGGTCTATGAGGTAAGTCCCGAATGCGGTATAGTATCTGAGCGTATCCCCATCGGAGGAGAGGTGGGTTGTGCCAATTGCATCGCCTGAGCTCGATATTAGGGGCTTCTGCATGCTTGAGTAAGATTCCACACTTCCGCCGGGGAACTCATCATAGCTTACAGCCTGTCGGATCTCTCCTGGAATCAATGTCTGATCGGCAGAAGGTGCGGGCTGGGCGTCCGCATCCATCGCGGAGTCATCCTCAGATGCGGCTGCTTGCGCTGGGAATATGAAGAGTTGGAAACAGGTTGACACCATGATGAAAACTGCGAAGAGGGAAAATATGCGGACAATCCTACGAGGAGATGTTCTTCTCACATTCGTCGAAAGAGGCTGACTAGAGCTTCCGTTATCTGTTTCAGATTTCAACCTATCACCCCAATCCGCATTAGTTCACACCCACACTGATCAGCAACTGGAGAGATCGAGCGGGGATTGAACAGACCTCGAAAATCTCCCCCCCCCCACGACCCTCCAGCCATGTCCCTCGGTAAAGCATGAAATTGTTATAAAATAACGGAGAGCATGCTACATGTTGAAAGTCGAACTGCCGAAAATCGTAACACCCGGCAAGTGCCTATGTCACGCTCCCGAACATTCTGCCAATTCGGTTCAATCCGGTTTGACCCCACCTCCTCTGCTCCCCTTTATCGGATGAGAACCATTCCCTCCAGAATATTTTCCTCCGATATTCGCATGTTCATTGGAACCTTCATTGTCATCAGCTTTGTCTTGATTGGCTTGCCGGATCTTAATCAGCGAGTGGCTCAAAGAATAGCCAAGGCCGAACAGCGCGAGCATCATCGATATCAGGATAATGACGATCGGAATGAGAGGTTGTTCGAACGGCGGCTGCGAAGGCGGAGGATTCGTATTTCCTCCTTTGCCCACGACAACGGATGATGAGTAATTCGTGACTGCCCCATATGTATCGATTATCTGAAATCGAACGAGATAATTGGCAGTGGTGAGGTATTTGTGGAAAGCAGTCTTGTTCGCGGACCAATTGGTGTCCCATATCCCATCGCCGTTGAAATCCCACCTTACCTGCAGGAAGGAAATCGAATCTTCAAGATCCATCGAGCTGGATGCATCAAATATGAAGATTGTGCTCAGATTACCTATTGAAGGGGAGATGTGGACGATCGCGATTGGAGCCATGTTTGTGTATCGGAACGCGAGGGGGTATGCGTCTGTCCCGTTCGGGCCTACATAGGGGGCGTCGAGGAATCCGTCCGAGCCTGTCACATTTTGATCAACACCGGACCTTAGATCCGACCCATTGTAATTTGACCAGTAATTTCCGCCGAATGGATATGCGAGGTAGTACGTGACATTTGACTCTGTGGCCCAGATGTGCTGAACATTGTTTATGAAATTGTTGTGGTGGATGAGTGTTTGATTGACATACATGAGCCGGATACCGATTTCGTTGCTGATGATGTTGCTTCTTTGAATTGTCACATTCTTCGCGTAGGCTATCAGGATCGCATCACAAGTCGATTCGATGTCGACTTTGGATATGTTGACTGAGGCTGTGTCAACAATGATTATCTGGCCGATTGAGGCATTTGAAATTGAAACCTCGGTCTCACCTTTGTAATAATATATCGGCTTTCCCCCGAGAAGGTTATCCGATTTGATTGCATTTGAAGTATAATCCTCTCGTGAGGAACCCCAAATCGCAATCCCTCTGTATGAGAAATTGTTACCCTCGATTGTTATTCCCCGAGCCTCGTGAAGAGTTAATCCTGACCAATCGAAGAATCTGTTTCCAACGATATTTGAACCGGTGCATAGAGAATACATCTCCATACCTGGGCCCGAGAAAGTATTGTTTATGATTTGAGTGTTGATAGAAGAACGAGCCCTTATCGATGAGTTCGTGAAGTAATTGGATGAAATGGTGATATTGTAATCATCGGATTCCAGGTTTATCCCGCTTTCCTGCCCTGAAAAAGTATTGCCCGAGATTGAGTAATCGTGGGAGGATTCAAGGTACAGCCCATACAATGGGGAAGGAATATTATTTCCGTTAATCTGGATTTCGGCAGTTCTTTTCGCATATACGCCCCAGCCGATTATTTCATTATTTGAAATGGAAATCCTTCTAGAATCCTCTATATCAATCCCGATACTCAATGGGTTAACGAACCTCTCAATAGGGGCAATTGTGCACGAGTCTATGAGGCTGTCGAGAGAATAAGATATCTGAACACAATAAAGTGCTCTCAGATACGCTCCTCTCAAAGTAACATTATCGCCGTGATCGATTTTAACGGATACGCTTGCTGCAATCAAAGAGCCGTTAATGATGCTGACATTGTCTGAATATGAAAGGGAAATCCCCCTTCCCATCGACCCGCTCGTATTGACCACATTGTTTTCGAAACGAATTCTTTGCGACTGGTCCAACTGAATGCCGAAATCTTTACTTTGGATCTGGTTTGTCGATATGATAGAATCTTTCGTCCTTTGCAACACCATAGCTGTGCTGTCAGTAGTCATGACGTTGTCCAGGACAGTCGTGTCAGAGGAGTTAATCGATAGAATCCCGGTGGTCGATCTTCCTATGGAATTGCCGGAGAATCGACAATATTGTGAGTCAATCTGCTTAATTGCATAGGTACGTTGAATAATATCATTGTTTAATCCATCGATGTTGCTGGAGTTGATAAGGAAAATACCTGTTCCATAAGGGATGTCATAGTTTAGGTCAACGTCGGAGAAATGGTTTCCTTCAACGGTCGTATTGATGCTGTCATATATCCAGAACCCATCACCGTAATATGATACGATTGAATTGTTCCTGAAAAGACTGCCGTTATCGTTCTCCACTAGTACATCGACGAGGCTACTGGGACCGAAATTGTTGTTTTGAGCAATGACGGTTGAAGACCTGACAATCATATTTCGACTGTTGCTTCCAAAATAATTGTCCATGATTGAGATGTTCTGGGAATTTGATATCACCAACATGGTCCACGATTTAACCAGCGAATTATTATTGATCGAGCAATTCCATGAGTCGGTCACGTAGACCGAGTAGCCGCCATATGCCAGAGTTGCTCTAGTTATGGTTATGTTGGACGCATGGTCGAGCAGGATGCTCTGGGAAGACGGATGGGTCTCGATCTGCGTGATCACCCCGTTCGTTGCGTTGAAGATTCGAATGCACGAATCTGCCCCTAGGGAGACATTTCTGATTAGGAAAGAAGCGTTTGTATTCGAGATACTTATTGCCGCATCTACGCCCCATACATCCCAACCGTCGATGATGAAAGGATCAGCTGGGCTACCGGTACCACTGATGACACCGTTCGTCGCATTGAACTCGGAATTATCGGTGATGACGATCGGACCGTGGGGGGGATAGGGATATCCAAGCGCCGAGGTAGTGGAAAGGATCGACGTAGGAAGAAGAATACCAATCATCAATAGGATAGATACCCAAGCGTCGGATCGACGTTTAGTTTCTCTCACGGATATAATCATGTGGAGCTGCATATTTCAATGCCCCTGGAGCATGCTACACTAATGACTTGTTTCATATTCGAATGAATTAAGAGGGCGGTTTGGCATTTCTGTCATGTTTATGCAGCAACGACCATTGTTAACCGGATCGCAAAGGATATTGGTTCATCTTTCCAGGTTCGCAGATCATGAGAGGGGGATAGTGGTCCCCTGGGCGATCACTCAGGAAGGCATAGCCATCTGCATCGAAGCGGAGAGGAAAAGCATTGTGATGGCGCTGAAGCGTCTCGAGAACAGTGGCCATATCATCGTGCAAAAACGACATGTCGATAGCGCGAAGACGGTACGCAAGGCATACTTCCTCACCGAAATGGGAAGAGATACGGTCCGGAAAATGATAGAATCGGCCAAAGGGATACAGATCAATCTAATTGATATGGAGGGAGCCAAGAGAAAGCTCTCCCTCGAGGAGGTTGTATCCTCGTATTCCCCCGAATTGAAATACGCCGATGTATTGCTTGCGATTCACAATGATGAGCTCGATTTGAGGAGAATGCATGGGATTGACAGGACATCTCGGAAAGCCCTCATCAAGATCTGTGATTCAATGCCAATTATGAGCCTCTTCTTTGGTCGCCAGCAAGAGATTGCCAAATTGGAGGAGTTCATCCATAGGAGAGAGATAAAGTCAATCGTCGTGACCGGGATACCGGGGATTGGGAAGACCACTCTCATCACGGAACTCGTCAAACGGCTGAATGATCAATACGACATCGCTTGGTTCAATCTCACGGATTGGACCGGATTGAAGGGCGTGCTAAGATTTCTTGGCGAATTCTTGTCTGTCCAGAATAAGCCGAACCTCCTGAAATCCATCAGCGTGGAGGAAGCTCCTGAACTGGCGCAGGTGGAGATGATCCTCAGGACTGATTTAGGCGAAGCGACAGGGATTCTGGTCCTGGACGATATCCATAAGATGGATGACGAGACGATGACCGCGTTCTCGGTCATCCTAAGGCTGCTGAGAGACACCGATTCCAAGCTCAAGCTGATCCTCATCGGAAGATACGTCCCTCGATTCTACGATGTGCGGGAAACAAAGATCGGTGAAAGAATCGCAATCCTCGAATTGAAGGAATTGGATGAGGAGAGCTGCCGATCGATACTCAAAGCAAGAGAGGTTCCGGAGCAGTACTGGGAATACGCGATCAACCAGTCCAGAGGGCATCCGTTGTGCCTTGAGTTGTTCGAGGCTTCATCGTCGACGGCTCAACCGCTGGGATTCATCGACTTCGTGAGGAAGGAGATGCTCTCTTCCTTATCTCCAATGGAGACTGATGTGCTGAGAGTGATCTCCCTGTCGAGAGGAGCTGTCGGAAGTGCGTCAATCATCAAGGCTTTGAGCGAGATACACAGTGATCCCCACATATCTCCTGTGGAAACCGAAAGGAATGCACAAACCTCCATCCAATCGCTGGCAAAGAGGAATCTTTTACACGAAGTCTCTCACGGGGTCTTCGACACCCATGAACTTCTGAGAGATCTGTTCATGAGCGATACGACCGCTCAGATATCTACCAAGATTCACGACGTTCTTGCCGAATCGTACGTCCGGGGGTCCGATCCTGAATCGATCAACGAGGCGATACATCATCTTTCGACAGCTGGAAAGTACGAAAAAGCGATAGAGATAGCCCTGGCAAACTATTCGCGCATCCTGCCCAATGTCGGCTGTCAGACCATCAAGAATCTGATAGAGACCGCCTCTGCCAAAGGCATTGGAGTCGCTGATCAGGGGAGATTCCTTCTAATGAAGGTGGAAGTGGAGGAATTGTCAGGAGATTGGAAAGGGGCTCTCACAACAATCGCCAAGGTTTGGGAATGGAAGGAATGCGATGATCCAAAGACCCTCGCGTTGCTAATACGCCTGAAAGGGATAATCAAGATGAAGAGGGGGGAAATGTCGGAGGCCATGAGCCTGCTGAAAAAGGCCAAAGAAATGGCAACCGACCAGGAACTGATTGAGCAGGTCGCAATGAATTCATTCGATTTGGGCAACCTGTATCACCGAGAAGGATTGCTCGGAGAGGCGAAAAAGGAGTACGAGGAGGCATACGAGGCTTCACGCAAGGTCTCGAACGAGCTGCTCGCAGGGAGGGCACTCTACGGCCTTTCCAAGCTGTATTCCGCAGAGGAGAAGATCGACAAGGCGATTGAGACCGGGTTGAAAGCGGCTGCCGTATTCAAGAGAACGGGGGCGATGGCGGATTATGCGAAGACCCTGTCCGGAATCGGCGTGGATTTCGATTCCACTGGAGAATATGATAAGGCCATCGCTTACCATGAGAAAGCGGTCGAAACGGCAGAAAAGGCAGGCGATGTTGTCACAAAGGCGTATTCCCTCTCAAATTGTGCAAGTTCCCTGATAATGCTGCACCGCATAGATGACGCGAAAAGGAAGATAGTGATCGCGGAAGAGATTGCGGATAGAATGGGGGACAAGCTGCTGCTCTCGTTGATAGACATGGTGAAAGGCTCAATAGACCTCAACGAAGGGAGAAACGAGGAGGCGGAAGGGAAATTCAGAGCATGCTTGGATTTGGCTTCAGAATCGAGCAACTTCTTCTATTATCCCAACTGGTGTATCAGGATTTCCGACCTATATCAGATGAACGGCATGGAAACCAGATCCAAAGAGTACATTGAGAAGGCACTGAATTCCTGCAGGAATTCCGGGCTCAAGGATCTTGAATCCTATATCGAGAAGAGGATGCTCTCTCCGAATGCCACCTGAAGACCCTGATTCCGTCTGAATGCAATCGGATAGGGGGTGAGAGGGGCAGTCTCCTTTCGAAAAACTTGTGGGTGGTTCGAATTCTGGAGGAAATGGCGAGACTTCCCCCCTCAAACGGTGATTTCCTAAGTCGGATAAGGCTTTTTCCGAAGTGTTCAATTTATTATCCCTTGCGTTTCTTTATTCTGATTGGAGCGTCCATCGCGATGCGCTAGTGACAATCATCAGACTCCTCATGGCAAAGGAATAACCCGAGCTGTACGCAGAGGATGACGACATAGGATAAATTAATTGAGAAATAGAAAAGGGGATAAAGGGTTTGAATTGCTAGTAGGCGACCCCTGCTTACGACACGGGATATTGAAGAGGTACGATCGTCACCCCAGCCCATTGAGCCTGCAATGCATAATCGGTTGACCATTGATCAGGCCTCCCGAACGCAATATAGACATCTACATTTGGGTTCAAGCCTGCAATGGTGTAAGACCTATAATACCAAGTCTTCGTGTTGTTTGTGGAGTCAAGCAACGCGACACTTGTTATGATGGATCTCGTGCTGCCATCCAGGACATAAACCTTGAGCATGCTTCGCCCAGGTCGTTCTATGGTGGGGAGAGTGTCATCAAAATAGAAATATCCCCTGACGGTAATCTTGCCGCTCTGGGGAACGGTGAACTTCCCGAGATTACCCCTTCCGAGTAGTTTTGGATCAATCTTTAAGACTCTCTGAAAAACGAATCAGTCGTCATATTGACTATCTGGATAACGCAATCTATTGACGCAATAGCATTCATCCAAAAGTTGAGGGTCATTTATAAGATCGCTCAAGACTTCAATGAGCTGGTTCTGCAATCTGTCCCAAAATGGTGATGGTGATGTTCTGCCTTTTAAGTCAACCATATCACAAGGTTTCTTACGTGGACCCACTAGCCATTACTCCAAATGATGAAATGAAAATATCCAAAACCATCCATCGATAAAGAGCAATCCTTACCGATTATAAAGATAGCGAGAGCATGCTACACATGTCCTGGATAAGTATTATCTCCTAAGAGGAGAGTCAAGAATCGAGGAAATGGCTAGGAAAAATATTGTTATCATTATATGGATGTCCGTCGTAATCTTCTTTGGACTAGCGATTTCGCCGGTAATTGTTCAAGAAGCATCAGCTGTTACGCAGACAGTGACCTTCGACCCTCAATTAAGTTCAATTGGGTTTACGGGCGGCTTCTCAGTAGCAATTGAATGGCCACTGACGATGGACTGCTCGAAAGGTGATGTCGGGACTATCACCTATAGCGTTCATTCAGCTCCTGGGTCATTCTCCATTAAGATTCCACTCAGCTCCATCACGCTCGGTCTCATATCTGATCAAACGATTAACGTGCCTCTGTCAGAGACGCCGATTGGAACTTACAGTATTCCGGTCCTCCAATACTTAACCGGTGTTCCTGGTACCATTGCCGGCGTCAACGTGGACTTGGTAGGCAGCGTTTCGATATTATCAATCACAAGTGACTCGGGGCAGAATGACATTCTGACCTCACTGTCTGATTTGAAATGGACTTCCTGGGGGTCGAAGGACCTGCATATTCAGACCCACAATGATACTAAATTTGTTCAAATTACGACGAGATTCGGATATGCGATTTCCATAGGAGTATCCGCTTCTATCCTATATCAGAAAATCACGTTAATTGCGCCGGTCCAGATTGCTGCCGTACTCGAAAGTGGCAATCACGGGACTGGAATAACAGGGGTCGATCCATTCCCGACCGTGTTAGTCATTGGAGTCATTGCAGTCGTGGGATGCGTAGGAGGAGGCTGCTACTGGTTCATCCTGAGGCCGAGAGGATTCCGACTTCGACGATGATAAAAGAAGCCGCACTTACAATTACTATCGATTGGGACAGAAAAATAGGAGGAAGGAAAAATGGAATTTTCGAAAGCAGATCAGGAAATGCATGACAAGATGCTCAGAAGTTGGATAACTCCATTGCAGGCGGAACCATATGGGTACACAAATGTTCTTGTGGATTTACCAGGGACAAATGAAAGGCCCGCCCAAGTCGGAACCTCAATTCCCGATTTGACTGCGATGACCAGGAATAGGGAGAGGGTAATCGGGGAAGTCAAGACCTCCAACGACATTGATAACGATCATACGAGAGGTCAACTTTCAGACTATGCGAGAACTGGAGCAAAGATCATGCTTCTTGTTCCAAAAGACAGCAAACCGATTGCAGATCAAGTTTGTCAAAAATGGGGATTCGGTCAGGTTCAAGTCTGGACATATGGTTGAATTGCGATATCTTTGAGGTGTGGAAAATGGCCAGACGAAAGAAAAAGAATTGGAGCGTCACAGTAGGTGTATCGGGACGAACGGGTCTTCCCTACGGAAAAGTTCGGGTTAGTTCGAGTTCGGGTTCAAGACGACTAAGACGCAGAAGATAATAGAAATCTGTATCCTCTTTGGTCAAGGATTGGGAGATTAAGGGTTCCTCCGAATCCTATGAAAAATGGGAGCACTGACCGACTTCACTTGGGAGTAATTCCGTCAGAGAGATGGGAGCACGAAAATGTACCCGAAGGAATTCAATACACCCTTTTCACGGTTATTTTCGGTTGCGAAAGGAACTTATTCTTCCAACAGAGTTATCATGATTCAAATTTGGAAGGTTCAGATCTGGTCAGAAAATGATTAAAGAAGCTTCGATATCAAACGGTCCGAGAATGAAATCAAGGGATGAAAAAGATCCCGGTCCATTGATCTGGCGAGGGCTTTTATTGGCCGCATCTGCCTGGATTGTCAGTGGTTTCCTGATAAGACTCATTTTTCACGATATCTCAGGAGAATCACTCAATCAATTAAATCAAGCAACTTCATTATTCGCAGTTCTGACAGGTCTTTTCACAGGAGCTCTGATTTCGCGAGCAATCTATGATTACATTAATTTACAGTCGCAACGTCGAAATTGGCGACATGAAATTGCATTGTCGAGATTGCAGGAAATATACGTACCCCTTTGGGAAGAAACCATGGGTCGTCAGGAGGCAATCTCGAGCTTCCGGAAATCGGATACATGGACCCCGTATACAATTACCGTAGGAGATGGTCAAAGAAGAGCGACAATTTTCGGTTCAATAACAAGGAGCCATCTCGGTCTGTTCCTTGATGAAAAGGCATACGATTTGCTCAAGGAATACGATGAGGCCGCGAGTGCATATGATGAGGCTCAGAAGGAGGCGTGGAAAGAGCTATATGACATATCTGCAAAGAAGGGGGCAGAATTGGCTGAAAAACTTGGTGCTAGTGATAGCCACCGATTTTCTGAGTCATTTGCACAATCTCAGCGAATTGTCTATGATGAAAGCATAAGCCGAGACTCTGTGGGCACCAAGAAAGGAGATTATGAATATGCTCATTCATTGTTTCTCAATAACCACAAGATCATTTCACACTCAGAAATGGCTGCTGAGCAGGATTTCGATGAAATGCTTCAACTCCTCCGAAATCTCGAAGGTGTAAAGAAAGTTCGAGAAGAACGCCTCAAATGTTTGCCGAAGGGGGGAAAGGTAATCGAACGGTTAAAACAAATCTTTACGGATCCAACTGAGATTAGAATCGAAATAAAGGATTCATAGAGAATGATTTCAAAGCTAGGACCGAACTAGTAGAAAATGGTCTTAATTAGAGATCAACAGCTCAAAGAGAGGAATTATTATCTTGGATATGCTATCCGAGAATGGAGGAAAGGAAGATAAATGGTCGTAGCCGTCAGTAAAAAGGTCATAAAGATTGACGCCCCCCTGTATTTAGATTGCAATAATAATTGCTTTTCAGCTTGTCTCGCAATGGCAATTCATTTCAATCGAATAAATAGAAAGCACCTACAATGGGGCGGACAGATATCTCAGGATCATAAGGATCCAATCTGGAATGAGATTTTGACTTCGCTTTCTGATAAATCCGCACTTGGGACTGAGAGCAGCTTTAAGAAAATCAATGGAAGGTATGAAAAAATGCGGAAGAATAAAGGGATTCCTCTGCGTATTAGAGAACCGAAATATAAGCTAAAGGACGCGTCGCAATTGTCAATCATGTTGCAGAACAATCATCCTCCGATTGTACTTTACGATTTGGATCTGTATCTTCATAACAGACGAGGAACCTATTTCCATTCTGCTTTGGTAACTGGGATTGACTCAAGTCACATTTATGCGCACGACCCAAGACTTCAAGCTGACTTTCCATTTCATCTGGATAAATTCAAACAGGCCTGGGCAGCCAAATCTTATAAGTACTATCTGTTATTGCCCTTAGGGACAAAAATAGAGGAGATTGTTTCCCAACAGCTACTGGATGAATACGTCAATGCAACCGAGGGGGGACATTAATGTCTGTTCAAGTTTTCGCATCGCAGAAAGTGCCAATTGATATCGCGCGAGATTGGGTACTTTGGGAATACGGTCCGAGTTTTGACGTTAGAAGCATAGCTCCTAAGAAAAGTTCTATCGGTGAAATCTTTAGCGTCGACGCTGAGCTTACGGAAACTATCCGAGACAATAAAGCAAATGAGAATTTTGCATTCAGAACTAAGATATTGGATGCAGCTACGATTGAATTTAACAAGGAGCAACATAAGATTCTTGGACCAAGATACAGCGATTTAAGCAAGAATATTCGGGTTAAGATTCAAACAATCCAGCGCTCGCTAGAAAAAGATGTTCTAAAAGCTGAAAATAAGAATTTCGGCAATCTTATTCTCGCAAAACAGATGTTTACTCCAATTAGACGGCTGCTCGTCCAGATAAAGAGAAATAAATCGGCGGAATATGATCAATTCCGTGATTATGAGAAATATTTGAATTTACTCACTCTTTCAGGGTATATTGGAAGGGAACACGACTCGATAGTTCCTACTTCAAAATTCGTCCAATTATTCAAGAAAACCAAGAATTCATCTGACTTTGAAGCATACCTTCTAGGGTATCTGCTCGCCGAATACTTCGATTATATCATCGATGAGATTAACGTCCGCCAAATTGTGCCTTATGCACGTCTTACTGCATCCTATTATCGCCCAATTAAAGCCGCGGGGAAATTGCTCTGGTTATCAAGTTCTGATCTTTCGAACAGTTATTCAACAACGTACGGCAAAATTCGAAGCGAATACTTCGATTCATACCTTGATGAACTCACCGATAATCGTATACTAAATCGGGAAGATGATAGGATATTCGGAAACGAAGGAACCTATAAATTTATAAGTGATAGAGATTACTTCCAGGCGAGTTCATATGTCTGAGTCATCACAACCAATCCAAGGCACCATTACTCTCAGACAATTGCAGGCATACGGAATATCCGCCCAACTTTTTCCTGACCTAGATTTTAGTGTTGATTTTCCAAGTTTTTATCATTTTGTCAAGGATGTTACAAAATATGTAAAAACTACTGATCCAGAGAGTCTTGCATTACTAATTAAATCCGCTTCAGTACTGTCACACGAATTACATTCTGATGCCGTGCTCAAAAAGGAATTCAAAGAATTGAAGAAAATAATCTCACAGGAAGAGTTGATTGCCGGTGATCCGGCTATCATCGGAACCATTGGGATTGTTCTTTTAGGATTACTTTCAATTTCATGGTCATCAGCAAAGAAAGTGATGGATGCTGCAATTGATGAATGGGCTGCAAAGAATCTTCAGAAGAAATTTAGACTTACAGGTAAACAGGCATTGATAATGAGAGCGATTTTAAAAAGGGTAGCGAAAAAAGATGAGATCAAAGAGTTATTAAAAGAATTTATGGAATAAAGGAAAGAGACGACGAGAAAACATTTCTTGTCAATCATATTTGTCAAATTTAACCGTACTCATTTCAATGAGCCAAATCGAATTCAGACAATTTAGGAAATTCCAATAACATCATTTAGGGATTACGTAATACCCCAACTGGAAATGGCTGACAGCGAGATATTGATTCAATTATGTGCGACAACGATGGCTCTTTTTATAGGTTTACTGCCAATCACATATATGTCCTGGCGAGACCGTTTTATTGAAAGCGCAGCTAGAGAAGCAAGATTAATGGAGGGTTTGGGCCAGTGGATGATTAGGACTGAGAATAAGTATGTTCAGTTCTTCGGACCTTTTAGATTATTCAATGTTGAAAACGAAATTGATATTACCCAACTTCCTCTCTCAATCATAAAACTGGACGAACGACTCAAGAAAATTTCAAAAGATACTCATTTGCAGCAAACTGGCTCTTTCAATCCTGACTCAACAATTCTTGATGGGCTTAATCGGACAATTGCATCGACCCTCAAACGCGGATATATTTATTTCATCTCTTTACTGGTACTTTATTGTGCCATTCTGAGCAGTGCAGTATTGCTTTCAGCGACGGACTTGAATTTAATCCTGCTTTATCAAATCAGTTTCGGCCAGACATTAATGATCGGTCTAGTCCTCGGTTCGATTCTCTATATTGTATATGCTGCCGTTATGTTCACGGATCGACAGGCCAGTTGGGTTGTGTCTCCCATATTAAAATCTGATAGAACTGCGACTCTTGGAATGACAAGTTCGCTGTGGCGACATCAATAATTAAACCATCCAGAAAAGTGCCTCGAAAGAAAAATGGCCCGTCCTCACCCAGGTCTGTGCTCCCATGCTTGTAAGGGTCCCCATACCCAATGGGGGAGTATTCTAATTCATTTCATGAGTAAATAGATGACGACATAGGTAGGATAGGAGCAATCAAGGAAGCAAGAAGAGGGGGGCGTTTCCTCCGAAGATGCGTCAAATAGATTTTATGGCATTCCCGAAAAATAAGATCGTTAGGGGGCATGACTAAAAGATCCCCCCCCCCTTATGGCCATTTTCCCCCGTTTCCGATTATCTCCTGAAAAAATGAATACGAGCCGGTTGTATTACTTACTGCGATACGAGCTATGTCGACTCAGGGCAAATCGGAAGCCGTCTCCTGCCGTGGAAGAGACGCCGAGGCTCCTTAAGACGCTCCTCTGAAGAACAATCGGTCCATAGCCTTGAGGGACTATTCGGCAGCTTACGCGGTGGGCATGAAAACGGCAGGAGATCCGCAGCCTATCGGGGCCAAAGTCGAAGGGGGAGACGGTGTCGAGGAAATAGAGAAAACGGGCCGAAAGGAAGACCACGTATATGGGAAACCTGACATGAAGGAGGGGAAAGTAGATGAGGAGGATGTATCTGGCTCCGGGAGAACCTACTCCGCACAACCCTGAAATCTACGACCGAGCGATCATGAACCTCGGGGGCGGCGAGGAGGGTTTTATAATTCCGAGGAGATGGAAATCTCGCGTCAACCAAGCGGCGAGGAAAAACGTTAGATTAATGGAGATACGAGACTGCGGTAGTTTCGTGGTTTTACTTCCGAGAGTCAGGAACCCGCGGGAGATGAAGAAAGCTCCTCGGAAAGGAGATGAGCCGAGCATCAAGAAACCGGAAATCTACTTCCAGACGATAAGGAAGATGACCGATAGGGAGGGCGACGGCTTTGTCATTCCGACCCGCTGGAAGAAGCGTATGAGGGGGAAGCTGAGCGGACAGGCAAACTCTGTCGAGCTGCTGGACTGCGGTCTCTACTTGGTTCTCAAGGCAAAGATGCCGAACAAGAAGATCGGTATCATGGACTGGTACGACGATTGACGCCGAAAGCGGTTGAGGGGTTGTTTTTCCAAACCCCTCCGATGTGGGCACCTAACTGACCATATAGTCGTAGGTCGGCGCATCGTATTTGGGAGTTCGATTTCACCCACCATGAATGGAGGAGGGATGGATCTCTGAGATGGGAGTCTGGACCTTTCAAGGCGAAATGTCTCTTAATCGCAATGTAGCGGGTCATGCATCGAGATTTCCAAGAGTAGAGAGCCCATCTTATTCCGCCTTGCGTGAGAAAATGGATGCCGCTATATGTCGTCGTCTACATGATCAACTGTCAATTTCCTTTCCAGTCATATCGCCGGACAGGAATCTATTTTCAGAAAAAAGGAATCGACGAATCTGACATCCAGAGAAATATCCCTAGAGAAGTATATCTTAGAAAGTATAGCTAGGGAAATATATTTTAATTATCCAGAAATTTTTATTAAATACCTGCAATACGATATTCTCATTGCCTTAGGAGAGAGCGCAATGAATGATGGATGCGGCGTGGCGAGGACCAGGCGGATCGCGCTTTCCAATGCACAGGGTGCAAAACGAGGTAGAAAAAGCAAGATGAAGCCAGTAGAATCCGAGGAGGCCGCCCAGGCACGGGTTTGCAAAACGGTCGATTTAATACCCGCAGAGGGCAATACCCTTACTGGGAGCGAGGATGGGGACAACTCGCTTTCACAGGGGATAAGAAATGAACCCGAACAAAACACCCAGCTCGGGACGGGAGAGAATCAGGACTCGTTGTTCGATGACGAAGATGATCCGCCGTTGAACATCGAAGCTGTTGAGGAGCGCTTCATAGATCGCACCAAGAATCGGTTGAAGCAAACAGTTCAAAGGGAGTACCTTTGGAAATTCAGACAACTCGCGACATACATTGGCATGTCGAAACTCACAAGGCGACAGATATCCAGCAACAAGGGGAAGGAACTCCTGTTGAAATTCCTGGAGAATGAAAAGCCTCGGACAAGGAGATTTTCCAATGCTATGCTCAAATCCGTATGGTCCTACGGGCTGAACCTCCCCTATCCGATTGACTCTAGGAGAGATTTGGGCAAATTGCCGAAAGTCGGAAGGAGATGCAGCCCCCCGGACGCATTGATTGAGCAGTGGGCACGAGCGGTAGAAAAGGAGGAGGATCTGTACCTGAAGCTTCTTGTCATGTCAGTGATGCTTCATGGTTGGCGACCTTCACATGTCTGCAAATTGAAGCAGAGGAACGTGAGGCTTGATGCGGGAGGAATGCCCGTGGCCATCATTGCCAACGGATATGATGAAGGATTCAAGACAAACGCACCGATCATAGCGCACTTGTGCGAGAACTACTCCAATAGCCTCATGGAGTTCCGAAAATGTCTGAATTCGACCCTGCCGGAGCGGCCGCTACTGCCGTTCCGCTCAACGACAGGGGTCGTATCGCTCGATCGAGAAATGACCGTCGATGGATTCTCACGACAGTGGGGGCGATTCCGGAAGAAACATTGCCTCCCTAAGCTCAGGCCTGTCGATCTGCGTCATTGGACCGCATCTGTATACCGACGCGCAGGGCTATCGAAAGTCGCCTCCGCGGCATTCCTAGGGCACTATCCTTCCTATGGAGGCAGTATGCGCGATTGGTACGATTCGCCTCAGGACGAGGACATCCTTAGGGAACAGCAGGAAAGGCTTCCTGACGGCACCCTCGGCTTCCTTTTCCCAAAGATAGAAATCACTCAGGGAATCCCTGAGGAGATGCTTGGAGTCCTTGGAGACTATATAGCGGGGAAGATAGGCACGATGGATATGGCTAGCCAGATGGAAACTTTCCGGCTAAGACTGCTTGAAAAGCCGATCTCGAATGCCCAACTATGATTTTAATGCCCGATTTCGTTCAGGCAAATACTTTTTGACCGCACTTCGGGCCTCCTGGAGCATCCTTTCGTACTCGTTTCTGCGGAACGAAATATCGCGGGGCAATTGGTCGAAAAGGGACACGTCGGAAACGTCGTCCGCGAGCTTCGGTGCCCGGGACATCGGCACCTCGCTCAGCTCCGCCTTCTCTGAGAGCCTCTTGTCCCGCACGTCCTCCGGCCAAGGCCAACTCCCCATCTTCTCCGCGCAGCCGAAGAACACGACGCCCCCTGACAGCCTGGTCTTTGCGACCGGGACGAACCTCATCCCGGTTTCCTCGGAGAATTCGCGCTTGACCGCGTCCGCCTCGTGCTCTCCTTTCTCGACCTTGCCCCCGGGCATCTCCCAGGTCTCCCTGAGCTTGTTCTTGACCATGACGAACAGGTCGTCGACGAATGCGACCGCGTAGACGAAGGTCATCTATCTCTTGCCCCTCTGGATGAGCAGTGCGAAGTGATCTTTCTCGAAGGTTCCGATGTCGAGCGGGTCGTCGCAGTGCAGCCCGATGCCTCTGACATGCGCGACCGTCTCCTTCGCGATCTGCCTCGGGTCGGCGGCCACGTCGATCGAGCGGCATTTCAGCATCAGCATCCCCGAGCGGCATTTGTACTGTGTGAAGTTGTTCAGGAATATCTGGACCTGGTCCTTCTGCGCGACATCCGAATAGAGGTAGTCCGCCTTCGTTATGATCCCAGCCATCAGGTCCTTGTCCCTGGCATCCCCGATCATCGGGAGGAGGTTCTTCCTCGGAGCGACGTTCCTGATCAGCTCCCTGAAGGTCCTTTTCGAGATCTCGACCGCAAAGACCTGCCCCTTGTCGACGATGTCCGAGACGTGGCTCACCGTCGTGCCGGTCGATGCGCCGAGGTATAGGGCGACGTCGTCCTGCCGGAGGTCGCCGGCCTTCCCCGACAGCAGCATGTAGGCCGAGAGCTTGCTCCTCCTAGGGTCCCAGTGGCGGAACTCCACGCCGTCGGAAACGACCAGGCGTTCGCCGTAGACGGTGTTCCCCGGGACGAGGTTCCGCGTGAACAGCGAGTCGCCGTCGCTCATGACGTTCGGGCAGCTTGTCGGCTTCAGTTCGACCATGCAGGGATAATCACGTTGCATGTCGGATATATGCCTTGCTGGGATATTCTCGACAAACATTTAATCATGAAGCGTTCCTTCTTATGGCCGTATGAGACAGATTCTAGAGGCCATCGCGGCCGTTGTCGCAAAGGGCGTGGCTTCCCTCCCTGCGGGATTCATGGGGGAGGAGGAGGTCGGCATCGGGGCGAGCGGGAGCGCGACTTCGAAGATAGACAAGTTCGCCGAGGACATCATCATCGATTACGTCAAGAAGAACAATATCGGGATGAACATCCTGAGCGAGGAGGCTGGGATGATCAGCCTCGGCGGAGAGAAGACCCTTGTGATCGATCCCGTGGACGGTACTGCGAATTTCCACGCGCGGATCCCGTTCTACTCCATCTCACTGGCGATAGGCGATTCGAGGATGAGCGACGTGACCCACGGGCTCGTCAGGAATCTTGTCAACGGCGACATCTACTATGCCGAGAAAGGGAAAGGCGCATGGCTGAACGGCAAGGAGATACGAACGAAGAAATTCAAGCGGCCGGACTCGCTGTTCCTGGTATATGCGGGCAACGACACCGATCCGAAGACATGGAAGTTCGTCGACATCCCCAGAAGGATCAGATCGCTCGGTTGCGCATCGCTCGAGATGTGCCATGTGGCCAGCGGGATGGCAGACGGTTTCTATTTCAACTGCCGCGACCAAAGGAAGAGAATGAGGATCGTCGACATCGCCGCGAGCGCGTTGATATTGAGGGAGGCTGGCGGAGAGGTGTATAGCATTGATGGAGGGATCCTCGACATGAAGTTCTCACTCGAAGACAGAGTCAATTTCATGGCGGTAGGAGAACCGAGCATGAAGGAGATGATGAAATGAAGATCGGAATAGTTGCGAACCCGCAGCTCAAGGGACTGAACGAATTCCTCAGAAGGGCGATGGCAGCGTTGGACGGTCATGAGATCTTCCTCGAGGAATGCATCGCGGCAAAGCAGCCGAAGTTCTCGATGAAGCTCAAGGATTTCGATGTCGATGCGATCGTGACGATCGGCGGGGACGGAACGGTCCTGTACACGCTCCAGAACATACCGAAGCAGGTCCCGCTGCTTTCGATAAGGGCCGGCCTGCTCGGATTCCTCACGGAGATCGACAAGTCCGACCTCGAAGACGGCATCGAGAGGCTCCTTTCTGGCAAGTACATCATCGACGAGAGGATGAGGATCGCTTCGAAGGTCGACGGAGCGAAACTCCCGGATGCGTTGAACGAGGTCGTCATCCATACCTCGCAGGTCGCGAAGCTGAGGCATTTCAACATCAAGGTTGACGGACAGTTGATGACCACCATGAGAGCGGACGGGGTGATATTCGCGACACCGACCGGCTCGACCTCCTACGCGCTGAGCGTCGGCGCGCCCATTCTGGATCCGAGGCTCGAGGCTTTCGTCATCGCGCCGATCGCGCCGCTCTGGCTGTCCGCGAAGACCACTGTCGTGCCAGCATCGAG
>Ga0315281_10001505_pt1 | contig 34509 bp, 30 predicted proteins | sample YL17G07_0_MG_FD_204540 | JGI IMG/M metagenome (GOLD analysis project Ga0315281, IMG submission 204540) | Sediment microbial communities from Yellowstone Lake, YNP, Wyoming, USA - YL17G07_0 | ecosystem: Environmental > Aquatic > Freshwater > Lake > Sediment | place: USA: Wyoming | collected...
GCAACACCGACACCTCTGGTAAAGAAAAACTTTGTTGGAATCATAAGAGATTTATCGCGTTTGTTTAATTTTTAATAAAAATAGATTTATTTCCCATGGCACTTTTTATATTTTTTGCCCGAACCGCAGGGACAGGGGTCGTTTCTGCCGATTGTTCTTTTATCTCCAATTTTTACTGGTTGCGGTTGAATTGGTTTCTGTCTTGTCAGCTCGGCTTTCAATATATTATTGGCGATTACAACTTCTACGTCGCTTAACAAACGCTGGAACATTTTTCTGCCTTCGCCTTTATATTCCACCAATGGATCCTGCTGGCCGTATGCCCGCAACCTTACAGAATCTCTCAGATATTCCATATTTTCCAAATGTTCTATCCAAAGAGTGTCCAGAGAACGCAAACAGACAAATTTTTCAATCTGACGCATATTGTCCGACCCAACCTCTTTCTCTTTTTTATTATAATCCTCTTCTGCAAGTCCGGCCTTCTTGATAATTTCCAAAAGATATTCTCTTAGATTTTTGTTTTCTGATTTTTCAAGGATTTCCCTGCGTTTTTTGTAAAACACTTCTCTGTGTTTATTCATCACTTCGTCGTATTCTAAAATGTGCTTTCTGGCGTCAAAATTAAACCCTTCAACTTTTGCCTGGGCAGATTCAATTGTTTTTGAAATTATGCCGGATTCAATTGGCTGGTCTTCGGGCATCTTGAATGTTTCCATCAAACCCTTTATTCTGTCACCGCCGAAAACCCTCATCAAATCATCTTCCAAAGAAACAAAAAACTGGGAAGAGCCGGGGTCGCCCTGCCTGCCTGACCTGCCCCGCAATTGGTTATCAATTCTGCGCGCCTCGTGCCTTTCAGTGCCAATTACATGAAGCCCGTTAGACTCAATAACTTTTTTCTGGTTTTCTAAATCCGGCGGGTTTCCCCCTAAAATTATATCAACTCCCCTGCCCGCCATATTAGTGGCAATTGTCACGCCGCCTCTTTTCCCGGCCTGGGCAATAATCTCCGCTTCTTTTTCGTGGCTCTTGGCATTTAAGATATTAAAAGGAACCCCCTCTCTGCTTAATAATTTACCGAGATATTCATTTTTCTCAATTGAAACCGTACCCACCAGAACCGGCTGGCCTACCTGATTTCTTTTTTTTATTTCCTCAACCACTGCCCTAAATTTTCCTTCAAGGGATTTATAAACTTTGTCCGGCAGTTCTTTTCTTACCATTGGCTTGTGGGTAGGAACGGAAGTAACGTCAAGCTTGTAAACCTTGTCAAATTCTTCAGCCGAGGTTTGGGCAGTACCGGTCATACCGGATAATTTTTTATACATCCTAAAATAATTTTGGAAAGTAATAGTTGCCCATGTTTTTGATTCCTCCTGCACCTTCACCCCTTCTTTCGCTTCAACTGCCTGGTGTAGACCGGCTGACCAGCGCCGGCCAGGCATCAACCTGCCGGTGAACTCATCAACAATTATAATTTGGCCGTCTTTCACCACATAATCTTTATCCAGCTGGAAAAGCGTTTTTGCTTTAAGGGCCGACTCTAATTGATGGGTTGTGGCGATGTCATTATCCTGCCAGGGGTCAAACCCTAAATCTTTTATAACCCTGCTTTGGCCTTGTTCAGTAAAAGTGGCTGCTTTCATTTTCTCGTCAATCTCGTAATCCTCTTTCTCTTTCAAGCTGCTGGCCAACTTTGCAAAATGATAATATTTTTCGGTTGACTCTCCATCCGGCGAGGAAATTATTAATGGAGTCCTTGCCTCATCTATTAAAATTGAATCAATTTCATCAACTATTGCATAATTATGGCCTCTCTGCGATTGCTCTTTCAAATCGTAAACCATATTGTCTTTCAGATAATCAAATCCGAACTCGTTGTTAGTGCCGTAGGTAATATCAGCAATATAGGCCTCTTTGCGGGAAACGGGTCTTAAAAAGTCCTCTACAACCTTAAAACTGCCCAATTTGTCTCTGATTTTATCTTCTTCTATATCCGCTTTTTTATAAACTGGGTCATACAAGAATGATTGCTCGTGATTTATACAACCAACAGATAAGCCCAATGCATCATATATCTGCCCCATCCAGACAGCATCGCGCCTTGCCAAATAATCGTTAACCGTAACAATATGAACGCCCTTCCCTGACAAAGCGTTTAAATACGCCGGCAAGGTTGCGGTCAAGGTTTTTCCTTCTCCGGTTTTCATTTCCGCGATTTTCCCTTGGTGTAAAACAATACCGCCCAATAATTGGACGTCAAAATGACGCTGCCCCAAGGTTCTTTTTGCCGCCTCGCGGACCAAAGCAAAAGCGCTTGGAATCAATTCGTCCAAGTTGTCGTTTTGAGATATTTTTTCTTTTAACTCTTGAGTTTTATCTTTCAATTCCTGGTCGGATTTTTTTTCCAAATCCGGCTCAAGCAAATTTATTCGAGAAACTAAGGGTTCTAATTTTTTAAGATATTTTTGATGGCTATCGCCAAAAATTTTATCAATAAATGACATTTGTATTAGCGTTAAAAACCCCCCGAAGGATTGATTAACTGGGCGACTAAAACTTTTCCCACGTTTTCCCATTGAACAGCCAAGTGCCCGAGTTGCGGAAGGTTATCTTTAAGGGATGAAAAAAGCGATACTCCCGTAGAGATAAAGAGCACTGCAATAATAGTTATAATCACGTAAAAAAGGATGTCTTTCATGCCAAAACTTTACTATATTAATCCTATTTGGTCAACCCCGTTAGAAGCCTGTCTGCTTAAATCAGGGGTGTTTATAGAGCTAAAACAGAATGTTAGAAATCAATTTTTATGGATATAAGAAAAATATTTTTTCAAAATATTTTTCGTCAAGGACTTCTAACGGGGCAACCCCCCCCAATAAAAACAGCCCTATGTCACCTTAGGCGACCGGGCCGGGTTTTTTATTTAAATCTTGCTTGGGAGGCTATATGAAACTTCTTTTTAATGCTTCTCGCTCCCCGCCTTTCCAGATCTATCTTCCTTGATTTATATCTTTTAATTTCCTGCTGGAGCTCGTCTTTGACTTTAACAATCGCCATTCTTATATCCTCTGATTTTGCCTCCGCCCTTAAACTTCTGCCCGGCAAAGGCAATTGAACCTCTGCCCTGAAAAAGGGCCCCGTTTGATGGTGGCGAGTCTCTTTTTCTATTTCAACAAACGCCTCGCTAAGAGACTTCCCCTTTCCGGCTTCTTCTTTTTGCAACACGCTTACAAACTTTTTAATGCTCCCGATTTTCTCTTCAATAAAATCGCTAAGCTCTTCATTCAAACTTATACCCTTAGTTTTAATTATAATTTTCATAAATGTTGTATTTCTTCCTCTAATTTGATGCCGAATTTATCTTCTATTTTTTCTTTTATCAGCTTTATTAATCTTACCACATCTTTCGCTTTTGCTCCACCCAGGTTAATAATAAAGTTAGCGTGCTTCTCGGAAATTTTCGCCTTGCCGATTATTTTTCCCTTTAATCCGGATTTATCAATCAAGTAAGAGGTGGGAATTCTGCTGCCCTTATTAAACTCAATCAACTCGGGAAACTTTTTAAGCAGATTTTTATTTTTAATTTTTTTGTCGTAATTTTTAAAAACGCATCCAGCCGAGGGAAAATCCAGGGGATGATTTGCTTTCCTGTAATCGGCGAATCTTTTTATTTCGCTTTCAATTTCTTTTTTATCGCCCGGCTTTAACTCTATCAAAATAGAAAGAATAATAAGATTTTTACCTGCCCCGTGCTTTGCGGGGTCTTTTTTGAAAATACTATTTTTATTGCCAAAATCGCATTGATTCGCGGATAAATTTTTTACTTTTAAATTTTTAATGTCTAAAACCTTAACGCTTCTGACGTTATCTGCCATTGTTGAGCCAAAAGCGCCGGCGTTGCCGTAGGTAGCCCCGCCAACGGTCCCGGGGATCCCGACAGCCCATTCTAAACCAGTCAATCCCCTGTCTGCCGAAGCATTAACCAACTCTCTTAATTTCGTTCCTGCGCCAGCAATAATTTTATTTTTTTGAAATTTGCCTGCCTGCCGGTAAGGCAGGAGATTCGAACTTTGAGTTTTTATCACTATCCCCTCGTATCCTTCATCGCTGACTAATATATTGCTCCCCCCGCCTAAAATAAAAAACGGCAAATTAAGCTCTTTTGCCTTTTTTACGGCGTCAATAATTTCTTTCTGGTTTTTCGCAATACAAAAATACCTGGCTGGACCCCCTATTTTAAAGGTCGTAAAATTTTTCAGCGGAACGTTTTCTTTGAGCTTCATATTGTATTTATATTCTGCGATTAAAATTTGTAAAAATCAACCCTTCACCAATTAAAAACCCGTCTTAGAGACGGATTCTTAATGGTCGGGGAGTTAAACTCCAATTCAAAGTGTTTTGTGAGTGCTACCCCCGACCAATTTCTATTGTACTAATAAGTTTACAAAAAAACAACAATCCTTGCTCGAGGAAGGATTGTTGTCCACTTGAATAGAGTGTTCTTGGTTACCCAAGATTTGCACCCACGCCTGTATATTAGCAGTTATTTATCTTCCTGTCAACCCTTCACCCATTTTTTCAGCCTTTTTAGCAAAGCCATGTGTGCCTTTCCACTTTTTAATTGCGTCTCTCTTGTTTTTGCAATATCCTTGTTTTTATAACATTCGTAGTAAATTAATTCTAATGGTCTTCCATAAAAAGTGGATCTGACCTTACCGTCGCAATGTTCTTTAAACCGGCTCTCTAAATCTGCGGTAAAACCGATGTAATGTTTTCCATCTTTTTTACTTTTTAAAACATAAACATAAAACATATTAAAATGGGTGAAGGGTCAAGTCCCGCTCAAAATACTATTCAATTTTGCCCTTGTCCCAGCGCCCACAAAACCCGTAGCAGAAATAGTATATCCCGCTGCAGCTGATATTTCGGCCTTATACTTATTCTGAAAACATTTTACGGCAGCTAGGGTTTTTGTAGCAAAATAGTTTGTATTTGCTACACCCGTTAGACAACCCTCGTTAGCTAAAACAATTTTTAAGTAAACAACATCCTGATTTATCATTCCATAATAGAGGTTTTTATTAAAAATGAATCCCGTCGGAATTAATGAGTTTCCATTGGGTGTTATTTGTTGTTTAGAAGCAGAAGCTGTAAAAGTGAAAGGATATGTCAATTCAGAACCATCAAAACCAATATTTTTTATCTGAATTGACGGGATAATAATTAAGGCAATATCATCTGTCCCGAAATTATCAATATTAATTTCTCCTTTTTGAGTACTATCCAACCTTAGATAATCAATTAAATAATTTCCGTCCTTTTTTTGTAGAATATATGGAACCTTAAAAGGATTTGTATTGCCTATAAAAGTCAATTTCAAGTTCCCATTCCCGCCGATAAACTTCTGCCAATTACCAGCCCAGTTTTTAGTAACATTAGTAACAGATAAAGAACTGCTTCCTGCTAGGGGCAAAAAATTAATAGTAGGATTTAACCGGAAATTCTTTAAATTATTATTTAAATAACAATACTCTGAACCAAAAGAGCAGTTATTTACTACACCAGTAATGGTCCAATCAATAAAAATTTGAGCGAAATCATGATTGGAACCGTTCTTTGAGAGCGCCTCGTTAATACTGGGGATGCCAACAAGTTTTGATTTTAAAGAATCTGATAAAATCCCTATCCCATAATGATCAACTAAATATTGGGTAAAGAGATTTATAACCCCATAGTCATCTTTTTTATTTAACCATTCAGTCAATGAATCGGATGGGTTGTCTAAAAATGCCTGTACTCTTTTTTGGAGATTGCTTCCCTCATAAACATCATCATATCCCAATAACGTAGACGCATATTCTGCCCTTGCTTCGTTTAACCAAGTTTCTTCCGTAATGCTGGACACCCTTTCTTTCTGATTAAAAGTAATTAAATGAACGAACTCATGGGCCAAAAAGACTTTTATCTGCGGATTTTCGCTTTGTGACGCTGAAAGATAAAGCATCTCGCGTTCATTAGAGTTGGGAATCTGGATTTTTGGATACTCATCTGCGCTTCTAAAATAACCCGCCGCTTCTTCTTTTATCGAATGAAAGAGAATAGCAATCTTGTTGTCCCCATCAATACCCGGCTTCCACTCGCTGCCGAAATCAGCAGTCAGGGTAGGATAGATTTTGCTCTGGAACTCTTGGTCTAAAGAATCTAAATTAGTTAAAATCTCACTTTGTTTTGATGGCGCAACTGCGTCCCACCAGGTTTTTTCAAAGTAAAAATATAGCGACGGTGTTGCTTTCACCAGGGTTGCCTGTACTGTGCTTCTTGCTGAAATGTCGTAATCAGAATCTATATTAAAGCTTACAACTTCACCCAAAACCGCCGCCTCTGCGTTAGAGCAAATTCCAAAAAGCAGGCTTAAAAATATTATAAAATATACTTTTTTCATCATTTTAATATATTCTATACGATTTCTTTGAAACAAAAAAGATTAAAACTTAAAAATATGCATTGTTTTTAAAATAATCTTTATGTCCAGCGCGAGAGAACGGTTTTTTATGTAATAAAGATCGTATTCAAATTTTTCTTTTGCCTCTTCCAGCGACCTTGAAGCGGGAAAATTAATCTGTGCCCAGCCGGTAAAACCCGGCTTGACCAAATACCTATAATTATAAAAGGGTATTTCTTTTTCAAAAATTTTTGCCAGCTCAATCCATTCCGGCCTAGGGCCGATAAAACTCATTTCTCCCTTTAATATGTTCCAAAATTGCGGCAGTTCGTCCAGATGCAATTTTCTCAAAAACTTACCGACGTGCGTTACGTTTTTTTCTTCTTTTTCTCGCCAAAGTTTTTTATGCTGATTCGGGTCGTCTTTCATTGTTCTAAATTTGCATAAAGTGAAAATCCTTCTGTCTTTGCCGACTCTTTTTTGGCAATAGAAAACCGGCGCCCGAAAATCTATTTTTATTAAAACGGCAATTATCGGTAGCAATAAAAAAAAGAACAATAATCCCAAAAGAGAAAAAAAAATATCAAGCAACCTTTTTACGACTGAACTTAGTTTGTTTTCCGGTTTTAAAATTTCTTTTAAAACATCTGTTTTCTCTAAATTATTTAAAGAAATTTTACTTCCCATATTGTATTACGTTAGGATCTTCATTTTTAAGACAGCTCTCAACCCAGCGATATGTTTTTTCCATGCCTTCCTCTAGCGTGACCTTAGTCTCCCAGTTTAAAACTTTTTTGCATAAAGTATTGTCGGAGTTTCTGCCCCTTACGCCTTGTGGCTTATCAAGTTCATATTTTTTTTGCAACTGTTTTGAGGCGATATTTGAAACTATATCAACCATCTCATTGATAGTAACCAATCTGTCTGAACCAATATTTAATGGGTCTCGAAAGTCAGATTTCATCAATCTATACGTCTTTTCTAGACAATCGTCTATATAACAAAAAGAACGTGTTTGTTTTCCATCTCCCCAGATGTTTATAATATCTTCATTTTCAGCAAGGGCAACTTTTCGGCATATGGCCGCTGGAGCCTTTTCTCTCCCCCCGTCAAAAGTCCCCTCTGGACCAAAAATATTGTGGTATCTGGCGATTCTTACCTCGTAAAAATCGGTATAACTTTTGTATAATCTTTCTGAAAATAACTTTTCCCAACCATATTCATTATCAGGATCCGCTGGATAAGCGTCGCTTTCTTTTAGCGGTATAACTTCTGGATTCTCTTGTTTGAAAGTAGGATAGACACAGGCCGAAGAAGAATAAAATAATCTTTTAACGCCGCTTTTTTTTGCCGCTTCGGCTGTGTTTGCGTTTATGCAAACATTATCGTATAAAACATCGGAATTATGAAAAGTAATAAATCCTATCCCGCCCATATTTGCCGCCAAGGCATAAACCTCATCTATTCCTTTTGTCGCTTTTAGGCAATTTTCATAATATCTTAAATCTAATATTAAAAACTCATCTGCCTCATCTTTCGGAGAATATTCCGGATATTTTATATCAACGCCCCTTACCCAATATCCTTTTTGTTTTAAAAATCTAACCAAGTGATGGCCAATAAAACCTCCGGCGCCCGTAACAACTACTTTTGTTTGCATAAGATGTAATTTATTGAATTATTTTATATTAACAGATAACCCTGTTTTTTCAATGTTTTTATAGGGTTAATATTTATTCAGTTAATGCGCTCCAATTTTTATCTAAAAAAGTCTTAACAACTGGAATAGTGTGGTTAGGAATTTCAGAAAAAAATTTCATTTCCTCAGCCTGGAAGCTGCCTTTTAATGTGCCCTTTTCAAGAACAGTTTTAAAAACCATGCTTACGCTATGAATAGACAATCCTTTTCCCAGGATTTTTTCATCTAAATATTCTATATATCCTTGCAACTGAATTGAGACCGGTTTTAATCCCAATTCAGACATCAAAATTCTTTCTGCAGCTTCCTGTATCGGTTCACCCTTGCCCACCATGCCTCCGGGCAAATGCCAAAATCCCTTGAACGGATCTATTAATCTCCTTGACAGTAAAATTTTGTGGTCTCGCGCTACCACAAAATCTAAACAAAATCTTACCATTATGGAAACACCCTTGTCGTAATCTTTCTTTGAAAGAAAATATTCTTTTTTTGTCATAATTTTTTGTTTTTTGGCTTTTTGATAAATTCTATCAAGGCTAACCATATAAATTGAGGAGCATCAATAAATACTCTGCGCCAAACCCTTTTGGGTTCCTGGAATAATCTCCATAACCATTCAAATCCCAAATTTCCGACCCATGAGGGTGCTCGTCTTACCTCGCCTGCTTCAAATTTAAACGCAGCCCCCACTCCAACAATCACCGGCACTTTTAATTTTTCTCTGTGTTCAAAAATCCATGTCTCTTGTTTGGGTAAACCCAAGCCAACCCAAAGGACATCGGGCCTCGCATTATTAATTTTTTTTATAATTTCTTCGTCCTCTTCTGCGGTCAATTTTCTAAATGGAGGAGAAAATGATTCCATCTTTATTCCTAATAAATTTCTTGATAATTTTTCTTTCAATTTTCCAAGTGTTCCGTCCGTATCTCCGTAAAAATAGTGCTTGTATCCTTTTAAATCGGAAAACTTTAAAAATTCGTGAAATAAATCAGGGCCGGCGACTCGTTTTTTTAGGTTAAATCCGTTAAGCCTTGCCAGCCACACTAAAGATATTCCGTCACACACCCAAAGATCAGCGGATTTTAGCATTTCCCCAAACTCTTTCCTTCTTTTAGACTCCACTACTCCGTGCATCCCAGTAGCTACAATCCAATGGGTTTTTTGGCCTTCATTTTTAATCCAGTGGTCCATAAGCTCAATTACATCTGACATCTGCACCATATCAATTTTGTTTCCCAATACTTCTATTGATTTTATTTTGTTTATTTTGTTTTCCATAACTTTTATTGAAAAAAATTTATTTACTATGTTATTTATAAGCCATGAAGAACTTTGAATTTTATCGCCCCCGACGCCATTAACAATTTGGATATTGAATTCTTTACAAATCCTTCTTTCCTCTTCGGGTATATTGCCTGCATTTCTGTCTCCCCCTTTAGCAAAAAATAGCTGGCAGCCGGGAAACTTTAATGCGATTTCCTTTAAGCTTTCTGAGATCGACTTGCCTTTATCGACTGATAAAAAAACCTCGTCTACGTATTTTACCGATTTTACAATTTCCGATCTGTCATTTTCATTCATAAATTCAGTCGATCCCTTTGATCTAGTCTGTTCGTCGTTATTTATAATTACTATCAAAAAATCTCCGAGGCCCTTTGCTTCTCTGAATAAATTAATATGTCCGGGATGCATTGGATTAAAATAGCCCGATGTGATTATTATTTTTTTCATAATGTTTTATTTGGCTCATTAACATATAAGAACTGTATGTATGCGATAACGGGCGCCAAGAAAAGCCAATCTGCGCTAAAGAACGCCCCGCTAGATTCTGTTATCCCCCGAACGGTAAAAAATAACAATACACCAAATAATTGCATTAAAATATTCCTTTCTTTTCCTATTATTTTTTTATTTTGCAGCAAACGCATCAAAACAACCCAAGTATAAATAACAGCAAGAATAAAAAATATAGTACCCACTAAACCAGTCTGCACCAGAGCTTGCAAAATGGCGTTGTGTGCATGCTGGCCCTGAAGAAAAATCCTGTCTGCTTGAAAGCCATACCCTATTAATGGCGAACTTAAAAATAAATTCCAATCGTCTTTCCAAACCCCGCTTGTTCTCCCGCTTAAAGTAATAACGCTTTTATTAAGGCCGACATCCACCTGAGCGGGATTAGAGATATCCTCCCCCACGCCGACAACCGGCTTGTCTATAGTTCTTTTTTGCGAATTCAAAATAACATTGCCAAAACCAAAAAGGTTGAACAAAAAAATCAATAAAGCAATAAAAAATACAAAACTAATTTTTTTCCGGCCGCTAAACCACGAAAGTATGACTCCGCCGAACAAAAACCCCACTATTTCTGTCCTGCCCTTAGCAAAAAATAAAATTAAAGTAGACAACACCAAAGAAACTAACCAAAAATACTTTTGTTTTTTCCTACTATAAAAGATTCCGGCCAAAGAAATAATGGCCACTATTCCTGCATATCGGCCAAAACCAGTTGGCCGGGTTCCAGCCATGCCAAGAGTTGAAACCTCGGCAGTAACATCGCTTAATCCCTCGTATGGCCGGGCATCCCCAAAAAAAATATTCCCCCAATTAAGCGATTGTATTGCCCCGGGCTGGATTAAAAAAAATACTAACAAACCAACTGCTATCAGCCCGGCTATTATCCAATTAGCATTTATTATGTAAGAAAAATCTTTTAGGGACTCCTCTCTGGCAGTAACAAACCAAAGAACTAATAAAACGGCGCCATACGTTAACGCCCAATATAAAGCGGTAATTAAATTTTTTGAAAGCGTTGAAGAGATAATACCAACAGCACAATACAAAGATAAAAATCCCATTGCGCCGCAAAAATATTTTTTGGTAAAATTTCTTTTAACTGCCAAAAAAACTACTGCTAATATCCCCGCAATAATTGGAGAAAACGCCCTAACTCCATGAAATAAATCCATTGTTCCGGCTGGAAATCCGGGTGTAAAAACCCTGTATATGCCGGTATTATAACCAGCCCATAGCATTAACCATAAAAACAAACCCAAAAAGATGTATTTAAATTGTTTAATGTTTAAAAAAAGATACTTCATAACTTTAAATTAACTGCCAAAATTTTCTTTATATATTTTTAACATCCTTTCGCCTAATTTGTCCCAAAGATAGATTTTTGCCACTCTATCTCTGGCAGCATTACCTAAACTATCCCTTAAATTTTTACTTTTGTACAATCGGGAAAGGCCAGCCGCCATTTCTTTTATTGCCTGATTGGGATCAATTGGTTTTACTTTTATACCAACACTGCCATCAATGTGGAACCCCGGTCCGCCAATATCCATGCAAACCACTGGCTTCGCAAGCGCCATTGCTTCAACAACAACCGCTCCCCCGCCATCTCGCAAACTGGGAAACAAAAAGACATCAGCTGACGACACTCGTTTTAATAATTGTCCCCTGTCTATCCAACCCTCAAAAACAACCTTGTCACTGATCTTTAATTCTTTGGCTAGTTGTAATAAATTACTTTTCTCTTGCCCGTCCCCAATTATTGAAAACTTTGAATTGGGAAATTCCTCATCGAAAATTTTAAATGCCCTTATTGCCAGGTCAAAATTCTTTAATCTAATTAATTTCCCTGCAGTGATAATTGAAAAGGCATTATTGATTGCGCTTTGCGGTAAATATTTATTAAAATCTTCCGTTGATATTCCGTTCACTGGGAATAATTGCGCTTTTTTCTGCCATTTTTTCGGCAAAGCATTAAACGCCTCGTTATTGCAAACCAAAATTACTTTTGCCTTTCTTTGCCCGATTACAAAAACCGGATCGTGCCTAAACATCCATTGTCCAATTGCCCTAATCTTTTCCTTGATTCTGCCGCCTAACGGATATGTTGCTAAAAAACTTTTTGGGGTTCTGTGCGCGCCCCCGCCAGGGCCTCTGATATAAGGCACTGCTAAAAATGCCCCGATATAACTTGCCATCCAGTCGTTAGCATAAGTTAAATGATGAAAAACATCAAAATTAATTTTTTTATGCAGCTTCCTGGCAAAGAAATATGCTTTAATCTGCCATAAATATGCATATATCTGTATGCCGCCCCCATGAAATCTCTCCAAAAAGCTTAGCCATTTTGGCAAAATAATATAACAAAAGTTTGCGTTGGGCAAAGGATTTTTTTGCAACATCTGTTCAATGGCTTTTTGGTTATAGCCATGAGTGAACACCCAGACCTTATGTTCTTTAGATAATTGCAAAACCATATGCCAACCCAGCAAGGCTTCACCGCCAATGAATTTTACTCCGCTTTCTGAAAAACAAGAATATGCGCAAATTAAAACTTTCATTATTTATAAGCAATAATGTGGTATGCGCTAAAAGGCCTTTTATAAATATCCATTTTCAAAAACCCGAAAGACTTTATTGTGTCTAAAACCTTCTCCTCGGAAATTTCTTTCGGTAATAGGCCGGGGTGGATCTCACAGCAAAGCGCTTTGCAATTGAGATTGGACAAAGTTTCTTCCAACCCTAAAAGTATGAAGTACTCATATCCTTCAACATCTATTTTGACAGCTTTGGGAATCGGCAAATTATGTTGTTTAACAAAACTATCTCCCTTGACAATCCTAACTGTCTGATAATCAAGCTCCTCCTCGTACACATTTATTAAACTAAAATTACCCGTTGTCTTGCCTAAATAAAGCTTGCCTTCTTTGTCGCTCTCCCCCAGCGCCTCGCGAAACACCTTTACGTTTTCTAAATTATTTACTTTTAGGTTTTCTAAAAGACGTTCGTAGCTTTCTTTTTCCGGTTCAAAAGAAATTATCTTCCCGCTATTTCCAACGGTTTTTGCCAAAATAACAGAATAAACCCCTATATTCGCGCCTATATCATAGGCGACGTCACCCGCCTTAAGATGAGACGCTAAAGCCATTAAAATTTTTTGTTCGCCCCAAGTGCCGCTTACAGATTCCGCCAAACGCAGTTCATCCGGATTCCGCACAAAAAATTTCACATTTATCCCCCCGATTTCTATATCTAAAATATTGCCCTTTGGCCCTGCCAGCCGATAATAAACTTTTCTTAAAATTCCTCTTAAATGAAGGGCTTTAACTATTTTTATAACAATCGGGTTATACGAAATTCTTTTTATTATACTTTTGTTCATTTTTTTTGTTTTTGCTTGATAATTCTATTACTTTTATTATTTGAACCGCAGGATCTATTTCGTGAACCCAATGGTAAATTTTGTCTTTAGATCTTTTGCCGAAAAGAATTCTTTCTTCTGGCCTTAATTTAATAATCTGTTCAATGCGCCTTGAAAGCTGTCCGATATCCCCAACCTCATATATAAATCCATTATAACCATTGCGAATAAGTTCTACAGCTGCCGCCACCCCGCTAGAGGCTATTATTGGTAAGCCAAAACACATCGCTTCATTAATCACGATGCCCCAAGTTTCATCTTTAGAAGACAACACAAATAAATCTGCCATTAAATAAAAATTTGGTATTTTTTCTCTATCTTGAAATCCTGTAATAAAAATATTCTTTCTGTCCAAAGTTTTTATGCCTCGCTCTAACTCTCCGCGCATTGGACCGTCGCCTACAAAAAATAATTTTTTGTTTTTAAAAGAAACGCGACTATATGCATTTAATAAATCTAATGGCGCTTTTTCCTTGGATAGCCTAGCAACAGACAAAATAACAAAGTCATTTTCTTGAATGCCATAGGCCCTTCGAATAGCCCCTCTTAAAGACCCATCCCCCCTAGCCACTTCCAAAAGCCACTCATATCCCCACGAGAAATGCAATCTCACCATTTTATCTTGAGAAACTCCGTAATATTTATAGAACTGTTCATTGGCTTCCCCCGCTGTTAAAAACCCGCTTGCCTCTTTAAATAATAATTTACCCAGTAAAATTTTTTTCGCCAATCTTCTCCAAGCTGCCTTTGATGGATTAGACAGTATATTGGCATCTGTCATAAAAAACACCGGTGTTTTGGAAATTAGACACGCTACAAACGCCAACCACCATGTTATATTTGACCAGGACTGCAATATAACCATATCATATTTTCCTCTCCTTATTTCGCTCCAAATGCCAAGATTTATTAAACCGAACGGCCATCGCATGTAGGATGGATTGAGTGAATAATTCCTAAGAAATTTGTGATTATAGCCTTCTAACAAAGTCTCTTTACCAACGATCCTTCCTTTGGTGTTATACATTTTTTTTATATCAACTCCGCGCAATGCTTCCTTAGAGCAAAAAAACACGGTTAAATCTATTCCCGGCGACTGGTTTAACCGCTGGTATAGAGGCACATGATAATAAAAGGGGGTAGGCGCAACAATAGTTAGTTTGTATTTATTCTGCATATATTTTCTGTTTTTCTTCAAAAATTCATTAATCAATTCTTTTACTGACATCTTAAAATTATCTATTGAAAATTTCTGGCTATTAATTGATATTTTGTTATTTAACTGATTTTGCAGTTCCTTATCCGATAAAACTTTTTCGATTTTTACAACAGCGTCATCAATATCTTTAAAGATAAGCCGCGAATCATTTACAATCTCTGTTTGCCCTCCACTATTAGGTACAAAAACAATACATCCGCCCTTGACCATCTCGGCCACAGCAATACCAAAAGCTTCTTCTTTACGGGCACTAATACCAAAAAGATTTTTGACAATTAATTCTTTTTTCTCTTTTTCATTCAATTTACCCTCTAAAAATATCCACTCTTTATTTTTAAGACAAATATTTTTTAAGCCTTTTGAATACTCATCGTTATTTATCTCTCCTGCAATGTGGAGGCGTATATTGTATCCATCTTCTCTGACTCTTTCTAAAATTTTTATTATTTCATCTATTCTCTTTTCTGGAGCTATCCTGCCAATGCAAACAAAACCATTTTCCCTTTTTTTATAAGAAACATCGGAAAAATTGCTCATAACCGGCGGATAAATAATTTCGGCACTTACATTGTATTTCTGGCGCATTAAATTTTTTGTCCAATCGGAGTTTGCTATAACAACATCCTTTTTCCAGCTTTCTATATTTATAGGAGAAATCCAATCGCAAATCCTTAAATAGATTTTTCTTAAAAAATTATTTTGGCGAGACTCTTCATCAAAAGAAAAATCAGCTATAAATTGAATAGACCTTTTCTTAAAATTAATAGGGTTATACGCACTAATCATTATGTCAAAATTAAAGGATAAGTTTTGACAATATCGCTGAATAAAACGACCCTTAAGCGCTGCAAATTTTTTAGATTTATTTAACCAAAAAGGTAAGGGGGCTTTGATTATCTTAAACTCTTTCGGATCTAAACTTGTTCCATAATACCTATTAAGTTGCTGGATATCTACTTTATTAGCAGTAATAAGAGAGACGTCATAATCATTTTTCAATGCTGATATAAGCCAAAGAGCTCTAGCCTCAGAACCTCCTTGGCCAAGCCCTGGGTGAACAACGGCTATTTTATATCTCCGTATCCCAATTTTATTCTTATTTATTAAATCCATTATTATCTTTAATAGATTTTAATTTAAAATATATCTTTTCTCCGGCAATTTTTTTAAAAATCATTTTAAAGGCAGACATTATATACCACCCAAAAAATTTATAATAAACGATATTTATTATCAACCAAATTTTTGTAAATATATTAAAGGAATAATTTCTGCTAAGTGGCACCTTAATGCTTGCCAATATATACGCCATTGCTGATAAAAATTCGTTTTGTTTTTTTCCATAAGAACCGGAAAATTGCCTCTTTATTTTATCGCTGTGATTCCCGGGTTTTCTATTTTCTCTTCTCAAAAAAAGAATTTTATTGCACTGCTTAAATTTCCCCTCTATGGCTGCTTGTTCTAAAATAATATTATCACCAGCAATTGTTTTAATATCGAAATTACAGCTTTTTAGCGCCTTAGTGGACCAAATACCGTAAAATAAATTGCCTATTTTGATGCTCCTCAAAAGATAAAGATACCTATCGACGGGTTTATCGATGTTTGTTGTGGTATAGTCGTCTTTATAAACCCTCCCCAGCTCGCCATTCATATTTATTAATCTCGATTTTGGATATGATAATATTATGTCTTCTTTTTTAAACTCTGAAAGTAATTCTCCGGCAAAAAGTGGCTCCCATTTATCATGCCCCCCGCACCACATAAAAAAGGGGGTGTTTGTTTGCTCTAAAACATAACGGAAGTTAAACATGGAGCCTTTATTTTCTTTGTGCCTTACATAGACTATTCTTTTGTCTCTTTTGGCGTAATATTCACATATCTGCTGGGTTCTATCGGTTGAAGCATTATCAGAAATAATGAGAATAAAATCTTTGTATGTTTGCGCCAGCAAACTTTCGATTGCCTCGGCAATATATTTCTCCTCATTGTGTACGGGCATTCCCATTGTCAATAACGTCTCGCTCATTTTAATCTAAAAATTAATTTAAAATAATAAATAATTGTTTTTCTAAGCTCCTTTGTAATTAAAAAATATGAAAAAAATGAGTATGCGACAGATGCAGATAAATATGCCAGGGTTAATGCAATAATTGAATGGTTTTTGATGGCGCTTAAAACCAACCAAGATAAACCATAAGTTAAAATTGCTAAAATAAAAATTCTCGTAATATGAAAAAACCAATCTTTTGGTTTAATATTTATACATTCCTTGCATATTCTTGGCATTGCATAAGAATATGAAAAAATATTATAAAATACCCAAGCTAAACCAGCGCCAGTTAATCCAAAAAAATAAATTAAAATTATAGTGAGGGGCAACACAACAAATAAAGCAAAAAAATTAAACTTTGCACCAATTCCCGGTTTACCAACAGCGAGAGAAAACATATAAGGAACAGTTACAGTGCCATTCATATAAAAACCTATACATAAAAGTGTGACCGGTAATAATAATAAATCAGCGACCTGCCGGTTAAAAATGTAAGAAAATAGAGGAATAGTAACAAAGACTATCATCGCAAATATTGGCAAAATACAAAAACAGACAAAATCTTGTAATTTATGGTATTGAGCCATCAAACTATTTTTATCCCCCGCTTTGTACAGCGCAGAGAATGAAGGATAAACCGCTTGAGATACAGAGTCGGTTAGCGTTGTCCCTTGAGAAACCCCACTATAAGCAAGGCTGTAATAGCCTAAGGTTGCAACGGGTAATAGTTTGCTAATGATTATTTTATCTGCTTGAGTATGAATAATTGAAAAAAAAGAAATGAGGGCTGTCTTAAAGGCAAATTTAAAATTTCTTTTAAGAACGTTTAAAGAGGCTTTAGGAACAACGGCTGAAAATGAAAATGAACGAAGACAAAAGAAAAAATAAATAACTACACGAAGTATATGGCTCGCAGCGAACCAATAAACCACAGGTAATAACCCTCCTCCCAAAATTAAAATTAGAATAGCACCAAATTGTTGCAATGCAGAAGTTACTACGTCTATGAAATTAACAATACCCATTTTCTGCAATCCTCGAATTAAGCTGGTATAAAAAGACCTTAGCAAACCCATAACCGATGAAATCCCTAAAATTCTTAAAATGTATATTGCCGTAGAGGGATTTATTTCAGATAGACGAATCCAGTGATGCACAAAAAAAGGAGCCATAAAAAAAATAATCAAACTAGCCAGCAAATAAATACTCCAGTAAAAAAGAGAAAATGTGCGTACAAAATCTTCAATATATTTTTTATCTGAATCAAAATGACCGGAGATCTCTCTTACTATTGTAGAAGAAATGCCCATTTCAAGAACTGTTGCTAAAACAGCATTTACTGCCACAGTAAAATAGATAATACCAAGGGCTTCTGCTCCCAACCTACCAAAAACATATTTTACCGCAGCAAAACTAATGATCAAAACCAACCCTTGGCCAATCAAATTATAAATAATATTTTTAAAAAGTTTTGACATTTTTTAAATTTGTTATATTCCTAAGACAAAAATATAGTCCCCACTAATATTTTTTTTCATCGGATTTATGTAGAAAATGTTTTAATTTAAAATAAATTTTTTCCGGCAAAATTTTTTTAATAAATTCAGCAATTGGACGCCTAATAAAAAAAACTATAATTAATGTACAAAAAGTATATAACGCCAGCCATAATTTTGTAATCAAACCTAGCAGATAACGTCTACGAAAAGGGATCTTCGTACAATCAACTATAAATGAGGCAACGAGGGAGAATGCACTTATTTTTTCTGATTCTCCTGATAGATCAGAAAATTGCCTGAGCACCATTTTTTTGTACCACTCTCCTTTTCTGATACCCCGCGACCAAAAAAGGATTTCGTTGTGCTGGTAAAATTTTCCTTCAAATGACGCCTGCAGCAATATATTAATATCGGGAGCCATCGTTTTAAGGTTAAAATTACAAGCCCTAAGAGACGAGGTAAGCCAAATGCCATAAATCATATTATAATATCCCTTACATCTTAAAACGCGCAAGGCACGTAAATATCTAAGTATCGGCTTGTTGATGCCTATTGTGTTAAAATCATCATTATAAATTTCCCCCAATGAACCATCAATATTTAATTCTCTTGATTTCGAATAAGAAAGTATAACATTTTTTTCTTTGAATGCCGGCAGTAATTTTTCAACAAAAGTAGGGCCCCATTTATCATGCCCCCCGCACCACATAAAAAAGGGGGTGTTTGTTTGCTCTAAAACATAACGGAAATTAAACATGGCACCCCTATTCTCTTTGTGCCTTATATAAACTACTCTTTTGTCTTTTTTGGCATAACATTCGCATATCTGCTGGGTTCTATCGGTTGAAGCGTTGTCGGAAATAATAAGAATAAAATCTTTGTAAGCTTGCGTTAGCAAACTTTCAATGGCTTCGCCAATATATTTCTCCTCGTTATACACGGGCATTCCCATCGTCAAGACGGGACTATCTGTTAATTTTTTTTCTTCCATAATTATCTAACTCTTTTTAAATATCCGCCGGGCGAAGAAGTTATTAATAATTTATTTTCAATTTCTTTATCAACAACAAAATTTTTATTTTTTTTCAAAAAAGACTTAACTGCGGTGGCGGGATTATTTCCTTTATCCCATGGTCTATTTTTATAATACCCTTTGGGCATCAATTCTATAGATGTGTCCATAACTATTATATAATTGCCTTTGCTGACAAATTTTGAATATAAATTTAATTCTTCTAATACGTGCTTGTGCGTATGTAAAGAATCTAAACATACTAAAATTTTTTTATGTTTCTTAACAATATCCTTAACCTTTTCAATAACTTCATGGCTTATAGAAGATCCTTCTATCATTGTTATTCTCTTGAACATTTTATGTTTTTCTATCTCTTTTCTATTGTGTTTTTTAATATCAATATCAATCCCCAATACTTCGCCCCTTCCAATCAATTCAAGAATTGAAGCATAAAAAATAAGACTGCCACCATGCGCGATACCGGTTTCAATGATCAAATCGGGCTTTACTTTCCAAACAATTTCCTGCAAAGCAACGATGTCCTGCGGGAATTGTATAATAGGCCTGCCCAACCAATTAAAATTATATTCATATTTATTTTTATCCGTCTCTATAGTAAATTCTCTGGCTATTTTTTGGAATTTTTTATTTTTAGCCATAGAATTTATATTTTTTTGCCTAAACAATTCAAATTTCTTAATATCATCCATAATTATTTTAATATTTATTTAATTTTTAATAAAATCTTTCCAATATACCGAATTGGAAACAAGGCAGTGGACCGCCTCTTTTCCCATATTTGCGATTAAATCCAAAACAGATACATAGGGTGTAAATTTGCCCCAAAGCTGGGGATAATTTTTCTTTTGGTAATCTATATACTCTACCGTAATTCCCTGCTCTTCAAATAAATTATAATCAAGATAATTTTTCGCGCCATGGCCGGTAATATAAGTCTTTCCTTCAAAATGCCGCACAATATTGACCAATCTTTCGGTGCTTTTTCCTAAAATATTTAATTTTGAAGAATAAAAAAATTTAGGATGCAATCCTAAATATTCCGAGCAAAGTTGGATAGAGTGTACGGCTATGTCTGATAAATTATTATTTTTTTTATCCAAAACGCCCGAGAGCAGGGATGCGGCATCTTTGTAATAAGGGGCGGTGGCATAATTAAAATAAAATTTCTTTTTATGGTCTTCTCTCCAATTTCTGGAATCATCAACCTCAACCTGATTGATATTTTGGAGATCTTTGTGCTTGCCCTTAACCGGTATGGACATCCAAATTGGACCAGTGGGCGTCTTCAACTGCACCCTATTTATAAAACTTTGCCCTTGCGGAAATTGGACATCGTCGTAATAGACAAATGCGTCAGCCAGCTTTATCTGCTCAAAAATCCCCGGCCAGGGAAAATACATCGGCTGCGAAATCACTATTTTTCCCATAGTATCTTTATCTTATGTTTTTTCCTACTTTTAAGCTGCTATTTTCTTACGTAACAGGTGTATTCATAAAATCCGTAAGAATGGTCTAATTTCACATTTTTACTTACGTTAGACAAAAGATAAGACAGTATCTTTGCAGGATCTAAATAGTAAAGATTCCTCACTTTGAAGTTAACGTGAGTAGACATAACGTTAAACACAAACCCCTTTTTGCTTAATTTATCCATTTTCTTTATGAATGATTTAAGATATTCGAACATCTCGGAATTATTAGCGGTTAATTTTTGAGTAAAAATTCCATTGCAAATTACATAGTCAAACTTCTTTTTGCCAAAATCGTAAGCCATAAAATCTCCGGCGATAAAATTATTTTTGCGATGTTCCGCTTTTGCTTCTCGGACCATATTGTCGCACAAATCAATGCCCGTATAACGAGGGACGCCTTTAAAATGTTTTTTGAGGTATCCATAAAAAGCCCCGTAGCCGCAGCCGACATCTAAAATAGACATCCCTTCCAGCGACGGTTCCAAAATTATTCCTGACATTTTTAGCATTAATTCAACTTCTCTGTGTTTTTTCCCCCAATCAACGCCCTCCGGAGACGCTCCGTATTGTTCAAACTTTTTTGAGTAATGCCCCTTCATAATCCGGGCCATTTTCCAGTATAATTTTTTCTTCATAATGTAATCTTTAATATTTTTAACAGGGAATCGCAAATATATTTCACTTCTTTTTCAGTTAAGTTCTGGCCGCATGGCAAATTTATCGCTCTTGGCGAGATATCAAATGCAATCGGAGTATTAACTTTTTTATTTATTGCGGGCAACAATGAAAGAGGATAAAAAAACGGCCTTGCCTGGATATTATATTTTGCTAAATCTTCAACTAATTTTTCTTTGCTAATGCCGTATTTTTTATCAAAAATTACTGTTACCATCCAATAGGTATTTTTTGTGCCATTGGGTTCCGCATTTAATTTCAAGCCGGGAATTTTTGAAAGTCTTTTTTTATACCAAGAAAAAATTTGGCGTTTCTTTTTTATAAGGCTTTCTACTCTTTCCAATTGAGCCAAACCGCAGGCCGCCTGGAAATTAGACATTTTATATTTATACCCTATCTCTAAATTCCAAAATAATTTTTTAGGATCTTTGCAGTGATCATAGAAATATCTGGCTTTTTTAAATACACCATCATCATCTGTTAATAACATTCCACCCTCTCCGGTTGTAAGCGTCTTTGAACCATGAAAGCTGAAACAAGATACATCACCAAAACTTCCTGCTTTTTTCCCCTTATATTCGCACCCAATAGCTTCTGCTGCATCTTCAATAATTTTCAAATTATATTTTTTCGCGATTTTTAAAATCTTATCCATATCGGGCATACTGCCATATAAATCAACTATCAAAATGGCCTTTGTTTTTTCAGTTATCTTTTTTCCAATATCAATTGGATCAATGCACCATGTTTCTGCATCAATATCAGCGAAGACTGGTTTTATTCCCATCCAATACAGAGGTTCAACGCTGGCAATCCAAGTTATATTGGGAACTATAATTTCATCTCCCTTGTTCAAACCCAAAGACAAAAAGGCAAGATGCAAAGCCGCCGTACAAGATGATGCTGCCAGAGCGTATTTTCTTTGCACATATTTTGCAAATTTCTTTTCAAATAAATCAATATATTTTCTGTAATTTTCATTCCATCCGTCTTTTGCGGCCATAGCGATATAATCTATCTCTTTTTTGGTGATAGATGGCGCTGTAACGGGTATAAATTTTTGTTTCATAAAATTAGTTTTAAATCAGCGGCCAATTTTTATCTCTTTCTAAAATAAAAGGATTTTTTGCTGGCCATTTTATATTAAAGAATGGATCATTCCAGCGAACGCCGCTCTCGTGTTCCGGAGAATAAAATTCGGATAAAAAGTATAAAATTTCAGAATTATTTTTTAATGACTGAAAGCCATGAGCAAATCCTTTCGGAATAAAAAACATTTTTCCATTATCCTCGGTTAACTCTTCTGCAACCCATTGGCCATAAGTTTTAGAATCTTTCCGTAAATCAATGGCTACATCATAAATTGCACCCCTAACACATTGGACAATTTTGTCTTCAGCTTTAGGCGGTCTCTGAAAATGCATTCCCCTAATGGTGCCTTTTTTCTTGTTTAGTGACCTATTTATTTGGACTATTTCAAATTTAAGGCCGATTTCGGCTAATTCTTTTTTGCAAAAAACTCTGGAAAAATAGCCTCTTTGATCAACCCCAAGCTCTGATTCGATGATATACAACCCTTCAATTTTAGTTTTTTTGAAAATCATATTATTTTTATGCTTGGTATTGGTATAATAAATTTTCCTCCTTGACTTCGATAATCCTTAAGTTGACCGATAACCTCCTCTGCTATATTCCAACATAAAACTAAAAGATAATCTGGCTTGTCTTCGGTTATTTTTTTTGGAGAATACACTAATAAGTGAGTTCCTGGCGTATATAACCCTTGTTTTGCCTCTGACTTATCAACAATAAAATCTAAATAGTTATCATTTATGCCAAAGTAGTTTAATAAAATATTGCCCTTTGCGGGAGCAGAATAGGCGACTATTTTTTTGCCTTCGTTCTTGATCTGTTTTAAGAGGTCAATTAATTCATTTTTTAATTTTAAAACATTCTCACTAATTTTTTGATAAGTCTCTAATCTGTCGAATCCGCTTTTTATTTCCCTTGCTGTAAGATTTTTAACATTTTTATTTATTGGAAAAACTCCAGGATTAGAAATAAATATCATTAAAGATCCCCCCTGCATCGGAGTCATTTCTACGTCGTAAATTTCTAAATCAGCATTTTCAAATAAATTTATTAAAGCTATCAAGGAATAATAAAAAACATGTTCGTGGTAAATAGTGTCAAACTTATTTTCCATTAAACCTTTGATATAAGGAAATTCGAAAACCGCGGTCCCCTTGGGTTTTAACGCTTCTTTCACTCCCCTGACAAAATCAACTATCTCCGGCACATGAGCTAAAACATTTGCTCCGAAAATTAAATCTGCCGAGATATTTTTTTCTTCTTTTAACTTTTTAGCGAAATCATAGTTAAAAAATTCCGGAATTGTTGGGATGCCTTTTTTGTTAGCAACTTCGGCAACGTTAACGGCGGGGTCAACACCCAGTATCGGAATCCCCAATTCCTTAAAGTACTGCAACTGGGCGCCGTCATTGCTGGCGATTTCTAAAACTAAGCTTTTTGGGCTAAGATTCAGTTTCTTTGTCAAATAGCTTGCGATTTTTTTGCAATGTTCTAAAAAGGACTTGGAAGTTGAGGAAAAATAAATATAGTTTCTGAATAACTCTTCGGGAGGCACGATTTCCGTTAATTGCGCCAAATAGCATTTTTTGCAAAAGCCAACGCTTAAATCATACTTCTTTTCTAGGGGGATTTCTTCTTTTTTTAAAAAATAATTCACTAGGGGCATTTTTCCTAAAGAGAAGAATTCTATTATTTGAGTATTACAATTTCTACAATTCATTTTTTTGTGAAATGAACTTTTTATTTTTAAACCAGCTGAATGTTTTTCTAATTCCGTCTTCAAAACTTGTCTTTGGCTGCCAATTCAATATTTTTTTTGCCTTGGTCCAATCAAGATATTGTTCGGGTATTTCATTTTTAGAGACATTCATTATTTTGTAGTTTGTTTTCGTCCCCAAAACTTCGTCTATTTTTTTTACGACATCTATCACGTTAAAAATATTTTTACTGCCGAAATTAAATGCTTGTCCCAAAACCTTTTCGTTGTTTCCTATCAGCTTGATGCAGCCATCTACTATATCTCCTACATAGGTGTATTCTCTTATCATTTTTCCATCGCTTCTTATCAAGAACTCTTTATTTTTTATAACAGCTTCTATTGCGCCCGGAATTATTCTTGAAAAATTATAATCCCCGGGGCCAAAAACATTGCTGAATCTTGTTATTACAATTGGCATCTCATATGTTGTAAAATAAGCCCTTGCTATCAAATCAGCGGATGCTTTTGAGGCATCATAAGGATGGTCGCCCCTTAAAGGAAAATTCTCTTTATAGGGAAGCTCTTTGGATTTACCGTAAGCTTTATCTGACGAAACAACAATAATTGTTTCTAAGTTTCCTTGTTTCCTGCAGGCTTCCAAAACATTAACAGTGCCCATAACATTTGTTTCTATGGCTTTAAAGGGGTTTTTATAAACTTCATCAACCAGGGCCTGGGCAGCCAAATGAAAAACAATTTTCGGATTTTCTTTTTTGAATATTTCAAAAACTTTTTTGCTCCTCACATCGGTCTTATAAAATTTTGCTTTTGGGCTTATACTTTCTTTTCTCCCGGAAGACAAATTATCTATTACAACAACTTTGTGGTTTTGTTTAACCAATTCGTCTACCAGATGGCTTCCTATAAATCCAGCTCCTCCCGTGACTAAAATTTTTTTTAATTTTTCCATATTTTCCATGGCGCATTTCCTTCTCTCCACATTTTTCTTAAATAATCAAAATCCCTGGGCGTATCCATGCAATACCAAAAATCGTTATGATTATACATCATTAACTGGCCGTCTTCAGCGATTTTGTCTAAAGCGCCAAGCTCCAAATCGCATTCGTCCTTATCCTCCAAATAATTGAAAATCTTACGATTAAAAACGAAAAATCCGCCGTTTATGGGCTTGCCATCGCTTTGAGGCTTTTCTTCAAACTTTTTGATTTGATTCCCCTCTATAATAAGTTCTCCAAACCGAGAAATCGGATGCGCACCCGTTAAGGTGGCTATTTTGCCGTGCTGTTTGTGAAACTCTAATAATTTGTTAATGTCTATATTTGCCACTCCGTCGCCATAGGTTACCATAAAAGTATCGCCATCTACATATTTTTCCACTCGTTTTAGCCTAGCACCTTTGAATGCTTCTTCGCCCGTGTCAACAAAAGTAATCCGCCAGTTTTTTTCGGCATGATCATTGTGCATTATTGGCTCTTTCTCTTGCCCTAAGGTAAGTGTAAAATCTTTATTAAGCAAATTATAGTGGCAAAAATATTCTTTAATCATTGAACCTTTGTAACCCAAACAAAGAATAAAATCATTAAAACCGAAGTGGCTGTATATTTTCATAATGTGCCACAAAATTGGCTTGCCGCCGATTTCCACTAGGGGCTTTGGCCTGAATTCCGTTTCTTCGCGTAATCTAGTGCCCAGTCCGCCGCAAAGTATTATTGTTTTCATTATATTTTTTTATAAATAATAAGAATTATCTTGATTTCACTTTTTAATATTTTTTTGAAACTTTTCTGGATCCTTAATATTCTGGGCCCGCATCAGCTGATTATTAATCTCTTCAACAATTTTATGGAGTTTAAAATCAACTCCTTGCTTATCAGCAAATTCAATCAGGGCCCTCATATCTTTGGGGAAACATTTACCCCCATATCCTCTGTAACCTCCATGGAATATCTCTAGGTGGCTTTTGCCTATCCTTGGATCGGCCGTTGTCGCCTCTGCAATATTGTCGTAATTTATTTTCATTTTTTTGCACAAGTCATATATCTGGTTTGCAAAAATTACTTTTGTCGACAGCCAAGTATTGCCAAAATATTTTACCATCTCAGCTTCTCCGGCTAACATAATTTTTTTATAGGGGGCCGAAGGAAGAATCTGTAAAATGTCGCCAGTAATACTGCGACTTTTTTTTGTATAGCCTATAATTTGCCTGTCGGGATATTCCATGTCTTGCTTGGAGGTAAGTTCTCTCAAAAATTCCGGGTTAAACAAAAATTTGTGCTGAGGGTATTCTTTTTGTAGTTTTTCTGTTGTCCCCGGAATAACCGTTGATTTGATAACAACAATTTTTTTACCCAACAAACCGTTACAAGTTTCTTTTACGCAGGACAAATCAAAACCCTTGCCTTCTAAATATGGCGTAGGCACGCAAATAAAAACAATATCGGCTTTATTCACTTCATTCATTGCGCCCATTTTTTTACCCTTATCGTATAAAAGTAACTTAAATCCCCTTTTCTCGAAATAATTTTTTACAGCACCCCCAACTACGCCGACGCCCACAATCCCGATTTTAAAATTCTTTACCATATAAATTACCTTAACACTTTTAATTTCAATATATTTTAAAAAACGGAAACTACCATTTTCCAATAGCTTTCTTGGTTTTTTCTCGAATATTTTTATAAGCCTTGTAGACCCCGGATTCCAGTTCAGGAGAAACCAATCTTAAAATTTCATCCCCCCAAATCCTATATTGGCCCGAAACTTTATAAGCCCTCATAATACCTGCTTTTAACATCCGCTTCATTGTGCTCTCGCTTATTTTTAGAAAACTGCGAGCCTCTTTCGGCGTATATATTTTTCCTGGTTTAATATCTTCTACCATATAATAACAATAAACCCCGCTTAATGAGGTGTCAAGAGGGGTCAAAAGGGGTCATTTTTGGCCTGTCATAATAATTGTTTTTCTGTGCTTTTGTGACTAGTTCTAAACTTGTCGAAGGATTGCTTTTTATATATTTAATTTATATCATAAAACAATATGGAAAACAAGAATCACCAAAGTAAACTTTATTGGGTTTATCTATCTGGATTTTTTTTGATTTTGTGTCTGCCGATTATTAATATCCCTCCTTGGTTTTTTCCGCCTGATTGGGGTAAAACCATTATTTTCCGTGTTATCTTTTCTTTGCTTCTATCCTTTTTTGTTTACCAAATCATTTTTAAAAAAGGAGTTTCTTTTAATATTAATTGGACAACATTAAAAAATAAGGCTTCTCCTGTTTTTTGGCCTTTTTGGCTTTTAATCTCTCTTTTAGTTATTTATTTTTTGGCAACCATTTTTTCCGTTAATCCTTCTTTTAGTTTCTGGGGGTCACCCGAACGAGGGGGCGGTTTTTTAAATTTCGCTCTTTGCGGCCTATTCGGTGTTTTTGTTTTTTTTATTCTCCGCAATTCTGACTGGCAAAAAATCTGGGATTTCTCTTTTATAATCGCTGGATTGGTTTCTCTAATTGCCATCCTCCAACAATTCGGGGTTTTCAGCGGATTTTTAGTTATAACAAGCAGACCGTATGCCACCATCGGCAATGTTATCCTTTTGGCGATTTATCTTTTACTTTTAATATTTATTACCCTGTCTTTTGGGATAAAAGCAAAAAATATTTACAAAAAAATATTTTATTTTTCTTTATTTTCTTTATTTATTTTTGTAATTATTATCAGCATAACAAGATCAGTTTATTTGGGAGTCACGGTTGGATTTTTATATTTTTTGTTTTTCTACCCCAAAAAACTTCCTTTATTAAAATTGACGGCTTTAGGCTTTTTAATTTTGACAGTATTTTCTGTTTACTACATAAATACTCATAAAAAATTTCCGCCGGTTTTACAAAACAATAAATTATTCCAAGTGGTGGCTCCCCGTCTTTCCTGGCAACTTTTTATTAATGATCCCCGATTCTCTGCTTGGCAAGTGGCGATAGAAGCATTAAAAAATAGGCCGGCTTTGGGATATGGCCCTGAAAATTTCCAAATCGGTTTTGACAAATACTACACTCCCTCCCTGCCTTATATCGCCAAGAATTGGGGCGATTGGTATGACCGGGCCCATAATTTTATTTTAGACATTGGAGTTACGGCCGGTATCCCCGCCTTAATGGTTTATCTCTCTTTAGTTGTCATCTTATTCTGGCAATTGCATAAATTAAAATCCGCTGATAAAAACGCTGATGGTAACGCTGAAAAAGCGCTGATGGCGCATGGGATACAGGCGGCTTTAATTGGCTATTTAGTGGCTGATTTTTTCAGTTTTGACAATTTTGTCACCTACTTAATGTTTTTTCTGCTGATAGGATATTCTCTCTTCCTTATAAACGAAAATAGCATCAACAAAAATATCGCAAGCGAGCCGGCGCCCACAAAAACACAAGGCCAACGCCCATCGGCGCTCCCATCGGTGTTAATCTGTGTTTTATTGATTGTTTTAATCTGGTTCGTCTGGTTTTATAATATAAAACCCTTAAAGATTAACGGAGAAATCCAAATTGCAACCAATGAAGCAGATAATAATTTGTGCGATAGCGCCCTGCCCAGAATGGATAAATTGCTCTCAGAACATACTTTTTTAGATTCGTATCTGCGTTTAGAATATGTTTCTGTTATTAATAAATGCATCAATGAAGAGCCAAAATCAACCATAGAACTTTCTCAAAAAGCGATTTCCGCCCTTAAAGAAAATGTGAAAACTATTCCTTCTTATACCAGAAATTGGTATTTTCTCGGTATCTATACAAACGTCTTAATTGAAATGAATTTTGCCAAAGACGACCCTAAAATTATTAACGATCTTAAAAACCAGGCCGACTATTATTTTACAAAATCTCTGGAATTAAGCCCTCGCCGCCAGGAAATATTTTTAGAATGGTCCAAAACCTATTTACTGCTAAAAGATTATCAGACTGCGATCTCCAAAGCCAAAACTTGCATAGAATTAAATCCGAATTTGGGAGATTGCTACTGGTCTTTGGCGATCGCTGAAATTTTTTCCGGAGATATTAAAAAAGGAAACGATGATGTCGCGCTGGCGGAAGAAAAAAATTTCCCCATTAATTTTTTTGTTCCTTCAAATCAGCTACTGGCCGCTTATCAGTCGGTTTTAAACTACGAAGGAATGGCTAAAGTTTATGAAAATTTAATTAAGCTAAGGACTTCCGAGGTCCAATACTATGCCTCTTTGGCAGCCGTATATAAAGAGCTCAAAGACTATCCGAACGCCAGAGCAATGGCCGAGATGGTTTTGGAACTAGCCCCGGACGACCAAACTAAAAAAGAGGTGATGATGTTTTTAAACACTTTACCTTAAAGTGAATTTCAGCGGAACCAAAAAGCCACCCGAGAGGGTGGCCTTTTTGGTTCCAGCTCTATCCTGCCACAAAGTCAGGATGCCAGATTCGTCTCAGAGATTACTATGTCGCTGGCTTTACAAGGGTTCCACCTGTAACAGGTGTTCCTTTGCCAGTGAAAGGATCGTTAATGTTAACTGTCGCTCCAGAAATCACGCCGGAATTATCATCCCAGCCCAGATCTGCAGCGGCGTTGTTCAATAACAATTGGAATGTATCCCCTCCCGAGCTGTAGCCAGCCAAGTTTGCCTTCACGTAGAAAGTCTTGGTTGTTCCCTTCGGAATGACGATGTTCAAACCAGCGCCAAAGTTAACTACTGCTCCATCTCCTGGAGACGCGACAACAACATTGGTGGCTACTGTGGTATCGGTAGCAGCATCATACAAGCTAAAGGTTGTGCTTGGACCTGCTATGCTTGAGCTGATTGTAAATCTGATGTTATTACTGTTTGCAGCAGTAAGTTTAACATCATCACCAGCATCAGCAGCGATACTAAATCTTAACACTTCGGAATTAACAGAATTCAATGTCTTTGTGTCGCCATTGCAACCAGCCACGCCTGCAACGCAGGTAAAGGTTGGTTTGGTGGCAACAACTTTCATTGGTTGGGCGGAATAAGTAGCATTAGCCGCACCTGTGGCGTAAGTGCCAGAAGTGGCACCAACGGCCGAGATAGCGGTGGTAGCTGTCTGCGTCACAACGTTAGAAATCTCAAATGTAACACCGCTGCCATTTGTAGCAGCATTGCCGGTGAAAGCATTAGTTTCATCAGTAATATCTGCCTTAAGGGTAAGAGTTACATTGGATCCCTTTGGAATTGTGAAGAGCGCGTTTCCAGTGAATAAAGCGGTGTCAGGAGTACCGGTTGTTATTGATTGGACGGTTGAGCCAACTTGGCTTCCGCCAACAAATAACTTAAGGTTTTTGACTACTCCAGGTTTGTCAGCACCGTTTATCTCATCCACAACGATTCTGTTAACCTTTAATGCCTCAACGTTGCTAGCGCTAAGTTTCCAGGCTCCGACTGTTTGACTGGTTGATCCAGTCACTAACAGAGTGGAAGCAGGATTTGTCGGGCTAGCTTCTTGGACGACAGTCAAGGTAGGTGTGCCAAGGGTTATTGTCTGGCCAAGCGCTCCTGTGGCATCGGTTATGGATTGAGAACTTACCAATCCCTGGCCGATTACCTGAGAAACCTTAACAACTTGACCTGTGACCCAAGCCGCTCCTCCCTTTATATTGGCAATCAAATCAATCTCTTTAGATGCACCAGCGGCGATTGTTAAAGGAGTGCTCAATGAGAAGGTTTGAACTGTACCAATTGTAGCGCTTGGAGCCTGAATAACTTGGCCAATTGCGACTCCATTTGAATATAACATCAAAGTGTCCGCAAGAGAGCCTAGTCCTTGAGAGCCATTGCCGTCTCCAGCAGTTCTATCAACAACTGAAACACTAGTAACGTCTACTCCTTCAGCAGAACCAGCTGTAATTAACCATGAACCAATCTCCACACTTGTGGTACTGGCAATAGTTGTAACATTGGCTAAAGAAACATTCTTGGTTGTTGAAAGAATCAACGCGGTTACTGTCAAAGCATTACCGGTAGAAGCTGGTGTGTTATAAGCAGCGCCTGATGTCAATTTAATCGCGTTGCCCACGCCCAATTTCAAATCAACTTGGACTGTGTGACCGTTTATACTAGCGGCAGAGCCATTCTGAACGTCAGCATAAATTTCCAAAGTTCTGGTTTGACCGGCGCTTACAACAAACTGGTTACCAAAACTAAATTCGGTAGCAGTAGCTGTAACACCATTAGTGACCAAATCTTTGGTTGTTCCAACCTGAACTCCATCAAGCAGAACCTTGGCATTATTAACGCCTTCAACTCCCATGCCGGCGTCAACAGTAGTATTAAAGTCTAAAGTGCTAACTTTAATACCTTCTCCCAAGCCCTTGATAGTCCATTTGCCATACGATACCTGAAGGGCATCGGCGGCAATATTTCCTGATGGAGAATCAGTGGCTTTATTTATCTGGAGGCTGCCAGCTGCGATGAGGGTCTCGGTTGCTGTCGGTGCAATCACAGAGAAAGTGTCTCCTTGGTTGACTTTTAGAGCAACATTATAATTTGTATCGGTGGCCTGGACGTCATCAGAATTTCTTACTGAAAAGTAAAAAGTCCTGCCAGATCCGCCAACAACGTCGCCTCTAACAGTGATGTATTTTGTCTGTCCGGCGCTAATCAAATAAGGATTGGCTGATAAGTCAAAATTGACAGTTTTATCGGCTGCTAAAGCAGCTACTGTTGCTCCTATCTGGGTTATTCCGTCGGTCAAATAAAGATTAGTGAGGTCAGTGGCGCTTAATGTGCCGATAACGTTTAATTTAATCTGGTTAACCGAAACTTTTTGGTTAGCGGCGACCAAAGTAAATTTCCAAAGCTGCGCATTAGTAGCTGGATCAATGTTGGCGCTTGGAACGCCAGATTGGGCTATTGTTAATTTGCCAAGGTCAGTAACTACGGCTGTAGTCATCATGCTCCCGGTTAATGGGAATGTGCCACTAATAACTGATCCTGTAGCAACAACATCGGTAGCGGCATTGACTGATAAGCCAATGGTTTTACCGGATGTAGTGCCGTTAGCAATATCGGCTTTTACTGTGACTACTTTAGTTCCGGAAACCGTAAACAAACCAGCTGCGTTGCTAAAGGTGTAATAGCCTGAACCAACTGTTTGGACTTCGGCTAATTTTGTAGCACCCTCGTACAAATAAACATTTGATAAATCATTATCAGAAGAGATTCCTGACCTCTTCAGTTTCAAGGTTGTTACGGTTGCTCCTGTGCCGGCTGGTGTGGAAAGATTCAAAATTAGCATTGGTGCTAATGCTTGAGATCCATCAGCTGTAGCAATTTGTGAAACCACTGTTCCTGCAACTGGGTTATTGGCTGCTAATGCAACTGATAAACCTGCGCCGGTTGGAGTCACTGGTGTAACTGGAGCTGTACCGCCGATAATTTCGTTTAATTTTGCATTGGTTAATGTAGCAACTAAACTTGTGCCTGAACCAATGCTGTATTTCGCTTTAAAGCATTTTACCGCTGCAGCTGTCTTTGTACCAAAATAGGTGGTGTTTGATACACCTGAAAGACAACCCTCATTCGCCAAAACGACTTTTAAATAAACGACGTCTTGGTTATTTGAGCCTACATCCAATCTTTGAGTGAATGTAAATCCAGCAGCAACGCCTGTGTAGGCAACAGCCACTCCGGAAGCCAGGATTGTTCCTAGCGTCACGGCAACTGTCGCTGCAATAATTTTTGATCGTATACTCATATTTTAATTTTTAATTTTTAATTTTAATCGACTATTTTTTTCTTCTCGTCGCGTCGACCCTTGTCCGCCTAAATGCCTTAGCTTTTGGCGGGATTATTTCGCGGCTTTACGTAATAGCCACGAACTTTGCGACTTTTCCAATATTTTTTTAATTAACGCATAACGGAGTTACGAGCTCCGTTATCTATAAATAAGTTTATTTAATTTGATGAATTATGACTTAGGTACAAAACCCTTACCAGCGCGTCATTATAATTCCCTTTGTCGTATAAATCTTTTACTTCTACTAAGGTTTTCTGCTGATTTTCTGTTAAAGTAGTTTTTTCCAAAGATTGGATAAGCTGTTGGACGGTAATGGGCATTAAAGCATCGCTTATTTGAGAAACTTGACTGTTGTTAAGCATGGCTAAGGTGGCCGAATTGGTTATCTGGCTAGCCGTTTCGTCCAAATCCTGTGGGTTATTATTTAAATCCTTGGCCGCGTCAGCAACGCTTTGCTTGACTTCTTGGATAGCAGAAGCAATATTATTTGTCTTATTTGTTCTCACAATTGTAGCCAATTCTTCCAATCTCTTATTGGCAATTTCAAGATTATATTTTGACTGGTCTGCCCCAGAGAGTAAAACGCCCTGGGATTTTTCAGCGATTCTTCTGACAGGGAATAACAAATCGCCCGGAACCGTGCTCATAGAAACGCCGAACAAGCCGAACAGAACAGCGGCCAATGTTATTGTGGCGTAAGCTAATTTCTTCTGGAATAATCTTGGCAGGACCTCAAGAACGCTGGAAATCTGAACCCTAAAACCCGGCTTTCCGGGTATAATCTGCTTTTTAAGCGAAACAACCCAGTCTTGGCTGGGTTTGATCTGCCTTAATTCCTGCAGTTTGGATATAAGGTCTTTATCTTGCATGGTATTATAATGACGCAGAACTAAGCAAAGTATTACATTAATGGATCTGGCCGTATATTTCCACAGGCGTTTCAATCTCCACCCAGTTATAAAATTCTTCGGCATCCCCTTGTTTTAGCCTTAAACAACCGCTAGAAGCAGGTTCCCCTATCTCTTTTGTGCCAACCCTTTCTCCCTCACAAATAGGCACTTCGTGAAATCCATATTTGCCATCATTGGTGAAACCTGACCAAAAAGGCAGCCAGCAGTCAGCAATTTTAGAATAAACCATCGGAGATTTATAAATAATCCTGAAATTGCCTGCGGGCGTTGGTGTTTCTAATTTTCCGCTGGAAATAGGATATCCCTTTACAACTTGGCCGTTTTCAAACAAATATAGTTTCTGTTGGCCCAAATCAACCTTAATCTGCTTTTTGACCTTAACGTCCCCGTGAGGAGTGTTATTGGGCCCATTCTTAGCCTCATTTCCGCTGTCTTGAGGGATATTTTGAGTATCCCCCAGTTGGACGGTTAAATAACCATTATTATAGGCAAAAAATAGCCCGGCTAAGACTATTCCTAAAACGAGTAAAATTGTGAAAAATAAGCGCATATTAACTAATCAATCTTTCCCTTAATGAATTTAAGGCCCTGTGGAGCAATACTCTTGTTGCCTCTTCTGACCTGTCTAAAAGTTGGGCGGTTTCCCGGACAGACAAACCGTCCAAATAATGCCAGATAACAACGTTCTGATAA
>Ga0315281_10001506_pt1 | contig 34508 bp, 22 predicted proteins | sample YL17G07_0_MG_FD_204540 | JGI IMG/M metagenome (GOLD analysis project Ga0315281, IMG submission 204540) | Sediment microbial communities from Yellowstone Lake, YNP, Wyoming, USA - YL17G07_0 | ecosystem: Environmental > Aquatic > Freshwater > Lake > Sediment | place: USA: Wyoming | collected...
CAAGCTCTCGTATGGCACTCCAGCTGTACATGCTTTTTTTGTAAAAGTACTTCTCAGCAGAAGGATGTTGATTGTGTGTGCGTACGTGGAGGGAAAGCAAATCTAAGTGTCGAACAAGGAAAGGACGATGGTTTTTGTGACGGCAGTTTGTGAGTGTGTGTTGCTTTGTGTGAAAACAGAAAATGAAGCCTGTACAGCGTATAGGTTTTGGGCTCTGACACTCACAGAGACCGGCAAATTTTTTCTCTGCAGAGGAAAAAAAATTCATGCTTTACTGTTTTTCTGGAGGTGGTTCGACTGGAATGTCCGAGGCCGAGGCACGGCGCTTGGTCTTCGGTTTCGAGAGCAGACGAACTTGCTGCACCTGGCGATTCGGCGGATTCTCCTGGCGGACTTTGAACTGCTCAGCGATCGAGAGCAAACTGGTTTTCAGTTTTTTGATGTTTTGTCCCGTCTTGGCGCTGAGCTCCATGTAGGGTAAGTGTGCCAGACCAATTTCGTGAGCGAAATCAACAGGATTCCGCTTGTCCGGTTCGCTCTCAACCAGATCCAACTTTGTACCGATGAGCAGGAGCACAGCATTGGTAGGTGCATAGGCTCGCGTTTCGAGTAGAAACTTTTTCATTCGCTCAAAGGACTCCGCCGACGTCAGATCGAAGCAGAGCAGCGCAACATGGACATCGCGGTAGTAGCTGCGGACAATCGTGCTGAACCGCTCCTGGCCAGCAGTGTCCCAGATCATTGCCTTGTAGCGGGACTCCTCTCCGTCGAGTATGATGGTGATCACATCGACGCCAATGGTGGCCACATTGCTTGAGTCGAACGACTGACCCGACAGTACGCGTAGCATTTGGCTCTTTCCTATGCCCGCACTGCCGAGGCTAATTACCTTCAGAGTAACGCCATTTTCTATCGGCAGTGCGGTCTCTCGGTAATTGAGGCGAACAACTCCGTTGTTTTGCACGGAGCTGGGATCATACTTGTCCGGTCCACAACAAGCCATAGTGCGGGCGCACACAGACACACACACTCTTGTTTTGCAGTGCCAATAGAGTGAGCTCAACTGCAAAATACAGGAAGGAAAAAGCACTGTTGATGATATTACAGTTTTTTTAATATGTGGCAACGAAAGTTCCGTCAAGATTCAGGCCACCAAACAGCGAATTGTCAGACTGCCAGACGTCGCTGTTTTGTTGAAAGTCGAGGCTTCCTCCACCACCGGCTGACTGTAAAGGCGAGCCAAGCACAGCATCCCACGGATAGTCAACGCCATAGTTCAGGTAAACCTCTTGACCGGCAGAGACCGCCGCAACAAAGCTCACATAAGCTTCTGGCTGAGAACCGTTGTCAAGCGGCGTAAAATGTGTCTGAGAAACTCCAGCATCGCGAGCGTCGTTGATGCAGGCAGCTATGCAGCTGGGCAGGCCGTTGACTAGGCCATTAATAATCCAGCTTCCAGTGGATGTCGACACGCGGACACCGTACGGAAACACTTTGTTCGGCGGGTAGTCGGTCTCGTTCAACAGCTCGCCCGTGTAGGACAGCAGCAAATTCAGCGGGATGTCACGCTCGGCAAACAGACCATTGCCAGCGCCAGTCAGCCGGGACGGTGCAACTTTGAAGAACTTGGAGGCCGCTGTCGAAGGCAGGAACGGACAGCAGACAATCTCTGGAAGCTTTCCGGAGCGCCAGCCACTGGCAAAGTGCTCCCGCAGTACGGTGACGCCAAGAGCGCGCAGGTCGGCGGAAATCCACGCCAGCTCCCACTGCTCACAATAGTAGTTGATGTTGGCTGTCTCATCGAGAGCCAGGTCTGCGCGGAGCTTCATAAAGTAGTAGCCGCTGTGCTGCAGCACAACGCTGTCGGCGGTCATGATCTTCAGGGTCTCTTCGACGGCCTGCTGCTTGTCGCTCTCTGGGAGCGACCCAAAGACGCCCTCAATCGGATACTGCCACGGCTCATTCAAAATTGTGGTGAGCAGCAGGTCGCTTGAACAGGCTCCAAACTGCTCAAGAATAGTTTTCAAGTGGACACTGAGCTGATCGTATGTAGGTTGCAAATCGACTGGCATTGGAAGCGGTTCGCTGGCTTCTTCAGGGAGCACTGCATCAATATTGCTCTCATTCTCGTCGCTGTCGGAGCTGTCGAGTGCACACGAATCCTCGCTGCTGCTGCTGCGCGAAGGACTGGAATCGCGTTGACGCCTGCGCTTCTTCGCCTTGCTCTTCAGGACTATCCTCTTCGGGGCTTTGCTCTTCTTTTGGCCCTGCCTGTTTTTCCGGCCAGTCCGAAGCGGCCGACTGGTGTCTGGCTGAGACTTGATGAGCTCTCCCAGCTCAACAGCACCGTACTGAGAGAGACCAATCTGGTCGGTTCCTGTAGCATTCCTATCCTTCTGTCCTCCCTTGTTCTTGGATCCGGTGCGGACCAATGAGTATCTTGGCGCTTTGTCGTACTGCTGTTTTGCATCCCAGTGAGTGCAGCCCAGTATCCGCTGCAGCAGGGTGGTAAACGAAAAACTGGCAGAGCGCTGGTGTAGTTTCCAGCGCTGAATGAACTTTCCCATCTCCACACGAGTGGGATTCGCCAGAAAATATGCGGCCAACAGCACGGCAACGCGCAGGCTCGGTGCGTAGTTTTTCAGCTGAGCCAAATTGGCCTCCGTGATGTCGGACGGCAGCTTCGTGAAGATTTGTTGAAGGGGAGACCAGCCTTTTCCAGGCTTAAGAAGCGGCTTCGTGGTGTTGTCGAAGAGAACCGGAGCAGGGGGTGCCGGCTGAAGACCGGGCTCTCCAGCATTGTGAAGGTCAGCGTCGCGGACCTCTTCCGCATTCCCTGTGAACTGCTCTTGTGCCATGCTGCTGTCGTTGGGCAAGCTGAACGGATCCATCTCATCGAAGAGGTCCCCGTCAAAGGAAATCGACATCAGGGTCTGTCCGTTGCCGGGGGACATGTCGAAATCAAATGGATCCATATCACCTTCCAGATCCATGTTCTGAACCGACTGAGCAATGGTCTGGACCAGCCGGTCGATGGCATGTGACAATATGGAATAAAAATCTGAAATAGCATCTGCGTCATCGGCGACAGTGTTGGCACAAGTCTGCTTCTCTTCAGAAAGCTCAAAGCCGAGACTGGGCAGCTCGGCGTTGCGCAGGAGGCCGACCACGCGGTCGCAGGCCAAAGCCCGAGCAACATCGAAGCTCCGGCACACAAATGTGCTGCCTCGTACCGTCGCGGCGTCGAAGGAGCCATACGCTGCCAGCCAGGCAGAGAAATTTGCACAAACGCTCTCCTCCAGTGCTGGCGAAGCCTGATCGACGGTGATGCAGATCACCTCGCAGTGCTTCTGAACAGAATCCAGCCAGAAAACGTGGATACGTTGGGCTGGAGCATCCTGCCAAAAGCCGAGCAGGCGTGCAGAAGCGGTAGAAGCGTTGGGTGCCGGCAGTCCAGCGACCAGGGCTGAGCAGACGATGCTGGACAGGAGGTGTACGGGCCGTGTAACAGGTGCAAGCTCTTGAACCAGCGACAGAAGATCTTGTTCCAGGCTGTCTGCGTTGGGCGGTGCCCACGCGACAAGACAGGAATTGAGAAACGACTGTGCTGCAAGACCATGCTGCAATTGTGTTGCAGGAGAAGCAGGAGCCAGCAGGGAAACATAGTGGACCTGCATCGATCAATAAGGGGAGGGACAGGTCCAGCAAAGGTGAATAATCAATGTGTAAAAATTAAAGAGAGAGAGGCGAACATAGATTAATAGAGTGGCTACCGGAAATGAGGTTGAAGAAGTCATGGAAGTATTAATCAATGTAAAGAAAACTCAGAGAAGATTGAGGTCTTATCGACTTTCTGTTTTTTGGAAATGAAAAGAAAATTTGCCACGCAACGAATTCTTACGTGCCTGCGCGCGCATAAAAAAGAGCAACGTTGCCGATTTTTTCGGGAACGCGCCCAAGACTGAGCTACGTGGCATTTTTTGATCGCGCGCGGCACGTAAGTATTCGTTACGTGGTGACTTTTTCTTTCATTTCCAAAAAACAGAAACCCGACAACAGGTTTCCTTGATTAAACATGGCCAAGACGAAAACATCTTCTGGACCACGCAGATCTACGACCATGATGGTTCCCAAGGCCCATCTTAATCTTTCTGCTAACGGAGACGCTCCAATTGACATAATCAATGCGGCCCAAGACAACGCCCGAGGCCGCCATAGGTCGGGTTTTACTGTGGAGGAAGTTCGCTATATACTGAAACCCTATCTTGAGAGTCCCGAGGACCGAGACCGCAGTCCACCTCCTTCGAGGCCCAAATTGGTAACCTCTCCGGTTCAGGCGCCTCTGCCGACGGTACCCCCAGCAGTAGTGGACGTTCCGGAACTTCTGCAGTCTCCTGCAGATGGCCTGCAGCAGTACCTCATCATTGTCACGGCAAGAGACAAGTTCTCCTCCTTCCAGCAGGCAGTTGATGCCCGACACGTCCCCTCTGCGCTGGCCACGCTATTCCAGGCCTGGCCGCGTGCCTTCTACATTGAGAAGGAACTGCTGGCTCCGGCGCCGCCCGACTTCCCTGCTGCGTACTGCGCCAGAGTGCTGACCGAGCAGCAGCGCATGGACATCCTCGGCTTCCTCGTCAGTATTGGCTACGCACGCAATGCAGGATTTCCCGAGCAAGTTACGACCTACCCCCCGCTTCCCCGCAACCTTGCCGACGACCACGGCTTCTTTGAGGGTGCTTCCTGGGCCAGGCTGCAGGGAAACACGTACATGGTGAACTTCATCAGCGATGAGCACGTGCTGTCCTACGACTGGGAGGAGCTGGCTGGCGTTGGTGAATTCCTGTGCAGCACCGAGATTGACACCAACGATCGACGTCTCTGGATTGAGCAGTACGCTCAACGACTGCTTGCGTTGGCAAAGCGGGAAGCTGTTGAGCATCTGCTCGAGTTGGCAAAGCTGCCGGTGAACACGACCGTGATCGATCTTGCCTATTCCGATTCCGACTCGGAATAGATGTCCGAGAGCAAGAGAGATCGGTTCTACTGATACAGAGTAAGAGTAAAAAGAGAGATCAGCCCACCTCCCTTTTCTGAGAGAACACGGTTGTGTGTACAAACGCCAGTTTAGTGGAGCAGTTGTTTCTCCACAAGATCGTAGGTGAACACAAACTTGATGCTGGGCAGTTCGATGAGCTCTTTCAGATTGGTGCTGGCCAATATGCTATTCAGCGGCTGCTCGCCGGTCAGCAGCGTGTTGAGCCAACCAATGCGAAAGTCGTGTACAGTGGCGGGAACTATGGCAAATTGCTCCAGAATGTATGCTTGAAGCTCGGGAAGTGTTGCGTGGTTGATGGGCGAAAGCTTCACTCTGGCTTGACTGACTTGAAAGTCGCTGCGTTGCCCATCGTAGCCCGGCATAGGTATGAGCCGGTTCCGATCGCGACACTCCACAATATGCTCAACGGGGGCAGTACTCCGAGCTGAAAACACGATGCCCATGATACTGACTTCTTTTGTTTGTACGGACGCTGAAGAACACACAAGACCCTGGATTCTGCTAGATTGTGGAATTGGAGCAGAGCCACGCAGTTTTTGACCCCAAAAAAAGAGGAAGAAATTTTATTTTTCTGCAAAAAACGTTTCTCTGTCCTCGATCCCCACAAATTTTCTGCGCAAGCTCTTTCAGAAAATCGTATAACCAAAAACTTCACTAGTGCAAAAAAGTGAGTTCATAATCCCGACAAAGGGAAGAAATCGATCTTGTCGGTGCTGATCAGACCGATTTTTTCTCGGTTCGGATGCAACGCACCACCCCAGCCGTCGCGGCCAAACTTCCACTGGAGAAAAAAGCCGAACGCTGGAATGGTCGAATCGACGAGCACATTGCAAACAGTGCCCACCTGCCGGCCACATTGGATTCTGCCGCTGGACCTGCTGCAGCAACTGCCACCCACAAGCGGCCCGCTGCCGTTCCCTCCGCACCGCTGGTGCCCGAAAGTGTCCAAGCGGAGCCCAAGCGACCCAAGCTGTTGACGAAGCGACGCAACGACTCGGAGACCGCCAAGTTCTGCGTCGACATTGCCAATGAGCACATTTTGCGCAGCGAGGAGAACAGCGGAAAGTTCGCCTCGAAGTCGTTTGCCAGCAACGAGATGCCCAACGAGCCGGGCGTCGTGCACGCACGCATCAACTTCCGCAGCAACAGCTATGCTATGGCTACCTTTGAGCGGCGTCCAGCTGTGGACGAGAATCGTGAAAAGGACGGCAGCCCGGCAGTCGTTGTCGTCCCGAAAACCGCGCTGCTGAGTGATGTTGAGGCTAGTCAACTGCTGAAGCCAGACCGCGTGGTGAAGCTCAGCTCGACAGCGGAGGCAGGTGCTCCCGTCTCTGCGACCATGCACCGGGTCCCTGTGAAGGCATTCGAGGGCACCGATCTGCGCTCCAAGCTGGACAACCTGTTCAGCGAGAAGATGCGCTACTTCAACAAGAAAACGCAGGAGGTCCAGGAAGGTGTCGACGCTGTGGAGAAGCCAGTTGACTCGCGGCACCACATCAAGAAGCTGCTCTGGCTGCACAGCGAGCTGCGGCCGTTTGGCGCCTGCGTCAATGCCCAGCAGGGCATCTGTCATGCCCAGCTGACGGTCCCGCACCCGCTGGCCCCGGGCAAGCCGATGATTGCCTACCTGACGCGTGAAGACTACGCCAAGGTCAGTCATGGCACACCGCTGCCGAGCAATGTGGCCTGCAGCGAGGAGGGCAGCAAAACGCTCAGCTACCAGAACCAGTGCGAGTTCTGCTACCGCCTCTTCATCCAGATGCAGGTGGAGAAGAGCAAACAGAGCAACCACCGTGCCAGCGCCGAGATCTGCGACCGCTACTACCTGGTGGCGCCGAGCGAGTACTCGGACGACGGCATGTACCAGCAGGTCGAGAAGAAGGGTGTCCGCTACTCGCACGGGATCTTTGGCAAAATGCGCATTTTCAAGCGCAACGACTTCGTGCCGGTCATGGGCCGCTTCGAGGGTCTGGAGCCGGTCGAGGTGGTGCACACCGACGAGTACCGGCGCCGGGAACATGCGGGCCGACTGAAGCCAGGTGAGAGGTGGTTGCCGGGCTGGGAGGAAGTGGGACCATTCCAGCAGTTAAACGAGAACGCGTTTCTTGAAGTTGGGCAGATCGATCCGTACACAAGATGCTTCTACGGCTCCGCACAGGAGCTCTCCGTGGCCAGCATCCTCCAGGATCACTTCCAGAAACGCATTAACGATCCCGCACTCAACTACGCACACTTGTTCCGAGATCTGCTCGCGTGTGCTGCCGACCCTGGCTACCTGCAACTGCCACACTACCGCTCGAAGAGCGGTCTGCCGTGGAAACGCTTCTGCATGCACAGCTACGATGCGCCGGCGCCGGACCCCGCCACGCACCGGGTCTACTACTGCCTGCTGGTGAAGATCAACACCCTGCGGAAGCTGTCCAACGGCAAGCGCTACCAGGCCCGCCTCAGCGCCCACATCCAGCAGAAGCTGCGGATCTACCTGTCGTCGCACCAGCCACTGCTCCAGTGGATCCGCACTACTCGGCGCATTTCCGACGCCGACCTGCTCGGCCCGGAGTGGGAGGATCACCGGCTCGGTGTCACCGTTTCGCCGGTGCTGCGCTACTATCCGCACCCAGTGCATCACTACCGCAACACCGACGTGATGATTATGCAGCTGGGTGCTACGGTGCGGCACCGCAATGATCCGCTCACCGAGTGCATCCTGTTCTACGCTGAGAATGCGGCACAGCGACGCAGCCGGCCACAGGAGTCGCTATTCAGAATACCGCACAGCTACGTTACGATGGAGTCGTACGAGCCACTGCTCGAGGCACTGGAACCGAGTGAAGTCATTGTCCTGTTCGAGCAGAGCGTGGTGCGGATGCACTCTGCTTTCGATGAGAACTCCGCCGCGGTCGACAGCTACGGAACCGCCTTTGTCTGGCAGGATCCCGCGCTGAAGAAGCAGCGAAAACACTTGCTGGACAGCTTTCTTGCAGGAGAAAACGACGACGGCGCTGCAGAGGGCAGTGACACCGCTCGCCTAGGCGCTGGAAAGGGTGCAGAACGCCAACGCAATGCCCTCCTGAGAGCACTGAAGCGGGCCGACGAGATCATTCTGCGGAATTTCGCCCAAATCGAAAACTGGGTGCAGGAGCGGACGCAGACCTACCACCGGCTGCTGGGCCAGTTTGGCAGTGTTGTGCTCTGTCCATTTGAGGCGACCGTTGCGTGGCTGGAGAGTCAGACTGTCGAGCAGCTGGCCCAGCTTGTTGTGGTCTGTGGCAACTTTGCCAGTGTGCTGCACGAGGACGCCCGACAGAAGCTCCGAATCACACCGGAACACATCAATGAGCACGCCTGGATGAACCACCGCACGCTGCTGGCCTGTCTGCTACGTGTCTACGTGCTGGAGTCGCTCTACCTGCTGGAGCCGATCCGCCGACGCAAGCTGCGCTACAACTTGATCCTGCTGCGGAACAGCCACCTCCGACTCTTCCGCAAGATTACCGAGCACCCAGCCAGCGGACTGTTGACCGACTCCCAGCTGAACCAGCGGAATGCTCCAACGCAGCTGCGGCAGAAACTGCTGCGCTCTCGCACCCTGCTCGAGCAGTATTACCCGCACGCCACGCGGGAGATCCACCAGGGCAGTCTGCCCGACTACGCGGCCTCGCTGCTGATGGTGAACTTCTACATCGACTGCGGCATGGACGAGTTCCCCTGGAACAAGATGCAGTACAAGAAGCCGGACCGCTGCTGCGATGTCCGCGAGTTCTCCGCCATGCTGCGGACCTTCTGCAGCGATCCGACCTTCTTCAAGGAGCTGATGCTGGAGCTGGAGCTCTCGCTGAAGGGCCTCTACGAACACTGCACCGTGGCACCCTCGTTCGGGCCGACGCTGGTACTCGACGAGCTCTTTGACAACGCCGGTGAAGAGGACATGAAGCCGATTCTGATCCAGTTTGTGCTGAACAACGAGGACCTCGTGGCAAAGGCTACCAGCGAGAGTCTCTGCTACATGCTGGAGTTGGTGCCGGGCCTGCTGCAGACGCTGAACACGCTCTACCGCGACTGGTTCTCGTGGCGCGTCTACGCCAACATGGACATGGCACGGCACTGCTTCTCAGTCGACGGGAACTTCCACCGAGTGGACGAGATCGTGTTCAAGCGGATCCACCTGGAGACGAGCCGGACGATCTTCCGCCTCAGCGAGACCGACTTTGTGGTGTGGCTCTGCACCCTGTTCAAGAAGGCCGACGAGGTGCGCTACAAGAGCGCCCAGCCTGAGTTGCCGCCGAGCGCGGCCCTGGAACCCATCGAGTCGATTATCATCCAGTCGTTCATCTACGCCCACAGTCCAGATGATGTGATCGATGCACGTGACCTACGTTTGATTGGGCTTACTACCGAGACGCTGAGCGTGCTGAACACTCTCAATCACAGCTTTACTGGACATATTGAAAAGAGCTTTGGCACTGCTGCAGCAGAGAATGCTGCTGCTGCCTGCGAGACCTCCAACGTGCTCACCAACCAGCAGATGCTGGCCAAAATCCACTCGCTGGACCCCAAGCAGTATGTACTGATCTATCGGTTTTTTACGCTGCTGCGTAACTACCAGTCAGTCCGCGTGGTGGTGCTGAACAACGCCAACATTCTGACGCTGCAGCACCAGCGCCTCTGGGAGAAGCCGTCGGTCGCCCAGCTCGGCTACATTCCCGACAATGCCCTGCGCTGCGCGTTCAGCTGCTGCTGCCGGAATGTGAAGAACAGCTGGACCACCCGCATTGACACGCCGTCAACTGGCTACGAGGATGTGGCATTCAGTATGCAGGACAATGTCTACACCTGCACAAAGCGCAACCACCGGAACAGCGTCAAGACGGCAGACCTGCACGAGACCGTGGTCCCAATGGACACGGTGCTCGCGTTGGAGTCGGCAGCCGACGCCAAGGCACTCGGCAAGCGGCGCAAGCTGGAGGCCAAGCGGAAGCGGAAATCCGACCGGGAGCTGCGCAAGCCGGTCTGCAGCGAGACGGAGATTTTCACAGTGCCGCTGATCGGCCTCGTGATTGAGATGGACACCTGCAAAATCCCCGGCTCCAAGAAGGCCCGCTCCACGGAGCAGAAGAGCGTCATCAAGGAGTATCCTTCAGCTGGCTACTGGCTGACACCGTGCTGCGGCATTCCCTACAGCTACAAGGACTCGAACTGGTTCCCCGGCGGCTACGCCTGCGGAACCTGCTCCGCGGCCAACGCGCTGTCAGCCTCCTTTCGAACGCGCCTCTGCACCTGCTGCCGCTACCCGGCCAAGCAGTACCATTTGGCCCGCGTCTACGACGATCTGTTTACGCGCCAGTTCCGACACATAATGCTGTGCACCTCGTGCCACGCCAGCCTGCGGAAGTTGGCCCCGGAGGTGCGAGCCTTCAGCACCTTGCTGCGCTGTATCGACAACGAGGAGTTCATCAACACGGTTGCCTAGTCCCCAACAAAGTAAACTCCCAGTGCATTGGTAATCCTGGCGTTTTGTTCATTTACTCAAATATATCGCGCAAATAGTCCTCCACTAGGTCAACCCCAGTCTGCTCGATAAGGTCTATCAACACGGGGCGATGAACTTTCAACCACACTTGGGCATCGCTATCGAGCCACTCAATCTCCGCTTCAGATAGTCCAGTACCCAGTTGCCTTTGAGCAATTTTGATCCAGTTTTGGAGGGCGTCGGTTAGCTCTTGAAACAACTCGTCCTGCTCCGGTCCCTCCTCGCCACGGTTCCACAAAAGGTCGTAATCGGCCCGCTTTTCTTCCTCTGTTTGCTCGGTTGGCGGGATGACAACTCGACGCACTCCCGCTACTACCTCGTATTCTTGCGGCCTGGTGGAAGGAGACGGTACTGGGCTGACTTCTGGTATGTCCAATTCCTCTTTTTCAGAAGAAGATGATGACGACGATGAAGAAGAGGAAGAGGATGAAGACGACGACGGCTTGCGACTCGCCTTGCGAGCAGGACTGCTTGGCGCCGCTGACCTCTCTTTTTGTTTGTACTTTGCAAGACGATCCAGTAGTTTTTGAACGCTTACTTTCTTTGGGTGGAACGCGAGGTAGACGGTCTTCTTGTCTTCACGTCCCCTAGTCTCGTGTATGCGATCGTCGCCCCCAGCACCGGATCGGAGGATCAGTTTCACGGCGGTTGTCTGGGGCAACAAGGTTTCCAGTGCCACTGCGTTCTTCATTTCACTGGGAGCAATAGCCAGTGTCTTTTTCTTGCGCTTGGGACTCTTGTCGTGTTTGCCTTCGATCTGCAGTTGATCTATGTGGTATCGCATATTGAGTAAGCCCCCGGCCACCTCCATTTGGGTCTGTGTGTCCAACTGCTTCCAGTATTCGGTCAGGCATCGGTTGTCGCAAACAAGAATGTCTGAGCCTACAATTCGTTTTCTTGGATTTGCTGCTTCACAAAACGCGCACCAAACAGCAAGGCTAGACATTGTTGTCTGTTCTTTTGTCTTGCCTGAGATGTTTTCTAACAATAATCAATGTGAGGTTTTTTATATTGAAAAACCCCCTACAGAAAAAAAATTGATCTGTGTTATCGATTTTCTCTGTCATTTCAGTTCACAGTCATGCCGAAGAGCAGCGTTTCAACGGGCAGCGGAGTTTCGCCAGTCGAGCTCTATGCAGCGGCACGCACTGACCAATGGAAGCGAAGCAAGGACTGGAAGAGGAAGTACACGCAGCTGCCCTCGACAGAGCAGAAGCTCTGGAACAGCCTTGCTGCCCAGATGGGCGGTGCACCAGCTCCCGCAGAGTCAGACTCGAGCAAGCCGAAGAAGGCCAAATCCGATGAGTCGAAGAAGCCGCGCCTGCACACCGGCTACTCCGAGTGGGCCAAGTCGCTGCGCAAGACACTCAAAGCCAAGCTCAAGCAGAGCGAGCTGGACGGAGCGGCCGCGCCGATGCCGCCCTCGCTCAAGGAGATGCGCGCCGCCTACAAGGAGCTCAGCGAGGAGAAGCGGCAGCACTACGAAGCCCGCGCCGCTGCAATCAACGCGGAAAAGCAGTAAAACGTCAATGCTCTACTACTGCTCAGTATTCAAAACACAAAAACATTAAATTCCCCAGAACAACCCTCACCGGTGATGCACAGTTGCCTCAGCCACTTTCTTATTTATTCGTTTTTGTTTGGCTTGAAGCTGCAGAAGCTCCCTCTTTAGGTGTGGCCGCAGAGGCGGTGCCAGCTGAGCCTGGCTGGGTTGGCTCTGGTGTGAGAATCTTCTGGCGCTTGGCCAGCGCTTTGGCCTCCTTGTCGAGCTGTTCGTCAGTGGCCAACAGCTCTTCCGAGAGGCCGGTCAGCTGCAGACTCAATCGGCGCGCAGTCTCTGCAGTGATCGCACCCATGGCCTGGAGCGCACGAATGCTGTCCAGCGTCATGACTGGATTCTCATTAAACTTGACCACGATGCGCAGCTCCTTTTCCAGTTGCAGCTGGAGCCGCTCGTCCATAAACTGCTCCAGCTCCAGTGCCGAGGTCTCCGCGTAGGCATTGGCCTGACTCTCGCGTGGCCTGCTCAGCACGGGATTCGGCTCCTGGATCTCGGCCAAGCGTGCCTGGAGGTCGGCCCGCTGCGACTTCAAACGTGCCTTGGCGTTTGACTCCTCTGTCTCTTCCTCGAGCTTAGCCAGCGCTGCGATTTCAGCCTCAAGCTGTGTACGCTTTCGCTCGCGCGCTGCTGCTTCGTCCTGTGCAGTGCGGCGCCGGCGTGTACGTTCAGCAACAGCCCGTCCGATGTGCGCCCGGTGTAGTGGGCCGTAGATGTCGATGTACATCTGCGCCACCATGCGCTCAAGCTGGCGCTGCAAAGCTTTCACAGTGTTGTCAAGGTGGGTCTGGGAGAACTGGACATCAGCCACCACTCGAGCCCGGTCGCCGATCAGTAGGTCGGCCGGCACACCAGTGCAGTTGGAGATCTTGCGCAGGTGGTAGGCAATCGCGTACTCAAAGTGCGGACCAGGCTGGGGCCGCGGCACGTTGGTGGCCAGCCCAACGTGCTGCGGCAGCGTGATAAACGGGTTGAATGTGTCGATGGGATCGATCGTGGTCCAGCGGCCGAGCTGGGTGTTGTAGTGCAGCTCATTGCGCTTGGGATCGACTGCACTCTGGTCTGCAGTGCTGGTCAGGATGGCGTTGTGCGTGTGGTCATTGCCCTGCTGCAGAATCTGCAGGTAGTACTCAGAGCTCTTGATTTTGTCGGCCGCTTGGGTGCGGGCGCGGAGCGTGTCCTTCGGCACCTGCTCAACACCCGGCTTGGAGAGCTGGTCGTACTCGGCCACCACTGAGCTGATGGCCGTCGTCTCGTTGGGAATCAGACTGTCGTTCTTCGGCGTGACTTCGTAGATGTAGGGCGGATTGGTGTTGCGCCAGTCGCGTATCTCGTCGCGCTCCCAGTAGCCGCGCAGCTTCTGGAAATCCTCCAGACAGCGCTGGAAGGGCGAGTTGATAGCACCGTCGGCCTCTGGGTCCTGGAAGATGAACACCCGGCTGTGTGGAATGGGCTTGGCAAGACTCAGGGGCGTTTTCCGCGGGAATGCCAAGTAGACGCGCTGGCCATCCTCGCCGATCAGAAAGCGGACAAAGTACTCGTCCACCGGATCCATGAGACGGGGAATGCGCAGAACATCAGGTCCATCCTCATCTCCTTCCTCATCCTCTCTAGAACTGGCGGCCTCACCGTGCTCCTCATCATCGTCACCCGACCGGTCCTCGCTGCTGTCGTTGTTGGTTCTTGCTAATCCGCCCCGCTGCCGCACGGCCGATGCTGCGGGGAGAATTTTCCGATAGCTCACTGCGGCAAAACTGTAGCGTTGTCCGTGCACGAGCATGCCCTGAATCACCTTCTCCCAGGCATTGTGAATGAACGGATTCTCAACGGGGTCGGTGATGGGTGTGCTGATTTCACGCTGCTGCACAGAGATTGTGAAGCCCTTGCCAGTGACTCTGGCAATCAGAAACTTCTCGATTGCATAGATCTCGGCGCTGCGGTGCGCCTCGTGATCGATTGCCAGCAGAATGTCGTCCTTCAGCGGAATGGCATTGACCAGCGATCGATTTCCGGGACCAGCAAAAGCGGTTGGATCGAATATGCCTATTGTGGTTGGCATTGTAGCAGCGGAAAGAAAGGCAGACCAACAGCGTCCTATACAGACTTAATGGCGCGATTCAGCAACTGCAAAAAAAGCACAACTCTGCACTGTAGACGATGGTTTGAGCTGCAAGTTTGTGGCCTTTTGCACATGAGCAGCCTTTGGCCATGCAGTAATGCCAATAGAAAGAAAAAATTCATACTTGCACAACCCCCCAGTTTTTGTATTGGAATCAGACAGCAGGCAGGCGATGGAAATGCTGGAATGAAGGAAGGAGAGACAACATCGGCATTCGCGTCCAAATGTACCCCATCGGGAATAATGTATTTTTTTGACAAATATGTTCGCACGAGCAAAACTTGCATTCAGACAAGACAAACAAAAGCAGATAATGCCGGACAACTATGTTGTTGACATTTCAATTGCAGAGGTAACACCCTATGGAAGTCGTCCTCGAGGTGAAATACACTACATCGGACCAGGAGAACTCTATGTGATGGAACAACTTGAACCCCTTGTTGTGCTGCAAGCTGATGACACATTAACACTGCGTTTGCCCACGACGTTTGCATTTCACTTTCATAAATCCTAACGTTCTGCATCCAGCCGAAAAAACATGCAGAACGTTTTACTATGCTGCTGGTGCTGCACTGGTTAGTAAACAGCCGTGGGAATGGAGCACAGTAAAATGACACATTTTCCAATAATCAATGCGCGATTCTGCCAATAATCAATGTATCGGCGCAACGTGTAGAATTTTCCCCTGATTTCGGATTTCAGTTTCCAGTTTCAAAAACCTCAAACCCAAAATCAGGCAAGCAACACCAAATGAGCCAGAACCACGAAGAGGAACCAAGCGACCTGTTTGTCGCGTCCGAAACAACCAAAGCCAAACGCCAGTTTTCCCGAAGGGCAAACAAAATTTCCACCGCTTATGAAAATCTCCTGTCCGTCTGCCAGAAGACACGCTGGCTCCACGTCGTCGTGGGCGGTCTGCCCGAGCTGGGGCTCGCAGCCGAAACAGACATGTACGTCGGCATGGAGGACTTTATTTTCGAGAGCGGGGGAATGTTCAGCGACGCAACGAGCTGGCTCTCTGGTTACCCGGCCTCACAGAGCCTGGCCCATGAACTCCTCTTTCCAATGCTGACTGCCATGGTACCGCGCACATGGTTGGATCTGCCGCACGCACTGCGGGAAAAGCTGATGACCGACTCGCGAAACTGGCTTCTGCTGCGCAGTGCCACACAGACCGAGGAATCGTGGAAAATCGTACGTCAGTGGAAGCGTCGCCTGATTGCTGCTCATGAGGCGCACACCCACTCGCTTGGCGTGCTGATGAACGAGCATTTGAACGAGCTGCAGCGCTTGATTCAGCAGGCTGTTATGGGCACTGCTGCGCTGGTCTCAGTGTACCTGCAGTGCGGCAGCACCCGCTACAGTGGGTTGGAGATTCCAGAAGCGCTGCAGAAGGCGCTTCCCGTCTCGGTGATTGGTCACAGCACAACTCCCGAGACACTGAGCATTCCCTACGAGTTCGCGGAAGTGTGTGTGCAGCGCCAGCTCCTTCTGAATCACAAGTCGACCGTGCGTGGCCGCAAGGAACTGGGCCGCGAGGAAAGTGTCAAGCGCTTTGTCGAGACTCTGCCTGAAGTCGACCTGCGAAACATACCCAGCGTCACTGAATTTGTGCAAACTGTGGTGCATGAGCTGAACCACATCATAGCACAGCTGGAAAACCAGTTCAGTGCCTACAAGCATCTCAGCAACCGGATCGAAAGCGACATAGTGAAATCAGACAAGCCTGAAACCAATTTCACGCAGATTCGCGCCTGGGCTCAGTATGTCCTAAACACCACGGCGATTCCACACGACGCAAAGATGCTGAAGCAGACGAGCCTGCTCTTTGGTCGCATTATCAATTCGATTAGTGCCACGCTCAACATCACTGTGACTGGAAAGCACCTGGTGAAATGCAGTATTATTTCCTCCGATCCTGCCTTGGGTAAGCGGACCCCAGCGGACAAGTTCAGGCCTGCCAAAATCTCGCTTGAAGAGGAAATCAGGCTGTGTAAGAAGAAAATCGACAATGTGATCGAGAAAGTACCAGTCTGGAAACGCAAAGTGGAACAGCTTGAGTTGCTACTGGCTTCGCAGACAAACAACAACAACAATATCAACAGCAGCCTTGAAAATGCTGGAAACCGCTCAAGCAATGAAATAGATGATTTGGATCCAGTAAGTCCGCTGGTTCAGCCAACGCCTGCCCGTGTTGCTGCGCCATCACGACCTCGCGATGCATCACCAAAACGTCCTGCACCACCACCACCTCTGTCTACTGTACCTGTGCCCAAACAACCGTCTCGTGCAATCCTCCCAACGCTTCCGAAGAAACGTCCAGTGCACATAGCGAAAGGCGCTCCTTTGCTCGCACATCGCAGACCCCAGTTGCAGTCAACCGATCAAAGTTCCGATCATGACAGCAACAATAGCCTGGAAGACGAACATCCTGTTACTGCAGAACGGGTACTGTCACAGCCCTCCCGACAACAGGCCCGTGTTACTAGTCCGCAAGCTGATGCTCATGACAACATTTCCGATTTTTAGAACGATCCTGCGCTACTCTGTAAATCCCTTTGTTAAATGCTCTTCTTGTCACATTGTGTTTTTTTTGGTTTACAGAAAAAGTAAGAAAGTGCAAGAGCTGGAACAGGTCGTCTCCCCTTCTCTCACTTGACAATCCGATTCTGATTCAGAGCCAGTAGTTTTCCACCAGGCATGAGTGCAACAACACAGTCGGGTAGCGTTGCAATCAACTGCTGGCCAAACGGGATGTCGCCAGCAGTCAGACCGGACAGCCCTATCACACAGGTGTAGTAGGGCCGACTCTGGTTGAAGTGGGCAATGTCGATGCCGCCATTGTAGTAGAGCAAGGCCAGCAGATCTCCGAACATGGCCACTGATGCTACCGTTTCGGCTTTGGGAATCAACAGCTTCCCGTGGCCCGGTGACGCATCCATAATGACACGGTTGTTGTGCGACGCAACTAGGAGTCGGCGGCCGCGATAGAGCAGTGTCGTGACCGGCTCTCCCGGCACCATGCGAATGGGCGTTTGGCTGTGTGTGGAGATCTCGTCGCGGAAGTACTCCATGGTGTTTGCCAGCAGCACTGCATAGCGTTTCGGCGGAATGACGCCGGCCGTGTTGGCGGTTTCTGGGTCTGTTACTGGCTCGATGGTCCAGAATTCGACCTGTCCATTCGAGGTGCCCATGGCAAACATCTCCAGATCAATGCTGCAAGCTGTGTAGCTGAGTTCGTGCCGCGGATCTGCCTCCGGGCGAATGTGCGGATTCTCATAATGGAGCAACTCCAAGCGGTCCTGGGGCTGGTTGTAGAGCAGCACCAGAAAGCCGCGCTGCTGCGAGCACACAACGATAAAGCCGTAGAGCGAGACGCGTAGAGAGCTGGCTGAGCGCGAGAGCAGGATTCGATGCTCGGTCCAGGTGTTCAACGCAAAGAGCTCCTTGCGCGCGGCCAAGTCGAACGCTCGCACGGTGGTGTCATCGACGAGGTAGAGGCGAGCGCCCAGCAGATAGGCACACTGGAAGTCCTTCACCACAATGCCGGTGTTCTGCCATTTGGAGTTGGCTGCCTCGAATTGGGCCGTTGGAAAGCACCAGAGATGACCGCTGTTGGGCTGGTAGGTCTTCGTGTCGATCGGCGTGCCAGCCGGGGGAGCCCGCATGCTCAGTATCACTGCAAACCACTCGTTGATCGCCACTGGCACCACGACCATGTCGTCGAGCACCATACGCTTGTTGCCGCTCTGCTTCTCAATGTCCAGAAACAGCTTGGAGTACGTGCGGAACTCTCGCTGTGCAAACCGCTTGTGCAGCTTGTCAAGACGCTTGGGCAGATCTCCCCAATTGATGGGCATTTTGAAGCGGTGCTCGTAGACAGCCTTCTCGCGTATGGCGCTTGGCCAACGCATGTTGGCAATGTACTCTGGATCCGTGGTTTTGTCAATAGCAATCTTCAGCGAGCGGACACTGGGCTCCCCGCGCGTTGCCACCGGCCGCTCGTCGTTGCCCACGCCAGAGTCCAGCAGCGTCATGTCACCAAAGTGTTCAATCTCTTCCATTTTTTCGGCCCAGACTCGTTTGTGCTACGCGTTGTTCAGTTTGCTTCCTGTTTTCTGATGCTCCAAGAACTCGGGACCAAAAGCCGGCGAGCAAAAAGAGCGGAAAAAAAGTAAAACAAATAAAAGCTCTATTCCCAAACCCGAAACTGAAGAGGCGGCGCATTGGTGGAAAAAAATCATTTTCCAGTCCCCCAACTCTTGCTGGGCGGAAGTTTTTGGCTAGTTAGCGTCAGAACATACATCTTACTTTCCAGAGAGAGAACACACACGGCTATAGGCATTGCTCTGCTGCGTCCGACCGCTTGCTCGTACCTGGCATCATATGTAAAACATGCCCTCGAACAAGCCCAACATTTTTGACGGGTTTTTGGCAACACGTACAGTGCAGAATGGCAGCACATCGAAAGCGGCGTGGCGTAGCGCTGAATCAACCACAATGCAGGAGAATGGTGGCGATGACGACATCTCCGACAAGCTGTCCTACAATCGACACAGCGCCATCTCTATGCAGACATGGATCTACACAGAGTTGTCGCCGCACCTGCACTTTCTCGACCAAGCCCAGCGTTGTGCCTACTGTCACGAATCGTACATTCCCCGGGAGAACATTGGCCAGTTCCGCTGCACCTACCACCCCCAGCTGGGCCGCGCGGGGCGCTATGGCTGCTGCGGCTCTGGAGACGGGGCGCATGGCTGCATGCTCTGCGACCACTCGCCGGAGCGGACATCACCGCGTTGGAGTATTGCCAACTACCGCATTCAGCTGCCCTATCTGCTGCTGCCCCACTTTGCTGTCCGGGATGACAGCCTTGTACCGGAGCTGTGGCACAACGAGGAAGACCCTGCTCGAAACTATGTGTTTGTGGAGCGGATTCGGCTGTCAGTTCAACAACGACAGACACTGGTCTCGCAAGCAACAGTTCTAGCGATGGACGACTAGACACACTGCTCCTGTAGTACGCCTAAATCCTGCTTAAACCTCTTTCGCTGTTGATTCTGTTGCAATATAGATTCTCTCCGACCTCTACAGCCCTGGTGACATGAAAACACGGGCAGTGAGGTTCTTATTACTGTAGCAAATTGGCGATAAGGCAGGGGGAAATGTGCCTGTGCGCACAGACACATAGTCTAGTTCTCGTACAGTTCCCGGCAGATGCGGCGGGCTGTTGCGTTGATGGCAACCGTTGTGATCTTCACGGCAAACGCCTGCTGGGAGTTGGTGTTGATGCCGGCCTTGACCAGCGAGAGCTCTTTTGTGGTGAACTCTGTAGGCACTTTCAGGACCGTGCCCACGTTGATCACGCGTCCGTAGCGAACGAAGCCGGCGTCGTCGTAGTAGACGGTCTCCTGCTTGGGCGGATACTCGGTGTGGCCGTACCACGGCTTGAAGTAGAACTCGGCGTAGACTGGGCGACCGGGCGTCGAGCGCTCAGCATCAAGTCGCCGCGTGAGAATCAGGAAGAGATTGTGACCCTCAACAACGTTGCCCCAGATGTTCCAGGTCTCCTGGTAGGTGCTTGGTCCACCGACCTGAATGTTGTAGGTGAGGTGCGGTTTGCGCCAGCGACCGCCGTCCGAGGCATAGAGACCGAGCCACTTGTAGCACTCGACAATGTGCTTCGGCGAGCAGGCCCAGAGCAGGCTGTACTTGGAGTCGTTGGTAATCTTCTCGTCGATCCTCGGATCCGCCGTGAACACGCTCTCGCCTTTCTCCAGCGACTCCTCGAAGAGACGCATCACCTCGTCCGGTGCTGAGGCCTCAGTGCCCTCGTAGACCAGAAAGGGCGAGCGCTTGGCCAGGCTGTTCGAGCGGTAGGTCTGGATGCTCTGGTAGCAGAGTCGAAGAATCTCCTGCAGCTGAGGCAACGAGACCATGGGATAGCTCTCGCCATTGCCGTCGGTCTTCCTGCGCACGAACAGCAGGTCGCCCGGCTCCTGGTACTCCTCGTAGGCAACGCCCTTCCACTTGTCCGCAATGACCGTGGTGACAATTGGCTCGTTGGAACTCTGACCAGATTTGTTGCGCTTGCCGTCGCGCGAGAGGCCGCTGCCGGGCAGCGCCACGCGTTGGCCTGGAACACCAGCTGTCGGTCGCAATGTCGCGCCGACGCCAGCGCTGGCCGCCGGGAACCCCGGTGCGCCGAGTCCGGTCAAGCCATCCGGCAGCATACGGCGGATTGGCGGGGGATTTTGCAGAGATGATGCCATTTGTTGCAAAAAAAAGTAAAGCAGAGAAAGGTAAATAGCAGTGTTCTTGTCTCTACGAAACTGGAAAATGAGGCAGTGCAGCAAAGATTTTCAGTGCACGAAGAGCCTAAGGAGTCGTTTCTCACAGAAGGTAGAGGAAAAAAGTCTAGAACGTTCCAGGCGCGAAAGCGATGCAAACGCAAGAGGGAGGGGGTAGGTTTTTTGGTCTCTTGGAGCAAGCAAGCAAAAACTGCAGTAAATATACCCATTTTATAATCGGACAGTTTTTTCAGGCACCTTCTGCTGCGAACACCAAACAGGCCCAAGATGGAGTGTGAAGTACAACAGACGTTGTCACTGAGGACCTAAAAATCCTTTTTTCCACTCGCAGTTGTTTGAAGTGTGCGGCACTCCTGCAGACCAGCACCGTCTTGCTTTCGTCTGCTCTGTCATTCTCGATCGTTTTTTGTGCCTGTGCGTACACATAAAACTGCTCTCTTTCTGCTACACGCCCGTGTCGATGTCGTCGAATATAGAGATGTTCTTGGAGATTGTGCTGGTGCCGGCCTTGAGATTGAGCGGTCCGGTGTACTCCTGCGCGATGTTGAACTTGGGATTGTAGTTGGACATGGTCTCTGGCTTCTTGGAGAGGATCTCCAGCACCATTTTGGCACTCTGGATCAGCATGTCATGACCACGCTTCGCAACACGCATCTGCGAGAGCTTGATTCGGTTACCGGGCCGTGCATATTCTGTTGGCACGCGGTAGACCTCGCGGTAGAGCACCACCCGGTAGTGCTGGATCATGTCGCGCAGCAGCTTGTTGTGGATGAAGCTGGCCTCGGTCATGTGGTAGGTGATGTGCTCGTAGATGGAGGCTGGCGACCACGACTCAAGCAGAGCCATACCCTTGACCGGCTTTCGGTTGAACTGCTCCTTGATCTCGGTCTCGAACCACTCAGAGACAAGAATACACACCACGGTGATGTGCGTGGTGGGAAACAGATCGACAATCATCTGACGCAGATCCTGGAGCTTGTCGTGTGTCACCCGTGTTACTCCAATGCCGCGCGAACAGCCATAGCAGTTGTCCAGATTCGTGTTCGCCTTGAGCACGTTGTGTACGAGGCTGGTCTCTGGATTAACAACGGGTGCCCAGCGCAGGCACTCGTCGTCGTTGTCCAGCGTCTCGACCAGATCTTCGTTGGTGAGATTCTGACTCTGCATCGTCTGGCGTATCTTCCGCACACCGGGCGTCACACGGCGCTGCTGCACCGCCCGCTCAGTGATGCGGGCCGCCTTCATGCCGCGCTCAAAGCGAACTTGCTCGTCGCGCCGACTCGTCTCCTCGTCGTCGAACGGATTGAACCCGTCGTCATCGTTGCTGGCACCCTCCTCGATGGACTGGAAGTTTGGATGATTCAGATGGGTCAGCGCCTGATCGATGGAGTTCATCGCGGTGAAGAACTCCTCGTCGACCACCACTGGATTGCCGTTGCTATCCTGGTAGACGCGCTTGCGCTTGCCGCCGGCCTGCACCTGGTCGGGTTGGCGTTTCATGCGGAACAGCGCTGTTGGAATCGACGGTACACGGCTGTTGCTTATGACTGGCTCAATATCTGCAAACGAGTCGCTGGAAGCGTCCAGATCGGTCGACATCCTTTTTTTCCGTGATCTGTACGTAGTGTATGGGCTTGGTGACAGCCAGAGTGATGGAGCTGCAAAGGCGGCAACTGCCGAACGAATCTTTCAAAAAAATACAACCATCCCACCAAAGTATATATACAAATAACTATATTGTTTGTCATCAGTGAAATAAAACATTGGCCTCCAGACGCAGGGAGAAGAGCAATGACGCTGGAATAGAGGAAGCACAAAGAGAGGGTTGCACATTGATTATTGGTCATTCTCGCGGCGCGCGCATCCCCAATAATCAATGTGTATTTTCCAGTAGTAGATGCACAAATCCAGAAGGGAATCAAGCACGCATCAAAGTTTTCTCAACCCCTTCCTCTTCACAGCAGTTGTGTGGCCAAACGTGTCGGTGTGCAGTTCACCGCAAAAAATATGTTGACCAATTTGGATGCTTCCGGCGACTTGGTTGCAGATATTGAACCGGTTATCAGCAACAGCCACGTACCATCATTTTCAATGGAACGGTTCCGCATGAAACGCCACCCCAACCAGTCGCCCCTGGTGATGTCACGAGAACGTGACAACTCTCCGCCTCGGAGAAGACACCACAGTGCTTTGGTTGATTTGACGCTACCAGAGGCGTCGACTGCTTTCGACATTTCCATTCGTATTACTCCCCAACAACCAAGAACAAATCCTACTGCGATCAAAGAAGTTATTGAGATAAGTAGTGCCAGCAACAGTAGCAGCAACAGCAGCAACTGGAGCAGCAACAGCTGTCATTGTGATTCAGATTCCGAGTCTGATGCTGCTGCTGCTCGTCCGGTTGATGCTTCTTTGCCTGCCCCACTTGACGCGCGCTGTCCTCTCTGTGCGGTTGCTTTGACGTCCGCTACTGCCGATGCTCACGTGAATGCCTGTCTAGACAGCGGCCAGCCACTGCAACACTGTCCAGTTTGCCAGACTGAACTTGATGCAGCCACAGCCAATCAACACGTTGAAAACTGCCTCTCCGCTTCCGAGTCGAGTCCGGTCTCCAAGTCGCAGCACATTTGCGTCGTTTGTTTTGAGGCCCCGATTGACATGTGTTGCTATCCCTGCCGGCATGCCTATCTCTGTTCCACTTGTCAGTACAAGGTGTTCGCTTTTGCACGGAATCAGAACTGTGTTTCCTGCCGCCAGCCTGTCCAGCGCCTGTACGCTGTCAATCATTCCAAGGTCAGGAAGCAGCCGATCTTCTATCCCGATTAAAAGAGAAAAATATTCCAACGAACTGTGGATTGTATCTTTTGGTTCTCTCAGTAGCATTGGTACTTTTCCCCACAACAACAGCACTCCAACTGAACAAAATCATCCGCCCTTGTCCTGAGATACACGGGCCGTGTATGCACGCACGTGCAGGAAAGGAGCGAGAAAACATAGCAAGAATCTCATTTTTCAATACACCAAGTTGTGTGTCCTGCGCATGCTTTCTGCTTGCGAGCTAGAAAGTTCCGAGGTTGAAGCTGTCTACGAGAGCGCGCCCGCGGGCGCCAGTCATCTGAAACGCAGCTTTGCTGCTGCAGAGGTATCGGACATCGGCCTCTGTTCGCCCCAACATGGCAGAACTGACGGCGACGATGAGGCATGGAATGTCTTCTCCGATCCGCTGGAGGAGCAGCGACGCCAGCTCAACTACCGGAGCAACAGCAAGACGGTGATTCAGGATCTCGATGAAATTGAGATGGAGCTGGAGGACTATGCCACGAATACTCTCGAGACACTGCGCTCTCTGAGCTTCACTGCGCCTCGCTCAGCAGCGGATTGTCTTGCACTGACCGAAGGTCTTTTGCATCTCTCCAGCGCCACTGGATCAGCGGTCAAGCAGCTGCAGCAGCGGACGGACGCACAGCTGTTGCACTCGCAGCGGACTCAGTTGAATCGTGTTCGTGGCGAGCTGATTGAAGTGCTTTACAGCGTGAACAACCGCTACACCGATGAGCCGCACCAATTCACGCTGGGCTATGTCGACTGGTCGAGCCGGCTGGACACTGTGATCTTCCGCGGGGCTCTGCAGTGCTGTCGCTGCCTGGCCGCGGATCCTAACAGCGCACAACGCCTGTCGAGCATTACACCGGAGCACGAGATGTTCGCCGAGCTGCGCCGGCATAACATCATCAGTCCGCGCATTGTTAAGCGCCCGCTGCTCGAGCTGACGGTTCCAGAGCTGCTGCAGGCCATCACCACGCTGGAGAGCATCTGGTGCTATGCACCGCCGGTGCAGAGTCTCAGCGCCTACTTGGATCTGCTCATGACGCGGCTGGGCCAGATTGTCTGCAGCCCACAGCCAGAGCGCGTCTATGGCGCCATCACCGACTACCGGAAGCAAATAGATGCCGAGCAGTACGAAGCCACGCAGAGGATGCTGGAGGACTTCTGCTGGTCGTTCGGACCCATGTACCTGAAGCTAGCCGTACACAAGACCCTGAGCCAGCGCACCGCAGTGTGTCCGTTGCACATTGGCAAGGCCGACATTCGGCGTATTGAGACGTTTGTTGTGCAGAACAGCCTTGACATGAAGAACACCAGCCTCACGCAGACCTACATTGTGGCGTACATGAATTTTGCACTGAGACCAAGCGAGCGCCGGCGCTACCGCCGCGACTACCCGCACAAGTCGAACACCGGCGCTGCAGTCATCGAGAAGCTGCGCGGCCAGGACGCCAAGAACCACATTATGGGCGTTCTGTCAAAAGCACCGTGGCACGTGGTACGGGAGAAGCTGCTGGAGCGCTCAGAGCTCGATGTACTGATTCTGATGATGCTGAACGCCTACGTGTGCAATGCGGTGGGCAACAACTTTGAGTGGCTGCCGGTCTTTGTACACTTCAACAAGGAGTTGCTTGCACAGGCGAATGTTGTGACCTTCCTTGACCGGCCGTACCCGCTGATCGTGCAGAGCTTCAACGCGTTCTGTGTCTACTACCAGGGCATACTCTACGAGCACCGGCGGGCTGCTAGTGCGTATGCCCACTGGCTCAGCATCATGTTCTCGCCTGCGTTCAAGGGCAAATTTCTGAAGTTCAACCTGACCTCCCTGCATACGCTGCTGCCCGAGTCTGCTCGCCTGTCAGCACCAACGACCCGATAGACCTGCGTACTTTTTGTTTTGCTTTACTTCGTGTCCGTGCCCGGAGGTGGGCATGCGTTTCCTCTAAATAATGTAGAATATTTTTCTTGTTTTTAATCAAATGTCTTTGAACATACGTCTTCTGCTCTAGCAATGCACTGAATGGAGTTGTTATTGTGCTTCTTTCCTCCCTGGTTGTCAACGTTGGCTATCGCACAACTGTAACCACATGCTCCAGTGTGGTTAGATGGGCGTGCGGCAGGGCGCTGCCAATCTGGGCCTTCACCTCGGCAGAGGTATTGTAGTTGCGCATGATCTTCGGGTGGCTGAGTGGCGCCAGCGCAGAGTTGACTGGGAGCGAGATGCAGTTGTCCACGTAGAGCTGGAAGCTGCGATCCGCAGCCACTGTGCCGGCCGGCTTGCCCGCCTGGTGACCGGTCCCGCAGGGCATGGTGCTCTGAATCGAGTGGCTGTTGAATGTGGGCTGGCGCAGACTGCTGCTGTCGACGTCCTTGACCCAGAGCATGCCCTCGATGGGGTTTAGCGGAATCACCGGGCTGCCAAAGCCCTGCGCAGGATTGCCGCACTCGCAGTAGACCGCGATCGCCGGCTTGGAGGCGATCGTGCTGGTGGGGCCGCCGCCCGCGTAGAAGCCCTCCGACAGGTGGTTGAAGTAGGTCAGCCCAAAGGGCACGCCCACCAAGGGAAATTTGACAGAGACACCAGCTGCAGTAGTCGCAGCGCCGCTCAGCGCCAGACTGGGCAGTGCCTTGTTGTCAATTTCAGTGCCCAGTAGCTTCAGGCCGAGGGCATCTGCAACGCGAGCTGCCACTGCCTTCACATTGCGCAGCGAGAGCAGACGGGCCGCGTGCAACTGCTTTGAGCGGGAAAACTCGCCAATCGTGTAGGGCGTCGCGGGGTGCGCATCGATCTTCTGCGAAACATAGTTGTGCAGCTCTTGAGACAGCATGTCATGCGTGCAGTGAACTGCAAGGTAGTGGTTGGCAACAAAGCGCGACACTTGCTCTTTGCTAATCGCATAAAAGCCGCGGGCACCGAGCGACGGCTCCCAGGCACGCCTGTCCTTGCCCAGCATCTCAGGCAGACAGTTTTTGAAGTGCGTTGCGGTGAGTGAAGGCCCAGCAGCGTTGGTTTGCAACGCAGCAAGCTGCTCAGCAGCACGGGTCGTCTTGCTGGCTGCCTGACACGCAGCATCGTTGGTCTCGGCAATGCGGAAGAGCGCAGTGACCGAGAAGAACTCCTTTGGGAGCATGGTCTTGTCGAGAGGCGCCGTTGTGGCAAACACTGCCACCGTTCCGTCAGCAGCGTTGGCGAGTCCGCTGTCAGCACTGACATTGGGCGCCTCGAAGAAGTCGAGCAACTCGGTGTCCAGAGTAGCTTGCAGCTGCAGAAATTTGGCAGAATTGGGAGCACGTTGCATGGTTTGCTCGCAGCGTTAAAGCGGGTAGTTTGCTGTGGAGTTTTTTGCCAGACGGGGTTTTTGCTAGAGACAACGGACAAACCATCTGTCAAAAATACATAAAAAACCGTCATTGCATTGGGATTGGTTACCGCATGCCAAGCTTGTGTAGTGCTTTTTTTGTGCTTGACATTTGTGTCCTATTCGTCTTTCTGGCAGTGGATTCAGTTGCTGTACAGCAGCGCTACACATCGGTCTGCAATGGATGTGTACGGCAGCGTACTCTGTTCCAATTGCCAGTGCAAACCAATAACCGAGATTTGTGCGATATGCCATCTCGTGGGTTACTGCAGTGTCGCCTGCACTTCAGAGGACTGGGAAACACACTGCCGGAACATTCACAGCTCTAAAACCGAGAACGACTGGGATCCTGTTCTGCCGGGACTCTGGCTCGGCAGTGTATGTGCGCTGTCTAATGAAAAATTTATGCAGGGCATTCAAGCAGTTGTCACTGCCATGCCCTACCATCGAGTCTCTGAGGAACTGCTGTCCGCATGGCTCTATGGAAAGCATCAGCGTCGCGTACTCGTCACTGATGATCCGTCAAGCGACATACAGCAGTACTTTGCCTCGACAGCACGGTTCATAGACATACACCTGCGACGCGGCCAGAACGTGTTGGTGCACTGCTTTGGTGGTCACAGTCGTTCGGTTGCACTGGTGCTCTACTATCTCGCTGTCTACCATTCGAGCCGGTTTCCCACTGTTGCCGCCGCGCTGGCCCATGTACAAGCTGTGCGACCGTCTGCCAAACCCAACCCAGGCTTCATGCAACAGCTGGAAAACGCTGTCGCCCAATCGAAAAAACTACTGCCAACCTAATACGCATTGCCGTTGCTCTCAGGCTGTTTGTATCTCTCTGTATGTGCTTACTCTCATCTCAGGAGAAGTGGGGCAATTTTATCTCTCTCTCCGCCCCCCGGCGCCAAACATACACAAACGAGCACTTCGTTGTGCAGCAGGCGAACAAACAAGAGCGGTCGGCTTTCCGTCCAATCCTCGCATGAGGAAGACCATGGGCATGACAGGGCCTTCGCATTTCTAGTCACAGGCGTTCATGTAGTCTTGCATTTTGACAATGCACTCAACGTAGGTGAGGCGATCGTCAAAGTCGATGTTCGATAGCAGATTGCCCGGCCTCCAGGGATTGCTGTACTGGACGGCCAGTGTTTTCAAAATGTCAACATCCAGCACCGGCTTGTCGTTTGCTGAGAGGATGCAGTTGGTGGAGGTCTCAAGCTCGCGTGGCCAATGCACCGAGTTAGTTTTCAGAAAGAAGGCATTCTCGAAGTAGCAGCGCGGCTCCGTGAGGAGCGGTAACAGATCCCAGTCCGCTTTGCCGTCGCTAGGAATCCGCACCGTTGGCATGGGCATCGGCGTCATATTCACGGATTCGTCCCACTTTTTGTTCGGCCTCACGGGCACTGTAAGCCACTTCCACTCTGCTGCTTTCAAACTATAGTTCAAACCGTAGAGCTGCGGTTCTGTCAGCGTTGTGTTGACTGGCCCAGTGGTTGCGTAGCGAGACCAGTCACTGTGTGTTGCTGCGAGTTGAGCCATCTCCTCCACCGAGTAGCGCCGCAGATTGTTGCAGTCGCCTCGGCAGAGCTGCTCAAAGCGCTGTACTACATGCGTTTCCAGTACTTCGGTACTCCAGCGAGGCTGAAGGGCTGCAACATAGCGATGCTCGTAGGCGGGCTCGATGAGAGACTGCGAAACTGGCACTGCGCAGGGCGAAGGCGGTTTGTTTCTGCATGCGTAGAATCCCGTCAAAATGGCAAAATGGCCGAGCCAGCCAATATACTGCTGCTCTGAAAACAACAATTCGTAGAGCTGTGCGATCTTCGGTGAGAACGGACGCGTCGCAGATCCCAGGAAGTAGCGTGGGCGGCGGGCAGCCACTTGTCGCTGTATTTTTTTGACCACCGAGAAAGCAGCACAAGCACCGAGCAGATCCCCATGCTCTAAAGAATTCAGCAGTTCTGTGGAGGCACGCAGGTCGAGAATGTGTCGGGTTTTCAACGCCAAAAAACTGCGTACTATATCGACGCTGCCATCAGTGTGCGGGTAGCCGGCTATATCCAACAACGCTGGTAGGTGACGGTACACTGCGAATGCGACCTTGTCGTTGGGCGTGGCAACAAGTCCAGCCAATTGGCTACCGCCCAGGAAAAAAGCCAGACTCTTCACCACAGCATAGGTGGAAATCTCCCGCAGCATAATAGCATCCACTGGGTACTCTGTGATAAACGCCTGAAAGAAGATATTGCTGCTGAAGCTGCCAATTGGATCTGTGCGCTGCGGGATGCTGAGCACGGTTTCCAGCAGCATCAACAGGCGCAGGCCAACCATGCGCTGCGGCTGGCAGACAATGAACAGGGCGCCGTGCAGCGCCACACTGCAGAGATCGTCAAACAACTCCGGCCAAAAACTGCCGTAGAGCTGCCGGAGCAGCGCCAGTGTCCGCTCGAGATCGGCTATATTGGTGTTCCGTGGCAGCAGATATGCCGAGTATAGGGCACGCGACTTGTGCTCCAGAAACTTCCGCAGCTTGACAGACCAGTAGGCCAGCGCCAAGCGGATATCCACGGCGTCGAGCAACACCTGCACGGGCAACTCTTCTACACGCAAACACTGCCACTGCAGTGAACCGACCGGCGGCTGCATCAGTGTGTCGGTCAACTGCTGCTGCACGGCAGACAGCTCTGCAAAATCACCATAGATGTGCGGCAGGAGTTTGGCGACTACAGTCTCGTAGCGACTGATGTAGGCGGGAAGCGGACTGGTCTCGCCGGAGCGGCCGAGCAGGTAGTCAGTGACGGTGTTGGCAATGCGCTCCAGCCGAATCAGCAGAGGCCGCACGGCCTCCGAGCGGAACAGATACGAGGCCAGCGGCCGGTCCAGTGTTTTCAAATCGAACGACTGGGTGACAAAGGCGTGCACCAGTGCCATGAGAGTGTCCATTGAGAACAGCAGGGACTCGCATCGGCACTCGTTGTCCGGGCGACTGTGGCAGTGCTTCTCCGCACGCAGTGCCGTCCGCACGCTGTCAACCACCTCGCACACTTCGGACCAAGTGTAGGTGTAGATACCCACGAGCAGTGGAGTCTGAGCCAGGGGCGCGGCTATCAACTGACCGGGAAGCTGGAGCGGCGCATTGGGCATACAGCGCTCTGGAAAGCTGCTGAGGAGCGCTTGCGGCGTCGGTTCATTCGATTCCAGATCAGTAGGCGGGCTGTATTCGTGCAAGTCCAGCTGTCGCAGCGGCGTGTGATCTGGATGCTGCGTGTTGCGTTCGTACTGCTCAGCCATCAGCTCTTCAAATGTCGTAAAGCTGAGCATGCCACTGCGGAACATCATGTTGACATCCAACTGATCCTCGGCGTTGGCCAGTATCACGTCCAACATGTAGGCCCGCAAGCCGGCCCGCTGCATAAAGGCCACCACAATGTGCTGCGGGATACAGTTGACGCTGTTCACCATCTTGTGAAAGCGTGGATCGACAAGGGTGCGCAGGATGCCAGCCAAAGCAAAGAAGTAGCTCATTTGGCGAAGCTCGTTGACAGTGTCCACCCGCACAGCGTACCGAGCAGTAGGATCGCTATCGGATTCTTCAAATTCCGCCTGACAATACCCCGTGATCTGCTTGAACTGCTGCCAGAAAATGTAATGCTTCGTGCCGCTGAGAAAGAGCGGATTCTGTGCAAGCAGAGCGGTGGCCAGCTCTCGGAGGACAAAGTGCGACTCCCTCTCAAAGTCCGAGCAGTGGCTCTCAAGTCGGAAGACCATCTTTTGGAACAGCCCCACAGGTGAACAGAAGAAGGCATCGATTGCCGCTTGCATTCGGGCCAAAAGTTCTGAAAACACATTAATCAATGTTCGGGGAAGTAAGGAGAAAGACAGAGGAGCAAGAGTAAGATACATACTTGATTGCTGTTGGAACAGAAGCAAAAAAGAGGGCGCCTCCCAAGGGCGTGTGTATACAATGAGCGAATTTCAAAAGCAGCGACAAAATCAGAATCGACAAAGAGACCTGCTTGAAAAATACACAAGTGCGATGAAAGGGCAAAAAAAGGCTGGTTCTCAGTGAGACTGTTTTTTCTTTTTTTTGCTCAAGACCATTAATCAATGTGACCCGCACACGACCTCTCAACATACCGCGTCTTAGGAGGAAAGATTAGACGTCGGAATCGGCAGAGCTCTCAGACAAAGTTGCGCTGAGACCCCATATACGCGAAAGCTCTGTGTGCTTGTTGATGCACAGTTTTTGGACAAAGGTTTGCCACACACACACAATAGAGTCCTGTTACAGAGAGAAATGAAACCTCGATAATAATATTTTCAAAACGCTAGTCCTGGTGCAGCTTCTGTATTTTTTTGTTCGAAAAAATCAGCAGAACACAACAGCACCCAACCGAATACGGCGTCACTCCCTTGATTTTTCAAAACATACACACAACTGTCTGTAATTTTCCAGCAGTAGCAGCTCACACAAATAAAAAGGGAAACAAACCGCATGGCCGCCACCACCACCACCTGCACCGGAGCCTTCTGCATTCGTCTTGTCGAACCGTCTGAGCCCCCCGTCGCTGCAGATCCTGCCGCCTCTCCGTTTGCCAAACTCTCCTGTTCTGCGCAGGAAGTACTCCACTTCAACTTGGCCTACCTCAACGGCATTTTTGGTCCTACTCTTGCCATGGCAGTGATCATATTTGTTGGCGCGTTGCTGCTCTACAGCTGCTGCTCCCAGACACGCTCCGTTCTGCGTTGGCTGTTTGCTGACATGTTGACGCAAACTCCAAGGAAGCAACAGCAGCAGCACAAGAAACGCCACACCTCTCACGACGACTGACAGAGTAAAACACAGCTGCTGGATATTCCGGTGGCGTGCTTTTTATTTCTTCACTTTCCTCAACAGAAGATTGCATAGTTTGTTTTAGAAATCCAGATCACCGGCCTTGCGTGCCTCGATGCGCTGAATCAACATCTCGCCAGTGCGCAGAGAGTTGCCGGCCAGAAACCAGTCATCGTGCAGGTCTCCGCCCAGGATGGTTGTGTTGACAATCAAGTTGTCGTGGAACTTGGTGGAGATTGGCTTTGCAGTCCAGAGGCCGGTAATGCTGCTGTAGGCCAAGTGCAGGATTTCCGTGGGATTCAGTGTGCCTTTGCTGGGGAGATAGCATGCATCGCGGCTCAGGAAGAGGTGTGCCTTGAAGCGCGTCATCTCGTGTCCAGTGTAGAGGAAAATCGAGCGGACAGGACACTCATCGGTCCGGCTGAAGTTGAGCAGACCGGTCAGGCCGAGCAGCGGCTGGCGCTTGCCCTCGCAGGCGGCGCCGTTGCACAGGTGCTGGTAGCTGGGCGAGCCGTAGTTGACGCCACGCTTCAGCTGGTACAGGGTGCGTGTGCTGACCGAGTCCTCAACCAGGCAGTAGATGTAGTCGATCTTCAGCACACTGGAGGCACACGAGAGCGGGTTGCGTATGCCGCTGGACCACATCTCCTCGACGCGATTCTGCGACTCTGGAATCATAGAGTGTACCATGGACAGGTGCTGGCCGTGCTTGACCAGCAGGCTGGCATGCTCAGCGTTGCCGCCCAGCGCGTAGAGCAGTGTGCTCGTGTTGCTCGGGTGCATCGGATGGCGCACTCCGGCCTTCATCCAGCCACCGCTTCGGTCGGCAGAGAACTGCGAGTGCTTCTGCAGCAGGCGCGTGGGCGTGTCGCGGCGCACATCGTCGTAGGAGTAGGAGCGGAGCTGGAGAATGACATTGTAGTGCTCGATCACCAGGTAGGCCAGCAGGTCGGGATTGGCATTGACATTCTCAATGAGAATCGCGGACTCCGGCGCGGTTCCGTTCGCCGGCGCGGAGTAGTGGAGGTAGAGCAGGCCGTTGGTGTTGAAGTTACGATTGAATGCCACCGCGTAGAGGCCCTTGTTGCCGCGCTGGTCCAGTTCTTCCGGTTCCAGGGTGAAGAGCAGTGTCAGATCGCGCCGCGTAGACTCGTAGCGGTAGAGCCGGCCGTCCCGCGTGGTGAAGTAAGTGTCGCTGTTGGGCGGCTTTGAGGGACTGTCGCTACCGGTGATCTCCGTATCGCCGGGCATGGAAAATGCGTAGACAGTCGCCAGATACGGCTTCCCGAAGAAGGTGGGCACGGTCTTGGAGCAGGTTTTCATGCACGTTGCCATGCAGGCGTTGGACTCACCACTGTTGTGTTTCAAGCAGACGAATTTGCAGGAGTCTCCGCATTTCACTGCTGTGTCGGCAGCACCTGCTATTGCCGCTACAACGCATGCTGAAAGCAGAAGCAGAAGCCGCATTGCTGTTTGCTCAATCGTGCTGGTTTCCTATTCAAAGCAGTAGGGAGAAAACAGTTGGCAAAACTGTTGTATGTTCTCTTCTTCGAGAGGTGAACAAAGTGATGGATTTCCGCAGATAAAGCGACTTTGCAGTAGAGTAAAAATTTTGCACCAGCGTTCAGTCGCAGAAAGATAGAACAGTCTGCTGGAAGAAAAACAAAGGAATCTCTTTTTTCGTTTTCTCAAATATTGAAAGATAGAATTCAGGTTAATATAGCCAAATATAGCTGGCAAAGTTGATGGTTGAAAGTAGGATGTGCAGCGTTCAGAGATCGGCCGTGTTGCAGCTGCTCTGCTGTGCGCTCTGCAGTGGCCTGCTGACCATCAATGAGGCTGCCACCCGCAGCACCGTTCAACCTGCACTGCTGTCGTCCTACGAGGGAGAATACTTCTGCCTGCCGCCGAACTTTCAAGGCACACTCAGTGTTGTGCGATTTGGCTTGACGCTGTGCAACTGGAATGGCTCGGATGCACGCAGACTCTCCGAGCACCCGCTGTATGCCTCTCTCCGCACTGGCAGCGGAGAAGTGCTGAGTGAGAGCACGCTGCGACTGCCCTACCTGAGAGATGTAAACTGCTCTGGACGGCGGAGGAAGTTCTTTGTGCCCAACTCCTATGCACTGAGTCCTGGCTGTTGCTGCAGCATACCCAACACCTCGCCGTGCTTCTGGATTGCGCTGCCAAATGCCTCTTCATTCGGAACACGGCCTGTTGTTGAGCTACAGTTGCAGTTTCAAGAGTCAACTATACGCGTGCCCATCCGTACGGCCAGTCTGCTGGAGACCGCAGAGTTCCGCCACGACGACAACCACAAAGAGCTGAATCCGACCGCACTTATTGTGCTGATGCTGGCCGCTGTCGTGATTTTTGCCGTGCCCTACGGCATCCGCTGCAGAGAGAGTGTGGTTCGAGGAAAAAAGACCGTTTGAGTCGGAACCGTTTGTGTTTAACAGTGTATTTTTCAGAGTTCTGATTGTCGCCGCTCAAGTTTGAACATTCGGTAGAAGGCCAGGAACACCAGCAGCAGAAAGATGCCCGAGAGCAGCAGAATCGAGCCGAGCAGACGGTTGTCGGAAACGCTCTCAAACTCGACCGAGGTGTGGTTACCGCAGATGGCCACACAGGTGTTCGTCTGACCAAGATAGACGGCGCCCAGCGTAATGAGCATGGAAGAAAGCATGCCGGCCAGCAGCAGGAGAAGCGTGTCACCCCAGTGGGGCAGCTGAGTCTGATCCATATCAAAACTAAACATCGTTTCTTGGGGATGCTGGACAAGCGGGAGCAACACCTTCCACACTTCAAACGGAAGAAATCTACAGACCGGGTTTTGTCCAGAGCGGAGCAACTACTCACTGTTCCGGCGCCAGAAAGTGAGGAATACTAGGGAAAACTTTTTTAATCTCATTTGT
>Ga0315281_10001507_pt1 | contig 34497 bp, 36 predicted proteins | sample YL17G07_0_MG_FD_204540 | JGI IMG/M metagenome (GOLD analysis project Ga0315281, IMG submission 204540) | Sediment microbial communities from Yellowstone Lake, YNP, Wyoming, USA - YL17G07_0 | ecosystem: Environmental > Aquatic > Freshwater > Lake > Sediment | place: USA: Wyoming | collected...
GCCGTTGGGAATTAGAAAATAGCTCAGGGGTCAAAGGGGGCGTTTTATCTTTGGGGGGTCAATTTCGGGCCATAACCTGCCGGACGCAGTCGAAAAAATATATGTGGTCGTTATTCCTTATTGATCTTCCCCCTTTTTTAGTGGTACTCTACTCGCATGTTGAAAAAGCGGACGTTCATAAGCTCGTTAAGCCTATGTCTCGTGCTGTTTTTTGCGTATGCTGAAAAAGCGATTTCTTATCATCTTAAAACCGGCACAGGCAAGTCCTTACCCTGTTTTTGCAGGGCCTCTTTATGACATTCAAATGCCTCTTTTGCATTTTTTATAGCTTCATCTATTGTGCTGCCGCCTGTAAGAATTTCCGGAATATCAGGAAACCTGACGTAAAGCCAATGTTCGTCTTTTTCTAAAGATGGAAGTATCACAATCTCATAATCTTCTATTGCAAACATCTCTTTATTACCTCCTTGACATCCATCACATGGCAGAATTTGTTGCCGCCATGAGGTTTTATAACAGTTAAAGTGATTTTGCCATTTGAAAATGCGTAGTGGCTTCCTCTGACATTTATTATATCATAACCCTTTGCATTTAAAGCCTTAGCAATGTCTTCAAATCGGACATGCTTGGGATTCTCTTTTATTTTCTCAATCAGTTTTTCTGTTTTGCTCATGGTATTGAGATGGACTTTTTACCAAGCCGTCAATACTGTCCCCTGTCGAGGGTCCTGTATTGTATGGCTTCCGATATGTGGTTGCTGCCGATGGCCTCCGAGCCGTCCAGGTCCGCGATGGTGCGTGAGACCTTGAGTATCCTAGAGTAGGCCCGCGCGCTCAGGCCGAGCTTCTGCATGGCCGTATCCAGGAGCTTGTGCGCATTGTCGGCCATAGTGCAGTATTTCTTTATATTGCGCGTCTTCATCTGTCCGTTGGCGTAGATCCTGTCGTCCCGGAAGCGCTGCAGTTGCCGCTCCCGTGCTTCAGTCACCCTGTGGCGGATGATTTTGGAGCTTTCCCCGCAATGGTCTGTGGACAACTCCTTGTACGGCACGGCAGGAACATCGATGTGTATGTCGATCCGGTCCATGAGGGGGCCCGAGACCCTGGAGCGGTAACGGTTTATCATGCCCGGCGCGCAGGTGCATTGATGCCGCGTGTCGCCGTAATAGCCGCAGGGACATGGATTCATGGCTGCCACCAGGACGAACTGTGCAGGGTACGTGACGGTGGCTACGGCCCGCGAGACGGTGACAAGGCCGTTTTCCAGAGGCTGGCGCAGCACTTCGAGCACATTCCTTTTGAATTCCGGTAATTCGTCTAAAAACAGTATCCCGTGGTGAGCGAGTGAAACTTCGCCGGGACGGGGGTTTTGTCCGCCGCCGATCAACGCGACATCTGAAATCGTATGGTGGGGGCTGCGAAAAGGGCGGGTTGCCAGGAGTGATTGTCCGCTCTTCAGCAAGCCCGCGACGCTGTGTATTTTGGTGGTTTCGAGGGCCTCTTCAAAAGTCATGGGCGGCAGGATGGAGGAGATGCGCTTTGAGAGCATGGTTTTGCCGCTGCCTGGAGGACCTATCATCAGTATATTATGGGAGCCCGCGGCCGCCACTTCCAGCGCCCTTTTTGTATGCTCCTGGCCCTTCACATCGCAGAAGTCGTCCTCGTACAGGGAACTCTCCGCCATTGCCGCATCCATGTCGATGGAGAAGGGCGCTTTTTTCGTTATCCCGCCCAAAAACTCGATGGCCTCGGGCAGGGTTTCCATGCTGAAGACATCGAGGCCCTTCACCACCGCGGCCTCGGCCACATTCTCTCTTGGCAGGATAAGGCCCTTCAGCCCGAGCCTCTTGGCCTCAAGGGCAATGGGCAGCGCGCCTTTGACCGGTTTTATTTTGCCGTCGAGGGAGAGTTCTCCGGCAAGAATATAGTCGGCAAGGGCATGGGGAGGTATGATGCCTTCGGCGGCAATAATGCCTATGGCAATGGGAAGGTCGAAGGAGGAGCCCTCTTTCTTAAGGTCGGCGGGTGCAAGGTTGACGGTGATCTGTTTCAGAGGGAAGGCGAACCCGATGTTCTTTAAGGCTGCCCTGATTCTGTCCCTGCTTTCCTTGACTGCCGTATCGGGCAGGCCCACCAGGGAGAAATGCGGCAGACCCTTCGAAGTAATGTCCACTTCCACTTCGATAAGGTGCGCGTCGATTCCTATAACGTATGCACTAAGAGCCCTGGACAGCATGTCCTGTTCCCCTCCCCCGATTGCATGGATGATTGTTAACAATTATCTATGTTTGCCGGGTAAAAGTCAATCGCACAACAATCCCCGGGTGCTTATCCCCTCACACACGCGTATTTCGCCCCCTGCACCGCCCCCCGCTCTTCAAACCGCCTCTCAATATCCACAATAATCCGCTGTCTCGACTTCCCCCACCTGGGCGCGATGAGTATATCATCAGGCGCGGTCGCGAATAATCTCTGGAGCACGACATAAGGGGAAAGACGTTCAATGAAGTCTACGAGAAAGTCGAGATATTCATGGTAGCCGAATGTGTAAAATGGCTCCCGCTCATACAGGTCGGCAAGAGGAGTGCCTTTGACGATCTGGAGTTGATGGATTTTCAGAAATTCCACCGGGATTGAAGAAATTTCGTCCGCCATCGCCAGGGTCTCTTCCCTTGTTTCCGTGGGAAAGCCAACGATAAGATGCGCACCGATGTGTATGCCCCGGTCTTTGGTAAGCTCCAGGGCTTCGGTAAAGGTCCGGTAATCGTGCCCTCTCAGGATAAAGTCGAGGGATTTATCGTAGATTGACTGCAAACCATACTCCACCAGTATGAAATGGTCCTTTGCGAGTGCCTGGAGCAGTTCGATCTTATGCTTATCTACACAGTCGGGCCTCGTGCCGATGGCAAGACCTATCACCGAGGGCTCTGAAAGCGCCTCCCTGTATACCTTTTCGAGTTCTTCGACCGGCGCGTAGGTATTGGTGAAGGGCTGAAAATAGACAAGAAAATTGTTTGCCTTGTACCGTGTTTTGAGGTAACTGGTCCCGTTCTGTATCTGTTTGTGCAGCGGCATATCAGGCTTGCATTTTGCCGGCCTGAAACTGTCATTGTTGCAGTAGATGCAGCCGGTCACCCCGAGGGTGCCGTCCCGGTTGGGACAGGTGAACCCCGCATCGACATTGACCTTGTAGACGATTGTTCCGAACTTTTTCCTGAGATAGGGACCGAAGGCGTTGTATCTGCCGGACATTATTAATTATCGGTTTTTGCCTTCTTGAATGTCAATTAAGGGCCTGCACCGGCAGAGAGTGGCCTTAGTGCCAAGCAATCTCTGCCGGGGGTCTTTACCTTTCGGTGCCTGATAATACACAATATTACGTTTTCATTATAAGGAGGCTCCTCTATGGCGAACATCAAAAGAATAGGCGTTATTACCAGCGGCGGTGATGCGGGCGGGCTCAATGCCGTGATTAAGGGCGTTGCGCGCGAGGCTTACGCCCACGGCATCGAGTCCGTGGTGATCCCTAACGGCTATGCCGGTCTTTACAACCTGCTGGATATGGAAAAAGTGGTGGTCCTCAACGCTGAACGGGTAAGCAAAATCGAAGCGTCCCTTGCCGGCTCAGAGGCCGGACATTCCAGAGTCAAACTTAGCAAGATCGCGGACCCCAACGTCTATGGCCGCATAAAGGACGGCCTTAAAAAGTTCGGCATCGACGCCCTCGTTATCAGCGGCGGTGACGATACCGGAAGCGTTGTGGTAGATCTTGGCTCTCAGGGCGTTCCGTGCGTTCATGCGCCAAAGACCATGGACCTCGATCTACAGCCATACAGCGTGGGAGGCGATTCAGCTATTAACCGGATAGCGGTGATGGTGCGGGACTTAAAGACAACCGGCATGAGCCATAACCGTATCATGGTGGTGGAAGTTTTCGGCCGCTATGTAGGGCATACCGCCTTTAGAGGCGGCGTAGGCGCAGAGGCGGACTGTATACTCATTCCTGAAATTCCGGTAGATTTCGACATTGTCTACGAGCATATAAAAGCCACCTACTTTAACCGCATCGAGAGGAGCGACGTGAAAGCCGGCACTTATATGATGGTTGTTGCGGAAGGCATCAAAACAGTAAGCGGCGAAATGCTCTACGACGAGTCCGCGGGAGCTGATGCTTTCGGCCACAAGAAGCTCTCGGGCTCGGGGAAATATGTGAAACGGCAGGTGGAGAAGAGGTTCAAGACCGACCCCTATGTGAAGGAATTCATGCAGAAGACCGGCATGTACGCCCCCGGCATCTATGAGATCCCGGAGGTGCGCGAAATCATACCGAGTCACCTGGTGCGCTCCGGGCAGACCTCCGCCTATGATGTTGATTTCGGGTACAAGGCAGGGGCGGCGGCGGTCCTCCTGCTTATGGAGGGTAAGTCGGGCAATACGGTGGTGGATGTCAACGGCAACATTATTAGGTATATGCCGACAAAAGAAGCGATCAAACGACGGGAAGTGGACATATCCGAAATAGCGCTCTTCGAGAGCCTCGGTATCTGCTTCGGGAGGAAGCCGGAGAAATATGTTTTTGAAATGGTGGAGGCTAAGCCACCTATTAACAGACATGCCTGATTATGTATAATACTGACGATGGGGAAAAGAAATAATAGCGGGCTTGTCGGTATCATTGTCGGAGGCGGTCCGGCCCCCGGCATTAATGGTGTCATCAGTTCCGCCACCATCGAAGCTGTGAACGAAGGAAAGACGGTTGTCGGTATCATGGGGGGCTTCAAGTCCCTTTTTGAAGGGAAGGCCGAATGCGCCGTGCCCCTCACCATAGCAGACGTCTCCATGATACATACGACGGGAGGTTCCATCCTGCGAACTTCCCGGGACAATCCCGGCACGGCCAAAGAGAAATTCAAGACCCTCATGGCCACCCTCAAGCGCATCGGCATAAGATACCTCATCACCATCGGCGGGGAAGGCACTCTCTTCATGGCGAACTGGATAGAGCGCGAAGCGCGCGGCTCAATAAGCGTGGCCCATGTGCCGAAGACCATCGACAACGATATCCCCCTGCCCGGAAGCAACTATACCTTCGGCTACCAGACTGCGCGCCACTGGGGAGTGGAAATCGTGCAGAACATTATCCAGGACGCGAAGACCACCGGCAGATGGTATTTTATAACCACCATGGGCAGGCATGCGGGACATCTTGCTCTCGGCATGGGCAAGGCGGCGGGCGCTACCGTGACGCTTATTTCAGAAGAATTTGAAGAGAAGCTCTCCTTCCGGAAAGTGGCCGACATTCTGACAGGCTCTATTATCAAGAGACTCAGTATGGGCAGGGATTACGGCGTGGCCGTGCTTGCCGAGGGGATCTCGGAAAAGTTCGACTTGAAGGAACTGGACCGGCTCGAACATCTCGAAAAAGACGAAACAGGCAGGGTGCGCCTCTCTGAAATCCAGTTGGGAAGGATCTTGAAAAATTTTGTGAAAGAGACCCTCGAATCCATGGGCATATCCGTCACCATAGTGGACAAGAGCATCGGGTATGAGCTTAGGGCCGCGGACCCTATCCCTTTTGACGTGGAGTACACCCGGGATCTCGGGTACGGTGTGGTACGTTACCTTCTGAAGGGCGGCTCAGGCTCCATGATAATCTTTGACGACGGACACCTGAGACCGGTGTCCTTTGTGGAGATGATCGATTATCCAACCGGAAGGGTCAGGATCAGGACGGTGGATATTCATTCTGAAACCTACGTGGTGGGAAGGAAATACATGATACGGCTCGAGGCGGAAGATTTCTCCGGGCCAAGGCTGAAGGAGCTCTCGCAAGTGGCGGGCATGACGCCTGGAGAGTTCAGGAAAAGATTCGCATACATTGCGGTGGAGTGAAGGGCCGCTCGTGCAGCCCCCGGGTACGGACATAGAAAGAGCGGAACGCCTGAAGGAAGTCCTCCGGAGTCTTTACGAGGTTAACAAGAGTGTGCCGGTCATTGTAGAGGGCCGGCGGGATGTCCTCGCCCTGAGAAAGATCGGCCTGGTGGGGGAAATAATAACGCTCCATAGCGGAAAAGGGCTTTACGATTTCAGCGAGGAAATCGCCCGGACATTCTCCCGCGTGGTACTCCTCATGGATTGGGACGAAAAGGGTGAAACGCTTCTGAAAACCGTTTCAGGGCACCTGAAGGGCCACTGGGAAGAATTCTCGCCGCTCAGGGGAATCATTAAGGCGCTGTGCCAGAAGGACATAAAGGACATGGAAGGCATACCCGGACTTCTTGAGCGTCTGGCAGGGGAGAGGGTCACTGTGGGCGAGCCTGAAGAGGGCGGAGTCAGGGGAGACATATAGGTGCAGACCTTCGGCGCGGAGGGAGAGGAAATGGCGGCCTGTTACCTCAAAAGCAGGGGATATGAAATCCTGCATCGTAATTACAGGACGCCTCTTGGTGAGGCGGATATTATTGCCAGGGATGGGGATGCCCTGGTTTTTGTAGAGGTGAAGGCCAGGAGCAGCGTGGCCTTTGGCCAGCCCTTTGAGGCGGTGACTGCCCTCAAGCAGAAGAAACTGAAGAGGATCGCACTTTATTACCTGAAACACAACAGGGTGGAAGCCCCTGTGCGGTTTGATGTGGTTAGCATCATTATGAAAAGCGGGAAGAGTGAGATCAATTACATAAAAGAGGCCTTTTGCTGATGCTGACCCGGCGATATAATTATGTATGTATATCTGAATAACAGGACCATCCCTTCCGGGGAGGCGAGGGTTTCGGTGTTTGACCACGGGTTCCTCTACGGCGACGGCATTTACGAGACCATGCGCGTTTACGACGGGGTAGTCTTCATGTTTGATGAGCATATTGAGAGATTGCACCGCTCCGCCTCCCTGATACATCTGGACCTCCCGAAGGATTCAGCGGCCATAAAGATGGCTGTATACGATACGCTGAAAGCCAATTACCTGACCAATGCGTATGTGCGGGTCACGGTTTCCCGGGGGCATGGCCCCATAGGCCTCGATCCGGCCCTCTGCAAGGAACCGACCTTCGTCGTGATTGCCACCGACTTCAAGGACTACCCGCGTTCTTTCTATGATGAGGGCATCAAACTGATGATTGTTTCTGTGCGGAGGAACATCAGGGAGGCCCTTAACCCACAGATAAAATCCCTCAACTTCCTCAACAATATTCTGGCAAAGATAGAGACGAAGCAGACGGACTCGTATGAGGCCCTTATGCTGAACTCAGAAGGGTATCTTGCCGAAGGCGCCATAAGTAATATCTTCTTCGTGCGGGACAAGGTCCTCTGCACTCCTTCGATAGAGTGCGGCATCCTGGACGGGATAACCAGGGGACTGGTGCTCGCTATTGCGGCAAGGAGCGGGGTGACCGTGGAGGAAGGGGATTTTGCGCCTGAAGACCTATACCTGGCCACTGAGGTGTTTGTTACCAATACCACCATGGAGGTCATGCCGGTGAGCAGGGTGGATGCGGCGCATTTCGATGTGGGAGAGATAACGAAGCTGCTCATGGCGAATTACAGGCACGAGGTGAAGGCATATGTCAGAGAGAAAAAAGGTGAAAGCCCGTCATTGTGGCAGTAAAAGGTCCCCGTATTCCCCCCGGGAAATGGCGCAGTTTATTGACCAGACCCTTCTCAAACCGCAGGCCACGGAGGCTGATATCATAAAGCTCTGCAAGGGGGCCATAAAATACGGGTTCCACGCTGTATGCGTGCATCCCTATTTTGTGCCGCTCTGCAAGGCCATCCTGGCGGGGCATGATACGAAAGTGGCCACGGTCATCGGCTTTCCCCTGGGCATGTCCCTTAAGAGCGTAAAAGTGGATGAGGCTATGCAGGCGATATACTACGGCGCGCAGGAACTGGACATCGTGATGAACCTCGGCGCGGTGAAGTCCGGCAACTGGGAATTTGTTGAGAAGGAACTTAGTGAAATCATCTCTTCCTCAAGGCCGGCCCTGCACAAGGTCATAATCGAAACCTGCTATCTCACCGACAGGGAAAAGCCTGTGGCCGCGGAGATTGCGGTGGCGAGCGGGGCAAAGTTCGTGAAGACCTCCACGGGTTTCGGCCCAAAGGGCGCGACGGTCAGGGATGTGAAACTCCTGAAGGCTACGCTCGGAGACCGGGCGGAAGTGAAGGCCTCGGGCGGTATCAGGGACCTGGCGGGCATGCTGAAGATGATGAGCGCCGGGGCAACGAGAATAGGGACGAGCGCAGGGGAGGAGATAATGGGGGAAGTGCTCTGCGCCTGACGCAATTCATCTGGCGACAACTCGCAGTGTGCGGCATCACACAAAGGACAAGACACTTTTTGTCAGCAGCGATCAGGAGCTTTTGGCGGCAGCGAATCATGAGGGATTGCTGTTATAGACCCTGAGACAGTTTGACTTGAGTGATCAGTCCTCCTTTGCTCCCGAAAGGGGAATTTATTTCTTCTGCTCGGGCGCCTTCGGCTGCGCAGGTCCGGCAGGGGCCGGCGAGCTTATCTTGGCCAACTCATTCTTGTTAATCTCCACTTTGTAGTTCTTCTTTAGTCCTTCCATGAATTTGTCAAAGGTTTCCTTCTGCTTTTCCGCGGTCAACCTCTGTGTTATATAGCTTTTCACTTTTTCGAAAGGCACGGTCTTGCCCTTCGTGTCGGTCACCTTGATAATATGTATTCCATCTTTCATCGTGACCGGGTCGCTTATGTCTCCTTTTTTTAGCCTGAAAACCGCTGCTTCCAGATCGGGAGACATTTCGCCCTTTTTGAAGGCGCCCTTGTCTCCTCCGGATTTTGCCGAGGCGGCCTCGGTAGACATGGCGGCAGCCACTTTTGCAAAATCCTCGCCGCCCTTGATCCGCTCATACGCCTTCTTCGCGTTGACCTCGTCCTTGACCACTATCTGGCTTATCCGCACCTGATCGTTCATCACAAAGTCGGCCGTGTGTTTATCGTAGTAGTCCTTTGTGTCCTTTTCACTAAACTTTGCCGCCTTTTCGATCTCTTTTTCGAGGAGCTGGTTTATAAGGGTTATCTTCATGAACTCTTCGAACTTTCTCTGTGTTTCCTTGTCCTTGTCGAGCCCCCTTTTCTTAGCTTCGAGATAGAGCATCTCTTTCTTCACCAGTTCATCCACGAACTTTGCGGTCCCGTCCGGTCCCTGGAAGAACTGCCGGGCCATTTCAGGGAGGGATTTCATTTCGGTCTGCAGATCCTCCGAGGTGATTTTTGTCCCATCTATTTTTGCCACGTAATTGCCTGTTGCTCCCCCGTCCTTTTTTGCGCAGGAAGCCACAAAAACGAGAGCCACCGCGATCAATAGAAATTTCTTCATTATTTCTTCTCCTTTTATCAGATGTATTCTTTGAATGTACCATATTTGAAAAACAAAATCAAAAAGACCTATTCTATAGGGGCATGGAAAAAGTGATTGTGGGAATGAGCGGCGGGGTGGATTCCTCCGTCACCGCACATCTGCTGAAGGAACAGGGCTATGAGGTCGAAGGAGTAAGCTTCATCCTTTACGAGGCGCGCATGAAAAGCGCCTTTGCCGGGTGCTGTTCCCTTGCGTCCATAGAGGATGCCGGACGGACTGCCGTGCATATGGGGGTGCGCCATTGCGCAGTGGACCTGAGAGAGGAATTTATGGAAAAAGTGATAGAGCCTTTTATCAGCGCTTACGGGCAGGGGATGACTCCAAATCCGTGCATTCTCTGCAACAAGCATATAAAATTCCCCCACCTTCTTAAAATCGCTGGTGAACGGAATGCTGCATTTATTGCCACCGGCCATTATGCAAAAACAGCGGAAGGGAGACTCCGCAAGGGTTCTGATCCGAAGAAAGACCAGTCCTATGTGCTCTATGTGCTTGGACGGGAAGAGCTGAAAAAGCTCCTGCTGCCTCTTGGGGGGATGCTGAAGACAGAGGTAAGGGAAATTGCGCGGACGCTCGCTCTTCCTGCCTGCAACAGGCCGGAGAGCCAGGAGATATGCTTTGTGGAGGATGGTAATTACTCCCGGTTCATGGAGGGGCTTGCGGAGAGCGGCGAGGGGCCTCTTGTAGAATATGGGACCGGCCGGGTGCTGGGCACACACCGGGGCATCTACGCCTATACCATAGGGCAGAGAAAGAGGCTTGGCATTGCCACAGGCGCTCCGCTTTACGTGGTGAAGATCGATCCTTCCACTCGTACCGTCTATGTAGGGCCGAAAGAGGTGGTGCTGATAAAGGAGTTTACTGTGTTTGACTGCATCTGGTTAACTTCTTTTGCCCCGGGGCCGTCACAGCGTTTTCGGGCTGCGGTGAAGGTCAGGTCCACCATGAAGGAAGAACCTGCTACACTGCAACTCGTCGGCGAAGACAGCGTCAGGGTCATATGCGATGAGCCCCAGTGGGCGCCGGCGCCCGGGCAGAGCGCTGTATTTTACGAGGGAGATGTCGTGATAGGGGGCGGGATAATTTGCTGACTTACTCTATGTACTTGTGGTATTTTAAAAGATAAAACATGCGGAGTGATTACATGAAAGGCAGCGTTATCTCCATTAATATCAGCGAGAAAAAAGGCATGAGAAAAAAGCCGGTGGAAGAAATCACCGTTAAGGAGAATTTCGGCATCGAGGGTGATGCCCATGCCTCCTCCGAATGGCACCGTCAGGTAAGCCTCCTCGCCCTGGAAAGCGTAAAGAAGATGCAGGCCATGGGCCTCGATGTGAAGGCAGGCGACTTTGCCGAAAACATCACCACCGAGGGCATCGACCTTCCCGCGCTGCCAATCGGGACCACCATGCGCATCGGCGACGATGTGGTGGGAGAAGTGAGCCAGATCGGCAAGGAGTGCCACACGCGCTGCGCCATTTATTACCAGGCCGGCGACTGTGTCATGCCGAAGGAAGGCATCTTCATAAAGATCCTGCATGGCGGACAAATCAAAAAAGGAGATACAATAGAAGTTAACGGCCTGTAACGGAGAGCAGCCCTTTTCCCCCTCCTGTGCAACTACCGGCCGATAACTTTCATCCACCACACGTGATTACCATTGCGGTCCTTACATTAAGCGACAAAGGTTCCAGGGGAGAGCGCGTAGACACGAGCGGTCCCGGCATCGCCGAAGCCCTGAAAGGCATCGGCGAGGTGCTCTACTATGATATCCTGCCCGACGAGAGGGAACTCATCAGGAACAAGCTACTGGAGTATTCCGGCAAGGTGGACCTGATACTCACCACGGGTGGCACCGGTCTCTCGCCCCGGGATGTTACTCCCGAGGCTACTCTTGAAGTGATCGAGAGGGAAATCCCTGGTATTGCTGAAGCCATGAGGATGGAGGGGCTCAAAAAAACACGGCGCTCAATGCTCTCGCGGGCGGTTGCAGGAGTAAGGGGGCAGACCCTTATCATCAATCTTCCCGGCAGCCCCAGTGCAGTGCAGGAGAACCTGGCAGTGATTCTGGACGTGATTCCCCACGCTATCGAAAAAATAAAGGGCGGCGACGGGGAGTGTGCGCGATGAAGGATGTATCCTTTCCCCTGGCCTTCCTGGCGGGATTGGTCTCTTTCCTGTCCCCCTGCGTATTGCCCCTTGTACCGGCCTATGTTTCCTTTATCACCGGCCTTTCGCTTGAGGAACTGAAGTCCTCCTCGCGCATGTCCAAGGCCATGGGAAGCACCCTCGCTTTTGTCTTCGGTTTTTCCACCATTTTTATCTCCCTCGGCGCATCCTCCTCGCTCATCGGCAATCTCCTCCTCCAGTACCAGGAGTATGTGAGGATCGGGGGCGGCATCATAACCATTGTTTTCGGGCTATTCATCTCAGGTGTTTTGAAACTCGATTTTCTAATGCGCGAGAGGAGATTTCACCTCAGCGAGGGGCCTGCGGGCTATGTGGGCGCTTTTCTCATCGGTATGAGCTTTGCCGCGGGCTGGACGCCCTGCATCGGCCCCATCCTGGGGACCATCCTGATCTACGCCAGTGCCCAGGCATCGGCAGCTTACGGCGTGAAGCTCCTTGCAGTCTACTCTTTGGGCCTTGCAGTTCCCTTTATACTGGCCACCCTGGCGGTGAACGTGCTTCTTACCTATACTAAAAAAATCCACCGCTTCATGCGCTGGATAATGCTGGGAAGCGGCCTTATCCTGATTGCCTTCGGCGTGCTGCTCCTGACCGACCGCGTCAGACAGCTCACCTCCTTTTTCCCTGATATCGGCATCAAATTCTGAGGAGTTTATGAAAGAGAGATACGACAGTAACGAGATCGAAAGGAAATGGCAGGCGTACTGGGTTGAGCGTGGCCTTAACAAAACCGAAACCGACCTGCAAAAGGAGAAGTTCTACTGCCTCGAAATGTTCCCCTACCCGTCGGGGAAGATACATATGGGCCATGTGCGGAACTACGCCATCGGCGATGTGATTACACGGTATAAACGGATGCGCGGCCTCACAGTGCTGCATCCCATGGGCTGGGACTCCTTCGGCCTGCCTGCGGAGAACGCCGCCATCAGGAACAACCTGCACCCGGCAAAGTGGACCTACGGGAACATAGCGTCCATGAAGGGTCAGCTCGAAGGCATGGGGCTCAGCTATGACTGGGACAGGGAAGTTACGACTTGTACGCCCGAATACTACCGCTGGAACCAGTGGCTCTTCCTGAAACTCTTTGAAAAGGGCTTGGCGTACAAGAAATCCTCCTTTGTGAACTGGTGCCCCTCCTGCGCCACGGTCCTTGCAAACGAACAGGTGGTGGACGGCGGCTGCTGGCGGTGCGACAGCCAGGTGATGCAGAAGGAACTGGAGCAGTGGTTTTTCAGGATAACGCGCTATGCGGAGGAACTGCTCCAGGGCTGCGACGAACTGACGGGCTGGCCTGAGCGTGTTGTTGCCATGCAGAAGAACTGGATCGGCCGTAGCGAAGGCGCTGAAGTGGATTTCACCATCGAGGGCAGCGGCGAAAAGCTGAGAATATTCACCACGCGGCCTGATACTCTCTTTGGCGTTACCTTCATGTGCCTTGCACCCACGCATCCCCTGGCCGACCGGCTTGTGGCGGACAAGGAGAAGCTTGCGGGAATAAAGGCCAAATACGGCAAGGTGGAGGAAAAGGAAGGACTCTTTACCGGCCATTACGCCATCAACCCGCTCAACGGAGACCGCATCCCCCTATATATCGCCAGCTTCGTCCTGATGGAGTACGGCACCGGCGCTATCATGTCGGTCCCCGCCCATGACCAGAGGGACTTCGAATTCGCGGAGAAATACGGCTTGCCCGTCAGGACGGTTATCGTTCCCGTAGGGGCAGGCCTCGCGCCTGCCCTCGTCGTGCCTGCCCAGGAGAATGGGCAGCCACAAGGGCTGCCCCTACAATCAGCCTTTGAAGAGGAAGGAGTGCTGGTCAATTCAGGACAGTTCAGCGGCCTCGGGAGCGGCGACGCAAAGGGGGCGATAGCCCGGTTCGTAGAGGAAAAGGGACTCGGCAAAAGGACCGTGAATTACAAGCTCCGTGACTGGGGCATTTCGCGGCAGAGGTACTGGGGCACCCCTATTCCAATTATTTATTGCGATAAATGCGGCATAGTTGCAGTGCCTGAAAAGGACCTCCCGGTGGTGCTGCCCGAAGATGTGCATTTCTCGGGTAAGGGCGGATCTCCCCTCCAGGAGTCGGAGAGCTTCCTCCACGTTGCCTGCCCTGCCTGCGGCGCAAAGGCGCGGCGGGAGACTGATACCATGGACACTTTCATGGACTCCTCCTGGTACTTTGTCCGGTATTGTTCAAAGAAGAACGAGGAGCCTTTCGATAAGAAGAACATTGCGTACTGGATGCCGGTGGACCAGTACATCGGCGGCATAGAGCATGCGGTACTCCATCTGCTCTATTCCCGCTTCTTCACCCGCGTCATGAGGGACATTGGGCTCTTTAGCTTCAGCGAGCCGTTCACGAGGCTGCTTACCCAGGGCATGGTCTGCAAGGAGACCTGGAAATGCTCTGAGCACGAATGGCTCTTCCCCGAGCAGGTGGAAGACGGTAAATGCTCTATCTGCGGTAAGCTTGCGGAAAAGGGCAGGGTTGAGAAAATGTCGAAATCAAAAAAGAACGTCATTGACCCGGACGCACTCATTCAGAGATACGGCGCCGACACCATACGGCTCTTTTCCCTTTTTGCCGCGCCGCCCGAGAGGGACCTTGAATGGTCGGACAAGGGAGTGGAGGGAGCGTACCGCTTCCTGCACAGGATATGGGCGCTTGTGTACCGGTTCAAAGAGGAAGAGAAGAAGGCTGAAAGCGGGATGGCCTCAGGCGACGACCGCACTGCCGCTCTGTTAAGAAAAACTCACCAGACCATTAAAAAGGTCACCGCTGATATCGAGAAGGATTATCATTTCAATACCGCTATTGCGGCCCTTATGGAACTGGTGAACGTGATGACCTCCTTCATGCCTGAGAGCGCTGGAGCCGGGCACAATAGGTCCGGTCTGCATTTTGCCCTGAAGAATGCGCTTCTGATGCTCGCCCCCTTTGCTCCACATATCAGCGAGGAATTGTGGAGGGCGCTGCAACAGAAGAACAGCATCTTTGAACACTCCTGGCCCTTGTGGGACGAGGCCCTGGCAGCAGAGGGTGAAGTGGAGTTGGTAGTACAGGTAAACGGTAAACTAAGGGCGAAAATGCTTGTGCCGGCGGGCCTGACTGACGAGGAGGCAAAGCAGAAGGTATTCGAGGACCCGAAAATAAAGGAACTGGTGAGCGGCAAAGCCCTGAAAAAGGTTGTGGTAGTAAGGGGCAGGCTCGTCAATATCGTGGTGGTATAGGCCATGAGCCCCTGCACACATAAAACTGACGCGATGCCGGGAAGGATTTTTTGCCTGCTTTCCGCTTTTTTCTGTCTCTTTGTTTCCGGTTGCGGGTATACCCTCCAGACAAAGGCGAACCTTCCCTTTGAAGAAATAGCTGTGGGCCGTATCGAGAACAAAACCCTCGAACCCAAGCTGCAGGACAAGTTTAATCGTGCCCTGGCCAATACTTTTGCACAGTACGGCTTTCGTGTCAACCAGTCCGCGCGTCACGTGCTTGAAGGAGAGATACTGGAGTTCCGGCTCAGGCCCATGGTAGAACAGCAGTTAGTGGCGACCCAGTATGAAGTCATCATACTGGCTTCTTTCAGGCTCAGGGACAAGGCGACCGGCAAAACAATACCCGTGTCCGCCGGCACTCCCTACATCACCTCCTTTGGCTCTACCGGCAAATTGGAGAGTGTCCTCGCACAGAAAGAGACCTCTACCATTGCCGCACTAACTAACCTGTCTCTATCCATCGTGAGCACTATTGCCTATAGTGTTCCTTCTCAATACGCCTATCTCAATTTTACGGTTGTCGCCCTCAAGGACGCGGAAGCTCTGGTCATGAAGCTGAAGTATTCGCGGGACCCCCTGTCCGGGCATATTAGAGAACGGCTTACGCCGGCCACGAGAAGGCTCATTGACGACTACGATGAAGTAGGCAGGGTCCCCGATGCCACAAAAAACACCCTGGTGAGCGAGCTGAACCTGATGCTCCAGGGACTTTCCCTCTACAATGCAAAGCTTTTTGCCCATGTGGAGCTGTCCGATAGCGTGCGGGCGATGGCGCTGCAGCCGACACCGGGCGGCGCTGAGCGTGTCCGCCTTAACAGGTTGTTGCTGGAAGAGGCCTATCCCGGGGAGCTTGCGAGCTTCACCTACACCCATTTTCTCCTTACTCCGAGACAATTCAAAGATGCGGGTTCCCTCGCCCTCAAGCTTCAGGACCCCAGGGACAGCCTGTCCGTGTACTTGAGGGATAATCTCAGCCAGAGCACCCGGCGGCTGATCGATCTTTACGACAAGGGCGCCAAACCTTCCGCTGCGCTGGAGCTGGCTCTTGCCTTCGATTTGAACCTGCTGCTCCAGGACCCTTTCCTGTATGAGCCGCGGCGCTTCTTCACCCTTGCGCTGTCGGAGCAGGCGCGGGAACTCATGGCACGTAAGCCAAAGGCTGCTGACATGGTCCTGCTGAACCGTATTCTTCTTGAGGAGTATTACCCGGAGGAGATAGCTAAACACAAGCGTAAACCTATATGGGAGATGACGCCTGCTGAAATCCAGCGAGAGAAGGAGATGGAAGAGAAGGGCTTAAAAGATGATGAAAAGGGAGGACTATGAGCATCAGGCAGTTTCAGCAGGAGTTTACCGGCGGTATGTCCGCTCCTGTCTATCTTCTGCATTCCCCTGAAGATTTCCTTCTGTATGAGGCCCTCTCAGCCATAAAGGAACGTAATGGCGGGGACGACGCCTTCAATTTCAACATCTACGATTTCAAATCCTCCGATGACAGCGCTCCGGTGGAGCAGATAGTGGATACGCTGAACACCCTTCCTTTTCTTGCCGAAAGAAGGACCGTGGCGCTGAAGAACATCCAGAAGCTGGCGAAAAAGGAGGCCAAAAAGCTGGAAGAGTACCTCTCCAATCCCTCTCCCACTTCTCTTCTTGTCATGCTCCACGAGGGGGCTGCCCCGAAATTCTTCGACCCGGCGGCGCTCAGGAGCGTAAAAATTATCGCCCTTACCGTGCAGGAAAAGGAGATTCCCCTGTGGCTGAAGGCCAACGCGAAGAAGAAGGGGATAGCCCTCACGGACAAGGCCGTGGAATTCCTCATCACCATTGTGGGGACCGATCTCGGCATGCTCGCAGCGGAGGTAGAGAAACTTACCTATTGGGACAAGACAGGCGCTATCGATGTCACCGACATTAAGGGCACGGTCTATTCAGGGGTTGAGTGCAGTGCTTTCGACCTGGCGGACGCTCTCAGGCAGGGCAATGCAACGGAGGTCTTCAGGACCTGCGAGAACATTGTCAGGAACCAGGAGCCCCAGATGGTGCTCGGGGCCCTGAATTACCAGTATGCGCGCCAGATGGCCCAGGCAGGTCCGGGAAAGGGTACGGTGGCTGTTGAGGTTTTCAGGTTGCTGCATGAGGCGGATGTTGCCATAAAGACTTCACACAGGTATGTGCTGGAAGATCTCCTGGTCAAACTGCTCCGCCGGAAAGGGGGAAAGGGCGCTGTATAAGCGCGCCCACCTGTTACGCTACGACGTTGGCCTTTTTGGTCAGCCTTGAGATACGCCTTGAAGCGGTGTTCTTGTGGATGACGCCTTTTGAAGCGGCCTTGTCAATGGTCTTGATGGCCTCTTTCAGTGAAGCGGCGGTGTCCTCTTTGCTCTTTGAGGCAACGGCGGCCTCAAGCCTCTTGGTGGTTGTCTTTATGCCTGTTTTGACCGACTGGTTACGCTGTTTCCTCTTTTCGTCCTGACGGGTCTTCTTCAGAGCGGAAAGGTTTTTCTTGGGAGCTGCTTTTGCTGGCACTTTGGGCCTCCTTATTTCCCCCGGAATTCCTGTATGAGAGCTGAAACCGGAAAAATTTTCATAATATCAGGGTGAATATAAAAATAGCATAAATCTTAACATAAAATCAATGTTTATGCTACAATTCTGGGATGAAATACAGGCCCATAGATGTAAAAGGACTCACTACTTACTCCATAGGCGACAGGAACAGCAAGGTCTCTGCTGAAAAGGCGGCCGTGCCTCACCTGAAGGGGAAATCCTTCAGGGAATTCGCCGACAGCCTCCCCGGTTTTCTGGGGGCCAGTGACCTGAAGTCTGTTGCGCAGGCCGTTGTGAAGGCCCACGGGAGCGGCAGGCCAGTGGTGCTCGGCATGGGCGCGCATGCCATAAAAGTAGGGCTTTCACCTCTTATTATCGATCTGATGCGCAAGGGTGTGATAACCGCTGTTGCCGCCAACGGCGCATGTATTATCCACGATTTCGAGATAGCGTATATAGGCCGGACCTCCGAGGACGTGGCCCGTGAATTGTGCACCGGCGCCTTCGGCATGGCCCAGGAGACAGGGCGGATGGTGAATACGGCCATCAGCGACGGCGTGAGGGCGGGGTATGGGATCGGCCGCGCCATGGGCGCTTTCATCAATTCCTCCGGCTTTCCCAACCTGGATATGAGCCTCTTTGCCGAGGCCTGCAGGCTCGACCTGCCCGCAACGGTCCATGTGGCCATAGGGGCCGACATTATCCATATGCATCCCGAGGCTGACGGCGCTGCCATCGGCGAGGGCAGCATGAGGGATTTCAGGCTCTTCACCTCGGTGGTGGCGGACCTCGAAGGCGGCGTCTATATCAATCTCGGTTCAGCCGTTATACTTCCCGAGGTCTTTCTCAAGGCGCTTTCCGTTGCCCGGAACCTCGGGAACAAGGTGGAAGATTTCACTACCGTGAACATGGATTTTATCCAGCATTACCGGCCCGGCGAGAATGTGCTGAAGAGGCCCACGATGATGAAGGGACGCTGCTTTGCCCTCACCGGGCACCATGAAATAATGTTCCCCCTGCTGGCGGGACTCATTATCGAGGAATTATGAACGTAATCGTTGACGAGGAAAAGTGCATCGGCTGCGGCAGGTGCGAAGAGATATGCCCCGCCGTATTCCATGTTGATGAAGCCATAGGGAAGTCGCAGGTGATAGATGCCGAGGCGTGCGAATTTGTGGGCTGCTGCGAAGCAGCTGAGGAGAACTGCCCGGAGGACGCCATCTCCCTGGAAGAATGAGCCCTAAGGAATTATCAAAAGCATGGCCTCTGCTCAAGCGGCAGGTAAAGGGCCTTCATGTGCCGTGGCTCGACTCTTTCGCTTCCGCTGACCGGGACCCCTTCACGGCACTTGTTTCATGCCTACTCAGCCTGAGGACCAAAGATAAAGTGACGGGCGAGGCCTCCGAACGTCTCTACTCTCTCGCTTCTGACCCTGCTTCCATCTATGGGCTTCCGGTAAAGACCATTGAAAAGGCCATATATCCCGTCGGTTTTTACCGCGTCAAGGCTGCCACTATTAAGAAACTCTGCGGCGTGCTGGTCAAGCGTTATAACTCGAAAGTCCCGGACACCATCGAGGAATTACTGAAACTGGACGGCGTGGGCAGGAAGACAGCCAATCTTGTGGTGACTCTCGGATACGGCAAGCCGGGCATTTGCGTTGATACTCATGTGCACAGGATAACCAACCGGTGGGGACTGGTCAGCACAAAGAATCCCACGGAGACGGAATTCCGCCTGAGGGAGACAGTGCCGCAAAAATACTGGATTGCCCTGAACGGTATGCTTGTGGCCTTCGGGCAGGGGATTTGCAAACCCCTCTCGCCGCTTTGCAGCAACTGTGACCTTAATGAATATTGTGCAAAAGTCGGAGTAGTCAAAAGTCGTTGAAGCTGTATGTGCTAATTATTATTCTTATTAAGGGAACCCCAGTTCAAATTCGTCGTCCAAGAAAATCTCTAATACTCTCTTTGTGAAGTCCTATCCATTCTTTCTTATACTCACGATACTCGTTAGAAAGCTTTTCAGTCTTATTCTTCAGAGCCTTAATATTAATGCGGGATGCATCAAGTTTAATATCGGCAAAAAGGATTTCTTTTTTCAGGTCGTTCACTGCTACCATGTCAATTTCGTTCTGGTTTCCTCGTTCCCAGTATGAGCCTATGCGATTATATCTGCCGGATTCTGCAAAAAGCTGGTGATAAAATTTCTCAAGGATGCGACCGGCATAGGTTGAGTAATCACGTTTTATTATTTCTTTAATATAGTCAAAGTTGCCGGTCTCTATCGATGACCTGTTCTTAAATATGAACCTGAACCAGAAACTAATAAAGTTATCAATAATCCGGTACTTCTGAAGCCGTGAGTTGGGCTTTGCATTAATAGGCCTTACCTTTGAAATCAGAGCATAGTCGGTTTCCAGGTTTGCAAGGTATGCGCCGGCGTGGATTTCGAGTACTGATTCTATTTCCGTCCTGGCTGTCTTGCCGGAGGCTATAAGTTCTAATACGGAAAAGTACGTGCCGTACTCCCTGCCGAACTCTTCGATCAACAAATTTTTCCCTTCATGCAAGAAGGGTGAGTTTTCATTAAGGATGAACTCAACCATGGCTTCAAGGGTAAAGGCATCGTTTGTTGTGATTATATCCAAATACTTGGGCATGCCTCCGGTAATGGCATAACAGTCAAACAATATCTTTGCGTCCTTGTGTCCGTGGTCGGTCAATACGGTGTATATGTCTTTTATGGTGAATGGACGCAGGAATAATATTCTATCCGCCCTGCCAAAAAGAGGTTCTTTGGACTGTTCAAAAATCTTGTGCATCAGCGAATAAACAGAGCCGATACATATAAGGTTCAGTTTGCAGGAAGCTTTGTTTATATCCCATAAGTGTTGGATTTCGGAATAGACCGAAGGATTGATGTTATAAAACTCCTGAAACTCATCAATGATCAATGTGAAACGCTCTTTACGGGCAAGTTCAATTAACAGCAAAAAAACTTCTTTAAAGGTCTTTATCCCGCCGATGACCGGAACTATAAAATTCTTCCGGATTTCCTCCAGATATTCCATGCAGAGAAGGTGTTCGGACTTCTTGGATACAAACAGATACAGATATTTGTGTTTATGCGCAAACTCAAGAGCAAGCATAGTCTTGCCAACTCTTCGACGACCTGTGATCACCGTCATCCTGGCAGATGAGCGGGTCTGTTCAAATATTTTTTTAAGCTCCGATAATTCACCAACTCGATTATAGAACTTCATTTCGTTCCCCTTATCGTAATTAAGGTTACGGTAATTAATAATGCATCAAATTATATTTAAAAGTAAAGGCCCGGTCAGCGGAAAAAATTAAAGGGGTATGGATGAATTGTCCAACCCCTTGTTTTTATTGTGGTACCGGTGGGGAGATTCGAACTCCCATGTCCTTGCGGACAGCGGATTTTGAGTCCGCCGCGTCTGCCATTCCACCACACCGGCATTTGACAAGAGCAATGCAGCAGTGGCCGCATAAGCGTGGATTTAAGTATACCACAAAATATGAGCATGGAAAAACCGCGCGCAAAGGCAATAAACTACTTGTCCGACGGCTCGATATGCACCACCACATCCTGCACTTCGGGCAGCCTGGCTTTGATACTCTCCTCTACCCTGTCCGCTATCTTGTGCGCGGCCGCTACCGAGATGTCAGGACTTACCAGCATGTGAAGATCCACGAAAACACAGCCCTTTGTCCCGCGTGTCCTGATGCCATGGCACTCCACCACCCCTTCTATACTGCATGCAACTTCATGTATGACGACGGTATCCACCATGGTCCTGTCCACAAGGGCTTCGGTGGACTCACGTATGATCTGCAGTCCGGCCCGCGCCACAAAGAGACCTACCAGTACGCCGATGACGGGATCTGCAAAAGGCACCCCGAGTTTTATCAGCACAAGACCCGCAATGACGCCTGTGGTGACCATGATATCGCTCATTGTGTGCTGCGCGTCGGCAACAAGAAATTCGCTGTTGAGCCTCTGCCCGACCCGTTTTTCATAGGTCGTTACAAAGATGTTTATGCCGAGGGTGGCGAGCATAATAATAAAGCTTGCTCCTGTAACAGAGGCCTCATGCCCTCCGCGAAGCGAGGCGTAAACATCCTTCAGGATCTCGATACAGGTGATGAACATGAGCACGCCCACGAATATGGTGAAGACCGTTTCGTATTTCCTGTGGCCGTAAGGGTGGCTTTCGTCCGGGGGATTGGAGGCGATGTAAATACCCACGAGCCCCGCGATATTGGAAACGCCGTCGAAGAGTGAATGGAAGCCGTCCGAGGTGATGGCAACGGAATAGGTGAGATAACCAAATACTATCTTTGTCGCAGAAACGAGTACGTTCAGCGCAAGGGTCACAATCAGTACTTTGCGTATTTCAGCTGTCCTGTCCAAAGATGCCGTCCCAATGTTTTTTGAATTGTATGAACTCTCCCGCGGCAATGGCCTGGCGCATGGAGCGGAAAAAGGCGAGATAGAAATGAAGGTTATGGAGCGTGTTCAGTCTCATGGAGAGTATTTCCCTGGCCATGAAGAGATGCCGCAGGTACGCCCGGGAATAATTGCGGCATGTATAGCAGTTGCACGCAGGGTCGAGGGGGGCCGGGTCCGCTTTGTACTCCGCCCTCTTGATGCTGACCCTTCCCTGGCTTGTGAAGAGCGTGCCGTTGCGCGCGTTACGGGTCGGCATGACGCAGTCGAACATATCGAAGCCGCTCTCCACCGCCATCAGCATATCGCGCAGGTCTCCCACGCCCATAAGATAACGCGGCCTGTCAGCAGGCATGAGCGGTGCAATGTATGAAACGATATCATACATCTCCTCCTTGGGCTCTCCCACGCTCAGGCCCCCGGCTGCATAACCGTCGAACCCGATGTCCATAAGCTCTTCAAGACTCCGTTTTCTCAGTTCTTTGTGCATGCCGCCCTGGATGATGCCGAACAGCTTTGGAAGGCCGGAGTTTTCCGCTCTTCCGGACTTAAGTTTTTCCAGATGCTCCCGGCACCGGCGCGCCCATGCCGTGGTGAGTTCCAGGGACTTTACCGCATAGCCGTATTCAGCGGGGTAAGGTGTGCATTCGTCGAAGACCATGGCGATGTCGGAGCCCAGGGCCGCCTGTATATCCATGGCCTGTACAGGTCCGAGGAAATGCAGGGAGCCGTCTATGTGCGACCTGAACTCGACGCCCTCGGCCCGGATTTCTCTCAGAGAGGAAAGGCTGTATACCTGGAACCCGCCGCTGTCCGTGAGAATGGGCCGGTCCCAATGCATAAAGGTGTGCAGTCCGCCGGTATTTCTGATAATATCGTGCCCCGGCCTCAGGTAGAGATGGTAGGTGTTGCTGAGGATGATCTCGGCCCCCATCTCCTTCAGTTCCTCCGGAGACATGGCTTTGACCGTCGCCAGGGTGCCCACGGGCATGAAGGCGGGCGTATGAATGGCCCCGCGCGCAGTCTCGATTATGCCGTTTCTGCATGCGCCGTCTTTGTTATGTATGGTGAATTTCATGAGCACACTCTTTGCCGGTGTTTATCTGCCGATGCAATCAATACTATACCAAATCCGGCGGCAGTTTTTTATTAACAATCTGTTCACAGGCATTTCACAGGAAAAAGATTTGTAAAACAGGTGATTAGAAAATAGTTATTTTATCCTTGACATGTACAACATATTGTGGTTTAATCTTTGGTACGGCACAACATAGAGAGGCTTCAATAATTTATAATATAAGAGGACCTGAGAGCAAACCAACAGTAAGTGCTTTAGGCAAGGGGGAATCATGGAAGAGGCATCAAACGTTTTCAGCCTGTCAAAAAACGCCGTAACCGTACTCGAAAAGAGATATCTGAAGAGAAATGAAGAAGGAAAGGTAACGGAAACGCCCGAGGAGCTTTTCCACAGGGTTGCGTCCCATATAGCACGCGCCGACGCCCTGTACGGCAAGACTGACGAAGAGATGCAGCGGACTGAAAAGGAATTCTTTGAACTCATAACCTCCCTCGTATTTCTGCCCAATAGCCCCACCCTCATGAACGCGGGCAGGAAACTGGGCCAGCTTTCGGCCTGCTTTGTCCTGCCGGTGGAGGACTCCATGGAGTCCATATTCGACGGTGTGAAATACGCGGCCATCATCCATAAATCGGGCGGCGGCACCGGTTTTAGTTTTTCCAATCTGCGCCCCAAAGGTGATGTGGTGGGCTCCACCAAGGGAATATCCTCCGGTCCCATTTCCTTCATGACTGTTTTTGATACGGCCACGGAAGCCGTGAAGCAGGGCGGTACGCGGAGGGGCGCCAACATGGGCATCCTGCGGGTGGACCATCCCGATATTATGGAGTTCATCACCTGTAAGGACCACCACCAGAAACTCAACAACTTCAACATTTCCGTGGGGCTTACCGAAGCTTTTATGAGGGCCGTGGAAGAGGACAAGGAATACGACCTCCTTAACCCGCGGACCAAAAAAGTGGCGAACAGGATCAAGGCCCGCATCGTTTTCGACACCATTGTCAAGCAGGCGTGGAAGAACGGCGAGCCCGGGATCGTGTTCCTCGACAGGATCAATGCTTCCAACCCAACCCCTGCACTGGGTGAGATAGAATCAACAAATCCCTGCGGAGAGCAGCCCCTGATGCCGTACGAGTCCTGCAATCTCGGCTCCATCAACCTGGCAATGATGGTGAAGGACGACTCGGTGGACTGGGCAAAGCTGAAGGACACCACATGGAAGGCGGTGCACTTTTTGGACAATGTCATCGACGTCAACAAATACCCGCTCCGGATGATCGACGAGATGACAAAGGCCAACAGGAAGATAGGGCTCGGCGTCATGGGCTGGGCGGATATGCTCATCCAGTTGCGCATCCCGTACAATTCGGAGCGCGCCATAATGCTTGCCGAAGAGGTTATGGGATACATCCAGACAGAAGGCAGGCTTGCCTCCAGCGCCCTTTCAGAAGAAAGAGGTGTTTTTACCAATTACGAGCACAGCATATACAACGGCGAGATGCCGGTGAGGAACGCCACAGTAACCACCATCGCTCCCACGGGCAGCCTCTCCATACTGGCAGGCTGTTCCTCGGGCATTGAGCCCCTGTTCGCGGTTTCCTTTGTCCGGAACGTGATGGAAGGCACGAAGCTTATCGAGGTGAACCCGTACTTCGAGAAAGAGGCAAAGGCCCAGGGCCTCTGGAGCAGGGAACTCATGGAGAAGATCGCGGAGACCGGCACGGTGGCCGACTGTACGGAATGCCCCGAAGAGATGAGAAAAATATTTGTTACCGCGCACGATATAACCCCCATCGACCACATAAGAATGCAGGCCGCTTTCCAGAGATTTGTGGATAATGCCGTTTCCAAGACGGTGAATTTCTCCCACGACGCAACCACCAGGGATGTGGAAGATGTCTACATGCTCGCGTACAAGGAAGGTTGCAAGGGCGTCACGGTCTACAGGGACGGTTCGCGCGACCAGCAGGTCCTTTCCACGACCAAGGCAGAGGAGAGCGGGAAGAAGGAGAGCGTGGAAAAGGTTTTTCCCCGCAAGCGGCCGTCCATTGTGAAAGGCGCCACGCGACTCCTCAAGACCGGTTGCGGCCACCTTTATGTGACCATCAACGAGGACGACAACGGCAAACCCTTCGAGGTTTTTACCAATATCGGCAAGGCGGGCGGCTGCGCGTCGAGTCAGGCTGAGGCCATCGGCAGGCTTATTTCCCTCGCCCTCAGATCGGACATAGAGCCTGAGGAAATCTGGAAGCAGATGAAGGGCATTTCGTGCCACCAGCCGTCATGGACGGAAGGGGGCAAGATACTCTCGTGCTCGGACGCTATTGCCAAGGCCCTTGAAAAGTATCCCCACCATGCCAATGGCAACGGTAACGGCGATAAGGGCAACGGACAATCCACAGGCTACCATCAGACTGCCGTGGTGCAACAGATAGGCATGTGTCCCGAGTGCGGGGGCACGGTTGAGCACGAGGGCGGCTGCGCCATCTGCCATAATTGCGGCTTTACCCGCTGCGGATAGGGAATGGTGACAGTGGGCCCGGGTAACGGTAAACAGCGCCATATCAGACCCTCGTGGGACGACTATTTCATAGAGATCGCAAAAGTTGTCTCATCACGCTCCACCTGCCTGCGAAGGCGCTACGGCGCTATAATCGTCAAAGATCACGTTATAGTAAGCACCGGCTATAACGGCGCCCCGCGAGGCTCGGTCAACTGCATTGACCGGGGGACATGCAGGCGGCAGGAACTCAACATCCCATCAGGCGAAAGGTACGAGCTTTGTGAAGCAGTACATGCCGAGCAGAATGCCATCGTAAACGGCCAGCCGGAACGGATGAAGGATGCTACCATATACATCGCGGGGTTCGAGGAGGCCGGTATTTTTGCCGAGGGAAGACCGTGTCTCCTCTGCAAACGCATGATACAAAACGCCATGATTAAGGAAGTCGTCTATCTCAGAAAGGATGGCAGCCTTATGCATGTGGACAACGTGAGAGACCTCGAAGCCACGCCTCTTGACCTAGAGGTGAAGTAGCTGAGTGACGCAGATGCGTTTTTACATATGAAGCGTATGGCAAGAAAGCAGGCATAAGCCTGCTTTCTTATTTGAGGATGATTGTGATAAGCAAGCGACAAGTTGGCCATACATTTTCAATACACAACACTATGGAGCCCAAGCTCTTTTCCGCTCTCGTTTCTTATTTCAAAAATGAGAACTATAAATTAGGGCTTGGGATTCCTGATCCGCAGATAGAGGCGATTTGCAAAATCCTTCTGTACGGCGAAGAGGACCTTTCGAGCGTCTTTCAATCATGGCAAGTGGGCGAGCAGACAATTCTTGACGAGTATCACAAGGAAGAGCTTGGAATCGTCGATTACCTTCATCTCATCTCTAACGAACTGCGTAAACAATTGGGACAGTTTGCTACCCCTGCCGATATTGTCAAATACATATTTAAATCCGTCGGTTATGCATCATCAAAGGACATCCTCTCTAAAAAACTCGTAGATCCCGCCTGCGGTTCCGGGGCTTTTCTTGTTGAGGCGGTCAGGATATATCTCAACGCTCTTAAGAATGCAAAGACGCCGATCTATAGATGGTATCCGATGGTTACTACGGCGATTTGCGGTATTGATGTTGACACTACGGCATGCTTATTTGCCCGGTTAAACCTCTCCATGCTTCTTGCTCCTGCCGTCCTCGAATTTGTGGCGAGGAATGATGTTGCGACGTTGAAACCTCTTCCCGTGTTTTGCGCCGACACATTAGAGACAGTCGCATCCGAGAGGGGAATATCCGAGCTGTTTTATGACAGACGCGTCTCTTCGCTTAAAAAGCGTTTCGATTTCGTTGTGGGCAATCCGCCTTATTTCAAGATGAAAGACCTTAGCGACGAACTGAAGACAGCCTTTGGTGAATCTATCTACGGCCACCCCAACGCATACGGCGTATTTATGCATGCGGGGATCGAGATGCTGAAGGACGGCGGGCGGCTCGGCTTCATAGTCCCCCGCTCCATGCTTTCAGGCCTGTATTTCAAGAACCTCAGGGCTTTCATTGAGAAGAACACTTCGCTCCGTGAAATCGTGTATGTTGCAGACCGTAAAAATGTTTTTGAAAACGTGCTTCACGGCACTATGATACTTTCTCTTGAGCGCAACGCGGAGGCTGGTGAAAGCATAGATATTTCGGTGGTCCAATCGTCCCGCGAATTCAAGAACGCCCTTAAGTCAATAACTGTCTCCAGGGACCAGGTTATTCGCAGACTAAACGGCACGACTGTATGGTTCGTGGCCGACTCCAGGAAAGTATATGACACCATAGACAGAATAGTGAAAAAGCACCCGCTTCTATCCGGCGAGAAAGTTAATTGCCGTGTACGGACCGGTCAGATCGTCTGGAACAGGGTGAAACCCCTTCTGGTCGAAAAAGAGGGGCACGATACGCTGCCGCTTGTATGGGCAACAGACGTGAGTAAATTCGGTTTCTCTTTTAGCCGCCAGGGTGCTACAAGGCCTTGCTATTTGAAAGTAGCGTCCAAGACCGAAAACCTGGTTATCAAGGGCAAGAGTATTTTGCTACAGAGAGTGACTGCCGACGAGCAGCCTTCGCGTCTTGTTGCATGTATCCCGGAAGAGTTCTGCCGCAAGGCCGCCGCCGGGTATTTTGTAGAGAATCATCTGAACATTATTCAGCCCGAGACCGGGACTCCTTCGGTTGATCTTTATTTCATTCTCGGGGTCTTGAACTCCGAGGTTGTGGAGTTCTTTTTCAGGGCCATGAACGGCAACACCCAGGTTTCCGCAACCGAGCTTAATCTCCTGCCGATTCCGATCGGCAAATACGAGCGTGAAATCGCCGACTTTTCGGCTAAAATACAAAAGACAACCGATATGAAAAAGAAAAGCGGGTTCATCGCGGAATTGAACATGCTTGTCGGTAAAGCTTATGGGCTTAGTACCGAGGAAAGCGGTTTTATAAGGGATGTCCTTGCGGACAGGAGGAAAAATGGCAACTGAAGAGATCAAGGCTGTCCTTGAAAAACTGAATTTTCCCGAAAGGTTTATCTCTGATCAAACGGCAATCTGTATTATGGCTTTCCTGGATAAATCAGTGCGTAGCGGTCTTTTAGCGGGACATACCTGTCTGAACGAAGGCGCTAGAATCCATGATATTTTAAACTTTGCACGGACGGCATTAGGTAGAAATGTCGCCGAGAATACGCGAGAAGCTTATCGTAAAACTTCGCTTGCTCCTCTTATGAATTATGGCCTTATTGTAAGACATCAACTCACTACCAATGATCCGAATACATACTATCGCCTTCGTCCCGACTTTGAACGCTTGTTTTTAGAAAAGAATCGAAAAGAACAGGCGGAATTAATCAATAAGTTGCAACTGAAAGCGTCGAGAGTGCGAAAACTACCACAGAAAAAAACAAGCTCTCATGCCAGTGTCCCTGTTATGGTGCGCGATAATCAAGTTTTTTCGTTGAGTCCCGGTGCGCATAATCAGCTTGAGAAGGCCACTGTTGAGGTGTTCGGAAATATATTCTTAGATGAGCCGCAAGTGGTCTATCTTGGTGACACGGCTCCAAGAAAAGGTTATCAGAACCGCACATTAATGCGTAGGCTTAACCTCCCTATTGATACATCTGCTTCTTTGCCTGATGTTATTCTTTTTTCGGAACCGGAGAAGAATCTTGTTATTGTGGAAGTAGTAACAAGTAGTGGTACGGTAAATGCGATACGTATTGAGCAATTGGAAGAATTAGCAAAAAAAGCAAAAAAACTGGGAATCAAAACAGACTATGTGACAGCATTTTCTTCCCGCGCCGTATTCAGAAAATTCGCGGAAGAAATTGCATGGGGTAGTAGCGTGTGGATAGAAAAAGAGCCGCATAATATCATTCATTTCCAGGAAATTTAAAATAACCACCATGCTCACGCCTGACGATGACATCCTGGAGCTGGCCCAAAAATATTATCGCGAATCCGCGACTTTTGTTGTTCTTAACGACATGCCTGAGGCTCTCCCAAAGGGCAGCGCTGCGCCGTGCGCGGGAGCGTTGCTCAGCATAGACCTTGAGGCCCCGCCTGAGACCATGCTTATTGTGAAGGACCGTGCCGCCTATTTCAGGATATCCCATGTCTGCCTCTCCCTTTTTCGTGATATAGTCATTTCACTGGGGGCGAGGGGGGAGTGGATGCAGCTTTCGGGAAACGGCATTGTGGCATATTTCATTGACCACGGATTTTCCAATAATGTCTGGAACGCCCTGCTGGCGGCCCGGCAGGCCCGGAGCATGTTGGCCGAAATACTGCCCGAGGTGGCGCCCCTTTTCAAGACCCTGAAGCTGTCCGTCAAAAGCGCCATCCATTACGACCTTTTCCTTGAAGCGCATACCGGTCTGTGGGGCCAGTCCGCGGCATGGCCTGTGGGCGCTCCGCTCCATGTGATAGCAGCAATGCAGACGATAAATACCGGTGGAGCGATATTCGTATCGGAAAGTGCGCAGGAAAAGCTGGATGTCGAGAGCATATTCGGTCATGCCCTGTCGCTGAAGAGGGAAAAATACAAAAAAATACTCTTTGCGCCGGTTTCACCGCTGAAAACCGGCGGAAAGAAGTACCCCGTGTATGTGTTTAACGATAAGAACTTTGAAAAGCTTCTGACCCTCTCTGCCCGGGGGTGATACCGTATAACGAAGATGCCCCGCCGCGAGAGGTTGTGTGCTGAAAAAAGGCAGGTTCAGGAAGTGGGACGCTTGAACCGCAGTGCTTTCATTCTCTTCTTCCGTGCCTCGCGCTGTTTCGCTTTTTCTTTTTCGGAAGGTTTAAGGTAAAAGCTTCTTCTCTTGATCTCTTTGAAGAGTCCCTCTTTCTGGAGCTTTCGTTTCAGATCTTTCAGAGCCCTTTCTACATCGTTGCCGTGGACCTTAATATCCAAAAGGTTATCTCCTTCCCCTGCCGGGTCCCCTGCCTCCGCCGAAACCGCCCCTCTCTCTGGGCTGCTGAGGCTTCGCTTCCGCAACGGTCAGGGTTCTTTCCATAAGAAGGGCCCCGTTGATGCTCTCTATGGCCTTCTTTGCATCATCTTCCGTGGCCATGACGACAAAGCCGAAACCCTTGGGCTGCCCGGTATGCTTATCGGTTATCATGGTGACGGACTCTACCTCTCCGGCAGTGGAGAAAAGCTCCCGAAGGGCCTCTTCTGTTGCCTTGAACGGGATGTTACCTACGTACAGTTTTTTTTCCATAGTGTGTACCTCGCTTAATAAAATATAAAGACCCCAGAGTTTCTTTAAAGTCTCTGGGGTCCCGTAAACTTTAAAAGTTAAGATACTATAACACAAAACAGGTGCAAATAAATACAGAGTAATAGTAGAGATGCGCTGCTACTTGAATTATCCGTGATTATTACCTTGACTCTAATTCTGTGCGCATGATAACTTAACGCAATCTGTTATCTGAAGCTGCATGGGATGTTGAGTACTGGGGAGGGTAGTGGAAAGACATTTTGGTGTAATTCCTATGGCATGTAACTTGCTCAGTCAGTCAGTCAGTCAGTCAGTCGGTCAGTTTTTTCTCTTAATCAGATAATCCCAAAAATATTTTCGTCAAAAGGCACGACTCTTTTTCCAGAGTCGTGCCTTTTATTTTTTTGTCGGCCATACAGGGTTGCTGATGGCTATTGTTTGAGCAAAGATTGCTCGTATGTGTCTGACATGAGGTTGTTATAAACAGAGGAGGTGAGTGGGGGAAGGGACGATTACACAAAGGCTGATAAGCAGGTTGGAGACTTTTATAATTTGATTATGTTCAAGACAGGGTATTGCCCTGTAGCTGATTCAGGGGATTGACAGGGTGAAACATCAGTATAGTAAATACAATCAGAAATAAAATATTCCGCCATAAGAGGAGAGAACGATGCAAACTTTCTTAAGGTATTCGGTCTTAGCGCTTACAATGATTATCTTAGCTGGTTGTGGTGGGGGTGGAAGCAGTTCCGGCCATAATTGCACCATTTGTTCAAATAATTCTGATTGCGACTCAGGCAGGTGTAGTGCGTTTCAGAGCGGTAAAAGTCGTTGCGTCCCAGTGGATGCCGGCAATGGTTATATATGCACAGTTACGGCTAAAACAGCGGGGCTCGAAAATATCAGTTTATTGCAGAAGAGTCTCAATGGAGCTCAAATGCTGAAAGAGCGCCAAGCATCAGTTAATGTGCCTGCCATAGAAGATCAATTGAATAAGGCCCTTCAAAAGCAAAGGGCTCTCGACGCATGTTCAGGATATGAAACTGAAGGCAGTTGCAAAGACATGTGCGGGGACATAATTGATGTCTTTTCCTATAAAACTATTGAAAAATAGGAAATAAGTTCAGCCGTTAATTCGGGGTATTTTTTAAAGCAGGAGAAAAGGGGGAAATGGATTGTCATAAGTGATACTGTGCCTCTTTCGGACACTCTCGGTCATGGCTTTACAAATGGGTGGAACGCTCTCTACAGGGTGACCCCTCATGGTACGAAAGTCGATCACGGCGGCCCCTAAACAATAAACTCCATACGTCAAAGGAGATCATCAATCACCGAATTAGCAGCCAAGGGGGCATGGAGCACTGGAACGCTTGTTATTGTATCAGAATCTAAATAACATTCATGCTGCTTTGGTATTAATATTAACTTTTGAAAGGAGATTGAACTATGGGTACTCGGAAATTGTTTAACGTGTCTTTTTTAGTTTTACATTGTCTTGTTGGTGTTTTGTTGACGGGTTGCGGCACAACTACATTAAGTCTCAAGTCTGAATCTCAAGCAAATTTAGCACAGTATAAGTCTTTATCGATTCAGACTAAAGTCTCTGATGGAGTAATTCTCTCGGAGACGGCACAGACTCGGATCAAGGATTTTATTAAGACAGAGATAAATGGTGTTTGCTGCCCGAAACGGTTCGACAACATCTATACGGATACAACCCATTCAGAGGACTTGTTATTAGTTCTCAACTTTACAAAATATGACGAAGGCAATCGCTTTGCGCGTGCAATGCTGGCAGGCTTGGGTGCAATTAAGATAAATGCCGACGTTGAGGTTAAAGATGGGAAATCGACAAATACCATATGTAAAGGTGAAGCAGGCAAGTCATTTGCGTGGGGAGGCATGTATGGAGCATCGACGGGGATTGAGGACGTAGAAAAAATGTTTGCAACGGAGGTAAGTAGAGGGTTTGGGGAAATGTTAGGAGTTTCAGCACCAGCAAATTAGAAGTTAGCAAAGGATAAATAACAGCGTACAACATCGGCAGCTGAGCAACTCGTACCTGATCCTCCCTCCTCTCCGCTGCGGGAGAACCAGCCACTCGAAACAGATGCCCTCCGGGCACTGCTCAGCGCCGGTGTTGTACGAATATAAGATTAAAAAAGATATTTAAGAAAAAACGACATGGTCGTCTATAAACGCATCTGTCATTTCAGGCAAAAAAAGGAGAGACCAATATGAAAGCAAGGTCAGTATTTGCTGTGCTTGTAGCACTCCCATTAATTTTAACTGGCTGTGCTGGTCCAGCTTTTAAACAGGCCAAAGCATTAAACACCGTTACAGCATATGACAAGTTTCTTCAAGAATATCCTCAAAGCCAGTACGCTGAGGAGGCACGACAGACAAAAGAACAACTGTTCTGTGAGGAAGTAAATGTAAGGAATACGGTTGAAGGCTACAATTCTTATCTTGATCGGCATCCCAAAGGGACTTGTTCAGCAGAAGTCTTAAAGAAACTGGAACCACTGCTATGGAAAGATGCTGAACAAAAAAGCACCATTTCATCTTATGATGGTTACCTCAAAAAATATCAAAATGGCATCTATGTTGCTGAGGCTAAAGAAAAAAGAGAACGCTTGTTTTGTGACAAAGTTAAGCAAGAAAATACTGGGGATGGCTATAGTTCTTATATTGACCAATATCCAGACGGCATATGTGCGGCAGAAGTAAAGCAAAAGTTGGAATTGATAGTTTGGAAGAGTGCTGAGCAGAAAGGCGCAACTGAAGCCTATGATTTGTATCTCAAGAAATATCCAACTGGTGTATATTTTTCTGAAGCGCAAGCCAAGAGGACGGTAAGTTTGCTTATTGAGCAATTACGAGACTCGAAGAAAGAAACGCGTGAAGAAGCATCAAATAAGCTATCAAAAATGGGCAGGGAATTAAGCGAAGCACACGTAAATAAGATGATAGACGTCATGCGAAACGGAAGTGATAAATGGCGGGAGTTTCTTTATAAAGGAGCAAGCGGTCACTGTAGTTGGTATGAACAAACGAGTGTTAAATATTATGCGGCCAATGCTTTGACAAAAATGGAGTCACCATATGTCACCACAGCAGTCGTAAGCGAGGCAAAAACGGCCAAAACGAAAGGGAAAGGAGAGAAGTATCGCGTTGATGACCCAGGCTGGCGTTGACACTGAACACACTGTAGTCAGTTTGACTACTTCTTGAAACGAAAACAATTGAACTCAAGGCGATATAAGAAAGGAGCCAAAATGAAGAAGATTAGCATTGTTATGGCATTTATTATGTTGTTCGGCTTGTCAATTTCAGGCTGGGGTGAATCAAAAAAGGTAAAACCTGCACCTAAACCGGTAAATACCTCAAAGGTTGAAATTGATGTTCCAGATAAGGCATTGAGTGCGGTTGAAAATGCGGCCCCAGCTAAAGATTATGCGTTTTATGTTAGAACAGATTCAATCCCGAAAACTGTGGATGATTTACAACAGTTTGCTTTGGTAACCTGCACAGGTGACAACGTTGCTAATCGTGCCCTACAGATAGGAATGGGTTTAAATATTTCATTAGTCGGTTATGGCAGTGCGACGCAGGACTGCATTGCTGACCCTATAAAGAAAGCTACGGGAATGCTTTCTATAGGGGGTAGAAAAGGAGAGGATAATCCTAAATCATTGGTGGTAACTCAGAGAGATACAAAGCTGCCATCTGCAATCAAATTAACGGAGGTTATTTTTAAATGATGAGTACCAACTGGCAAGCGAAAACGGAAAGAAGACAAGTATCGCTGTGATAACACGTAAGTGATAAAATCTGCGGGGATCACAAAGAAAAGGAGAAGGCCAATGAAAAATGTTTTAAGTATTTTTATTTGTATCAGTTGTATTATTTTTACTTACGGATGTAAAACTCTCTCACAGAGGACTCCTATTTCACAGGAAAACGTCTCAATTTCTACGTTTCGAGATCGACCAACCAATATTAATACTTTGCGGTCTTATGAATATGGAGCTTCCTCAACAAGTATCACCAATGCAAATGATGAAACAGGCACAATTGAATTTTCACAGGGCGGTGAACTTGCAATAAATATGGGGTCGCCATGCCCGTTCTGTGCAGAGACAATAAAGATTAGCGCTAATCTGACTGAGGTACAATAAAAAAGTGGGTAAATAGAAAACAGGCGGTGTATCCTAAATCTTAATATGTTGAACTGGAAATCAACAAAAGAAAAGGAGACACCACCATGGGAAAGGGTATCACTGAGGCAGCGA
>Ga0315281_10001508_pt1 | contig 34496 bp, 29 predicted proteins | sample YL17G07_0_MG_FD_204540 | JGI IMG/M metagenome (GOLD analysis project Ga0315281, IMG submission 204540) | Sediment microbial communities from Yellowstone Lake, YNP, Wyoming, USA - YL17G07_0 | ecosystem: Environmental > Aquatic > Freshwater > Lake > Sediment | place: USA: Wyoming | collected...
TCAAATCGCAGAGGCTTTGTATCATTCACACGTTATTTTCTTCTGAACGCCGCTATCGAGGCGGCGTTCAGACGTTGCGGGCGGGTCGCCCGCGCTCCCAGGCAAAGACGGCGGGGTGAAAAACACCTCGAACAGCATTTGTTGCGCTGTTTTACCCTTTGGGCGGGAAAACAAAAGGAAATCAAAACAAAGCCGGGTATCGCGTAACTTATTTAAAATAAAGGACAAACCAAGCAATGCGGAAATGCGCCCCATATCCGCCGATAAGGACATTCGAGAAATATTCAAAGAAAAAGCTTGTTAAATCAAGCGATTACGGGTATCCTAATACAAATGGCATTTAGATTAAAGAACGTTCCAAGCTATTCCGATAAGTTATTAAGGTAAGGTATATATAGGGTAAGGAAGCAGGATCATGTCTATATCATTTGGCGGGCTGGTTTCCGGGATGGATAGTCAATCCATAATCACTCAGATTATGGCCCTTCAAAAGAAACCGCTAACGCTTCTCCAGGACAAAAGAGACAGTATCACTAACGAGAAGACCGCGTGGCAACAGGTCAGCGCCTCGGTAATGGACCTCAAGACGGCGGCCGACAGTGTGGGCACAGCCGCCAATTTCGCCACCAGGTCCGCCAAGTTCAACGCTGGCAACGCGGTGAGCGCATCGGCTCTCACCGTTTCGGCCGCCTCCAACGCTACGAATGGGGCATACAGCATCTCTGTGACCAATCTTGCGCAGGCGCAGAAATCCGCTCTTGACCAGAACTTCGCCGACTCCAGTACGGCGCTCAGTCTTGACGGGACTCTCACTGTCGGCGCAAAAAACATAACGATTTCGCCCACGGATACACTTGCCGGGATAAAAGACCTTGTCAATAACAGCGGAGCCGGGGTTACCGCCGACATTTTCAACGCCGGCACATCCGCTTCACCGCAGTACAAGCTGATGTTATCGGGAAGCGCCACAGGCGCGGCCAACGCCTTCGCCGTCAGTTACAGCGACAACACGGCAGGCGCGCATCCTCTTTCCTTCACCGGCACCCAGACGGCCAAAGACGCCAACCTGCTTTTTGACAATGTGCCGATAACCAAAAGCTCCAATTCGATAAACGACCTTATCACCGGCGCGACGATAAACCTTCAGAGCGCCGGATCGGGCACGATAACAATGGCCACGGATCATGCCGGCATATTGTCCAAAGTCCAGAATTTCGTGGACAAATATAACGCTGTCATGACCAACATGAATACACAACTCTCCTACGATTCGACCAACCAAACAAAGGGCACCCTTTTCGGCAACTCGACGCTCATGGCCATGCAGAACCAGTTGCGTTCCTTTGTGACCGGAAACGTGCCTGGGATGAACCCGTCGGATCCAAACACTTTGTCCTCCCTTGCGCAGGTGGGGATAAAAAACGACGTGAACAACACGCTGACTCTGGACGGATCGGTGTTTAATGCCGCGCTGACCAAAAATTTCGACCAGGTGACCAATCTTTTCGCCTCCACCGGGAAGGGGTCGTACAGCTTTGTTTCCGCCAGCGGTTTTACGCAGGGTGGGCAGTACGACACGAAAGTGGAAGGCGGCATCCTTAAAATGCGGCTTTCTGGGTCGGCTGGGAACTGGATATCGCTCATTCAGGACGGAAATTTCACCAGTGGAGCCACCAACACCCCCCTTGATGGCCTCCTGCTTCGCACAGGCCCCCTCACCGAGGGACAGACGGGTAGCATGACCATAACGGCTGGCGTGGGCACCAGGGTGCAGGCGTATACGACCAGGTACTCCGAGTTTTCGACGGAAGGGCTGATATATAACCAGAACAAGAGCTTGGAGACTCGCGACAAGGAGTTCCTGGATCAGATGACCACCCTCACCGCTCGCCTGGCGGTAACGGAGAATAACCTGAAGGCCAAGTTCACCAACCTTGAGACTTTGCTTTCAAAGATGAGCTCGCAACAGAATTATCTCAACCAGCAACTATCCGGGATCAACCCGACCACAGGGAAAAAATTCATTTAATGATTAGTTTCGGAGAGAAAAAATGAACGGCTACGGAAAGCCTTCGGCCTACCAAGCCACGCAGGTTTCGACTGCGAATAAAGTGCAACTTGTCGTCATGCTGTATGATGGGGCTATCCGCTTCATCACCGAGGCCAAGGAGAAGTCCGCCGCCGGTGACGTGGCCGGGAAGAGTGTTGCGATAAGCAAGGCGCAAAGGATAATACACGAGCTGACAAACGCGCTGGACATGCGCCGTGGAGGCGAGGTGGCGGCGAACCTGTCGCATGTCTATCTTAGGATAAACAGGAACCTTATAAACGCCAACGTAAACCGCAAGATGGAAGAACTGGACGAAAGCCTGGAGGCTCTCAAAAACCTGCGCGGCGCGTGGGAGCAGATAACGCGCATGCCCAATACGGGCGATGGAGCCCAACCTTCCAATCAGGTTGTTGGTGGCAGGATCGCCATAAGCATGTGATCAGGAGCCTCAGACGTCCCTTAAGAAAAGCCCCAGCTTCATGTCATCGGTGAGGACATGCTCCAATAACCACTTGGTTAAAAAATCAACGATGTTTTTTTCGCTTTCGCCGCCGCCCCTGGATAGGGGCCCCTTTTTATCCATTATTTGACCAATCATATCCCGATGTTTTTGGACGTGGGCGGCAAGCCCTGGGAATCCAGCCTTTCTTTGCAATCCCTCCTCGGCGGCGAAATGGTATTTAGTATAATCAATAAGAATATCAAATACCATTTTCAGATCATCCGCCTTGGCTCCTTCGCCAGCCGTGCGGGCCAAATAGGAGCCAAGCGCAAACAGCATCTTGTGATGCTCGTCTATCTGCGCGCCGTCAATTAAAAACTCTTCCCTCCACCGGAAAGCGCTTCCTGCGCCGATATTTCTGAAAATAAGCTTTTTCCTCTTCTCAAACGTCTCCAGAAGCTTCCAGATGACGATAGGGATCGAGAGGACTTTTTCCGATGGCAGGACATAAAACTCCGCCGCCTCGGTCACACACGCCCCAAACAACGGCGGGGTCCCGAAAATGGCGAGGTCTTCCCCAAGAAAATCGCCTTCGCCAAGCGTTTCAAACGTATCGTCGCTCATGAACAGGTCAACCTTGCCGCTTTTGATGATGCGCAATGCGCGGGCGTCGCTTTTCGCAAGAGCCCCGACGGGGTGTTTTTCCGTGGCAAGGGCCTTGGCCAGACTGTTTAACACTGGGTGCGAGACGCCCTCGTTAAAAAGCCGCATTCGCTGGAGGTCCTCCCTCTTGCCCAGCAAACGCTCATACTCGTGATATAATTTATTCTTAACTATCGTCTCCTCAAGCAGGGAGACGGGTATTTTCAGCGCGTCCACAAACCCCATAGACCGGTAGGTCTGGTCATGCCCATAGTTGGAATGCGCGGCGATATCGCCTATTAACGACCCCGAATACAGCAGGCGCGACAAGCGCGATTTGGAATGGATCCCCTCCACGGCCCCGGTGAGGATCAGGTAAACCGAGCTTGGCGGGACGCCCTCCTTCAATATTATCGTTTCGGGATTGAAAACTACGATCTGGTTGTTTAATAGCACCTGGATATGGTCCGGCGCGGCGAAGGGAAAATAGGTTACGAGGTATTTGTAAGCGTACTGCCAGATATATTCCTTGTAGGCCGGTATCAGCACATCCACTGCCCCGAACGAGGCTCCCGACCCGATCTCCTTTTGCAAGCTGGTGAAAGCATACGAGGTGTGCGACAGCACTATTTTGCCGGACCTGTCGCCCCGGAAGTCCTCGGCGTCCCCGTGGATTTGCCCGCCACCGACATCTATTTTTTTCAGGTCTGCCGGCGTCAGGTACTCTTGCCGGGTGCGGTCTATCATTTCACGGCTAAACCCATAGGCCCCGGCGTCCGTGACGAGCATGCTCTCCATGGTGGATATCGCTACGATATCTATCAGGTGCGCGTAAGTTTTGTAGCCTTCTACGCTCATGGCGCGGAAGCGGAAAACATCTGTTTCCACCGGATGCGGCGAGAATGTCGGCTTAACCTCAAGCCCATCTATGTTGTTCCATTGGCCAGATTGCAATTTGTTGACGTCAAAATAGTTTGCGAACAGGTCTTCGCGCATCGAAAGCAGGGCCGACATCTTTTTTGACACAGACATAATGGTGGTGGCCGTCGCGTAATATTTGATGCGGTGATCCGCCCGGATAAGCGCTGTAAGCCCAGCGCAATGGTCGTCATGCGAGTGGGTATGGAACAACCCTTCGATCTCGGTGACGCCGATTCCCAGCGAGTCCAGGATATACTGGATGTTCGGGCCTGCGTCTATAAGGTAAATCTTCCCCTGAAACATCACGATGCTCGACGCGCTCGGCCCTTTGATGTCCCATCCGTCCCCCTGCCCGGAGTGGATGACGGCGAAGTATTCGCGCTTGATGTGATGGGAGCCAAGCGTGTACGCGGACAGGTATTTGCCATCTATTGGCAGGTTCAAGTCAACGGTGACGCTCTCGCCATCGCATGTGAACTCGAAAACGTTAAGGTCAACCCTCTCCACGAAAACGCCGCCGCAAATCTCGACAGGTTCCGCGTCTATGATCCTGGTTTCGATGAACTCGCCCGGGCTTTTAACCTGCCCAAACGAGAAAGCAAGCTTAATGTTAATAATTTCGGCGGCGTTTTTCGGAGAAACTCCGCAAGCCAAAAACTCCTTTTCGGAGATAAGCCCGTAATTGCCCCTGTAAATGTATTGAAGCTGGGCGTGAACCTGGTCGCGGGAGCCGGCCAGGATAGGCCTCTGCCCCAAATTGTTCGGATGGCCTGGCAAAATCATCCCCTGCCGGTATAGCATCTGCAAAATAGGGAACTCGGCCATGTTTGAAAAACTTCCGCTTTGCACGGAAAGGTCGGAAAGAAGAATAGCGTTGGGGCCGGTCTCGCACGCGACGCCGTCAACCTCGGTCGGCAATATCAGCCCGCGCCTCATGCAATGTTTTACGACGTCGGCTGGAGCCGCGCACAGAATGTTGACGTTGCGGGCCTCCACCCAGTACACGCCATCGGTGACCTGGACTTTTTTTATTTTACTCATCGGACACTCTCAACATTTGCGTGCGCTCAAGACGCCGTCAGCTCCAATATCCGCCGCTTTTCGAAGACCCTGTGCGGGTGCGCATGACGATCGTTTCCTGGGCGCTATCGTCCTTTATCCGCTTTCCAGCGCTTGACCGAATGAATCATCTTTCCCCTAGTTCGATTGATCCATAACAGGATGAATAATACCCCTTTATCTTAGACTCGGTCAATGAATGCCAGCGAGCGGTGGCGTTCCCTCTTGCCAATACGCCTCCATTTCACAATCCCATACAACACCTGCGTTCCCGTCTCGAACGCATGGAGGCAAACGCATCCGCACCTCCGCTGGCTGGTTGTATTCCGCCCCTCGCCCCCTCCGACCCGACCGAACAATAAGCCTTCATTTTTAGTTTGCCGTATTTTCCAACAACCGTTGTTTATTCCCACAACGGCTTCTGCACGCAAACTTTTATCTTGCTGATAATTAAGAGTGTTGTTGCTGGCATGCTCTTTGCTTTCCTGGACTATGATGAAGTCAATGCCTACCCCGTCCACAAGCCAACGCATGGGAGCGGAAATAGGTAATGATAATTCAAATAAAAATATGATATCGTGCTTGTGGAAGCATTTACAAACTTTACAGGAGGGTATGAAAGATGAAAAAAGTTCTGGTCAGTTTTGCTTTATTTGTCATGTTAAGCGCCAATGCTTTTGGGGAAGGAAAAATTAAAATCACAAAACCAGCGGATGGCGAAACTGTGACTGTTCCTTTTGAAGTTTGTTTTAGCGCTACCGGCCTTGAAGTGGTGAAAGCCGGCAAAGACAAAACGGAAGGCAAAGGGCATCATCATATATTGATTGACGTGGATCCCGTCAAAGACTCTTTTGACCCGAAAAGCAAAGAGCTTAACAAGTACGGCAAAGGCATCCTGCTTCACCTTAGCAAAGGCGGAAACTGCCAGAATGTGACAAAACCGTTAACTCCCGGGAAACACATGCTCAGCGGTGTTTTCACCTACAATAACCACATCCCTTACGATCCGATAATAGCCGATACGATTACCATAAACGTAGCTCCGGGCAAATAACGCCGAAACATGGACACACGCTACATGCCGGGGTTGTTTACATTTATGTGACGTGGCGTAGCTTGGCAGGCAGACTGTTGAAAAAGTAAAGTCGTGACTTTTTTGTCATGCTAAGCTTGTTTCAGCTTCTAGCAACCCATCGGTTTCGCAAACCCTGAAGTGGATTCAGCGCTATATCCTGTGGGGTTTTCAACAGTCTGCGTCCTATTAAATAGTTGGGGGTGGCGATGTTTTTGCATGATTGGAACAGGCAACTTTGCCTGGAATGTCTCGAATGCGTGAGATCGTGTCCCAACGGGAATCTTACACAGTATAAAGGAAGGCCCACCGTAGCCAGCGAAAACACCTGCGTGGGTTGCATGAATTGCCGCACTGTATGCCCTACCAAAGCCATTTCATTACATTGGCTTGACTTTGAAGGATACAGCAAGGACACGCCCAGGGTAAAAGCCGCCATCGTCGCCTATTCCCAAATCGGAAAACATGCGGTCTCCGGTATGGGCGCCCAGCGAAAGGTTCCCGGACTGGATAACCTCGTGTTTCTGCCGGGGCAACTTTTCCAGCCGCCGCTGTTGGAGCATGATGAAGTGGATGTATCGGTTGTATTGGGCAAAAAGGCCAAAAAACCGGTCAAGCTCGATGTTCCCATAATGATCGGCGGCATGAGTTTCGGCGCGTTATCCAAGGGCGCCAAGATAGCGCTTGCAAAAGCCACCACCATGTCCGGTTCAATGGCTAACAGCGGAGAGGGTGGCATGCTTCCGGAAGAGCGGGAGGCCGCCCAACACTACACACTGCAATACTCCACCGGCAGGTTTGGGATAACCGAAGAGACGCTTAAACAAGCGAACATGATTGAGATAAAAATCGGACAGGGCGCGAAACCCGGAATGGGGGGGCATCTATTAAAGGCCAAGATAACTCCCGAAATCGCAAAGGTGCGCAATATTCCGCCTGATCAGGACGCCATATCCCCGGCGCGGCATTTGGATATCAACTCCAAGGAAGACTTGAAGAAAAAGGTTGACTGGCTTAGGGAGCTGACCGGCGGTGTGCCCATAGGGATAAAGCTTGCCGGAGGCCATGTGGAAAAGGACATTGAAATCGCCCTGTTCGCTGGAGTGGATGTCATCGCCGTTGATGGGATGGAGGGCGGCACTGGGGCGGCTCCCACTGTGGCCAGGGAACACGCGGCGCTTCCGCTATTGAACGTCCTTACCCGCGCGGCGGCTTTCATAGAGAAATCCGGCAAGCGAGGCGATGTCACGCTTATAGCCGCCGGGGGCTTGCGGATCCCCGCCGACTTCGCAAAGGCGTTTGCGCTCGGCGCGGAGGCCGTTTACATATCGTCATCGGCCATGATAGCGATGGGTTGCATCAGATGCAGGTCGTGCCACACGGGGAAATGTCCAGTTGGGATATGCTCGCAAGACGGGAAGGTCGGCATTGACCTGGAACTGGCCTCCACCAGCGTAGCCAATTTCATCAAAGCCAGTGTGGACGAGGTGAAGATTTTATGCAGGCTCGTCGGCAGGAACTCGATTGGCCAGCTTTGCAGGGACGACCTCGCCGCGCTCGACTCCGAAACCGCCAGGGTTACGGGTATTCAACAGGCATAGATTATGGCTTTTGCATTTACGATAACGGGATCAATAGCTAAAACAAAACTTGAATTGGTCCCGTCCAGAACCGCTCCAGTCCCCGTTTTTTCAAACGGACGGCCATGATTCCAGACATACCGCTATTCGCGCAGGAAAAGGCGGAGGATATTTTAAGTTTTATTAAAGACTGCGAGATGAGGTATTTTAAGCCCGGCGAGCACATCTGCAGGCAGGGCGAGTATGATGAAACCTGCAACATAATCCTCGAAGGGGCCGCCCATGTCTTGATAAAGCTGGAAGGCACGGCGGCTAAAAAGAAGATACCTTTGGAGCCTGGTCAAATCTTCGGCGAGATGGCCGCCTTCACCGGAAATCCCCGCACTGCCGATATCGTGGCTTCAACGCCCGTCACCATCCTGAATATAAACAAAAACATGCTGTTTAATATGCTGGACAGGTTTGCCAGCGTAAAGGCGAAGCTTGACCAGATTTATCGCGAACGGGCGTTGAGCACCCTGCTTCTTACGATACCGATCTTCGCAGGCGTCAGCCAGAAGATACTTGATGAACTGGCGCTCAAAGTGATGCTACATTCGTACAATACCGGAGATATCATTTTCCGCCAGGGCGACGATGCGGAAGGCTTGTACCTGGTGCGCTACGGGTTCGTGAAAGTGGCCGAACATGGCAAGGATGGGCAGGAAAAGGTCCTTGCATACCTCAAGGAAGGGCACTACTTCGGCGAAATGGCGCTACTTGTCGCAGGCGGAAAAAGGATGGCCACCGTTTCCGCCATAAACCGCGTGGAACTGATACGGATTGCGAGGGAAGAATTCGAAGAGCTTACGAAAAACCACCCCGCCATGCTCGCGAACATCAGGAAAATCGTCGAGAAAAGGAAAGAAAGAAGCGCCTCGATAGGCAAAGACGAATTGCTTAAAAACAAGCTAAGTTCCGTCATAAGCTCTGGCATAATCCAGGCCAAGGCGATATTGATAATGGATGTCACCAAATGCGTGCAGTGTGATAATTGCGTAAATGCGTGCGCGGCGTTGCACGGCGGGAAGTCCCGGCTTGCAAGGAAGGGCTCCATGTTCAACCACTTCCTTCTTATCCCCACCTCATGCAGGCACTGCGCCGACCCGAAGTGTATGTCCAATTGCCCCACCGGCGCTATATCCAGGGATTTGGCCGGTGAAATTTATCACAAGGATTTCTGCATAGGGTGTGGAAGTTGCGCCAAAAACTGCCAATATGGAAACATAACACTGGATGTGGTTTCAGAAAACGATGGCGAAAACAATGGAGTCTCATTGCTTTGGAGATTGAGATCGCGGTTTGTGGCGAAAGAAACGGGCGACAACGGGGCGGCTGACCCTGGAGCCGCAAAACCGGAGAGGTTCGTTTTTCCCGGAGACCGGGAGATGGTTCAAAGGCCCGACGAGGAAAGACTGCCCGGCGACCGCAATATGGTCGCAAGCAAACCCGCCGCTAAAAAAGGGAAAAAGGCGGCAACTAGACGCAAGGCTGTTAAATGCGATATGTGCCGCAGTTACGCCATCATCGGTTGCGTCTACCACTGCCCCACAGGGGCCGCAAGACGGGTGGATCCCGCTGAATTCTTCTCTGACATTACAAGCGTAGGGTAGGGCGGCTTATGTCTCGCTCACAGATACTGGATGACCGTTCGGCGCTAAGGAGCGGGTGGCCGGCGGTATTCGCCCTTATTGTCGGCCTCCTGATCGCCAGTTTTTTCTTCCGTCTCTTTTATTCCAGCCCTGACGGCGGAGCTGATTTCGACCTCGCCTACGGAATAATAGGGGTTTTCCTGATTATTTTCCTGGCTTTCTACAAGCTAAGGAAAAACGTCTACAAGATAAGGTTGGGCACACTGCAAAGCTGGTTTCAGGCTCACATCTATATCGGGATAATAAGCGTGGCGCTGATAGCGATGCATGCAAGTTCTGGAGTGGGTGGAGCCTTCAGCGTATTATTAGTGGCTCTTTTCTCGCTGGTTATACTCAGCGGGATAATGGGTTCGATGATTTATAAATTTATTCCGGTTTCCGTAAACAAATACGGAAGTGGCACGCTACCATTGGCGGAGATGGAAGAAAAAATAGCGGGCTACCTGAATGAAGCCGATAAGCATGTGGACAATGAGCACAAGGAATTCGCAGTCCTGTATCATAAAACTATACGGCCACTTTTCGTCCACAAGGGCGTCAAATGGGGCTACCTCCTTAAGGAGGAGCGGGCGATCCTGGAAAATCAAAAGAAGCTGTTCGCGAGTTTCAAGATGATGGCCCCGCCGCAAAACGTATACGACGTTTCCGTGCTTGGCTCGATCGCCATGGAAAAGGAAAGGCTAATGTTCACATGGGTGAAGTTGAAGGCCCTGAAAGCCTGGCTCAGCTTCCATATGCCGCTTACATTCGCAATGATAACAGCGACGGCCGTTCACATAATTTCGATTTTATATTTCTAGCAGGCCGTTGAAATAACCTTTTTCCCATGTGGTTTTATGGAGATGCGGCTAACCTTGCAAGCTAAAGCGCAAAGCGATTCGCATGACGCCATGAATAACGGCAATCGCCCAGGATGGCGCGAAAAACGGATGACAGACAGCTAGGATGCAAAACACCACTTACCGTTGGCTTATTTCCGCCGTGGCCGTGATGGCCGTGCTGGGCGTGGCGTTTCACGCGGGATACGTGGGCGGTTTTAAGCCTTTCATGAACGGCCAGCTTTCTTCCAAACATTCCGAGCTGGAGCATGTTTGCGCCAATTGTCACGAGCCATGGAAGGGGGTTTCTGATAAGGCATGCGTAGGATGCCACGGGGACAAAAAACACGCCCTCAAGACGAAAGCCGGACAGGAGGGGCCAAACATTACCGGCTGTGTTTCATGTCATGGCGAGCATAGGGGCAGATTCTGGAATATAAGGCACGTTGAGGGCGAAAAGTGCAGGACATGCCACAAATTCGGCAAACACCCCGATATTAAAAAAACGGTTGCAGGCAAGCATCCTTATTTTGCGGTTAAATGCCTGAACTGCCATAAAGACGCCAAGCATCCTGCCGCGATGGATATTTCCACTAATTTTGACGGCATGGGGAGAACTGGCTTTTCACATAAAACTCATCTGGAAAGGAAGGATATAAATCCCGACGAATGCTCCACCTGCCACGAAAAACCCAGTGGCGCCGGGCCGTTCAAGCTTGCGAGCCTGGAGGATGGTTGCGGCTCCTGCCATCAAATGTTCGATGTAAAAGATAAAGCAAAACCGGCGGGCGTTACCGAAAACTGCCCAACTTGCCATATTTCCGGAGTAGCCAAGAATATAGAACTCTTGAAAACGCGAAAGCCCATGGCGACATTCTCGCATTCCAGGCACAGCAGGCAAAAGTGCATGGATTGCCACGATACCGTGGGGGAAAGCGATGTTATGGCTAATTTCACGCCGGTGATTTCAAAATGCATTGATTGCCACAAGCGAAAAATGATAAGTGACGACTGTGGCGTATGCCACTCTTTCCACTCCGTGAAGATATAGCCCTGGAACCAAGTATGGAAGCCGACGAAATGACTATAGAGGAGGCGCCTATGAAACCATCCTGCATACTGGCCATCATACTGATGGCCGCCATGTCCTTCACCTTGCCAGCCTGTACTGGGCAATCAGATGAGCAATCCCAAACCAAACCCTCGGACATAGCGTTCAAGGGGCTACTGGAACAGGCCAGTAAAGGGGACGCGAAAGCTCAAGCCACCATCGGCGCCATATACTACAACGGCCAAGCCGTACCGCGTAATATTGCCGAAGCTGTCAAGTGGCTCCAGAAGGCCGCCGAGCAGGGGAATGCCAAAGCCCAGGTTAACCTCGGCGACATGTACGAGAAAGGGGAGGGAGTCCCGAAGGATTATGCCCTAGCCGTGAAGTGGTACAAGAAGTCTGCGGAACAGGGGGATTCCAGCGCGCAGTGCAACCTGGCCTTGCTGTACGACAATGGGCGTGGCGTGCCTCAGGATTATGCCGAAGCCGTGAAATGGTACAAGAAGTCTGCGGGACAGGGGGACGCCTTCGCGCAAAAGAACCTCGGCCACATGTACAGCAAAGGCCACGGCGTGCCGCAGGATTATACGGAAGCGTACAAATGGTTTACCCTTGCGCTTTCGGACAAGGACTCGCGTGACGAAGCCACCCGTAATCGGGATATCGTGGCCGAAGGAATGAGCATCATAGAACTTATGGAGGCGCAGAAGCGGGCCAGTGAGTGGAAGCCGGCGAGATGATCACCGCTTATTAGTAACCCTACGGGTATGATCGCTATTCCCGAACCGCCACACACAACGGATCGGGTTCGACGAAAACATTATTATCAGAGTCACCCATCCATATCTGTCCATCCTGGACAGTGCATTGCAGGGCCATCGTTTTCTGAGCCAGTTTCGCCAATGACCGGGTGGCTGTTTGGGGTAGGACAATCACTTTGAGGTTTTGATGGCGGGTCAATTTTTCCGCCATAGGTTGCCACCATAGAGGGACCGTTCGTCCTCCATAGGCGTATATATAGACCAGTTTCGCCCGGTTGCAGGCCTTCCTGATTCTCCTTTCGTCCGGGAGGCCGACATCAATCCATAATTCAATCTCACCCGACAGGTTTTTCTTCCAGATATCCGGTTCATCCTCGGCGGAAGATATACCTTCTGTGAATTTCAGCCCTTCGGAAGCGTGCAGGGCAAAGGCGAGCAAGCGGACCATCGTCCGCTCATCCGTTTCAGAGGGGTGCTGGGCGATAGTCAGCTTGAGGTCATCATAATAGGCCCGGTCTATGTCTGCGACCTGCATCGTGACTTTCAATATTGTAGGCTTGATGGCCATACGCCTTTTGTTATCTCCCTTTTCAAAGCGGGCCGGTTATACGGGCCCTGGCATTAAGAAACGAAATGGATTCACCATCGTATATTACTTTAAGGTAGCAACGTTTAAAATGGAGTTCATTTTGGATTCGGCAGACCGATTTACCCTTGGAAGTAAATCCCGTGGGCGAGCGATGGTCGCCGAGTCCTTATTTCCGGTATTGCCCGGCGCAGAGAGAGCGCCCCCTGCGGAAGGAGAGCTTTGCGTAAGTCAACGGCTGGGCCTGACGGCCTTCACCCTCGCCCCGCTTGCAGGGAGAGGATGGCGCGAAGCGCCAGGTGAGGGGTATGTGAAAACAATTATTTATACCACCCTCACCCTGCCCTCTCCCGCCAGCGGGAGAGGGTAAGATGACGACGCCTTGCGTTCATTCTATTTGGCGCTAGAAATTCTTGGTTATGTAAAGCTCTCCCTGACAAGGGGGGGTAACTAAACCCCTTATTGGTGTTGTGCGGCGCAGGAAGGACTTTTATGATTAGATAGAGGAATGAATGTTATGACCGACACCGAGCATCAAGGGAAAAACGCCCCACGCATGGTGCGTGTCTTTCTCTGCTCGACATTCCGGGACATGCAGGCGGAGCGGGACGAGCTTGTGAAAATGGTGTTCCCAGAGCTTGAGCGCAGGCTCGCCCGGCGCATGGTTGGTTTCGTTCCGGTTGATCTGCGATGGGGAGTGACGGCTGAGGAGGCGGAACGAGGCGACGCCCTTGCTGTCTGTCTTGCCGAGATTGACCGGAGTTATCCGTATTTCATCTGCCTTCTGGGAGAGCGTTACGGATGGATTCCTCCAGGTGAAGTGGCGCAGGAGCAACAGGGCAAGAGCATCACCGAGATGGAAACCCAACATGCGGTTCTCGGCCGGAAGGATCGGCAAGAGAGCGCCTTGTTTTATTTTCGCGACCCGGACGCATCGTCTGGCATAGAAGAAGAATTGCGCGGGCGTCCGGGATACGCTCCAGAGCCGCCATCGTCCGCCCAGAAGCTTGCCACCCTCAAGGGACATATCCGCAAACGAGGCTTTTTCCTGCGCGAAGGGTACCCTGACGAGCGCACTGTCGGCCAATGGATACTTGAGGATTTCTGGAAAATCCTCAACCGGCAGTTTCCACAGGAAACCGCCCCGACAGAGCAGGAACGGCGGCGGTTGGAAAACGAGGCTTTCGCGGCGGCCCGAACCAAAATCTACATTCCCCGCGAGAGTTCCTATCGCAGTATTGACGAGGCGGTTGAAAAAGCCTCCAATCCGCTGGTTTTGACCGGCTCGTCCGGCAGGGGAAAGTCCGCTTTGCTGGCCAACTGGGCCACCCACTACCGGAGCCGCCATCCCGATCATTTAGTCTCTGAAAACTTTGTCGGTAGCGACCCCGACAGTTCCGATTATGTCATGCTTCTGCGGGGGATCATGATCCAGATTCAGGAGCGGCTGGGCCTGCAAGGCGAAAGGGATAACGTCAGGGACAAGGCGGCTACGGACGACATCCCCACCGATCCGAAGGATGTTGTGGCGGCGTTTCCCCGATGGCTGGCGAAAGTTGCCGGCCAGGGGCGGTTCGTCATCATCATAGACGCGCTCAACCAGCTAAACGACAAGGACAACGCCCTGGACCTCGCATGGTTGCCGAAGGAATACCCCGATTCGATCCGGCTGGTGGTCTCCACTCTGCAGGGAAGACCTGAGCGCGCTCTGGTGGAGCGGGAATGGGCGACGTTCGAAGTGGAGCCGCTGACCCCCTCCGAAATTACTCGGTTTATAGACCTGTCGCTCGGCCATTACGGCAAAAAACTGAATAAAGATCAATGCTCTCGCATCGCAACCACCCCACAGGCGGCCAACCCCCTTTTTCTGCGGACACTGCTGGAAGAGCTTCGCCTCTTCGGGGTGTACGAGGGGATTGACCAACGGATAGACGCCTATCTTGCCGCTGGGTCTGTGGGCGATTTGTTCACTCTTGTCCTGGCGCGGATGGAGTCCGACTATGAGCGGGACCGCCCCGGCCTGGTCAAGGACGTGATGAGCCTTATTTGGGCCTCGCGCCGCGGCCTGTCGGAGACGGAGATTCTCGAACTGGTCGGCGATGGCTCCAAACCTTTGCCACACGCATATTGGTCGAGCCTCTACCTTGCGTTGGTCGAATCGCTGGTAAACCGTTCCGGCCTTCTGACGTTCTTCCACGATTTCCTGCGCCAGGCTGTGGAGAGACGTTATCTGCCTGATGACGTTGGCAAGGAGGCGGCCCGCCGGAAGCTTGCCGGTTATTTCCTTTCCAAAGAAAACGGCCCGCGCAAAGTTGACGAAGCTCCCTGGCTCCTTTTTCAACTCCACGACTGGGACAGGCTGAGCCGCCTGCTGGCCGATCCGGAAATTCTGGCTCCATTATGGGACGCCGATAGCCTCGCGGTCCGGTCATATTGGTCGGCCATCGAACGGGAAACCGGGCATCGAATGGAAGAGACTTATCGCCCGGTCATCGCCCAGCCGGAACAATACGCCAACGCCGTCTGGAGCGTAGCGTCCCTTTTCGAGGAAACCGGCCGCAGTCCCCTGGCCGGCCCGTTATTAAACTTTCTGGCTTTGCGGTACCGGGCGGAAAACGACGAGGTGAATCTTGCCGGAGCGCTTGGGAATTACGCCAACCATCTCTACATGACCGGCGATAGGGAAGCGGCCCTGGCCGCATATGAAGAAGCGGAGGCTATCTACCGCCGCAGGGAAGACAGGATCGGCCTCCAAAGGGTTATGGGCAACCGAGGGGTGATCCTGCAAGACAAAGGGGAGATGGCCGAGGCGTATGAGTTGTTCAAGGAAAAAGAAACGCTCTGTCGCACGCTTGGGTATCGTGACGGGCTGATCCGGGCTCTTGGAGCGCAAGCAGTCATAAACCAGGCGTGGGGGAAATGGGAGCCGTCGCAAACCTTGCTCAAGGAGCAAGAACGGCTTTGCCGGGAAGGTGGAGACCTCGACCAGCTTCAAATATCGCTGAACAACCAGGCTGTCGCGCTCCAGGCTTTCGGCGATATCGAAAAAGCGATGTCCCTCTACCGGGAAACGGAGAAGATCAGCCGTTCGCTGGGTGACCGGCAGGGAATCCAACGTTCGCTGGCCAATCAGGCGGCCCTGCTTCTGGATCAGGGAAAACCGGAAGCCGCAGGCCCTCTTTTTGAAGAGACTGTGCGGCTGTGCCGGGAAATGGACTACGCCAACGGGCTTCAGAACGGGCTGGGAGGAATGGCGCTGGCCGCCCTGAGGCAAGGAAGAACAGACGACGCTTTGAAGGCAAGCCAGGAGCAGATAGCCATTTGCCGCAAAAGCAATGCGACCAGAGACCTGGCGAGGGCTTTGGGCGCACAAGGGGCGATCCTGCAGGAATCCAAAAATATCGAAGGGGCGATGGCCTGTTACCGGGAAGAGGCTGATCTTTGCCGCCGGATAGGCGACCGGGAAGCGTTGGCGATATCGCTGGCCGCGCAAGGGACGTTGGCGCAACGCAAAGGGAATGACACGGAAGCGCTGGCTCTGCTTGATGAAGAAATAAATGCTCGCCGGACGCTGAACAATCCGGAACAAATGGTCAACGCAATGAACAACCGCGCCTCCCTGCTCCTTGAACTAGGCGACATAGATCAGGCCGCGCCAATAGTCAAGGAAGCTGAATCGGTTGCGCGTAACAACGCATTGAAGAAAGCTTTGCGCCGCGTACTTGGGCTAACCGCAAGCCTCATGCGCCAAAGAGGGACCGAAGACGGCCTGTTGCCACTTCTGGAAGAAGAATCGGCGCTTGCCGAAGAGATTGGCGAACAGGACGCATTGCAGGTCAACCTGGGAATGCAGGCGGCCCTCTACCAGGCGCACGGCCAGATTGACGCCGCGTTGGATCGCCTTGTCCGCAAGGAGAAGCTCTGCCGGGAACTGGGTTCCGTGGAAGGTTTGATCGTCGCCCTGTTCAACCAGGCGTCCATCCGCATAAAGGAAAAACGAGGGTTGAATGAAGCTATGCGGCAGGCGGCGGAAGCGGCCAGCCTGGCCGAGCAGGGGAATTTTGGACGTTACCGCGATAAAATCACTGCGATGATAGCCTGGCTAAAGCAAGAGGCGGGATAGTGGGGGAAAAGGGCGCTCGCCGTTTAACTCACTGGTCATTATCCAGCCGGGTGAGCAATTCGATCCAATGCATCATGTCGCTTATTGTTTCAGCGAAATTTTCGATCACCACAACCTTCTGATCCGAATCACGATCCACCATGCGGTATGATTTCACCCCGAAGCGGCGGTCACTGGGATGATAACGAATCGCCGCAACCTGTTCCCCCCGGTACCCGCTCGCATCGAACAAAACCGTATGTAGCGAAATATCTATAATCCCGCCAGCGTGTTCGCCACCGGCGTCGTCGAACCATACGACATCCATCGTTCCCGGCGGAGCCGGAATGCGAAGCGAAACACGCCTGTCAAAAGAGCCTTGACGCAGATGATCCATCAAATCTTGCAAACGGTCTTCATCCCCCGCTTTTTCGGCTTTGCTGATTTCGTCGTTGATGTACCGGTGGGCCGCTTCAAGCGAAGTGGCGGCAAGCGCGCGGTATCTTCGCTTTACCGTGTCAACATAGTGTAGCGACTCATCCAAAAGCCCAAAATCAACCGTGGGCGTGATGGCCTCTTCCATGGCAGACGCCGGTTGCGTGGCGTGTTTTGGCCTCATGGAAAAACCCGACAGGGCGAGAAGGACAGCCACGATAACAGCTACCACAGCCACTGGCCGTGATTCATTTTGTTCGAGTGGTGTGGCGCTTGTCTGCGCGACAACGGGAGCAGGTTGCGGAACGGGCGCCTGTGAGGGGGGCGATCCCGTCTCTATCCGCCCGGTGGCGTCCGGTGGCAATGGCTCGTCAAGGGCCGCGCTGACTTTTTCCTGAAGTATGGAAAAGGCGTAACGCAAAGCGGCTTGCGGATCGCGGCTCTCCATGTCCGCCACAACCAGATCACCACCAGACTGTTCGGCCCATAAGCGCGTATAAGTGTTGGAGCCGGATATGTCCAGTACGATAAGCTGAATCGTGGGCGAATCCCTTATCATGCAAAGCCATTGGCCAGCCAGAACCAGGTTCCGCTTTGCATACGATCCCGCCAGCTTGCTATACAGTTTTTCTTTTGATGCCCCCCCGCCTCTCATTCGACGGTAATCGGCGTTCAAGCTTTCGTATCGATCGTCATGCTGGATTGTCCGGCTCAAATACCAACTTTTTTTATCCCATATTTCCGGCTCACCGTCGGTAATAAGGATAGCGAGGGTTGTTGAATCTTTGTTGCGCGCCAGATAGGCGAAAGGCTTTTCGAAATCTGTCACCAGGCCGTGCGCCTGGAGCTGTTTCACCTTTTTGCGCATGGCCGCTATCTGCGCCGGGTCGGCTGTGGGAGCCTCAGCGTGGATCACAGTGGTTTCGCTGAACCCGGCCAGGCTGATTTGATACGGCCTCGTAAAGGTGTTTAAAAAGGTCACCACCCAGAGTTTTGCGATGCTGACAGAGTTCTGTTTATTCATGGAGGCTGATTCGTCGAACAAGATAACGATCTTGCCCGCTGGCCCCGGTGTGGGAGCCGCACGAAGAGAAGACGGCGTTATCAGGACTGTCAGGGCTATGAAAAACGCGAAATTAGTCACGAACCGCATTATCTTTAAGAAGCAAACTGAAGGAAACATAAGTGGCCCCCATGTCGAAACAGCCGCCTTTTATGGGAACAAGCAGTTGCGCCGCTGACGCCATCAGCCCTTTCAGGCGTTGTTCGAGAGCGGCTGTGGAGTAAAGTGTGGCTCCATTGCGCCGCCATCCAGCGCGCGGTAGGTTTCGCCTTTGAACGGTTTGGTTTTTGCCTCGCAAGCGGAGATGTGCGTCACCAGCGCCACACCGAGCGCCAAAGCCAGAAATGTGTTTAGAAAGCTAGAAAGCGCGTGAGCGCGTGAGCGCAACAACCGCGCCTTCTTGATGTTCATTCCCATCCCCTTTGCAACGAGAGCTTTGCATAAGTCAACGATTGCGGCGCCTCTGTTTTTTTCCTCTCCCCTTGTGGGAGAGGATGGCGCGAAGCGCCAGGTGAGGGGTATGTGAAAACAATTATTTATACCACCCTCACCCTGCCCTCTCCCATCAAGTGAGAGGGTAAGATGACGACGCATTGCGTTCATTCTATTTGGCGCTAGGAATTCTTGGTTATGCAAAGGTCCCCTTTGCAACGCCGCTATGACCGATTAGGAAAGTTTTTGCGCCGGAGCCACGCGATTGTCAAGTTTTTTGGTTCGTTTCGATCCCCCTCGAAGCTCTATCCATGAAAAATTAAACTACTCTAGCCGTCTTTCCTCCGCCATTCGTAGGGTATGTTGTTGACGTGCGGGTCTATGTGGAATTCGTCCGGGTTCTCCCTGTCGTAAGGCTCCGATGAGATAACCAGCAGAGTGGCCTCGTTCCCGGAGACGCATTTGAAACCGTGGACAACCCTGGGTGGGACGCGCACCAGGCAGGGATAATGGTCGCCCATGAAAAATTCGTTTATCACGCCGTGGGTGGGAGAGTTTTCCCTTCCGTCATAAAGGACGGTCTTTACCATGCCGCCAAGCGTGGTGATAAGCTCGTCCTTGTGGTTGTGCCAGCCCCATCCCTTCACCACGCCGGGGTACGCCGTGGTTATGTACGCCTGCCCGAAATTTATGAAGATATCGTCGTCGCGCCTGACTATCTCCATCAACATTCCCGTCTCGCTGGGTTTGACCTCCAGCCGCTTGACCTTGACGCCGTCTATGAGCACCATGACGTTTCTCCGGTTTGTTGGCTCTTAAGGCCACATCCGCGCAAGCGGCTTTAATCCTGCAAAAGGCGGGTCCAGACAAACCAGCCTATTATGAGAAAAAATGCGCCCATCGCCAGGATGAACGGGCCGACGTTGCTGATGCTGTCGTTCCTGAGGATCACGAACGTTCCGAACAGGTAGAGCGCCGCCGGGACGTAGAGTAAAAGCTGTTGCCCCAGGTAGGCTGTCTTGGAATAGCTCATAAGCCCTATAAGCGCCACCAGCGGGACGAGCACGAAAGGGTTGAGCAAAGTTTCGCTAAGACTGGCATGGTTATACCAGTTCATCAGCATGGCAAAATCGAAAGTGTTAATAAAAGTCTTTAACTGATCGCCCATTTTTCACCCCGCCTTCCAAATATCGTATCTTCACGATAGATTGCCGCCACGGATTTTGTCAAGCGGACAAGCCTGCCTTGACAAAAGAAACATAAGGACACACTGTAACTATGAGGCTGTTTTTGCCAAATGGCGCATGAGACCACATTAGGAGGATATCTCGAACTCGAAAGCTATTTAAGGCAGGAGTAATATTCTCTCTAAATCATTTTAAGGGGGTCAAGGAAATGAGGAAGAGTCTATTGGCGTTATCATGCTTGGCGTTGGGCATGGTGATAGTGTTGGCGGCAAACGCAAGCTTTGCCCTGCCCAACTTCGCCAGGAAGTATTAAGCCGACTGCTCATTATGCCATACCCAAGTACCGAAGTTGAACATGACCGGTTATGAATTCCGGCTCGCAGGCTACCGTCTGCCAGATGAGATCGGACAGAAATCGGAGGCCAATTTCAACCTGGGCGATTTCTTTGCGGCCAGGACTCAAACCCAGTACGAGGCCAAGGACAGCACAGGAAAAATCGCGACAAACCAGCTTACATTCAAAGAATTTACGATGTACCCCTTGACTGGATCGTGGGGTGATAATTTCGGGTCCCTCGTGGAGCTTTCCATGGCCCCCGGCGAGGGCTTTGAAGTGGAGAACGCTTTCGTGAGAGGCGTGTATGGCGACCAGGCCGGATGGGCTCAGGCCAGGATAGGCGTCCTGCATCCGTGGGAAGGGTTTGGCGCTTCCGACCGTCCGCTGGGCAATATAAGGCCGGTGTTCCAGAAGCAACAGGCCAAAGGCGCGACCGGGGCGGCCACGTCCCCGTTCTATCTTTGGAACGTAGACGAGGCGGCGTTTGAACTGGGCTATTATCTGCCCAAGACGGGCACGACAGTAGCGCTCAGAACCGGTCAGGGCGTCATCTGGAAAGCGGACGCCAAGAACGCGGCAGACTTGGCCGACCCGGCTCAGGGCGGAGCTTTGATGAAGACCAGCCCTGGATATCCAAAGACCGGGCTGAACGACATGAGCTACCAGGCGTTCCTGAACCAGACCTTCAACAATGATTCAGGATTTTCCGTTTACTATTACCAGACCACCACCCCGTATCCCAACCCATACGGGAACAGCTACGCATTCCTGACCACCACGGGTGACGCGCCCACAACCTTCACCAGCGATTCTTTCAACAGGCTTGCGGTTTACGCGAACTGGTTCGCCATACCCAACATGCTCAATCTTATGGGTGGGTATATGTGGGGAAACGATTCCATAGACGACAAGTCCATTGACAAGAACGCCGCGCAATCCGGCAAGAGCTACGGCTATTATGGGGAGGTCAACTATCACATAATCGAGAACAAGTTGGCCGCCGGATATCGCTACGACTATTTCAACCCCGCTCAGGACGCATCGGCTTCTTATGCGCAGACCGCCAGCACGGTGTTCGTCAATTACCTCGGGTTTCAGCATTTAAACCTTATTGGCGATTACCAGACCAAGGACTCCGATCAAGGCGCCGGTAAGCCAAAGAAGACCGACAACCAGTTCCTGATGAACCTCATATTCATCTTCTGACGTCAAAGGAAGTCCGGGACGCATCGCCGTCCCGGACGATTCCCGAAGATGCGAATATCCGTCAACACTGCCGCGCAAGACGGCGGCCTTTTTGTCGGCGGTGTTTCCGGGCGGGGAATTGGCCTAATTTACGCCTCCGATCCGCCGAAGCAGGCATTTCTCCGGCGCAATAATTTAAAGCGGTTTGTTGCTGTCCGAGGTGTTCTTCACCTCGGACTCATGCAAACTCTTTGATAAACAAAAACGGCGTGGTGAAGAACACCCCGCCGAGCGCCAAACAGTTCTCCCTGCTTCCCCGTGGTCGCCCGACCCCGGTCTTAATCTTCCACAAGAAACCGTGGTCAGGCGACCACGGGGAAGCAAAACGAATGTTATGCTGAACCCTTCGGCAAGCTCAGGCGGAAGATTTGACCCCAACTTGACATAGCCTTCAAATTGGAGGAAAATTAGCGATGAATATGCAGGCTATTTCTTCCATAATTGTTGTGGAGCGGTTCCACTTCGGGCTTGGCCGTCGGCGCATTTTTCGTTGTGGCGTCGCAGGTTGAGCCCCGTTCCAGGCGAGACCGTTATCGCAGACCCCCGCTTAATGAGCGAACTTGCCATAGACTTGTTTCCACGGTTCCACCAGTTCGCGGGAATCAACGACGCAAACCTCAAGCGCATCGAGAAATGGTTCGGTGTGCAGGCTTTGGTGCGTGGCGACAAGGTGCGTATCCGGGGTGAAAAAGAGAACGCCGAAAAAGTGGAAAACCTCCTCTCCCAACTGGCCGGGTTATACGAGGCCGGGCAGGAGATAGACGACGGCGCGATAAAGTTCATCATCCCGGCCTTCCACGACGACCCGTCAATGAGGGTCAAGGACCTGTTCAACGAAAAAATACAACTCCACACCGCCAGGCGCGACATACTTGCCCGGAGCATGGGTCAGCGGGAATATGTCTACGCCATGAGTAAATTCGACATCGTTATCGGCATAGGCCCGGCTGGCACTGGCAAGACGTACCTTGCGATGGCGGCGGGCGTCGCCGACCTTCTTCGCAAGCGCGTAAGCAGGATTGTGCTCACCCGCCCGGCGGTGGAGGCTGGGGAAAAGCTTGGGTTCCTCCCCGGCGACCTTTATGAAAAGATAAACCCATACCTTCGCCCCCTCCACGACGCGCTTTACGACATGATGGAGCCGGAGCGGGTGGCGCGGATGATCGAACAGGGGATGATAGAGATAGCCCCGCTTGCCTATATGCGTGGCAGGACGTTGAACGACGCGTTCATCATACTCGACGAGGCGCAGAACTCCACGCCAGACCAGATGAAAATGTTCCTCACCCGCCTGGGGTTGAACTCCAAGGCCGTGATAACCGGCGACGTTACGCAGACCGACCTGCCGCCATCGGTGGAGTCTGGGCTGTTGCATGTGAAAAGCGTCTTAAAAGACGTGGAGGGCATACGGTTCGTCCATTTCACGGAGCGCGATGTGGTGCGCCACGAGCTTGTGAAGAGGATATTGAAAGCCTACGACCAGAACGACCGGCGCTACCGCAGGGAAGGCTCTGATAACGCCGAGAATAAGGAATGACGGGACTTGATGGAGGCCGTATGATGCGGAAGGGAGGCGAGGCATGAAAACTAAACCGAAACGCGGACAGCCAGAGGTTATCCTGCGCGGTGGCAAACCAGCGGCGGTGATCCTGGACATTGAAGAATACCGCGAGATACTTGAACGTCTGGAAGCGAAGGACGACCTTATGGAACTCAAAAAGATGAGAGCTAAACCGCTTAAATTCCGGGGGCTTGACGATTTCATTAAAGAGCGCAATGCCCGCGTATGAGATTTGGCTGGAAAAAGCGGCTGAACGCGATTTGAAACGGCTGGATGACAGGCTTTTTTCGCAGGTCATCAGGAAAATCAGGGAACTGAAGATAAACCCAAGACCCGCTGGAGCCAAAAAGCTGATCGGGTCGGGAAATGATTGGCGCATACGCGCGGGCGACCATCGCGTGATATATGAAATTGATGACGGGAATAGGGTGGTCAAGGTTTTTCGCGTGAGGCATAGAAAGGAAGTTTACAGGCGATGACTCCGATTGGAGAGCGCACTGAAAACAGGGAATAAAATATGGGAAACTCTGGGAAAATAATAAGCTTCGAGGCTTTCAGGAAAAGGGCCAGCGGCTCAAAACCGCCGGACAGGCGCGACCAATCGTCGCGGCTGGGGATTTTCACGCAAAAAAGCGCGCAGGGGTGGCTGATGATTTTCGCCACCGCCGCGGCCCTTGCCGTAATGATGACGCCGGGTAGCGCGCCCACCGTGCCTATCCCGCCCATCGGCTCCATAGCGCCGTACAAAATAAAGGCTCCCACGGATGCGCTGGTGGGCGACAAGGAATCCACGGAGAAAAACAGGCGCCAGGCCGCAGAGGCGGCGCTGGACATCTACGACTTCGACGCAGGCGCAGAAAAAGAATTGGGAGTCCGCGTCAAGGAAGCGTTTGAGGTCATGTCCGCCTACTATATGACGCACGCGCGCCAGGCCTATGCGGATGTCATATTATCGATGGAATTGCTGGAGGAGAACGGGCGGGACATAAAGGACGCCAAATCGAAAAAACATTTGACTGCGGAGAAACGCAAGCTGATCGAGGCCGAGGCGCAACTTGCCGCCTTCGAGAGCGGCGAAGCTTTTTCCGCCGCCGAGAGCGAGTTTGTGGAGAAACTGGGGGTCGAATTAAGCCTCAGAGACCTGGAGACCGCTCGGCAATACCACTACTGGCCCAAAATGGGCGAGACTGCGCTCCTGCTGACCGCCCCCCCGCTCGACAAGGGTGTCATCGTCAGAAAGGGGGGAATGCCCAGCTCCTCGGCCAAAGGCATTAAGCTACGGAACCTTGCGACCGGCGGGGAGCGCATGATCAGGAATTTCGACGATATATACGACATCCCCGAAGCTTACAAAAAGATAAAGGAAGACGGCGCAAACCGGATTCAGGACAAGCGACCGGCGTTAAGGCGGCTGACAACGGATATCGCCCAGAAGCTCATCGAGCCAAACGTCACTTTCAACAGGAAAGAGACGGACATGAGCAGGGACCTTGCGGCAAGCGAGGCCCGGCCTGTTTTCTTCCGCATACAAAGGGGCGAGATGATAGTGCGGGAGGGGGAGACGGTGACGCAGGCTCATGTGGAAAAGCTGGCCCAGATCGCGGGCAGGCAGGAAAGCCGCGGGTGGTTCAAGGCGTTTTTCGGGCTTTTCACGCTCAGCCTGCTTCTTGTCACGATGGCCGCGACGTTTTTGACAAAGTTCCACGAGGACATCGCCGAATACACCCGGCTCCAGCTTTTGCTGGCGGGCCTGCTGGTGGCGCACATGGGTATGCTGTGGCTGTCCAACGGGATGTTCTCCATGTTCCTGCCCCAAACGCCGCGGATTGACCTTGCGGCTTACATGCTGGCCGCCCCGCTTGCGTTCGGGCCGATGATCGTCTCCATCTTTTTCACGATGGAGCTTACGGCCCTTTTCTCCGTTATCGCGGCGGCGCTCACCCTTCTTTTGTTCAGGGACATGCCGGCGCTGGCGCTCTTGACAATAACGTCTGGCCTGATCTGCGCCCGGCATGTGAGGCGCTACCAGAGGCGCTCCAGCGTCATAAAGGCCGGGCTGTATGTGTCTGTGACCAACGTGATGGTTGTTGGGGCGTTCGATATGGCGGGGACGCAAATATTCTCCGTGGATCAGCTGTTCAACCTGGCGTTCGCCGCGGCCGGCGGGATGCTCACGATACTGCTGGTTTCCGGCGCCCTCCCTGTTATCGAGAGCCTGTTCCCCGTAGTCTCGGATATCAAACTGCTGGAGCTGACCAGCCTTGACCACCCATTGCTCCGGCGGATGATAATGGAGGCTTCGGGCACATACCACCACTCCATGATGGTGGGCAACCTGGCCGAAGAAGCGTGCAAGGACATCGGCGCAAACTCTCTGCTGGCGCGGGCCGGGGCGCTTTTCCACGACATCGGCAAGATGAAGATCCCGGATTACTTCGCGGAGAACCAGCGTTCTGGCGTAAACCCGCACGACAAGCTTAGCCCCTACATGAGCGCGCGCATCGTGCTCAACCATATAAAAGAGGGCATGGAACTGGCCAGGCAGAACAAGCTCCTGCCGCAATTGATTGACATGATACCGGAGCATCACGGCACACAGCTTATACGCTTTTTCTACAACAAGGCCAAAGAGGAGGAAGCGACCTCCAACACACAGACGCTTGAGGACGATTTCCGCTATCCCGGCCCGATCCCGTCGTCACGGGAGTCTGCGGTGGTGGCCCTGGCCGACAGCGTGGAGGCCGCCGGACGCGCGTGCGCAAGCCCCACGCCCGGCGCGTTCAAACACATCGTCACGGAAGTTATAAACGACAAGTTCTCGCAGGGCCAGCTGGACAACAGCCATCTGACGCTAAAGGACCTGGCCATCATCACCGAAAGTTTCACCCACGTCCTCACGGCGATACACCATCAGCGCATAGAGTATCCCGACGCAGGCGGCAACGATAAGGAGCGTCGCATAGCAGATGCCGGTTCAAATATCAAAACGAGGGAAGGCAAGGGGGCGTAAAACACCCGGCTTCTCGAAAACCGCCCGCGCGATACTGTCCAGCCTGGCCCTTGCCGACGCGGAGCTTTCCATACTGCTTACGGGCGACCGGGAAATCCACGATCTCAACCTGCGTTACCGTGAAAAAGACAAACCCACCGACGTGCTCTCCTTCCCGCAGGACGACGAAGAACCGCTCGACGGCTCCCCCCGCATCCTCGGCGACGTTGTCATCTCGGTGGAGACAACAGAACGGCAGGCCAAGGAGAAAGGCCATACGTTTGAGCGGGAGTTGACGATACTGCTGATCCACGGCGTATTGCACCTGATCGGATACGACCACGAGAGAGGCCGCCAAGACGGGATAGTAATGCGCGCAATGGAGAAACGGTTGTTGAAGGAAGTGGAAGGCGGGGAGTAGGGGGGGATATGCCCCCCCCTTACCAGGGAGAGCTTTGCGTAAGTCAGCGATTGCGGCGCCCCTGTCGTTTTCCTCTCCCATCAAGGGAGAGGGTAAGATGACGACGCCTTGCGTTCATTCTATTTGGCGCTAGAAATTCTTGGTTATGCAAAGCTCTCCTTATCAGGGGGGGCTAAACGCGCCTTCGCCCCCCCCCGTGCGCCTGCCCGCTACAGCAGGAAAATCGCCGCCGCAACCACTGTCGTGTAGCTGTTCTTGACTATGGCGGATTGCGTTATGTTCCTCGTCTTGACGATCTTGTTGGATATCTTGAACACTTCTTTTTTCTCGTCCCACGAGGCGTTCTCGTCGAACTCCACTCCCAGCGTGGAGGCAAGCATGGCCGCGGCAAGGTCTTCGGCGAAGTCGCCTGCGAACTTGTCCGTCTGGCCGTATGCGTGATGCTCGCTCAGGTAGCCGTAGCTCCCCCTGTCCATGGGTATCGCGCAACCGACGGACGCGCACAGGAGCCTGTGAGGCTCGTCACTGGCGATGCGGGCCATGACGCAAAACGTTATGGCGCCTGGTTTCAGGTGGCTCACACCCTCTTTGCGCGAGATTATCTTGCACTGGGGCGGGAGGATGGACGAGACATGCACGAGGTTGCATTTCTCGATGCCTGCGTCGCGCAAAGCCAGCTCAAAGGAGCGAAGCTCCGTTTTGTGGTTGCCCACCCCGTTAGTGAAAAACATTTTTTTAGGAACGAAATCCATCTCTTTTCTTCCTGCTCCTTTTTGTCAGCCGCCCAAGCCCGGCGCAATGCCGGCCGGCGAGTGGTCAAGCCCCCCGTAAACTTCCAAACGAGGGGTTTACTGTAACGCAAAATACCGTATCCATCAATAGCAATGCGAACCAATATTTTTCAGTTGAACCAACGGCCTCATTTCACCTTGGCGTCTGCGGTGGAGGGCGTGCCGCCTTTTTCCGGTTCGATGGGGATAATATTTATATCCACGCCGCTCAATTCCCTCAAAGTCGCCCAAAAATTGCCAAAAACCACTTTGGACTTCATCATCACCGGAGCGAACGCCTTGTCGTCGGAAAACCAGATAGTCATCGTCCCGCGCCGCTGGAATATCCCCTCCGACTTCAGCTCCGGCTCGGCCACGATGGTGTCAACGTAGCCGTCTTTGACCAATATCCGTTCCTTGCGCAGGGCGCGTATTTTGAGCATATACTTTTTGCGGTCGTCGAATATGGGAAAGCTCAACTCCTCCCCCACCTTCACCCGCTCATGCGCGGCGCGGTATGCGTACATGATGGAGAATGCGTCCAACGTGCCCGGGTCAATGGGGTACTCTTTAGGCTCATCTTTGTCCACCCGGTAGGTGGCCACGCCACGGGCATGGTCGAAGTCTATGCGCTTGCGTTTTGTATAGGTGTTTTCGGATATCCGTATGTCAACGCCCATGCTTTGCAGTACGGCGGTGTCGAAAAAAGAGAACGACCTGTCATCTACCGGGTAAAGCGTGTGCACCCAGCCGACAGACTTGGCCTCCATATACACAGTAAGTATAGAGGCTACTCCAGGGGCGCCATCGTTGCGCACGCCAAGCACGGCTTCCCCGCCAAGGATACCCATCCATGTGACATCGTAGACGAACCGCTCACCGGCGGCGAACGGAAGAGGCTTTGCGCCTTCCCCGGCTACCGCATGGGAATGGCAGAGGGGAACAATGGCCAGGGCAAGCCAAAACGCGGCGCGCACGGCCAGGCCGGACATGCGATGGTCAGTTGTCAGCGGTATGGCCGCGCTTGTTGTTGTTGGCATGAACGACCTGCCACAAATCCAGTTTGGCGAGCTTTTTGGTCTCGCAGATATGAAGGTTTGTGGTGGAGACCAGCTCCGCAAGCGTCATGTCCATTCTCCAGCCGAGCTTGCGGAAGAAAGGGTCGCACAGGTTTTCCATCTTGGCGATGATGGGATTGGGGGAGACGAAATGGTTGACGATCACTATTTTGCCGTCGGGTTTGGCGACCCGGCGCATTTCCTGGATAACCTTGTAGGGGTTGGGCACGACGCTTATTATGTGAGTGGCCACGACGAAGTCGAATGTGTTTTCCTCGAAACCCAGGGAGCAGGCGTCCATCTCCAGCAGGTTCACATGCGAAAGCCTCATCTTCGTGACCTTCTTGCGGGCCTGGTCGAGCATGTGGGAGGAGATGTCTATGCCTGTCACACTGCAGTGCCGCGGATACAGCGGCAGGGTAAGCCCGGTGCCGACGCCCACGTCAAGCACCTTGTCGCCAGGCCCGATATCCAGCCCGGAGATGGCGAGCTTTTGCCGTGGATGGAAAAAACCCTTGAACAGGAAATCGTAAACGGAAGAGTAGTTCTTGTATATCTTCCTGATGCTATCGAGTTCCATTATTCCCTCATCATGTTTTCGGAGCGGCTTCCTTTGCCCGGGCTTTCTGCGCCAATGGCGTTGATGGCGTTAACCGGCAACTCGAACAATCGCTTAAAAATCTCGCCAATCCCGGCGGCCAAAGATTCGAACGGCACCGCATTCACGCCTGGGTCGTCCAATGGGCCCTTCACCTCGTAATAGCTCGCTATAAGGCTCTTCTTGTCGCCGGTCAGGACGTGACCCGCGACAGGTATGGAGCTTATAACCTTGTCCACCGCTACAAAAGGCATGACGCCCACACGCATGTCCACTTCGGCGCCGGGAACAGCGTAAGTTCCCACTGCCGATATCCGCATCGCTTCGGAATCCACCAACAGGTTCTCCGTGCGCGCTACGCCGTCTTTTATGTCGAATCCGGCGTTCACGTTGACGAACGACATCCCATTCGTCGCCAAGTCGGGTATTTTAAGTTTAAAGTACTGAAGCACGTTAAGCAAAGAGAAAATTTTGGACAGCAGGTTGAACCTGTGTATCACCCCTTTGCCGGAGCGCGCCTCCAGCCTGCCGGAGAGGGTCTTTTTCATATCCCGCCAAGCCTTGCCGCGCCCTGCGACATCCATCTTCAGGTTGAACTTCCCCTCCACAGACTTCTCGACGCCAAAAGACTCCGCAAGGAACCTTCCCATCTCCATATCCGCCACTTCTATCGTGGAGTCGAATTTCACTCTCCCCTCATCAATCAGGGAGACATCGCCCACGAACCGCCATTTGCCGCCGACGGATTCGAAGTTCAACGGGTCAATATGAAAAACACCGCTATCAAACCTGATCCGGGTGTTAAGCTCCTGATAGCGAAGGAAATCAATGTCGCCCTTTTTTGACTTGATGTTCAGGTTCCAGGCCCAATCCGGTATTGCGGTGGGCGTGGTGAGCTTGACCTTCTTTTTCCCCAGAACCTTCTCCCCTTCCGGAAGTGGCTTGCCCAGCAGGTCATGAAGGTTGAGGCTGTCCGCCTCCACGTTGAGCGTAAACTCCGAGTGCGCGGCCAAAGCTCCCTGGCCGGAAATCCGGAAAGGGGAATCGTTGAACCTGCCGCGCCCTTTTTTCAGGAAAACGTGGTTGTTTATAAGGTCCATCTCGCCGGAACATTCATAGAATATCCCCTCCAGTATCGGAAGTTTGAACGTGGCGTCGCTGAAAAGAAGCCTTCCGCCAAGTTTGACCGGTTTGCCGGGAAGACTTTTTATCGAGAACCTCCCCGCAACCTTTCCGCCGCCGTTTATATCGTCGAAGAAAAGGAAAAACTTGCCGAGGTCGTCCATGTTTGCCCCTTCGGACTCCACCTCGATATCTATCCCCTGTTCGGCCATCAACTGGCCAACCTTGCCGGAAACAGTGATTATGGAATCTCCCACCTGCGCCTTGAGCCTGTCTATCGTAAGCTTCTCACCGCCCCGCACCGACCCGGTGAAGGAATAGACGTTCTTAAGCCCTTTGAACTTGTGGATTATGTCAAGCAGGCGGTACTCGGCTCCGGTCATGTCCAGCCTGTAGTTCAAACGGAAATCCTTGAACCCACCCTTGACGCCGATATCAGCGAAAACAAGCCCGGCCTGGTAATAGATTCCGCCGTAGGATATGAACCGGATGCTGTCTATGTCTTCCAGCGACACGGCTCCGTTCAGTTTAAGGTCGAACTCCGGCTCCGGCTTAAGGGGGTTCTTAAGCGTCCCGTCCAGCGTGAACGACGAAAGCCCCGCCACCCATGAAATTTTTTTGAGGCGCAACTCCGATGTGTCGCCCTCCAGCGTCCCCGAAAGCCCCTGTATGGGCAATCCCAACGCATCGCTTTTGAGGTCCACATGATCCAGCAGGACCTTCCCCTTCACCACGGCGGTCATCGGCGTCTCTTTGGTGTCCCATACGACGGCCATGTCCACGCTGGCGGCGCCTCTGGTTATTTTCACCTCTTCGATCTTCTCCCGGAACTCCTGAGAGGCCACTTTTTCCGCAAACAGATGGCTGGCCTCCGTAAGGTCCAGGTCAGCGATGATGTGGGCGTCTATAACGGGCCAGCCGTGCACTTTTCTCAAAAAACCGGATATGCCTCGCAAAGAGCTTTTGCCGTAATGGCCCTTGAGCCCGTCCATCCGCAAAGAGTCTCCTTCCAACGTCACAGACCCTTCCATACCCTCGAATGGAAGCGTCACGCCCGGCACTGCCACGCTCATATCCTTTACGCTTATGCCTCCGGAAAAGTTGTTGAGGGCGTATGTCTGGCCGATGGAGCGCAGTGAGGAAAGGGAGCCGGCATAGGTAAACCCATTCAACCGCGCCTTCCCCCCCCGGAAAGTATTGTTGAAAAACGAGACCTGCTGTGGCGTAAATACGCTGTCGGGGATGCGCGCGCGTAGCTCTTTTATATCCACCATCGGCGTATCCACCGCAAGGGTTATGGACGGGTCGGCGCTGGAGATGTCGAGAGCCTTCCCCCTGAAATCCACCGAAAGACTGTCCATCTCGGCGCGCGCCGAGATGATCTCGGCCTGCTGGCGGTCTCCCCGCACATCAAACGCAAGCGACAGCGTTTTTGGACGTATCTTGAAATCCGGGATACCCTTAAGCCGCAGGTCGGCGGAGACCAGCGCAATCCGTCCCGTCAGGCCGACATTGCTGGCCAGGTCACTTTCAAAAGAGAGGTCGAGGTCTGCGAACCCTTCGAGCTTCTCAAACGGGACGGTATCTTTGATATAAGGCCACAGCGCCACAACGCCGAATCCGGCGAGGGACACCCTGCCCTGCGCCTTGACCCCACCTGCGCCTCCATCCCTGTCCAGTGTGGCCTCCAGCACGGCCTTTCCTGTGACACCCCTGTGCGTCACCAGGGAGGAGACAAGCAGTTTGCCATGATTTCTTGTGAGTATCCCACGGGAGAATGACATGTTTCCTTTGAAAAACGAGACTCTCACCGGCGGGGTGGAGACGCGCGCGTCATTGAAACGCACGCTGGCGTTGGTTATCGCTACGGATTTGAACGCGTCCAGCGCTTTTCCCGCCATAGCCGCTAGAGCGGGCTTTTCCGATCCGCCAAGGTTCAGGAACGGCATGTTGAAGGAGCCGTCTTTGGCGCGCACGATATTGACGACGGGGCTATCGAGGGAGAATTCGTCGAAAAAAACCTGCCCCTGCATGGCCTTTAAGAAGCTGATCCGGGCCTTTAGCCTGCTGACGGAAAGCGCGGGCTTGCCTTTAACCTTGATGACAACGTTGGAGGCGGCCACGCCGGGCCCTTCGGCCAACGTGAACTCCAAAGCGTCGAAGCTTACGTCCGATCCGAGCTTTTCCGAAAGGTATGCGGCAAGGAACGGGCGGTACCGCTCCGCGCTGATGAACAGGGGAAGGACATAGCCCAGCGCGGCCACAAGGGCGAACATGTAAAGAAGAAGAGCCGCCACGCCCCGGAAGTCGAATAGTCCGGGCCAATGCCCGCGAGGGGGGGGGGGGCCGGGTTCCATATCATCAGGGGAAGATGCTGTCATGGCGCCCGGCCCATATCCGAAGCCTTAGACAGCGGGACCTTTGCATAGCCAAAGAATTCCACGCGCCGAATGTAACAAGCGTAAGGCGGCGACTCTTACCCTCTCCCGTGATGGGAGAGGGTAGGATGAGGGTGGTATGACTAATTGTTCTCACTCCCCCCTCACCCGGCCTTCGGCCACCCTCTCCCACAAGGGGGAGAGGGTAAAAAAAAGCGCGGCCCAATCATTGGCTTATGCAAAGCTCTCTTAGACAGCCCAGACTGCGGAAAAAGCTGTTTCAAGAAGATCCATTCTCCTGGCGGCGCGGGAAGAAGGGCCAGCGTGGGAAGCGAAAAACTGTAAGGCTACGAAGCCTTGTTAAAACCGCTCCACGAGCCTGGCCGCCTTGCCCCTCAGGTCCCTAAGGTAGTACAGCTTCGCGCGGCGCACCCTGCCGGAGCGGACAACTTCTATCTTCTCGACCCTGGGAGAATGAAGGGGGAATATCCTTTCCACTCCAACGCCCGAAGAGGTCTTCCTTACGGTAACCGTCTCGCGGACGCCGCCGTTTTTGCGGGCGATCACAACACCCTCGAAAACCTGGATGCGCTCTTTCTCACCCTCGACGACCTTTATGTGAACCTTGACGGTATCCCCGATCTTGATCGCGGGGATATTGTCTTTCATGTACTCTTTTTCGATAAATTCCAGGGTGGTCATTTTCAAACTCTCTCTTTCAATTCTTCTGCCCGATAAGCCGGTCAAGTATTATGGCGGCGGCGCATCGCACAGGCAGATGGTTAAACCCGTCAATCCCCTCAATGGGGGCCAGCCTTAAGCTGGCTCTGCTCATAACCTGCGGCGCCAAGCCGTGCCCGGTTCCAAAAAGAAGGGCGAACCGCCCTTCCCCTTCTAAAACCAGCCGCGCCGCCTCCGGATAGCCAACGGCTGTCCCGGAAGCCTTTGCGCCTGTGGTCACAAGCGTAACCTCGCTTGCAGTAAGCTTTAAATTATCAATCATGTCATCGAGGCTGTCAACCACTTTCACGCAGGTGAGCGCCTCTTTCCTGCTGGGGTTGAATTCCGACCCGTATCCTTCCGTCCAGTGTCTCGATAGCCGCTCCACAAGCCTCTGCTGTGTCTTTATCGGGGTGATTATGAAAAGGTCCTTCACCCCGTATGTCCTGCATGTCCGGGCGAAGTCGTGCACGTCTATCGTGGTCACGGAGCTGGTCACTTCCTCCCCTCTCCTGTTAAGCACGGGGTGGTGAACCAAAGCCACGGCCAGTTTGGCCGCAATCCTGGCGTCTGGCTCGCTCATCCCCGCTCCTCCTGATCGCGTTGTTCAAGCAAACTGTCCGCCATAGCGCGTTCCTTTTCCGTAAGGACGGCTTTCTCCAGAAGGTCGGGCCTTCTCGTCGCCGTCCTTTTTATTGACTCCTCCCGCCGCCACGCTTCTATCTTTTTATGGTCGCCGTTAAGCAGTACCTCCGGGACCCGGGCGTCCCGGAACTCCGCTGGCCGTGTGTAATGCGGATGTTCCAGAAGCCCGTCCGAATGGGACTCGTTAATGATCGAGGCCTCATCCCCCACAACGCCAGGCACGAGACGCGCCACGCAATCGAGCAGGGCCATCGCCGGAATCTCGCCGCCGGTCAGCACATAGTCGCCGATGGAGACCTCCATGTCGCAAAAAAGCCCGTTGACACGCTCGTCCACTCCCTCGTACCTGCCGCAAAGGATGATGAGGCCGGGAAGGGACGAAAACCCTCTTGCAGACTGCTGGTTTAAAAGTTCGCCGCCCGGAGTCATCAGGACGACTTTGGCGCCGGGGTTTTGTGTTTTAAGCTCCTCGACCGCAGACGCGAACGGTTCCACCTTCATCACCATCCCCGCCCCGCCGCCGTACGGATAGTCGTCGGTGACATGATGCTTGTCGCAGGCCCATTTACGCAGGTCGTGGACATGTATCGTAAGCAGGCCCTTCTCCCTTGCCCGCCCGATGATGGAATGGGAGAGCGGCCCGTCAAACATCTCCGGGAATATGGTCACTATGTCAAAACGCATAAAGGGCACCGGAAATGAAACTGTTTTGAACTGTCATGCCGAGCTTGTCGAAGCATGACGACAACAAACTAATGCC
>Ga0315281_10001509_pt1 | contig 34488 bp, 39 predicted proteins | sample YL17G07_0_MG_FD_204540 | JGI IMG/M metagenome (GOLD analysis project Ga0315281, IMG submission 204540) | Sediment microbial communities from Yellowstone Lake, YNP, Wyoming, USA - YL17G07_0 | ecosystem: Environmental > Aquatic > Freshwater > Lake > Sediment | place: USA: Wyoming | collected...
CCACCTCTCTGGTTCTGCCTGCGAGCAGGTACGCCGCGCAGGCGCCTTCCGCCGACACCATCGGGGCCCCGAGCGGATGCTCCGCGGTGCAGTCCCCACCGAACGCCGGGCAACTCGTGGGCAGCGCTCGCCCGCGCAGAACGTCCGCGGCCATGCACGCATCCGACTCGTCCGCGCCTATGTCCTCCGTCCAGGGGAAGAGTCGCTCGGCATCGTGCGCGGCGTACGACTCCCGCAGCCGCAGCCCGCTCGCGGGGAGCACTCCGATCCCGCGCCATGCCCGGTCGGTGACCTCGAAGACTTCGTTGACGACCTGCCGGGCCGGGATGTTCCCGTCGCGCGCAACCGCCCGAACATACTGGTTCTCGACCGTCGCCCTGCCCTCTTCGAGCAGGCGGACCAGCATCGCGATGCCTTCCAGGAGGTCCACCGGCTCGAACCCCGTGACCACCATCGGCACGCCGAAGCCCCGCGCGATCTCCTCGTATCCACGCCAACCCTCGATCGCGCAAACATGGCCCGGCGCCAGGAATCCCTGCACCAGGTTTCCGGGAGACGTCAGGATCGCCGCGATCGCCGGGGGTACCAGAACGTGCGCGACCAACAGCGCGAAGTTCTGCACGCCCATCCGTTTCGCCTGCTTGACCGCCATGGCGTTCGCCGGTGCCGTCGTCTCGAAACCCACCGCGAAGAAGACAACGGTCTTGTCCGGGTTGCGTCGAGCGACCTCAAGGGCGTCGAGCGGCGAATAGACGACGCGAACGTCTCCTCCCGCGGCCCGGGCCTGAAGGAGATCTCCCGACGAGCCGGGAACGCGCAGCATGTCGCCGAACGAGCAGACGATCGCGCCGGGATGGCCGGCGATCGCGATCGCACGGTCGATCAACGCCCGGGGGGTCACGCAGACCGGACATCCCGGCCCGTGAACGAGAGTGATCTCCCCGGGGAGGACCTGGTCGATGCCCTGACGGATCAGGGTGTGTGTTTGGCCCCCACAGATCTCCATAATCGTCCACGGCCTCGTGACGGTCGCGCGGATCTCGTCGAGCAACGCCAGAGCGATCCGGTCATCTCTGTACTCGTCAAGGAACCTCACGTCGGGATCGCCTCCGGTCGCACTCCCTCGGGGTCCTGTTCGAGGTCCACGTTCTCGAGATTACCCATCTCTGCGAGCAGCGCGTAGGAACGTGCAGCTTCGTCCTCGTTGACGACGCTGATCGCGAACCCCACATGGACCACAACCCACTCGCCCTGAACGACTTCGGGCTCGTACTCGAAGCAGCAGGTCCGACGGACCCCTCCGAAGTCCACGACACCCATGCGGACACCGTTGTCCTCGAAGAGCTCCGTCACCTTCCCGGGCACGCCTAGACACATCTCAGATCGCCTCCATCCGGGCGTTCGCCACCATCACCTGACCGAGCGCGATCCCGCCGTCCCCGACCGGTACCTCTGCGGGGATGAATGCGTGAAGACCGTTGCGAGACAGCCGTTCACACAGGTCATTGACGAGGACCCGATTCTGGAAGACCCCGCCTCCCAGAACGACGCGGTCGAGACCACGTTCGACGGCAGCCACGGTCGCCATCTCGGCGATACCTGCCGCAAGCGAGGAGTGGAAACGTGCCGCGACCAAGGCTGGACTCTCGTTCGAAACCAGATCCATCACCGCGGCGGCGACGAGCGGCCGCGTGTCGAGTTCAAGGACGCCCTCCTCGGTTCGCTCGATCACCGGTTCGGCAGAAGCCGCCGGCAGACCCGCAACTTGCTCGAGCAGCATCGCGGCCTGCCCCTCATATGTGGAACGTGAGCAGACTCCCGCCAGCGCAGCGATAGCATCGAACAACCGGCCGGCCGAACTGGTCAGCGGCGAGTTGAGCCCTGTCTCGAGTTGAGCCAGCACCGCAGCCGTCTCATCATCCGCAAGAGGCAGGAGCGAAAGGGCCTCGTCGCGGACCCCCGCGTCGCAGGCGTGTGCGAGCGCCATTCGGGCAGGATTGCGTGTCGCCGAGTCGCCACCGGGCTGCCGAACGCGCCGCAGATGACCAACGCGCCGATAGCCGGCCCAGTCACAGACGAGCATCTCTCCCCCCCAGGCCGTTCCGTCGTCGCCGAGTCCGAATCCATCGAACGCGACTCCGAGCACCTCGCCCTCCAGACCGTGCTCGGCCATGGCGGCGACGATATGCGCGTGGTGGTGTTGCACCGCAATCATGGGCAATCCGAACTCCTCGGCGAACCGTGTCGACAGGAAGTCGGGGTGAAGATCATGCGCGATCGCCTCCGGTTCGACGCGGAACAGCGTGCATTGACGTTCGAAAGCGTCGCGGTACGCACACATCGCATCATCGGTGTCGAGATCTCCGATGTACTGGGAGAGGAACGCGCGGTCTCCCGAGGCCAGGCAGAATGCCCCGTGGAGCTCGGCCCCCACGCCGAGAAGCGGTCGCCGAGCTGGCGAGGGAAGACGGATCGCGGACGGAGCGAACGAGCGCGCCCGCCGCACCAACGTGGTGCGTCCCTCGTAGACCCGCACCACGGAGTCGTCGTAGCGCGCAACCACCTCCCGATCGTGAAGGAGGAACGCGTCGGCGACGTCATGCAGTCGCGCAAGCGCCTCGTCGTTCGCGATGCAGATCGGCTCGTCCGAGAGGTTGCCGCTCGTCATGACCAGGGGACGGTCGAAGGAACTCATCAGCAGGTGGTGCAACGGTGTCGACGGCAACATCACGCCTTGTCTCCGGTAGCCCGGCGCCACGCCGAGAGCAAGCCGTTCGCGGTCGGCAACAAGCACGATCGGCGCGCGCCAGGAGCCGAGCACTTCCACTTCATCGTCTGTCGGCTCGAACCACTCCCGCGCAGAGCTGATGTCTGCAACCATCACCGCGAAAGGCTTATCGGGCCTATGCTTCCTCCTGCGAAGGCGTTCCACCGCACGCTCATCCGTTGCATCGCAGGCGAGATGGAAGCCACCCAGTCCCTTCAGTGCGACGATCGCGCCCCAGCTGAGAAGCTCCGCGGCAACCGTGACCGCGTCCTCGCCGCCCGGAAGGCCGTTGCCGTCCGGCGACACGAGTTCGAGGCGGGGCCCGCAGACCGGACACGCGATGGGTTCCGCGTGGAAACGACGGTCTGCCGGATCCCCATACTCATGGCGGCAGTCAGGGCACATCGCGAAAGCGCGCATCGAAGTCCGCTTGCGGTCGTAAGGGAGCTCCTCGATAACCGTGAACCGCGGTCCGCAATCCGTGCAGTTGATGAACGGATAGCGGTAACGCCGGTCGCGGCGATCGAACAACTCGGCGAGGCACGCCGGACAGGTCGCCGCGTCCGGAGACACAAGTCGGCCGACTGAAGGGACGTCCACAGAAGCATCCACATCGAAACCGACGAGATCTTCGATCTCGCATCGCCGCCAGCACACCTCTTCGACGCGCGCGAGCGCAGGTGCCTCAGATGCGATCTCGTGCGCGAAAGCGTCGAGCATGATCGTGTCGCCCTCGGCGTGTATCTCGACCACGCCACTCCTGTTGCGCACCCAGCCGCCCAATTCGTGGCGCGCGGCGAGACGCCAGACGAAAGGCCGGAACCCAACCCCCTGCACCGTTCCTGTGACCTCGAAGAGACGCGCTTCCCTCATGGGATCGACGCCTCCGTCAAAGCGAGCGCTTCGGCCACCACCGCGTCCACCAGCTTCGGCAACCCGGCCGCCACCGGTGCGCTAAGACCACTGCCCATGGCGACCTGGTCGGCCCCGAGACCCAAGAAGACCACGCGGGGCAGGGGGCCGATCGCGGAGGCCAAGCCGAGCACCTCCGCCAGACCGAGCCCGTGTGAGGACAGCGAGGTGCGCACACCCAGGAATACCCCACCCCCCACCGCGACCAACCTGATCACTCCCCCGTCGGTCGCGGCGCCCGCCGATCGGACGGCATCCACCAGCACGACGGCGTCCACGTCTGCCAGAAGATCGATAACCCGCGCTGGGGTCCCAGCCTCGATGACCTCCACCGTTTCCGGGAGGCGCTCGCGCGCCGAACGAACCGCTATCAGGCCGAGTGCGTCATCTCCGGCATCGCGGTTCCCGCACCCGATCACACGCACGCGGTTCATGACCGCGCCTCATCCCCGCTGGATATCTAGACGCAGGAAGTGCGTCGCGCAGGAGATGCACGGATCGTAGTTGCGGATCACCATCTCGCAGAGCCTGGCGAGTTCCTCGTCCGGTCGGTCGAGCACACCCGGGATGAACCCACGCAGATCCTCCTCGATGCGACGCAGGTTCTGAGCGGTGGGTGGAACTATCTTCGCTTCGAGGATGGTGCCGTCCTCTGCCACGTCATAGCGGTGGTAGAGCGTGCCTCGCGGAGCCTCGGTGGCCCAGGTTGCTCGGCCTGCGCGCGGCACGACATCGACGAACGGCGGGTCCGGTGGCTCGTAGTCACGCAGGAGGCGCAGAGCATCTTCGATCGAGTAGGCGAGTTCCACAGCACGAGCCGCGAGCGAATAGAACGGATCGTTCTGACCCACGGCGAGTCCGAGTATCTCCGCCGCTTTGCGGGCGACCGGCGTGAGGTGCGCCTCGTTGAGGTTGTACCGTGCGAGCGGACCGACGAAATAGGGCAAGCCCGTGTCGGTCATGACGGAGTGCAGAGCGTTCGAGTGCTCGACGTGCTCCTCGTGGGTGGTCTCCTCGAAGGCGGCAACCGGGAAGGTCCGTCCGGCCGTCGTTCCCATTCCCCCCTCGTTGATCCCGTACTCGTTGGGATGCACCAAGCCGACCATCTCCACCTCGCGAGGAAGCACGGGGAGCGGAAGACCGGCAGCGAACTCTGCAACCCCAGGAAGTTCAGCGAGCGCATCTTCCAGCCGACCTGCGAACCCCCCGAGCTCCCGCGCTGTCGGGGCCTTCGAGAACCCGCCCACGCGCGGCGAAACAGGATGGATCTCCCGGCCTCCGATCGCTTCCATCATGTCGTTGCCCAGGCGCTTGATGGCCAGGGCCTTCTTGACGAGTTCCGGCTCGGACGCGGCCATCTCGATCGCGTCGTGGAAGCCGAGGAAGTCCGGTGCGGCCAGCAGGAAGATATGAAGCGTGTGCGACTCGATCCACTCGCCCAGGTAGAGGAGACGCCGCAGTTCGCGCGTTCCCTCGGGGACTTCGACCTCGAAGAGCTCCTCGAATCCATGGATCGAACTCATCTGATACGCGACCGGGCAGATGCCGCAGATCCGCGCGACGATGTCGGGCACTTCGGTGAAGTGCCTGCCGCGTAGGAAGGACTCGAAGAACCGCGGTGGCTCGTATATCTCCAGCCGCAGATCCTCGATGCGATCGTCTTCCACTTTCAGGTGCAGCGCGCCCTCACCTTCGACGCGCGCGATAACAGGTATCTCAACCGAGCGGTGGGTCATGTTGCCATCGCCTCCTTGTCGAGGCGTTCGGCCTCTTTGGCGAAGCCCGGAGCGGACCCCGTGATGAACCGGAAACGATCCCTGGCTTGCGCGGGGGACAACCCGTGCGCAAGGAAGGCCCCGGAGAGAGCCTCGGTGTTCGGTGACTCCGACGGGCCGAAGCATCCGTAGCATCCACGCGCGAAGGCGGGGCAGATGGCGCCACACCCTGTGCGCGTGACCGGGCCGAGGCACGGTTCGTCACGCGTCACCAGAACGCACGTGTAGCCACGTCTCTTGCACTCGATGCACACCGGGGTCGTGGCCAGGCGGGGGACCGAACCCTGTAGAAGCTGCGAGATCGCGTTCAGAAGCTCCCCGCGATCTATCGGACAGCCGGTCAGCTCCAGGTCCACCTTCACGTGATCGGCGACCGGCGTCGAGGTTTCGAGTGACTTGACGAACTCGGGGTGGGGATAGACCCGGCGTATCGCTTCGTCCAGGTCGCCTCCGTTGCGCAGTGCCTGGATCCCACCGGACGTCGCGCACGCACCGATGGTGATCAGCAGTCCCGACTCCTCTCGGATCTTCTCCAGCTGTTCGATCTGCTCAGGCGCCGATATCGACCCTTCGACCAGCGCGACGTCGTAGGGACCCGGCTGCATGTTCGAAGAAGCCTCCGCGAAGTTAGCTATCTCGATCGCACCGGCGAGGTCCAACAACGCCTCTTCCGCGTCGATGAGTTGCAGCTGGCAACCGTCGCAGGACGCCATCTTGAACACGGCGACTCGTGGGCGGGTCATAGCTCATCCACCTCCATCAGCTCGCCGATCTCATCGTAGCGATACACCGGCCCCGATTCGCACACGAAGTAGGGTCCGATCTGGCAGTGACCGCAGAACTTCACAGCGCACTGCATGTTGCGCTCCATCGAGAGCCAGATCCGCTTCGCCGGAACCCCCAGCGCGAGCAGATCGCGGATCGCGAAACGCATCATGATCTCGGGTCCGCACGTGAATGCCGTCGTGACCAGGGGATCGATGTCGGCCTTGGGGAATAGCGTCGTCACCACACCCACGTCGTGGTGCCAGTCGTCGTCTGGCACATCGACGGTCTGATGCAATTCCATCAGGTGCGGCCCCGCCGGGTCACCCCATCGAGCCATCTCGTCCGGGTACAGCACTTGTTCTGGAGAGCGCGCACCCACCAGCACGATCAGCCTGCGGAACGAGCCACGGTGGCGCATCGCGGTGTAGACGGCCGAGCGGAGCGGCGCCATGCCGAGCCCCCCGGCCACGATGAGCAGGTCGCCACCGCGTCCCGTCTCAACAGGCCAGGGGCGGCCGAACGGCCCCCGGACCGTGACTTGGTCGCCTGCCTTGAGGCCCTTCAGGGCATTGGTCACTCGACCGCACGCACGAACCGTGTGAGCGAGGACGAGCGGCTGAGCAGGATCGGAGGATATCGAGATAGGTATCTCGCCCACACCGAAGACGCCGAGCATGCTGATCTGACCGGGCAGGAAGTGGTACGTCTCGCGGATCTGAGGATCATCTATCTCGACCCAGAAGGTGTAGGTCTCGTACGCGTCGGGAACCACCTTCTGGATGGTGGCCACGCGCGGGGGGATGCCAGCCAGCATCCTCGAATTCTCGACTGTCAGCTGTTCTTCGGGGCTCGTCAGCATCGGTGTCGCCGTGCTCATGTCAGCGCCTCCTCTGCAACCATGCCGTCAGTGGCGCGGATCGCCTGGATCTCCTCCGTCACGTCGATGCCGACCGGGCACCACGTGATGCAACGTCCGCATCCCACGCAACCACTAACGTCGAATTGATCGATCCAGGAAGCGAACTTGTGGGTCAACCACTGCCGGTACCGGCTCCGCGCGCTCGCGCGCACGCTGCCGAACGCCATATGCGCGTACTCCTCCGAGAAGCAACTCGCCCACTCGCGCGAGCGTTTCGCTGTAAGACCGTCGAGCGAAACGGAATCCACGAAGTCGAAACAGAAGCAGGTGGGACAGACCATCGTGCAGTTGGTGCAGGTCAGACACCGTGCCGCCACCTCGTCCCAACGCGGGTTCTCGCGGTTGCTGTACATGAGTTGCCGGATGTCGGTCGTGTCGAGCGAGCGCTTCATACCCTGCTCGGCCGTGTCTGTGGCACCGAGCGAAGCCCACACCTGCTCCGTGGTCGCCTCCGGCGCTTCGAGCGCGAGCAGGAGCTCAGCGCCAACTTCCGTTCCCGGTTCCGCGGTGAACCCCTCTTCCAGTTCGGTCAGCGCGATGTCGAAACCACTCGAACACCGTGGGCCGGTACCCATGGACGCGCAGAAACAGGTCGCTGCGGGCTGGCTACAGTTGACGCCGATCAGGATGGCTCCTTCACGTCTCGCCCGGTAGGAGGACCCCGAGAGTAGGAACACGCGGTCCTGCACCTGGATCGCGTTCAGATCGCAGGAGCGGACACCCACGAATGCATAGTCAACATCGGGGAGAGGCCGCGGCCCGAGGGACATACGTCCGTTCTCATCGCGGGTCGCGAAATTGCGCTCGTCACGTGGTGGGAAGAGGAAACGCTTCGGGGAGTCGGCTCCGTGCGCCCACGCGAAGAGACGGTCGTCACCCGTCTGCTCGATGCCGTACTCGCCCGGCCCCTGGATCTCGCGAACGCCTCGCGGCAGGTCACCGACACCCCCGATGGTGTCGTACACGATGGCACCGTCACGAACCGTGGGGCCGATCAGTTGATGTCCGCGCTCGATGAGGAGTGCGAGCAACCGTTCGAACCGCTCTTGGCTCAGGAAGCGCGCCGCCTCGCTCTGCGTGCCGGAGAACTCATCCCCGGAAGTGGGGCTTGTGCCCTTCGTCTGGATCGAGTCCATGGGCCTGTGGCACCTCCTTCCTCGATCTCTCCTCCCACTTAACCGGCTCGGGGAGCCTTCCTGCCCCCCCGAAGGTCCCGAACCGTGCTGGGACACGCCTCGAATCCATCTAGGGTGCCCGCTCGGCGGTCACTTGAGTCCAGCCTCAGACGGACCGAAGCGGGGAACCGAACGCCTAGGCACTTCCCATGCAGCCCTTCTCACTGGTGCCCTAGGGTCGCCCCGACGCGCCTTGCCGTCTCTCGGCCTTGCTCTTGGCCCACTACCCTCACGCTTGACCCGAACGGGGCAGCGGCCCTATCCCGCCATCGGTAACTGGTGTCCTCCGGGCACACCGCCGCGGCTCGCAGTAGCGGTTAGCCCGTCGAGACCTGAGGTCTTCGTGGCACAGGAACGGTCCCTCGTGACCCCACGGCAGACATCGCGCGGCGCATAGTTGGGGTGAGGGAAGGGCAGTTTGAGGGAGGTGGACACCGTGAAGACCACGAAGATCGTCTGGCTCACAGCCCTGGTGATCGGAGTTGCGATCATCGCCCACATGGGGACCGCTTTCGTGATGGGTACCGTCTGCATCGCACTGGCGCTCATCGCGGCGGCCGTCGCCAACCCGGCCGCCATCGTCACGGGAGTCGTCACGCTCACGGCTGCCGCGGGCCTCGGGTGCGCAGCAGGTTGGGCAGCGTCGGCGATGGGTCCCAAGCGGAGCAGTGGTCGTCCCGCGAGACACACATCGCGGTAGGCGTCGGTATCCCGTTGTTCGTCTGGCTCGTTCTCCGGGTGCCGCCGAGGGACCCGCGACTCAATCCGAGATCAGCAACCCTCTGCTGCTGCGGATGCGTTTGTCGAAGAACGTGAGACCGAGGTCCACCAGCAGACCCACGACGACTATCACCAGCATCGCCGCCAGCACGAGTGCGACATCGGCCTGCGAGCTGGCTCCGTGGATGGTCTGCCCGAGTCCGTGAGCGCCGGACGCGATCAACTCGCCGGCCAACAAGGCCCGCCAGGCGAAGGCCCACGCTTGCTGGATCCCCACGAAGTAGTCGGGGATCGCCGCAGGGAAGATGACTCCCCTCTGGAGTTCCCATCCGGCCGCTCCGAGGGTGCGCGCGGCCCGCACCAGCACCGGCGGGACCAAGCGGACGCTCGTCGCGGTCGCGATGGCGACCGACGGGAACGCTCCGAGGATCACAACGTAGACGATGGCCCGCGCGGACCTGTCTCCGAACCAGAGGAGGGCCAACGACAACCATGCGATGGACGGCAACGCCTGCAGAGCGACCATCAGGGTCCCTAGGCTTCGCTGCACTGCCTTCCAAGATGCCATGGCCAGACCGATGGTGGTGCCGACGACGATGGAGATCGCCATGCCGACGGCCAGTCGCTCAACGCTCTTCACCGCTGCCACGAAGAGGCCGTCTGCGCCGCGAAGATTCGATGTGAGCGCTTCCCACACGGAAAGGGGAGAGGGGAACAGCGCGGGGTCGAAGACGCCGGCCCCGTAGACGAGGGACCAGAGCAGGAGGATGCCGACGACCAGCGCGACCCTAGGCCAGACTCGGCTCACCGCCGATCTCAGCTTCGGCAAACTTTTCCACCTCCCTCAAGAGGTGCTCGTGGATGTCGGTGACGACCTTGTTCAAGAGCACGTTCTCCCAGTTGCGCGGTCGTGGCGCGGAGATGCGATGCTCGGCAACGAACGTCCCGGGACGCGCCGACATCAGCAGCACGCGATCGGCCAAGAAGACGGCCTCGCGCACGTTGTGCGTCACGAACACGAGCGTGTTGCGCGTCTCGATCCACACCGCCTGGAGTTCTCTCTGAAGCATCTCGCGCGACTGAGCGTCCAACGTTCCGAACGGCTCGTCGGCCAGCAGCACGCCCGGTTGACACGCGAGGCTGCGCGCGATGGCGGCGCGATGCCGCATGCCGGGCGAGAGCTCGTGGGGCTGAGCGTCGGCGAATCCGGAAAGATGGACCTTCGACAGCCAGGTGGCGGCCAGCCGCCGACGATCATCAGGCGATAGGCCCTTGAGCTTCAATGGGTACTCGACATTCTCTGCGACGCTCATCCAAGGGAACAGGGCGGGTTCCTGGAAGAGCATCGCACGATCGGAGGCCGGACCTTCCACGGCCTTGCCGTCCATCCGAACCTCTCCGGCGTCGGGCACGTCCAGGCCGGCGATCAGGTTCAGGACGGTCGACTTACCGCAGCCGGACGGGCCGATCACGCATACGAATTCCCCGGGGGCTATTTCGAGTCCGACGTCAGTCACTGCTTCGACCCGTTCACCGTTCGTCTGCGCGTAGCCCTTCGAGACCCTGCTCAGGGACAGCTTGGGCACCGCCTGTTCGGTTTCATGCGCAGATGGGTCGAGGCGGATGTCGGTCACGGCTGGCCCACAGTCTATGCCGCAACTCCACGCGGCGGTATGGAGCCGGCCTTGCGGGTCTCGCCCTCGCGGGCCTCGGCGTTCAGACGACGGCTTCCGCGGATCGTGCCGCGGCCTCGGCCGGAAAGGCTTTCGCGTTCCGTAGGTCGACTACCACTTTGACACCTTCGACGACCCCCTCAGTCTCATCCTTCGGTACCTGCGCGAGCAACTGCTGACCGTCCGGAAGGCGCAGCGTGAGTTGAGAGAGCCAGCCCAGTCGACTGACCCGATCCACCACCGCCACGACCGAGCCCTCGCGCGGCTCCCAACCAGCGAGCTTGACGTCGTGCGGGCGGACGAACGCCTGGGCCGCGACGCCTTCCTCGAGGTGACCGGCGCCGGCGACGCGATCGTCGCCGAACTGGATACTCCCCCCAACTACATGGCCCGCCAACACATTGGCAGCGCCCACGAATCCCGCCACGAACGCGGTGGACGGGTGGTCGTAGATCTCGGCGGGCGTTCCCACCTGCTCGACGCCCCCTTCGTGCATGACGACGACGGTGTTAGCCAGCTCCATGGCCTCCTCCTGATCGTGCGTGACGAGGAGACTGGTGACGCCCAGCTCACGGTGAAGCTCGTCGAGCCAACGGCGGAGTTCCTGGCGTACCCGGGCATCAAGCGCCCCGAACGGCTCGTCGAGCAAGAGCACCCTCGGCCTGGGTGCAAGAGCCCGCGCGAGCGCGACGCGCTGGCGCTGGCCTCCCGAGAGCTGGTCAGGGTAGCGGTCGCGGAACGGGCCGAGCTGCACCAGCTCGAGCAGTTCTGACAGGCGCTCCTTCTGGAACTCCTTGGATTCCTTGCGAACGGACAGGCCGAAGGTGATGTTGTCCTGGACCGTCATGTGTCGGAACAGGGCATAGTGCTGGAAGACGAACCCAACCCGACGCTCCTGAACGCTCTTGTAGGTGTGCTCTGCGCCCTCCATGAAGATCCTTCCGGCGGTGGGTTCCTCCAGGCCGGCGATCATGCGCAGGACCGTGCTCTTGCCCGACCCGCTCGGACCCAGCAGGGCCGTGATGCTGCCCTCCTCGGCGGTGAAGGTCACGTCGTTCACAGCGAGGAAGTCGCCGAAGCGCTTGTAGAGGCCCTCCACGCGTATCGACCCCGTTCCACTCATGATCCGTCCCTTCTTGACGAGCGTCGTTTGAAGAACTCGATGGTTCCGAGAAGCACCACCGAAACGGCGGCAAGCGTCAGCGCCACGACGTAGGCGGACTCGGTCTGCCTCTCCTCCAGCGCTCTGAAGATGTAGAGGGTTGCGGTCTCGGTCTGCCCCTGGACACTTCCGCTCACTATCAGGACTGCGCCGATCTCGCCGATCGCGCGTGCGGTCGTGAGCGCTATCCCGTAGAAGAGCCCCCATCGGATGTTGGGCAACGTCACTCGACGGAAGCTGTGTATCGAGGACGCACCCAGCGTGCGGGCGGCGTCTTCTTCGGAGGTGCCCAGTTCCTCCAGAACCGGCGCAACCTCTCGGATCACGAAGGGGATGCAGATGAAGGTCGTCACCATGATCATCGACGGCAGCGCGAAGATCACCTGGATACCCTGCGCGGAGAACCATGGCTCGAACCAACCGCCTCGCCCGAAGAGGAGCACGGCTATCAGCCCTACTGTCACCGGCGAAACGGCCAGCGGCAGATCCACCAGGGCGTTGAGCAGGCTCTTGCCGCGGAATCGTTGGCGCGCGAGAACCCAGGCCACTATGACACCGAAGAACGTGGTCACAGCGAGGGTTACCACCGCGATGATCGCGGTCAGTAGGAACGCGTGGCGGACGTCGGGCTGCGAGAAGGTCTGGGCGATGTCGCCGAACCCGTGGCGGAAGGCGACCCAGAGTATGCCCGCGAGAGGCGCGAGCAGGAGGACGGCGAGGTAGGCCAGCGAGACGCCCAGCAGCGCCGTGCGAAGGAGCCTGCGTCGGCGGTGCTGATGGAGTCTCTCCTGGCCGAGTCTCGTGTCGGTGGCTGCGACGCTCATTCGGAGACCTCCGCAGGCAGGCGCGTAAGGCGCGTGGTCACGAGCACAAGCACGAACGAGAGGGCGAATAGCACGGTTGCCACCGCGGCGGCTTCCTGCGGTTTGAAGGACATCGTCAACTGGAATATGAACACCGGGGCCGTCAGGGTGCGCCCGGTTATGTTGCCGGAGATGATCACGACGCTGCCGAACTCGCCCAGACAGCGGGCGAAGGTGAGCAGCGCTCCTGCCGTGATCGCGGGTCGCAGCGCCGGGAACACGATGCTTCGGAACGTCCTCCAATGCGTGGCGCCGAGCGTTTGAGCAGCCTCTTCCTCGGCGGTGTCGAGTTCCAAGAGAACGGGTTGGACCGTACGGACCGTGAACGGCAGTGTTATGACGAGCAGGGCAAGGAGGATGCCGAGCTGCGCGAAAACGACATTGATGCCGGCTCCCTGCAGCGCGCGCCCCACCGGCGATGCCGGTCCGTACAACGCCACCAGCATCACGCCTGTAACCAAGGTCGGGATCGCGAACGGCAGATCCACGATGGCCGACAACATGCCGCGTCCCCGGAAGCGGTATCGCACGAGGATATACGCGAGAAGGGTTCCGAAGATGGCGTTGATGACCGCAGCCGCTGCCGATGTCGCGAGGGTGAGCCGAAGGGCTTCCCAGGCGCCGGCCGTTCCCATGGCGCTCTTCAGGGAGGTGAGCCCGTCTCCGAAGCCCTGCGAAACGACCGCGATCGCGGGGACCGCGATCATCGCGACGAGGTAGACGGCGGCGGTGCCGCGCAGGCCCCACCTTCGGAACAGGGTCGCTACCCTGGCTCCGGTGAGTGTGCGTTTGGTGCGCGGTATGGCCTGCGCGGCAGTCGCCAAGGTTCCTGCCCTATCCCTGCGCGGCCGCGAAGGCCTGCGTGAAGATGCCGTCCGGCTCGCTGAACACCTTCTGCTCCAAGGACGGCCACCCGCCGAAGTCGTCGACAGTGAACAGGTCCTCGATGGCCGGGAAGTCCCCTCCACCCTTCTTCGCAGCGGCGTAGTCGGTGGACCTCAGGAACCCTACGGTCGAGTAGAGGTCCTTCGCCTCGGGTGTGTGCAGGAAGTCCACGAAGGCGTTGGCTACGTCTTCAACGCAGTGTGACTGCGCGTTCTTGTCCACCACGGCGACCGGGTTCTGGATCAGGATGGTCGACGGGGGATAGACGGCTTCGTCCGGCAGCCCGGCCTTACGTGCGGTCATCACCTCGTTCTCGTAGGTGATGGCAACGTCGCCGTTGCCCGACTCGAAGTTCTTGATCGAGTCGCGGGCGCTCTTGTCCAGGGCGATGACGTTCTTGAACATGCCCTCGAGGAGCGCCTGGGCACCGGCCGTGTCGCCCTTGGCGCTGCCCGCGTAGCCGCGCATGGCGGCCCCGTAGGCGCCGACGATGTTCCACCGCGCACCGCCGCTGGCTGCCGGGTCGGGGGTTAGCACCTGAACGCCGGACTTCGAGAGATCGTCGAAGTCCCGGATACCTAGTGGGTTGCTCGGACGCACGTCGAACACGACCACGGATGTCGAAACCATCCCCTTGTCCGGAACCGCCGTCCAGTCATGCGTGATGAGACCGGCGTCCTGGATCTGCTTTACGTCGGGGGCAAGGCTCAGCGCGACGATGTCCGCTTCGAAGCCGTTCACGACGTTCTGCGCTTGGGTCGTGGAGCCGCCGTAGGACTCCTGGAAGATCACGGACTGGCCGTTGTGATCGGTCTTCCACTTGTCCTGGAATGCGGAGATGATCTTGCCGTAGACCTCTCGAGGGGTGCTGTATGCGGCGAAGGTGATGACAGGGTTACCGCTGACCGTGTCGCAATTCCCGCTCGAGGCCGCCGGGGTCTCTTTGCTGGAGCACGCAGTGGCAAGAAGGATCACAGTTGAAAGCGCTGCGACCAAGGTGCGCGCGGTGCGCCGGAAACGCATGTGGATCTCCTTTCGGTGGACGGACGAGGGTTTCGTCTATCGGCCTCGGTCTCCGGCGGTCCGGTCAACCGAAAGGTCTGGACGGGTCTGGCTCAGCTAGCGTCGTAGATGGCAGAACTGCTGGGATCCCCGTAGAAGACGTGATCTCCGGTGGTCCGGTCGATCAGTCTGCCCATAGAGATATCAGCGAGGGGTGACGGTGTCAAGCTGATCACAACAACGGCTGGACGACGAGTTGCTCCGGTTCGGCATGGTTAGTGTCAGCGAAGACGGATCTTCTCTGCCATCTCGATCTGGACAACCTTCCCGTCCTGTACGACGAGAAGTACCGTCCCGAAGCGCAGCTTACGCAGGAGCTCGACCACTTGGAGAAGGACCTCCTGCTCGTCCTCGGTGATCGGCGCGAAGTCGTCTGGCCCGTCTTTGATCATGTACCCGGCGACACTACCGCATGGACGCTTTCCCAGCCAGAAGACGAGTTGACTCACAGAGAAGGTGCGCGTGGAGGATCCCGTTGCTCCCCCGCGTCATAGGCTGTCAGCAAGGCTGCTGGTCACGGTGGGAGGGAACATGGAACGGCGGCGGGTCGCGAGAGTGGTTGCCCTGTTGTTCGTGGCGGGATCTCTCGCCGCATGCTCCGGGAACAAGGACACGGCGCAAGACGTCGGCACGCCGAGCGCGGCCGGCGATCGGGGCTGGACGATCGTCACCCCGCAGCAGCTATCCGACATGATGTCCGAGGAGGACGTCTACCTGGTGAACGTCCACGTTCCCTATGAAGGCGAGATCCCTGGAACCGATGCCTTCATCCCCTACAACGACATCGCCTCCAAGCTTGACAGGCTGCCCTTCGACGATCAGCCAGTGGTGATCTACTGCCGCAGCGGCGTGACGTCGGGGATCGCCGCGCAAGCGATGGCGGCCGCCGGCGCAGCGCCCTTCTACGAACTCCAGGGCGGGTACACCGCTTGGCAGGCCGCTGGCCTTCCCTTCACGCAGGCCGGTCCCGGGGGGGCGCCATAGAGCCGGATCCCCCCCTGACACGGCTTCCTCATCCCCCTCGCGTCGTGGGCCGAGAGTAGCGTGGGCCGGGACCCAGCGGGAAACGGATGAGCGGGACGCAGAAGATGGTCGTTGCTATAGCGGTTGTCTTCATGGCCTCGGCCGTTGCTGGAAGCGCTCTGGTCGGCAGACACTCGCGGGAAGCGGTCGCAACCCCCCAGTCCTCAGGTGAGGCCTACACACCCGAGTCGCCAGCAGTCGCCGCGATGAGTCCTCCCTCGTTCACGTCCCCCGGCCCTGGCTCTCCGACTCCGAAGGTCGGCCCGGAGCCGCCGACGGTTCAGGAAGTCGCCGCGATATTCCTAGAGGGACTGCTGACCAACGACCGGGCGCTCGCACTCACGGTTGCACACCCGAACGCTTGGACCTGGCCGCATAGGCATATACATGGTCCGGGGTGGACGTTGAGCGGATGTCGAGATGATCAGATAGATGTTCGGATGTGGAACTGTTCGCTGAGTCGTATCGGAAGCCGAAAAGCGCTGTTCGTCATGGTGCGCGACTTCGATTCCGGCCCGCGTGTGTGGTCGGTATGGGGACGGAGGTCGGGACTGGCGAGCCGCGGGACCGGGGAGCAGGTCAGGACCACTGCTCCGCCGGGTTTCTAAGGAGTGGTGCGCGACGATCGATCGAGCCACGCCTGCAGGGCCTTGGCGGAATCCGAGACCTCTCGACGCGAGTACGGGTACGGAGTTGCCAGCGCGACACCCGGTTCCTTGAAGGCTATCTTCACTCCTCGACCCGCGTTCTCCGAGAGGCAGAGGCCCTCGCGAAGCCAAGCGAGTGGCAACGCGTGGGCGACGACGAGGATCGAGCCCTCCGATCGGCCACATAGGGTTCGGAAGGCACCGATGAATCGTGCCAGTGCGTCCAGCTGACTCTCGCCGCCGGACGGATGACGCTCTCCAAGTCCGTGCTTGGTGAACCAATCGTCGTAGGCGTCAACCGGCCCACCCTCGAAGACACCTGCAGCAGGTTCGTTCAACTGCGCGATCATGAGAGTTGGAGCAGTTCGACCTTCCCAGACGATCGCGGCAGTCTCTTGAGCCCGTTCAAGGCCGCTGGTTACACAAAGGTCGAACTTCTCTCCGACGAGCAGCCCCCGCAATCGACGCGCTTGTTCCCTCCCCTCAGGGGAGAGCGGATTGGCGATCGCCGGGTCGGCATTGATCACGCTCCGCTTGTTGAACTCACTCTCGGCGTGCCGACAGAACACGAGATCACTCATCCCCGGAAGAGTAAAGGTCAGAGCGGGAGGAAAGGGATTCGAACCCTTGAACGAGTTGCCCCGTTAACGGTTTTCAAGACCGTCGCCTTCGTCCGCTCGGCCATCCTCCCGCCAGCAGGTTAGCGCCTGGGACCAGGATCGCGCGCGCGACAGGCACCCGGGCAACGGCTAGGCGAGCGGAGTGAGCACCCTGTAGTTCTCGGGCAGGTACTGGTGCAGAGCGGTGGGCAGGACTACCGAGCCGTCGGCCTGTTGGTGGTTCTCGACGACCGCGATGATGGTGCGACCGATCGCACTGGCGGTGCCGTTCAAGGTATGCAGCGTCTCGATCTTCCCGTCCTCGCGGCGCACGCGCGCCTGCAGGCGGCGCGCCTGATAGTCGGTGCAGTTCGAGCATGACGTGAGTTCGCGGTACCGCTGCTGGCCGGGCAACCAAGCCTCGATGTCGTACTTCTTGGCAGCGCTTCCGCCGAGGTCTCCGGCCGCGATGTTGACGACACGGTAGGGCAGCTCCAAGCCGCCGACGATCTCCTCTTCGATACCCACAAGCATCTCGTGCTCTTCCCACGAATCCTCGGGCCTGGTGAAGGAGAACATCTCGACCTTGTCGAACTGGTGCACACGGAAGATGCCGCGGGTGTCCTTGCCCGCGGCCCCGGCCTCGCGTCGGAAGCAGGTCGAGTAACCCACGTAGCGCAGCGGAAGATCCGCTTCGTCGAGGATCTCGTCGAGATGCAGCGACGCCAGCGGCACCTCTGCGGTACCGACGAGGCAAAGCTCGTCGTCGCGTGTGAAGTAGATCTGCGCCTCGTCGCCGGGCAGGAACCCTGTCCCGAACATCGCCTCAGGCCTCACCAGAACGGGCGGTATGACTGGCATGAACCCGTGCGCAACAAGGGTGTCTATCGCGTAGCGCATCAGCGCGAACTGCAGATAGACGAACTGCCCCTCCAGATAGACGAAGCGCGAGCCACTCGTACGGGCCCCACGTTCGAGGTCTATCCCGCCGAGCATCTCCCCTATCTCGACATGGTCTCTAGCCTCGAAATCGAAGGCGGTCGGTTCCCCGTGGCGTCGCACCTCGACGGCATCCTCGTCCGTCTCGCCCTCCGGCGCTGACTCGTGCGGGACATTCGGAAGCTGGGCCATCAGCGTGTCGAGGTCTTCACCTACGGTCGCGAGCTTGGGCTCGATCTCCTTCAGCTCCGCCGACGCGGTACGGACGCCTTCGATGATCTTGTTGCGCTCATCGTCCGACGACGCGGCGCCCACCTCTTTGGATCCCTTGTTGACGATGGCCCGCAACTCGTCCACGCGGGTGCCCAGGCGCCGCCGCTCCTCGTCAAGCGCGATCGCTCGTTCGAATTCATCCGAACGGCCGCGTCTAGCCATGCCCGCGCGGAATGGCCCTGCGTTCTCGCGGATGGCCTTCAGGTCCAGCAACGGACTAACCCTGGGGCTTCGCGGCCTCGGTGGGCCTGGCCTGTGCCGGCGCGGCGGCGGCTGCTGCTGCTGCGTCCATCACGCTCTGACCGTTGAAGATCCCGCCCTCCTGGATGACAAGCGCCTTCGTCGTGATGTTGCCGTCCACCCTGCCGCCGCGCGCGAGTTCGACCTTCGCCTTCGCGTTGATGTCGCCCTTCAGCCGTCCCGACACCACAACATTGGCGGCATGTATGGTCGCCTCCACGTTGCTTTGAGCCGAGAGCATCACATCCCCGTCCGCGTTTATCTGCCCTTTGACCTGACCGTCAACGCGAAGCGAGCCCGCTGAAACGACGTTGCCCTCCAGTTTCGCCCCCTGGCCGACGATGGTCACCTCACCGTTCTGTTCAGCCATCTCTCTTCCTCCGGTTTCGAGCTGCCCTTCGGCCGCCTCATCACGCTTCCATATCACCCGGCGTTCACCGCCTTCCGGGACCCCGCATTGGCTTGCTGTATCGCCGCCACCTCTTCCTCAGAGAGATTATGCGAGCTCTGGCCCGCGTTTAGCGGTTTCGCGTAGACCCTCGTGTCTTGGCGCCCATTGATGGACGTGATGACCACGCCGTCTCCGCGATCGTCCAACAGGGCACAGCTGAACGACAGCCTCCCCCCCACATCGTCGAAAGCATCGTAGCGAACCATCCCGACGTGCTGGACGGCGCCCTTCAGGATCATGTTCTGTCGCTTCGACTCGGCCGCGAGCTTGCGGATCGCCGACTCGACCCGCTTGATGTGGCGCGCGTATCCATCGAACATAGCCTGCAGGTCGTCGTCGAGCGGAATGGGGCCCTCTGACCCCGGGCGCCGGGAACCGGGGCCCATCACTGCGAAGAAGACGGCGACGCCAGCCAGGCCCAGACTTATCAGGACCAGTGCACTAAGGGTCTTCGTGGAAAGATCCAACGCAGCCGCCTCGGGGAAATAGGCATCTACCTGCAGTAACGGCGCGAGTATACAATGAGTGGTCCCTTGGACGAACGCACGCTCGCCGGATTGCTCGAACGTGTAGCCGCCGGCGAGACTCCCGTCGACCTGGCGCTGGACGATCTTCGCCATATGCCCTACGAGCAAGTTGACGGTGCCAAGCTGGATCACCACAGGGAACTGCGCACCGGCCAGGTGGAGGCCATCTACGGCCCGGGGAAGTCCCTCGAGCAGATCGGCATGCTCGCTGCCACCCTCGCCGCGCGGGCTTCCGGCGCCGTATTCGTGACTCGCGCCACGGGAGAACAGTTCGTGGCGGTCCGACAGGCCGTCCCGGATGCGGAGTTCGACGAGGTTTCCGGCTTGATAGTCGTGAAAGCAGCGTCGGCTGGAGGCAAGCCGGCGGGCACGGTGGCCGTCATCACGGCCGGTACCGCGGACAAGGCGGTCGCGAACGAGGCCGCCTTGACCGCGGAAGCACTTGGCCTTAGCGTCGAGCGCATAGATGACGTCGGCGTCGCCGGACTGCACCGCCTGCTCGATCAGCGCGAAGCCATCGGTTCGGTTGACTGCTGCATCGTGGTCGCCGGGATGGAAGGGGCTCTGCCCTCGCTCGTCGCTGGGATGACCTCAAGACCCGTGGTGGCTGTGCCAACCAGCGTCGGATACGGCGCGGCGTTCGAAGGCATGGCTGCGCTCCTCGGGATGCTCACCGGCTGCGCTCCCGGTGTCGCGATAGTGAACATAGACAACGGGTTCGGGGCCGCTCAGGTGGCGCACCGGATGCTCCTTGCCGCGAAGGACTACCGCTCCGGGGCCGACTCGACTACCGTGGGCGAACCGACTCCTTAGATAGGAACAGTGTCGTGCGCGTTCTCTACTTCGACTGCATCGCCGGCATCTCCGGGGACATGGCCCTCGGAGCCCTCGTCGACGCCGGAGCCGATCTCGAGGAGATCAGGGCGAGGCTGCTGTCCCTTCCGGTCGAGCCTTTCGAGATCGAGAGCTCCGAGGTCGAGAGCTACGGTATCCACGCCACCAACGTCACCGTGCGAACCTCCACTGCCGGCGTCATCCGAACATACGCGAGCATCCGTTCGCTCCTGGGGTCGGCGGATCTTCCGAAGGACGCCCTCGAGATAGCACAGCGGGTCTTCAGGAAGCTCGCGGAGGCCGAGGCGATGATCCACCACAAGGAGGTCGAGACGGTCACGTTCCACGAGGTGGGGGCCGTCGATTCCATCGTAGACATCGCCGGAACGGCCATCGCCCTCACCCTGCTTGGCGTGGAAAGAGTCTTGGCCTCGCCGATCCCCACGGGCCTGGGCATGACCCGCTCTGAACACGGTGCGATGCCGATACCGGCTCCTGCGGTCACGGAACTGCTTCGGGGAGCGCCCGTCTACTCGCGTGGCGTTCCCTTCGAACTGGTGACGCCGACGGGCGCCGCGATGCTCGCCGCGCTGTGCGAAGGCTACGGCGAGATACCTCTCATGAAGCTCGAGGCCGTGGGATATGGAGCCGGAACCCACGAACTCGACTTCCCCAACGTCCTCCGCGTCCTGATCGGCGCCCAGGAGACGTCGCCCACCGTTGCCGACGGTTTCGGACTGTCCACCTCCGAAACGTTGGTGGAGACGAACATAGACGACCTCAACCCCGAGTTGTACGAACACGTGCTGGAACAGCTGTTCGACGCCGGAGCTCAAGACGCTTGGCTCACGCCGATCGTGATGAAGAAATCGCGACCCGCGGTGAAGGTCTCGGTGCTCTGCTCACCCTCGCAAGCCGACGCTCTGCAGCGGGTACTGTTCCGCGAAACCGGAACCCTCGGTATCAGAACGACCACGGTCGGCAAGCGGGCGCTGGACCGCGACACACTGAAGGTTGAGACGCCTCTGGGAACGGTTGCCGTGAAGATAGGCTTGCTCGACGGGGTCCCGGTGACCGTCGCTCCCGAGTACGAGGACTGCGCCCGGCTCGCGCGCGAGGGAGGCGTGCCGGCGAAGGATGTCTACGAAGAGGCCATCCGCCTCGCCCGCCAACAGCTCGAGGGTGAACGCTAGGCGAAAGCCTTTCGCGCGAACGCTGATACCTTGCTTCACATGACCATCGAGCTCACCGACTGGGCGACGGATATCCTGAACCGCGCGCAGAGCGCCGCCGCGCGCTTCAACTCGGACGCGACGATACGACTCACTCGCACCGCATCCGGCGTTGAGGCGGTGCTGGCAGACGAGCCCGAGCCGGAAGACCAGGCGGTCGTGACCGGCGACATGACGCTCTTCGTCGAAGCGGGTCTGGAAGGACTGGTCGACTGCAAGGAGCCGCACGACCAGCTGGTGCTCCGCCCGCACGGGTCAACCCCCAACGCTCATGGAGAACACGGATGACGGAACTCGGAACGATGTTGGTGGTCGGCGCCCACCCCGACGACGAGACCTTCACCACGGGAGGACTGATGGCCCGAGGCGTTCTCTCCGGCGATCGTGTCGTGTGCGTGACGGCGACTCGCGGCGAGGGCGGGTCACAGGACGCGGAACGCTGGCCGCCCGCCGAGATGGGTCGGATACGCGAAGTGGAGCTTCGGCGCTGCCTGGACGTCCTCGGCGTCCGCGAGCACCACTGGCTGGACTACATCGACGGCCGGTGCGACGCGGTGGATGATGACGAGGCGATAGCGAAGATCCGGGCGTTGATCGAGGAAGCTCAACCCGATTCCGTGCTCACGTTCGGCCCCGACGGGATGACGGGACACACCGACCACAAGCGTGTTTCCGCGTGGACCTCCGCGGCGTTCGGACAAGCGGCCAAGCCGGGGGCCCGCCTGTATCACGCCACTCAAACGCCCGAGTGGGCGGATCGCTTCGTCCCGATCATGAACAGGTTCAACGTGTTCGGCCCGGGAACCCCTCCGCGCACTCCCACGGCAGAACTTGCGATCGACTTCACCTTGCCGCCGGATCTGGTCGAGATGAAGGTCGACGCGCTCTCGCAACAGACCAGCCAGATCGAAGGCATGATGTCGGTGTTCGGTCGCGAGCTCTTCGCGGAGGGCCTTTCGAAGGAGTTCTTCGTGTCGGCCATGGAGAGCTAGCGCTGCACTTCTCCAAGCACATAGCCGCAGCTATGCGGGCGGCTCTTCGGAGGCGTTCCTCTCCGAGGGATCCTTCCGCATAACGATGTCCTTCGCTTGGCCGACCTTGCTCTTGGCGTAGTTGAGAAGGCGACGGGCCCAGACGTATTCGGTTGCGAGTATCGCAAGGCCGCTGAAGACGATAAGCCAGCCAGGGCCAGGCAGCGGGATGAGGATGATCCCGACTACCACTACGGTGAAGCCGGCGATGGTTACAGCGATCCGCTTTCCGCTCTTCTTGATGAAGCCCCCGACTGCCTTGAACGGAACCCACGCCGGGTGATCGTGCCAGCGTTTCGCGGTGCCGGGATCGGTCGCCTCGATCTCGGCGACCACGGCATCCGCGTCTGTCTCACTCGGTTCGTCGCCCCAGATCTCGTCGTGTCCCACGATGCCGCTCGGCGGCTTCCGAAGCTCGGGGTCTTCGCTGACCATGGCTGGTAACCCTACACCTCCCCGGGGGAGCGGAAAGGTACGGTGAGCGCGTGGGCGCGGGGGTCGCGGGATCCGAGAGAGGTGACGAGCGTGCGTTCCCCGTTGGCGTTCTCCGAAAGGATGGAGTAGAAATGGCCGGGATAGGGCATCGGGGAGTCGGCCAAGACACATGTCTACTCAGAAGGGGGATCCAGGATGACCGCCAGTTTCTGTTTCAAGTGCGGGTCGGCGATGCCCGAGTCCGCGGCCTTCTGCCCGGTGTGCGGCACGGCAGCAGCGAAGACCGAAGCGCCCGGATCCCCCACGCCCGCCCAACCCACGCCGGTTGAGCCCGCTCTTCCGAATGCCGCTCCACCCGCGACCACTCCCAGACCCGGTCCCCTCTCGACTCCGTCCAAGAAGTCGAACACGCCCCTCTACGCAGCCCTTACCGCGATCATCGCCCTCCTGTTGATCGGTGGCGTTCTCGTATTCTCGTGCGACTCCAACCCGGCCACCGCCCCGGGAGAGGTTCTCCTTGAGCCGGCCGATTCGCCCGGAGCGGCTCCGTTCACCGCCAGCGTCGACACCAACACCGCCCCTTCTCCGTCGCAACCCCCGAGCGCGTCTTCTCCGATCCCCGTCTCGTCGAATCCTGCCAACCCCGTCGCCCCGCCCGCTCTCGGGATCAGGAGCGTGCAGGGCTCGGCCCCAGGTCTCTACGGTGGGACGCAGAACGTTGGCGCCTGCGACGCAGAGCAGCTCATCCGGTTCCTCCAGGAGAACCCTCAGAAGGCTGCGGCGTGGGCTGCGGTTCAAGGCATCGCCCCCACCGAGATCCCCCGGTTCGTTCGAAGCCTGACTCCGGTGGTGCTGCGGGCCGACACCCGCGTGACCAACCACGGGTACTTCAACGGCCGGGCGACGCCGATACAGTCGATCCTCGAAGCCGGAACGGCCGTGCTCGTAGATGATCTCGGACAGCCTCGGGTCAAGTGCAACTGCGGCAATCCGCTCGCACCACCCGTAGCGCAGACACAAGCGGTGACCTACAGCGGGAAGCCGTGGCCCGGTTTCCGACCGAGCAGGGTCATCAATATCATCAACACCACGATGGTGCGGGTGAGCAACTTCGTGTTGGTCAACCTGGTCAACCCCGGCTACTTCACGCGTCCTCCCGGCATCCCTGCCACCGGCGTGCCGGCGGACGGTGAGATCCTGACCGACTCCTTCTGCGACATGTACCCCGAGCTGTGCCTGCCGGAGACGCCGGGGTTCTCCGGCGAACCCACTCTCGGGACTGGTGACGTGCAAGTCACCTTGCGCTGGGGCAGCACCGCGGACCTGGACCTCGCCGTCACGGATCCGACCGGGGCAACGATCTACTACAAGAAGCCTGCGTCACCCTCCGGGGGCAAGCTCGACGTCGACGCGCACGGCGACTGCAAGCAACTCTCACACGCACCCGTGGAGAACATCTTCTGGCCGCCGGGACAAGCTCCCGATGGCGTATACACGATCACGGTGACCTACTTCTCCGAGTGCCCGGGGGGAGTCGGCCCGCAGAACTACGACCTCACGGTCCTCATGAACGGAGCCCCCGCCGACATCCAGCCCATGGTGGCGCACATCGGCGACGGCGGACGAACCGAGGAGAGCTACACGGTGATCCCCAACGCTGGGTCGGGTCAGCCGATCATCACCATGGGCACGACGGGCAATCTTCCGCCCGGCGGGAAGGATCAATTCGAGGCCGAGAAGAAGGCCACACCGCAGCCGCCTGCCAACAACCCGCCTGCCAACAACCCGCCTGCCAACAACCCGCCTGCCAACAACCCGCCTGCCAACAACCCGCCTGCCAACAACCCGCCTGCCAACAACCCGCCTGCGGAACCCGAGATGACGCCGGAAGAGGCCTATGCGGCGCTCGTGAAGAGTTGCGAGGAGAAGTACCCTCCGGCCGTATTCGGCGCCGAAGCGTCGCAGAATCCCTGGTTCACGCTCTGCATCCACGACCCCACGACGAACGACGTGTCTGACTCGTCGTCGAACCCGCTCGACCTGAATGAAATGGTCAGCCAGTGAGCGGGGGGGCAGAACCATCTTCCGGCGGCCGGCGGCTTCCTCCACTCTGGTTCTTCGCTGCGGTCGGTCTGGCGATGGCCATCGCTATCGTGATCCTGGTCGTGCGGAGTCGCAGCAGCGGCACGGCGCCGGTAGCGGTCCCCGCGTGGCCATCGGCTGCGGCGCCGGCCGGAACCCCCGGCAGCGCTCTCCCGACCGCAGGCGCCACCACTTCGTCCCCGGCGGCAGGCGTCCTCGGCGCTTCCTGCTCCGATGACAGAGGGGGATACAGCATCGACTACCCGGCCGACTGGTCTACTTCGAGCGACCCCGGATGGGTATGCCAACTCTTCGACCCGCAGCCCATCGTCATCCAACCGGACACCGAGGTGCCGATGGTGGCTGTGACCGTCTACACGGAGAACTACCGAATGACGAAGGTCTTCTACGCGCTCACCGATCCGACCTTCTATCAGGTTCTATCCACCGAGCAGGGGACCTTCTCGGACTCCGGCCGTTCGGGAACCATCCTCGAGACGAAGTCGACTGCGGGAGGATATTGGCCGCGAGGAACCCTCACGTACACGGTGCTCGTTGATCGTCTCGACTCGACCATCGGCGTGACCACTAACGATCTTGTCGGCGACTACGAGCAGAACAAGCAGATCGTCCTTGCGATGGCTCAGAGCCTGCAGATCGCCAGCTAGCTTGATCGCCGATGCGGGCTACTATCAGCCCAAGACACCTGCGATCGCTGCTACAACCGCTTCCCGCGCGTCGCCGACCGCGCCGAGATGGATCGGAAGCCCCATCTGCTCAAGCATGTGCAGCATCCCTGGCCCCATGTGATCTGCGACGACGGCCTCTACTTCGTGTTCCAGGAGGAACCGTGCCACGCGCGCGTGATGAGCACCCTCGCCGCCGGCGTCGTGGAGCGTGCTCCATCCCACGTCGAACTCCTGCCAAGTCACGATCCCTTGCGCCGACACTTGAGCGACCGCCACTCTGTCAGCGCGGCCCCATCTCGGGTCGATCGAGCCATCAGTCTTGACGGGAACGCAAACCACCATCTGCGATCGGATCCTCTTCCACTTGGTGTTGCGTCAAGCTACCACGGGAGTCACAGCGGACTTGGGGCAAGCTGCTCATTCGCGGCGGCGTAGGCGGCATCGATCGCGTAGTCGGTGTAGGCGACCGAGTACCTGTCTGTATTCGCGAACGAGATACGTCCGAACCGCCACGCCGCGACTTCGCCCGGGAACGGACCATCTGGGTAGAAATCCCTGTCCCACGGCAGCGTGTACTCGATCGAGTAGCCGTGCGCCCAGCGGTTGATGGTGATCGCCTGGATGTCCTCTGCGGGATCGAACCCGCCGGCTGCCAGCGAACGAGCGGTGAGTTCGCGGATGCTGCGCTCGAAGTCGGCGAACGACTTCCCGTACATGTCCTGCCGGCCGATCATCGACCCCTCGCGCGGCGGCATGCCCGACCGTGTCGGGGTGGCGGTCAGATGAAGAAGCCCCGGCTCTTCCAGGTTCATGGGGTATCCGTATCCGCCCATGCTCACCGGGTAGTCGAGGAACATGGATACCCACTCCGTTCCAGGCCCAACCTGGCGCCCTCCCCAGACGGCTATCTTGTCGAAGGCGCGCCGGTTGCGGAGCTGAACGGTCGCGTACACCAACGGGACCCGGCCCATGAAGTCCGCTGCCTTCTTCTGCACATCCGGGTACCCATCGACCACGTAGGGGACCATGGAATACCAACAGGCCATGATCACCCCCTTGGCTCGCACCGTCTCCAACCGGCTGCCCTGCACGTACGTCACCTCGACCTCGGTCGCCGGATCACCGAGATTCTTCACGCGGACGACCGGGCATCGTGCTTATGTGGAAACGCCTGCGCTCGGGAGTACGGCAGTCGAGTCGCTACAGGGACCTGGCGGCAGCGACGGGGTCGCCCAGGAGAGCGCGAGCGCCGACGGCCTCAGCTAGTTCGCTGGAGCTGCCCGCCCCAGCGAGGAGAAGCGACACGCGGCCGGCCAAGGTGCGCAAGAGGACACGCTGACTCTCGAACCCTTCCGGCGTCGTACCCGCCAGCACGACGGACCCTGGGTCCGTCGCATCCACCGTCGCCGACACCGACTCTATCGGCGTATCCGCACCGAGATAGGTGATCCGCCACCCTCTGCGTCGCAAGCAGAGGCCGAAGCACACGAGCCCGAGTTCGTGGCGCTCTCCGGGCAGGCAGGCAAGGATCGCGAGGGGTCCGACGCCGACATCCCATACCCCCGCTAGGGAGAGCAATCTCGATCTGATCATGCTCGATGCGAAGTGCTCCTGGCCGATGGTGGCCTCACCCAGTTGCCAGCGATCGCCGAGGGATCGGAGGTAGGGAAGGACCACATCTGTCAGCGCTCGCTCGATCGACACCGTCCCGAATACACGATCGAGCGCCGCCTGAGCGACAACCTCATCGAACGACTCGAGCCCGGCAGCGAAGCCCTCGTGCAAGGGTTGCGCGGCCTCTGTGGCGGCAGACATCCGACCGCCCGTTCGACGAGCGAGCACCGCGGCTTCGGCGGGGGACACCCCCTCGGCCACCAAGGCCTTCATCCGGCTCAAGAGCTCGACGTCCTTCTCGGAATACAGACGGAAACCACCATCGGATCGCCCGGGGCTAACCAATCCGTAGCGCCTCTCCCACGCACGCAGGAGTTCGGGACTCACGCCCGTTCTACGAGATAGCTCACCGATGCGCAGGTACCCCTCATCCACAGGAACACTATACAAGTTCTCGACAACATTTGGGACAATCCCTTGACATCCCAACTAGATCCCGCGTAGATTCTGGACAGACTCTAGACACAAGGAGGTTGGTCATGAAGAAACTAGACATCGCAGCTATGGCTCTACTCGTCGCCATCAGCGGGCCCTACCTGGCCGCACGCATCCCGGGGATGGTCCGCGGAACCGCCGAGATAGCCGCCTGACGAGTCGGGAGGACATATGAGACAGCACCGAACCCCCCTATCGATAGCGATCGCCATCGGGATCCCGTGGATCCTGCTGATGATCCAGGAGATCGGGGGAACAACCAGCATCCCGGTTGGCCTGATAGCCGGACTTACGTTCCTGGCGTTCCTCGCATGGGCAACAGCGCAGTTGGTCGCGATATCGGCGGCAGCGCGTGCGCGCGAAGCCGAGGTCGTAGCGAGCGTCCGTCATCGTCGTTTCCCCGTTCGATAGGCTCGCCTCGGACATGTCCCTTGCGACGATCGAGATCCGACGTGCGAAGCTCAGATTCGGCCTCCTCACCGGAGCCGTGGCCCTGCTCGTCTTCCTGATCCTGTTCATGCAGACGCTGTCCGGCCAACTCCTCAAGGAGTTCATAGGAGGCATCCGGAATCAGTCCGCGGAGGTGCTGGTCTACGGCGCCGAGGCGCGACGCAGCATCGAGGGAAGCATCGTTACCCCTGGGGACGTTGACGCCGTCGCGAAGGTTCCGGGAGTGGGGCAGAGCGCTCCCCTGGGCGAGAACACCTTCACGGTTCAAGTGAACGGCGGCGAGTCCAAGGACGCGACGATCTTCGGGTACGAACTGGGTGGTCCGGGTGCGCCGACGACGTTGACGTCTGGTCGGCTCCCGAACGCCGACGGTGAGGCGGTGGCCGCCGACGGCGCGGGCGTCTCCTTCAAGATCGGCGATACCGTCCAGGTGAGGCCGGGAGGCTATGAGATCGCGGTGGTCGGGCTGGCTCGAGACGCGAGCTTCAACGTGCAGCCGACCCTGTTCGCTTCCTTCCCCACCTATGAGCAAGCGGTTAGGTCGCAGAACCCGGAGGCAACCATCATCCTGCCCACGCTGGTGGCTGTCGAGCCAGCTCCCGGCATCTCCCCGACCGAACTGGCCAAGCGCATCAACGAGCAGGTCCAAGGGGTCGAGGCACTAGACCGCGACACAGCCGTAGCCTCGCTTCCCGGGGTCGCCTCCATCACGCAGTCCTTCAACCTGATCCTGCTGCTGGCGTTCATCGTGGTCGTGTTGGTTACCGGGTTCTTCTTCCTCATCCTCACGGTCCAGAAGATCCAGTCGCTCATCCTGTTGCGCGCGATCGGGGCATCCACCGGATACCTCCTGCGCAACCTTCTCCTGCAGGTCGTGCTCGTCACGGTTGGAGCGACCGCGGCAGCGGCGATCTTGCTCGTCTTCGCTGCGGCCAACTCCAGCGCGGACTTCCAGGTATCGGCCGACCCGGTGCTGATCCTGGGAACCGGAACGGCCGTTCTGGTTCTGGCCGTCATGGCTTCGATCGGCTCGATCCGGCGTGTAGCTAGGCTGGATCCCGCCGCAGCCACCCAGCGTATGGCTGGAGGTGGTCTGGCGTGAAGATCGCGTGGCGCGAACTCACCCGCAAGCCGAGCAGGTTCCTGACCGCCGGCGGAGCACTCACGTTGCTGACGGTCCTGCTGCTGCTGCTCGGTGGCCTGTTGGACGGCCTCTATCTCAGCGCCACCGCCGCGATCCGAGCACAGTCCGCCCAGGTCGTCGTCTACAGCGCGGACAGCCGCGACTCGCTGCTCCGTTCGCGGATCGACCCCGCCACGAGCCAACAGATCGCAGAAGTAGACGGCGTGCAGAGCGTCAGCGGATTCGGCGTCGCGTTGCTCGGTGCACGTGTTCCCGGACAGAGCGACCTCGCCGACGTATCGGTGTTCGGATACGAGGCAGCCAACGCCCAGGTCCCAGCCCCCCTGCCAACCGGGCAGGCATACGCCGACGAGTCTCTCAAGGCGTCAGGGATCGCCCTCGGCCAGACCGTTTGGGTGGGTCCGGCTAGGACTCCGGTGACCGTCGAGGGCTGGGTTTCCGACACCGCCTACCTGTTCCAGGGGGGTCTGTGGGCGAACGAAGAGACATGGCGAACCGTGCTCAACGAGAACCGTCCCGACGCGGCCCTCCCACCCGGAACCTGGCAGGTGGCACTCGTCGATACGCACGGTAACGCGGACCCGGCCAGGGTGGCATCCGCGATCGAGTCCCAGGTTCCCGAAGTGAGCGCCCTCACCAAGGAAGAGGCCATCGCCGCGCTCCCCGGTGTCAAAGAGCAGGCCTCGACCTTCACCTCGATCATCGGGACCACGTTCGTGGTTGCGGGTCTGGTGGTCGCGTTGTTCTTCGCCCTGTTGACCCTTGAGCGGATCGGACTGTTCGGAGTTCTCAAGGCGATAGGCGCCGGATCCCGGACCCTGGCCGCCGGGTTGGTCCTTCAGGCCTTCGCCATCTCTGCGGGCGCGTTCGTCCTCGGGACCGTCCTCACCATCGGCATGGCCGCGGTTATCCCGCCCGAGGTTCCCGTCCAGCTTCTCCCCCGACGCGCCTTGATCACGGCGGTCGGCCTGATCATCACGGCGCTGGTCGGCAGCGCCATCTCTTTCCGAAGGATCATCCGAATAGACCCCGCCAGCGCGGTGGGAGGGAGTTGACGATATGAGCGCGCTCGAGATGCAGGATGTGAGGAAGGTCTACGGCAGCGGAGATACCGCCGTGACGGCGCTGGACCATGCGACGCTGTCGGTCGGCGACGACGAGGTGGTCGCACTGGTCGGACCCTCGGGTTCGGGTAAGACCACGCTGCTTTCCATCGCGGGCGGACTGCTGTCCCCCAGCGAAGGTGCGGTCAAGGTGGGCCCCCATGAGATCACGGCCTACAATCGCAAGGAACTCACCCGTTTCCGCCGCGAGTTCGTCGGATTCGTGTTCCAGGGAGCAAACCTCGTTCCGTTCCTCACCGCCAAGGAGAATCTGCTGGTGGCCGCCGACCTGGCGGGACGGAAGGGGAAGCAGGCCGACAAGAGAGCCCGCGAACTGCTGGAAGGACTCGGCTTGGCCGAACGCACGAGGAATACGCCCGGCGCCCTGTCGGGGGGCGAACGACAGCGCGTAGCGATCGGCCGCGCACTGATGAACGAGCCCGAACTCGTGCTCTTCGACGAACCCACATCGGCGTTGGACACGAAGCTCGGCGAGCAGGTGATGGAGCTCATCCACTCGGAGGTGAAGAGCCGTGGGACGGCGGCGATCGTGGTGACGCACGACACTCGCATGACCCACTACGCCGACCGCGTCGTCGAGATAACCGATGGACGGCTGCACGCACCCGGTGCGGCGGCCTAACCCGGCCTGACACGCCTCCGACATGGACGTTGCGGTCGTGGTGCTGGGGATCGCCGGGCAAGCCCTGGTACATCGGAAGGTGACGGGAAGTGGCCGCTTGGCGTGGATCACGACCGGCTCTTTGTTCGCGCTGCTGGTTCCCCTGATCCTCCTGGGCGACCAGGTCCACCTGTCCTTCACTACCGGCGCGCTCCTATCCGGCGCGGCGGCAGGACTCGCGTTCTTCGTCGTGGTCCAGCTGGCCCTCGGCGTCCTGTCTCGTTGGCCCAGGTTCGCCGAGGACGTTCGGAGCCTGTACCGGGACCGCGGAACCCTCCCCCTCGCAGTGGAACTCGGTGTAGGTGGTCTGGTCGCGGCGGGCGAGGAGCTCTTCTGGCGCGGGCTGACGGTGATCGTTCTCACGCCGTCGCTGGGAACATCGGGCGCCGCCGCGGCTTCACTGCTCCTATCCGTCGGCACCTACGCCTTCTCGAGATCCCTCGCGGTCTTGGCCGGAGCCGTGGTCGGGGGTTCGCTGTGGAGCGCCCTGGCGCTCTGGTCCCCAGGAGGACTCGCAACCGCCGTTGGCTGTCACGTGACGTGGACGATGTTGATGGTCGCCTTCGAGCCGCCCGCCGAGCTCAGCTCTGCCGCGGAAGGGCGGCGATAGAGGCCATGCCGCCCGTTTCCGTGGCACGGGAGCACTGGATGCACGGGAGAGCCAGGATGATCGTCGGCTCGTTCCTGACCAGGCAGCCGGGTATCCACTGGCGGCACGGGCTGGATACATCCGACGCTTCGTCGAAGAACTCGGAGGCGCTGCGCCTCCCCTTGTCCACGCACCCCGGAGGGACGACACCCTCCTGGCTCAGACCGGCCACCCTCCACGGATCGCGGCGGCGCCTCGTGGATGACGTTCGCCGATCGGCTCCGAACCTGCCTGCGGCCGACCTCGCTCCGACGGCATCCGAGCAGCCTTCCCCCGAGGGGCCCGAGACGCTCATCTTGGGAGCCACAGGGTACGTGGGCTCCTGCCTCGCCGAGGCCTTGCTGGCGAAGAGTGCGCGCCTACGCCTCGCCGGGCGCCGCACCGGCGACCTCGAGAGGAGATTCCCGGCGGCGGACGTCGTGTTCTCGGACGCCATGGACCCGACGACACTGAGGCCGGCCCTGCGCGGCATCCGCACCGCCTACTACCTGATCCACTCCATGGGCGAAGCGAAACAAGGGTTCGAAGAACGTGACAGACATGCCGCCGAGAACTTCGCCAGCGCCGCCGCGGAAGCTGGCGTGGAACGCATCATCTACCTCGGAGGTCTAGGGGATCCCGAAGACGATCTCTCCCACCATCTCGCGAGTCGACACGAGACCGGGGAGATGTTGGCCGAAGGATCGACCCCGGTCTTGGAGTTCCGGGCCGGCATCATCATCGGCTCGGGCAGCGCCTCCTATCGGATGCTCGCGGACCTGGTGAAGCGTTTGCCGGTCATGGTCACTCCGCGTTGGGTGAAGACCCGGGCCCAGCCCATAGGGATCGACGACGTCGTGCAGTACCTCATGGCGGGGCGCGCGGCCCGGCTGGAGGAACACCACGTGGTTGTCGAGATCGGAGGGGCCGATATCACCTCCTACAGGGACCTGATGAGGAGATTCGCAAAGGTTCGGGGTCGGAGGGAACCGGTGGTCATCTCCGTGCCCGTGCTGACCCCGCGACTGTCATCCCTGTGGTGTGGACTCGTTACTTCCGTCCCGACGTCCATCGCAAGGCCGCTCATCGACGGACTCCGCAACGAGGTTGTGGTTCGGGACGGCTTGGCCTCTGAACTCTTCCCGGATGTCCGCCCGATCGGGTTCGACGAGGCGGTCCAACGAGCGATCTCCGGCGAGGCGCAGCACCTGCCCATGAACTCGGATCGCCCTTCCAGAGGGTGAGCACGGCACACCCACCACCCCCGTCGACGTTGTCCCCGCCGACGCCGGGCCTGTCGCCGTCGCCCAAGGCTGCCTGCGCCGTCCAGCGCCGGGCACTCCACAAGAGACATTAGACAAACTATTGACACCTGTCGGTATCGAAGCGTAATATCTGGACAGAGCTTGGACATCAGGAGGGTGGTCATGAGGAATCTAGATATCCCGGGAAGGGATGGGTCGATGAACCCCGGGCGCAGCGGCTCTCTGGCGAGGGCAACTCTCCCTCTCCTGGCTTGCCTCATGCTCGTGCTCATCGTGGGAACCCCCGCCCAAGCCAAGAAGCCCGTGAGCGACTCCCCCACGACGTCGGCCACGATCATGGACTTCGGATCGCAGCCGACCGGCAGTCAGACGGGCGGCCGCGTGCTCTGGCTCACCAACAGCGGGGGCCAACCACTTCGTCTCGAAGGTCTGACCCTCGGAGGAGCCGGAGGGGAGTTCCCGGTCACCAACATCACATGCGTGGCTGGGATGAAACTCAAGGCAGGCGAATCCTGCTCGGTAACGGTCGCCTTCCAGCCCGCGAGCAAAGCGACGTACAGCGCGGTACTCACCTTCGTCACGTCAGCCGCCAATAGCCCGCACCCGGTCACACTCACAGGGGTAGGCATCTAGAACCACGCCACGAGCGAGCAGGCGATCGATCGAGGAACACCAAGCCCGGTGAGACAAGGTGGGAGCCCACCCGCCCCTCCCGGGATCCGGAAGCAAGGCGGAGATCCTGGTCGAAGGAAGCCACCCGATCGAGGCTATCTTCGTTCACCGGCTGCCCGGCGCCGAGGTGGGGCAGGTGAAGATCGGCTCGCACCTGAAGATCGGCGATCTGGGACGGCTCAGCGCGGTCCCGTCGACGACCCGATCGGCGTCCCTATCGCCCGCGGTTCACCCGAAGGAACGGCGACGTCACCGCGAGGCTTCCGCAGACCACGGCCAGCCCGAGGTACTCCGACCACTCGAACGGGCCGATCGCCCCGACTATGCGGTCGTAGGTCATCGCCGATACGAAGGCGATCGAGTTGCCGACGAGCAGTGCCCACCAGGCCCACCGCTCTCCGCGCCTGAACGCCGTGCCGCGATGGATATCCTGAGCGGGCGCCAACGGGACGGCGTCCGAGGCACGTTCCTGCAGGTTGCGCTACGTGGGCGAGGGGGGAGTTGAACCCCCACTCCCTTGCGGGAACAGGATCCTGAATCCTGCGCGTCTACCAAATTCCGCCACTCGCCCGGAGTTGCGGCCCACAGGTTAGCCGCCCGGCGTGACGCCTGACCAGGTACACCTCGGGCACGATTCACCCCTGGGCCGCCGGTTCGTGGTAGCAATGACATGTGAGCATCCTGCGGAACTTCGAGCGGCGCCTGGAATCGGTGGTCGAAGGCACGTTCGCCAAGACATTCCGCTCGGGGCT